>WBZS01000127.1_pt1 | contig 149520 bp, 135 predicted proteins | sample 5204201 | NCBI WGS metagenome assembly WBZS01 (sample SAMN12344357, study PRJNA552823) | activated sludge metagenome | biome: Activated sludge suspended growth; feature: Nitrification reactor; material: Wastewater; isolation source: activated sludge from nitrification reactor of wastewater... | reverse complement strand
TTTCGCCGCCAAGACCAGCGGCCTTGCCACCGCCCTGACCCTGCCAGGCCTGTGGTTATTCGCGCTTTCCGTCGCCTTGACGGCGTTTGCATCGGCTTTGCTCGCCAAACGCGGCGTCTAGGGCATTTCCGGCGTCGTCTTCGCGTCGAACCCGCACGGCGTCGTCACCGCGGCGCAAAGCGGACGGTCGTATGAGCCCCCGGTTCAAAGTGGAAATGCCCCATGGCCACGGGCGTATTCCTTTCCAGCGTAAAGTGGCAGGTCGAACACAGGACTTCGGTAAAGATCGCGGCCAATTCATAGGTCCAGCTGGCACCCAGACATTTGTGGTGATCGATACCGAGCGGAGCGTAGACATCGGCCGGCGGCGCACCGCTGTTGAACCTGTCCGGCCTGAAGTCGAACGGCGCCGCGAAGTTCCGTTCATCCTTGTGCGCTTCCCAGATACAGAAGCGCAGGCGCGCGCGCCGCGGGAAATAATAGCCGTCGTACACGAACGGTCTGGTCACATAACGCAGGATGGCTTCGCTTTGCTGCAAACGCAGGGTCTCACGAACGATCATCATGGCTTTCGAGCGGCGTTCGACCGCGCTGCTTTGCCCGGCGAGATCATCCGCATGGTCCGGATTGCAGGCCAGATAGTGGAGAATCCAGCGCCACAGGCCATGGCTGTCGAAGCGCCCGAACTCCACCATCTGCGTCAGGCAGCCGAAGGCAGTTGAGTCCAACCCGTCCGCCCTGGCGATTTCGTCAAGAACGGAGACGGGCGGAACTGCCTCGGGAACGCGGGTGGCAAGGGGTCTGGACAGTTCCTGGATCGCCCGGAACGCCTGCCTGTCGTTTTCGCGCAGCACGACCGGCGTTCCGTTTGGAACATAGGCGTCATGTGCCGCGATCAGCTTCTCCCCGGCGTCGGACAGGGGGTCGACGCCGTAGACGAGCCTGACGAGCGCGAGACTGGCGCAACGTTTGATGACCGGCGCGATCTCCCACTCCTCAACCGGCCCGTTTCGGCGTGCGAGACCGGCGATCTGCTGCCTGAAGGGTTCGTCCAGTTCGCGCAGGGCGCCCGACTGTTGAACTCTCCGGAATGCGGCGTCGAACCGCGCCCGGTAGTCGCGATGGATTTCCCCTTCCATGGCGCGGAGAAATCCGTGCTCGAACAGGCCGGTGAAATCGACCGTGTCGGCTCTCAGACCGCCCGAATGCGCCCGGATGATCTCCTTGGCCCGTGCGATGCCCAGAACGCAGATTGTCAGCTTGCCGTGGTGCCAGATTTTGAAAACCGGACCATGGGTTTCGGCGAGATCAAGCAGCCGATTCTGATCGAAATCAAGCGTCCGGTCGTTCGGAAAGAGCTGGCCGGGCGGCAATTTTGCCCGATAAAACAATGCGCTGACGCGACCGCGAAGCTGCGCGGACCGCAACTTGAATACGTTCAATTCACGTCGGAGCATGTCCCATCACCGGAAGGCAGGACTATTCCCCAGGGGCCGGGCGATCGCAAGCGGAAGTGCTCGGTCCCAAACCGAAAAGCGGTCCTTTCGGACCGCTTCTCAAATCCCGTGCCATTCCGGCGGCTCAGTGCCGATACTGCTGGATTCGTGTCGTTCGCAACCCTGCCAGCCCGAACTCGTCAATCGAAGCCTGCCATGACAGGAATTCCTCGAGCGTCAGCCGATAGCGGTTGCAAGCCTCCTCGAGGCTCAGAAGCCCGCCCCGTACTGCCGCGACGACCTCCGCCTTGCGGCGGATGACCCAACGCCGCGTATTCGCAGGCGGAAGGTCGGCAATCGTCAACGGGCTGCCATCGGGGCCAATGACATACTTTACACGCGGTCTTACCAATTCGGTCATTGTACTCTCTACACTCAAAGACCCAATCGAAGGCAGGATAGGCCGACAGCTTTAAGAATTGCCTAAATTCCGCCACCCTTGTTTTAGCCGCTGAATTGATGGCGCGGCCGGCGGCACTGCCCTATATAGGCAGGACAACGCGCTGCCCGATGACCATGCCCGAACGCAACAGCCTCGACCTTCCGATGCGACCCGCCGACACGCGCGTGGTTGTCGCCATGTCCGGCGGCGTCGACTCCTCCGTCGTCGCGGGCCTGCTCAAGCGCGAAGGCTACGATGTCGTCGGCATTACTCTCCAGCTCTATGATCACGGTGCGGCTGCCCATCGCGCCGGTTCTTGCTGCGCCGGGCAGGATATCGAGGACGCCCGGCGCGTCGCCGCCTCACTGGCCATCCCGCACTATGTTCTCGACTACGAGGAAAGGTTCCGCGAGGCGGTCATCGACCCCTTCGCCCAGTCCTATGCGGCGGGCGAAACCCCGATCCCCTGCGTGGCGTGTAACCAGACGGTCAAGTTCGCTGATCTGCTTGAGACCGCGCGCGAACTTGGCGCCCACGCGCTTGCCACCGGCCACTATGTGCGTTCCGCGCCTGCGGGCGCCCATCGCGCCCTCTTCCGCCCCCGCGACGCCGACCGCGACCAGAGCTATTTCCTGTTCGCCACCACGCAGGACCAGCTTGACTTCCTGCGCTTTCCGCTTGGAGCGCTGTCGAAGCCCGAGGTTCGTGCCATCGCCGCGGAAATGGGGCTGGCCGTCGCCGACAAGCAGGATAGCCAGGACATCTGCTTCGTGCCGGAAGGCCGTTATGTGGATGTGATCACCCGGCTGCGGCCCGATGCCGCCACGCCCGGCGACATCGTCCATATCGATGGCCGCGTGCTCGGCCGCCACGACGGCGTCATGCGCTACACGATCGGCCAGCGTCGCGGCATCGGCGTCGCCGCCGGCGAGCCGCTCTACGTCGTCCATATCGACCCGGACAACGCCCGTGTCGTCGTCGGACCGCGCACCGCGCTCGAAACCCGCCGCGTGCACCTGCGCGACGTCAACTGGCTCGGCGACGGGCGTATCGGAGACGCTGCGGTCAACGGCCTGGAAATCCTTGCCAAGGTGCGGTCGACGCGGGCGGCGCGCCCGGCGGTGCTCCACGCGGCGGACGGTGACGTCTGGGTCGACCTGACCGAAGGCGAGACCGGCGTCGCGCCGGGCCAGGCCTGCGCCTTCTACAGTGAGGACAACGACCGGGTGCTCGGCGGCGGCTTCATCGAACGGTCGGAACGCGCGGCGACCGCCGAAGCGATGCTGCGCCGGCTTGCCGCGCCGCATGTAGCGGCGCGCTGAGCTCAGTTCTTGACGTGGGTCACTGTTCCGGCGGTGAGGATTTCAAGGACCCGGATCGCCTCATCGCCTCCGGTGCGCGGCTCTGACCGCGTTTCCACGCAGGAAAGGAAATGCTGCAATTCGCGTGTCAGCGGCATGCCCTCTCCCACCGGCACATAGGACGGTTCGTTGGCGGTGAACGCCCACTGGCCCGAATCCTGCCAGACCGCATGACGGTAGACCGCCAGCTTTTTCGACCAGGGCTCGACATCGTCGAACACCGCCATCGCCTTGGTGCCGACGACGGTCAACCGCCTCTCGCGGTAAGGATTGAGACGTGAAGCAAACAGGTGACCGCGCACGCCGCCGGGAAACTGCATGTGCAGGTGGGCGAAATCCGACAGGTGATCGAGAACCGCCGCTCCTTCGCCGCGTACTTCGGTTGGAGCCGCGCCGGTGATCGCCAGGATCATCGACAAATCGTGCGGCGCCAGATCCCACAACGCATCGTTTTCGGTGTGGAATTTTCCGAGCCCGAGGCGGTGCGAATGGATGTAGCGCACGTCGCCGAGTTCGCCGGCGTCGACCAGCCCCTTCAAGGTCTCGAAGGCGGGATGGAAGCGCAGCACATGCCCGACCATCAGGATGCGCCCCGCGGCCTTTGCCGCTGCCACGGTGCGGCGCGCGTCGGCGACCGTCAGCGCGATCGGCTTCTCGATCAGCACATCCTTGCCCGCCTCGATCATCCCGATGGCGGTTTCGGCGTGGAACTGCGGCGGCAGCGCCAGGACAACCGCGTCGATATCGGCACGCGCCGCCAGATCGTCGGGCGCAATGGCCGCGCATCCGTACTCGACCGAGAACCCCTCTGCGCGGGCGGAATTGATGTCGGAAACGGCCGCAAGGGCCCCGAGCCCATGAACGGTGCGGATGTGATTGCTGCCCCAATACCCGCAACCAAGAACGGCAATGCGCGGCGCCATGAAAATCCGTCTAACGCGATTTTCGCGGATGCTTAGCCCTGCAGCGTCCGGAACTCAACCCCGGCCTTCGGCGCATGGCCATCCCGCCGCGTTTCCGCGTCGTTTTGAGCCCTAACGGGCCTGCGCATTCGCTTGACAGGCGGCAACCGCCGCTCCTATATCCCGCCAGCCTTCTCAGGGCCTCAGGGCCGACGCGGCAGGACCGGTCGCGGACAAGAATGGGGCGGAGTAGCTCAGTTGGTCAGAGCAGAGGAATCATAATCCTTGTGTCGGGGGTTCAAATCCCTCCTCCGCTACCACTCTCTCCCGATATTAGCCGCGCATTTTTCCGGCCCGCGCCACGGAACGAGGCCTTCATGCCATACGACTTGGAAAGCTACGGCTTGAGCACCAGGGACCCCGTGCTCTGCCCGCTTTCGAGAAGGCGATGGGCTTCCGCTGCCTGCGCGAGCGGAAACACCCGGGGTTGCTCGATGACCAGCATGCCGACGTCGAGTGCGTCCAGAAGACGGCGCGTCTGCAGGCGCATCAGGTCGCGCTTCGCGGTGTAGTGACCGTAGTTCGGCCGAGACAGGGTGACGGAGCGCGAGGCCAGCGACCCGATATCCCGCGCGCCGATATCGCCCGACGCCTGGCCATAGCTGACAAGGTGGCCGCGCAGCGCCAATGCGGCAACGGAAAACTCGAAACTGTCGCGGCCAACCGCGTCATAAATTACATCGGCTCCGCGACCCTGGGTGATCTCCATGACCGTCTCGACGAATTCCCGCCCCCGCCCGACAATCACCTCATGCGCCCCCAGAGCGCGGGCGCGGCCGGCCTTGTCATGCGTGGAGACCGTCGCGATCACTCGTAGACCGAGCGCGCGCGCCCACTGGACCAGCAGCGAGCCGACGCCTCCGGCCGCGGCATGGACAATGGCGGTCTCGCCTTCGCGGGCGGCATGGACATCATGCAGGAGGAATGCGGCGGACACGCCCTTGAGCAATCCGGCTGCGGCGCGTTCGTCCGTCAGCGCCGCGGGCATCGGCATGACCAGTTCCGCCGCCATCGTGCGTTCGGAAGCATAGGCGCCGGTCGGTGCACAGGCATAGGCGACGCGATCGCCCGACCTTAGCTCGCTGACATCCGCGCCGACGTCGATGACCTCGCCCGCCGCCTCCATGCCCGGGATGCCCGGCGTCCGGATCAGGTCGAAATAGCCGCTGCGCGAATAAATATCGATGAAGTTGACGCCGATGCAGGTCTGGCGGATCCGCACCTCGCCAGGGCCCGGCGGCGGCACCTCGACCTCGCGGTATTCGAGCACTTCGGGACCGCCGTGACGCTGCATGACGATTGCCCGCGCCGGATGGGTGGCGGTCGAAACGCGAGCCGGTACCGGCTCCGGGGTCCATCGGGGCGTTGGGCCGGTCGAACGTTCGAGACGAAGCACGGCCGCCGCCGCCCGATCCCCGGCGCCTCCGCGGCGCAGCCATGTCTCGAGCCCGCGCATGCCGGCGCGGTAAATGTCCTTTGCGACCAGCGATACCAGTTCGCCTTCGCGCCCTGGCGGCGTGCGGAACCGCGACTCCCATGTCCAGAAGGTCTGTCCCGTCTCCGTGACCGGCTTCAGCGTGACCGTGGCAACGTAGTCGAACAGCGGGATCGGCGACTCGAGCAAGCAGTAGGTGAAGGAGCGGGAGCGATCGTCGAGGCGGATCAGCTGTTCGCGCAGGAAGCCGCCATCCTTCAGCGAAAACGCCCGGACCGCGCCGACCTCGTCGGCGGAATGGTCATCCTCGATGCGGCTCGCCGCGATCGCCGGATGCCAGCGGTCGTGGCTGTTGAAATCGCGCAGGACACGCCAGGCCTCGTCGACGGGCACATCAAGGACAGCGGATTCACGAACCTTCGCCATGCGCGGTTAGTTTCGATGTCCGGCCATCTGCTGCTTGAGCATGGCGAAGGCAGCGGCGAAGACACCGGTGCCGATCTGGCGGACCAGTTCATCCTCGCGGCCGAGCGGGCAATCGAAATCCGCGGTCCATTCGGCAAAGGCGGCATTGCCGTCCGTGACCGGAGTGACCGACAAGGTCGCAACGTAATTTTCCACGCCCATCGGGCTTTCGAGGATCGCGTAGGTGCAGCTCATGTCGTAGTCCGACAGGGCAAGCAGCTGCTCACGGATTTTACCCCCGTCCCTGAGCGTGAAGTTGCGGATGCAGCCGACCCTGTCGGAGGGTTGCATCTGCTCGATGCGGCTGTCTGCTACGAAAGGCGTCCAGCGCGGCAGACCGTTGAAATCGCGGACGCGGTCCCACACGGCTGAGGCCGGGGCATCGATCACAGTGGAGACATAGACATGCGCCATGGACGGTCCTCAGCGGTCGCGGTCGTCATCATCTGACGCCCCGCCACCCTTGCCTGCCTTCTTGCCTTCCGCCCGACCGACCAGATTGGCCATGTCCTTGGCGTCTCGGAGCACATCGGTCATCCGCCCCATCGATCCCCCTTCGATGCCGATCTCCTTCATCAGGTTGTCGATCATCGGCGCCTGCACGCGGTAGCGCAGCGCCGAGTCGATCACCTCGTCGGTGATGTTCTTGCGCGCGCCGTCGCCATTGGCGCCCATTCCGTCCACATGCAGGATCTTGATGCCTTCGATCTTTTCCATCGGGCGGACGCTTTCGCGCACAATGCCTTCCAGCCGCTCCAGCAGCTTCTCGCGGATGCGGGCCTGGCGCGCCGGTTCCGACAGCGTGTTTTCCGACTCGTTGAGGGCCTTCTGTCCCTGGGCGTCGACCTTGTAGCGTTCGGCGGCGGCAAGGGCCGCGACCTTCTCGGCCTCGGCCTGGGCAAGCGCGGCGATTTTCTGCGCCTCGGCGAGGCTCTTGGCGACCTTCATTTCCGCCTCGGCCTTGGTCGTGGCGCGGATCGCTTCGGCCTCGGACTCGCGCTGCGCGGAGATGAGGTCGATCAATTTCCGGCGCTCGGCGACTTCTCTCTCCCGGGCGGTGAGCGTCTGCTCCTCGGCCTGCACGGCCTTGGCACGAACGGCAGCCGCGACCGTGAGCGCGGCGGAACGTTCCTGGGACTTCTTGGCGATCTCGATGGCCTTGTCCATCTCCGCCATCTCGATCTGCCGGTCGCGGTTGATGCCGGCCGAGCGGATTTCACGCTCGTTGAGGATACGCGCTTCCGCGACCGCGCGTTCGGTTGCAAGGCGCGCGCGCTCGACCTCCTCGCGCATGCCGATTTCAGATTCCTCGAACGCCTGGCGCTTCGACAGCTGCAACGCATCGAGGGTCTTCTCGCGTTCGATGCGGATCCCGTCCAGTGTCTTGTCCTGGGTGATGCGTTCCGCCTCCGTCATCTGGGCCTGGACGATGTCATTGCGCTGCCTCTCGGCTTCGGCGGTCGCAAGATCGATGGACTTTTCTGCGACCGCGATCTGGCGGTCGAGCGCATGCATCTCGATTGCCTTCTCGCGCGCGATCTCCAGCTTGCGGGCCTCGAGTTCGCGCTGGATGCGCGCCTTTTCCAGTTCCAGCTCGAGTGCGATCTGTTCGCGCTCGGTCTTTTCGCGAGCCTTCATCTCCACTTCGTCAATGGCGCGCCGACGGGCGATCTCGCGCCGCTGCGTGTCCTCCTCCGATTTGATGCGCTCCTCCGAAATGGCTCGCTCCTGGGCCAGACGCGCCTTCTCGACCGCCTCGCGCGCCGCAAATTGCGCCTGTTCGGATTCCTGATCGCGCTGCGCCCTTTCGCGGACGAGTTCGGCACGCTGCTCGGCGCGACGGATTTCCAGTTCGCGCTCCTGTTGCAGGCGGGCATATTCCTGGTCGCGGTCGATCTCGTAGACCTGCTTCTGCGCCGTCAGGTTCTGGTTGCGGATCTCAACCAAAGTACGCTGCTCGATCTCGTTGCGCATCTTGCGCCGCGCCTCGATCGATTCCGTAATCTGCGTGAGACCTTCCGCGTCGAACGCATTGGAGGGATCAAAATATTCAAGGCCGGTCTGGTCGAGATCGACCACCGCGACCGATTCCAGTTCAAGGCCGTTGCCGGTGAGGGATTCGGCGGCCAGCTCGCGGACGGCCTTGGCGAATTCGTCGCGCTGTTCATGCATAGCCTCAAGCGTCATGCGCGCCGCGACCGTGCGCATCGAAGACGCGAACTTGCCTTCCAGAAGGCTGCGCAGACCGTCGTCCTGCATGGTCCGGCGCCCGAGCGTCTGTGCCGCGGTCGCCACGGCCTGGCGCGACGCGCCGACGCGCACGAAAAACTCGGCTTCGATATCGACGCGCATCCTGTTGCGGGTGATCAGCGCGTTTTCATGCTGCCGCGTCACGTCGATCCGGATAACGTTCATGTTGACCGGCGTGATTTCGTGCAGCACCGGAATGACCAGCGCGCCTCCGTTGACAACAACCTTTTCGCCCAGGAATCCGGTTCGCACGAACGCGATATCCTTGGTCGAACGGCGGTAGAGCCAGCGCAGGACATAGACCGCGATCACGATCGCGATGACGAGAAGGATCAGCCACAGGAGCGCCGTTCCCAATACTTCGCCAGTCATTGTCTTCCTCCCTAGAAACCTCGGTGACCCGGCGTCAGCCTCAGAAAGTCACAGCCTTGAACTTGCGTGTCTGTTCGGTGAGCGCGACCTCGGTCGGCAGCCGCTCCATCGAGGACGCACCGTAGAAGCCGTGGCAATTCTTCGTCCGGTTGAGCACGTAGCTCGCATCCTCCGGCGAGGAGACCGGGCCGCCGTGGACCAGAATGATCACGTCCTTGTTGAGCTTCAGCGCGGCATCGGCCCAGCGGTCGACGATGGCCGGGCAGTCTTCCAGCTTCAGGGCGGTCTCCGCCCCGATGGAACCGCCGGTCGTTAGCCCCATGTGGCAAACGACGATGTCGGCGCCAGCTTTGGTCATGGCCGCCGCCTCGTCCTCGTTGAAGACGTAGGGCGTCGTCAGCAGATCCATGGAATGGGCCAACCGGATCATGTCGACCTCCAGCCCGTAGGACATGCCGGTCTCTTCGAGGTTCGCCCGGAACGTCCCGTCAATCAGCCCGACGGTCGGAAAATTCTGCACTCCGGCAAAGCCCACGTCCTTCACCTGCCTGAGGAAGTGGGGAAAGATGCAGAAGGGATCCGTGCCGTTGACACCGGCGAGCACCGGCGTGTGTTTGACCACGGGCAGGATTTCGCGCGCCATGTCCATGACGATGTCATTGGCGTTGCCATAGGCCATGAGGCCCGACAGCGACCCGCGCCCGGCCATGCGGTAGCGGCCGGAATTGTAGATGACGATCAGATCGATCCCGCCCTGCTCTTCGCATTTTGCCGAAAGACCCGTCCCCGCGCCGCCGCCGATGATCGGCACCCGCCTGCGCTTCATGTCCTGAAGTCGCTCCATGATCGCCTTGCGTTCGAACCTGGACACTATGCCGTTCTCCTCAAGGGTTTGCAGATTGACAGGAAGGCGCTGACAAGCGCGTTCGAAAACGCCTCGTCATTGATGTTGGCGTTGACCCGCACGATCCTGCGGCGCGAGGTCTGGCGTACGGTCGCTTCGAGGGCGTCGAACAGCGCCTTGTCGGCGGCGGGGTCGTGGAAGGGTCCGCCAGGCTTGTCGAGAATGGACACGCCACCCTCCGGGATCAGGAAAATCGCCGGGCCTTCCATCCGGTTCATCCGCTGGCCGATCCACTCGCCGAACGCCCGGTTCTCCTCGGGCGTCGTGCGCATCAGCGTCACCGACGGGTTGTGGATGACGAACTTCCGGCTGGAGAATTTCTCCGGCACGGTGTCGCGCGGGCCGAAATTGACCATGTCGAGCGCGCCCGCCGATCCCACCCAGGGCAACCCGGTATCGATCGCGGCGCCAAAGCGGTTCTCGTCGGCGGGGAAGACTCCGCCGACAATCATGTCGGCGACTTCCGTGGTCGTCACGTCGACGAATCCGGCCAGAAGGCCGGATTGCCCGAGCGCCTCCATGGCGCGGCCGCCGGTGCCCGTCGCGTGGAAGACCAGGCAGTCGAAATCGGCTTCGAGCGCTCGCGAGACCGCCTGGACGCACGGCGTGGTGACGCCGAACATCGTCATGCCCAGCGCCGGGCGGGCGGTGGCTCGCCGCGCCATCATCTCCGCACCGCTCGGCAGCCGGGCGATCATGCCGGCCAGCGCGTGGGCGGCATTCGCCAGCACGCGCTCGGTGATCTGGTTGAGACCCTGCACGTCGGCGACCGAGTGGAACATGTTGATGTCCGTCGCCCCGACATAGGCCCGCGTGTCGCCGGCGGCGACCGTCGAAACCATGATCTTGGGGATGCCGACCGGAAGCACCCGCATGCCGGCCGTCGCAATCGAGGTGCCGCCCGAACCGCCCGCCGAGATGATGCCGCCGATATCGCGTTCGCGCGCCATCCAGTTAGCAAAGGCTTCAGACATCGCCGAAACCGACCGTCCACGGTCGTTGGTGAAGACCGCATTGGTGCCGCCGGGATGCATCGCCGCCACCTGCATCGGTATGACGTCGCAGCGCGACGGTCTGCCGGAGGTCGACAGGTCAACGGTCTTGACCCGGACGCCGAGCTTTTTCAGCGCGTCGGCGATGTATCCCAGCTCGCGCGCCTTGGTGTCGAACGTTCCGGCAATGATCGCGGTACGCCCGACTCGCTCGGCAAAGGGGATGTTGAACACGCGCTTCGCGACGTCTTCGGGGCGGTTGGCCTCCACGGCCGCTTCGCGCAGGCTGCTGGCCGGCAGGCCCCAGCGGTTCGGCATCGCCTGCAGCGTCTGGATGTTGCCGGACGGGCGCAGGGCGCCGCCGGAAACGCCGCGTTCCACCTGGTAGACCTGCGCGATCAGGTCGCTGGCGGGCACATGGGAACCGGGATCGGGAGGTGCGATATCGTCCTCGTGACGGCCGACACCGAGCAGGCGCTGCTGGAGGTCGCGGTCGCCGGCGAGAACGGAGGCCTCCATGATCCGGTTGATCCGACCGTTGACCATGATGGCGACGGAATCCGACACCTCGGTCGCAACGCCGATGTTCTGCTCGATCAGCAGGATGGCCATTTCGCCTTCCTCGGCGAGATCGACCAGCATCCGCTCGACCTGCTCGACGATGACCGGCGCAAGGCCCTCCGTCGGTTCGTCCATGACGAGGAGTTGCGGATTGGCGAGGAGCGCGCGCGAAATCGCTAGCATCTGCTGCTCGCCTCCCGACAATTGCGACCCGCCATTGCTGCGCCGCTCTGCCAGTCGGGGGAAGGTCTGGTACACCCGTTCCGGCGTCCATGAGGCGTCCGGCGAACGCGAGGCGACAAGGCGCAGATGCTCGTCGACCGTGAGGTTCGGCCAGACCCGCCTGCCCTGCGGCACATAGGCGATGCCGGAGCGGTAGATCTGGTGGGGTTCCAGTCGGGAAATCTCGCGGCCGCGAACGCGGATGGTCCCGGAACGCGCCTGCTTCAGCCCGGCGATGGTGTTGCACAGGGTGGTTTTACCCATGCCATTGCGGCCGACCACGCTCATGACGCCTTTTTCCAGGGTCAGAGACACGCCCTGAACCACATGCGCCTCGCCGTAATAAACGTGCAGGTCCTCGATGACGAGGGCGGCCTTGGAGCTTCCGGAACGCTTCTCAGCCATGACCGCCTCCCAGGTAGATCCGCTGGACCTCGGGATCGGTCTCGATCTCTTCGGGCTTGCCCTCCTTGAACAGGCGGCCATTGTGCATCATCGAAACATATTCGGAGACGCGAAGCGCGACATCGAGATCGTGCTCGATGATGATGTAGCCGATGTGCCTCGGCAGCGCGTTGAGGATCTCGATGAGATCGCGCCGTTCGGCCGGCGATAGGCCCGCCGCCGGCTCGTCGAACAGGATGAAGCGCGGTGCGCCGGCAAGTGCCAGCGCGATTTCGAGCTGTCGCTGCTGGCCATGCGAAAGCGTGCCGACCAAAAGGTCGATCTCGCGGTCGAGATGCACGGCATGGATAATCGATTCCGCCTGCGCCATCGCGCCGTCGGACGGTGTCGGCCGCAGCAGCGAGAAGCGCCGGCTGGAGACCCCACGACACGCCAGATAGACCGAATCGCGAATGCTCAGGTTCATGAACAACTGCGAGATCTGGTAGGTCCGCCGGATGCCGCGGCGGATGCGCTCGTAGGGAGGCAGCTCGGTGATGTCCTCGCCGAAAAACCGGATGGAACCCGAACTCGGCAGGAAATCCCCGGTGATGGCGTTGAACAACGTCGTCTTGCCGGCCCCGTTCGAGCCGAGTACGGCGCGCCGTTCGCCCGCCGCGATTTTCATGTTGATTCCGGAGAGCGCGACAAGCGCACCGAAATGCCGGCCGACATTGTCGAGTTCCAGCGCGTGTGCGCCGGTACCCTGCAATCTCGAAGCGGCAATGCTGACGGCCATCGTCGCGCTCTCCGGTCCTGACTGCCTTATTCGCAGCTCGGGTTTTCGCGGCTGACGGCGCCCAGCGCGCGGAAGTCAGCCTCGGGGATGCCGAGCGTCTGGTTCACCTGAGGCGTCACCTTGATCATCTTGTTGAGCAGGTTGCCGTCGGCGCCTTCCGTCACTTCCGTCAGGAAGATGTCGGCGATGGCGTTGCGGTTGGCGTCAATCGACACCTTGCCTGTCGGGGTCTCAAAAGAGAGCTTCGCCAGTGCGTCGCGGTATTTCGTTCCGCCGTCCGCCAGGTCGCCGTTCACCTCGTTGAGGGCGAGCAGCGCCGCCTTCATGTTGATGTAGTAGGCATGGGCGAACAGCGACGGCGACGGGAACGCCCCTTTCTGCTTCTTGTAGGCGTCGACGAAGGCGAGCCACGCCGGCGAATCGTTGGTGTCGGCGGTCGGGCCGGCGGCCGGCGTGCCGACCAGCACGTCGCGCAGCTTGCCCTTCGACGTCAGCACGGTCTGGTCGACGGTGATCGAGCCACCGATCAGCGGCGCCTGTCCGCCGGCCTGCTGGTACTGGGTGAGGAAGTTGACCGCGTCGGCGCCGCCGAGCGCCACATAGATGGCGTCCACATCATCCGGAATCGCCGCGATGACCGACGAATAGTCCTTGTTGCCGATCGGCACCCAGGACTTCGACGGCACCTTGCCGCCGGCCTTGCAGAACTCGGCCATGAAGCCGAACACCTGCGTGTAGGGGAAGGAATAGTCTTCCGCCACCGTGGCTACCCTTTTGTACCCCTTGTCGTTGAAGGCGTAGGTGCCGAGGCCGGCCATCCACTGAGCGCCGTCGGTGGAGAAGCGGAAGAAGTTCGGCGCAGGATCGCGGAAGGTCGTGTCCTGTGCCGCCGACGAGCCGTTGATGAAGGTCACGTTCGGCTGCGTCTTGGCGTATTCCTTGACCGCGATGCCTTCGTCGCCCGAGAGCGGACCGACAAGGATCTTGACGCCGTCCTGCTCGACGAGCTTGCGCGCAGCGCGCACGGCGCTGTCGGGCGAGGCGTCCGAAGAGCCGCGAACGAGCTCGATGTCCATGCCGCCGGCCTTGCTGCCGAATTCGTCCAGCGCTGTCAGCGCGCCGCGCTCGCCGTCCTCGCCCAGCACCGTGAAGGCGCCCTCGAACGTGGCGAGTACGCCGATCTTGAGGGCCTCGGCCTGGGCGAGCGTTACGGCCGGCGCCGTGAGGCCGGTGGCAAGCGCGAGGGTCAACAAAGTCCGTCTGGTAATGCTCATGTCAGTCCTCCCATGGAAACCATTCTCAAACCCCGGATTTTTCTGATCCCGGGTTCCATTCATCCCGGTCCGGATTCGGTTTGATCCGATCCCAGAGGCCGAGAATTCCGTCCGGCGAAAGAAACACGATCGCCAGGAAAAACAGTCCGATCAGCGTGTTGAAACGCTCCGCGCCGACGATATCGATCGCGAAGGTCTGGATCAGCACCACGACGACCGCGCCGATGAACGGCCCGATCGGGTGGCGAAGCCCGCCGATGATCGCGATGATGAGGATGTTGATCGACGGCCCGACCGCGATCGATCCAGGCGAGATGCGCCCGTTGAACCAGGCCAGCAGCACGCCCGCCGCCCCGGCGATCACCCCTGCCAGCCACCAGGCGAACACCTTGTGCGCGGTGACATTGAAGCCGAGTGCACGCATGCGCCGCGGATTATCGCGAATGGCCTGCAGCGTCAGACCGAACGTCGACCGCGCACCGTAGAGTACCAGCACATAGGCCACGACGGCATTGGCGAGGCAGAAATAGTAGAACGGCAGCGGATCGCGCCAGTAGACGCCCCAGAATTCGGGCGCACGCAGCCCCGTATAGCCGGGAAAGCCGTTGAACAGGGCGTAGTTCTGCTGCGTGAAATAGAAGGATGCCGTGGCGATCGCCAGCGTGATCATGATCGTGTAGATGCCTTCGGTGCGCACCGCAATCCAGCCGAAGATCGCCGACAGGAGCGAGGCGAGCACGATCGCCATCGGTGTGAAGACCCACCACGGCCAGTTGAAGCCGTGGACGCCCGAATTGTTTTCGCCGAAAATCGCCACGATATAGGCGGCCGAGCCGGCGATCGTGATCTGCGCCAGGCTCACCATGCCGCCATAGCCGGCGAGGACCATCAGCGACAACGCGATCATGCCGAGGATCAACGAGTAGCCGCCGATCTGGGTCAGGAAGAAATCGGACGCCAGCGCTGGATAAACCAGGAGGAAAAGTGCGAGCAGCGCATGTGCCGGTGTGGCGAATACGCTCCACGTCGCGCTCATGCGCGCGCCGGTCAGGTCCAGTCGTGCCGCGCTCATGACGGTTTCCCCATGATGCCTTGGGGACGGATGGCGAGCGTCAATACCATGATCACGAAGGTGAGCACGACGCCGTAGGTCGGGAAGTAGACGAGACCGATCTGCTCGGCGAGCCCGATGATCAGGGCCCCGATCGCCGCGCCCGTGACCGAGCCCATGCCGCCGACGATCACCACGACCAGCGAGGCGAGCAGGTAACGGACATCCTCGCCGGGCGCCACCGACAACGCCGACCCCCCGACGACTCCGGCGAAACCGGCCAATCCCGCGCCGATGGCGAACACCGCGGCGAAGACCAGATGGACATTCTTGCCCGAAGCCGAGAGCATTTCGCGGTCGTCGACGCCGGCTCGGATCATCATGCCGATGCGGGTGCGGTTGAGCATCAGCCAGAGCGCGATGCCGATCAGGATCGCGACCGCGAGCACGATCAGCCGGTAGAAGGGATAGGTCAGGTAGACCGCCGTCCCGCCGGACCGGTAGGCGGTCACGAATGGCAGCTTGACCGCGCCGTCGAGCCAGTCGGGCAGGATGAATTGGTAGGTCGTGCCGGTCCAGACCGCCAGCATCAGGTCGGCGGCCACGATGGAGATGCCGATCGTCACCAGGGTCTGGCGCAGGTCGTTGCCTTCAAGCCGGCGGAAGACAACGATCTGCATCACCAGGCCGACGATGGCGAGCACGACAAAGCCTGCCACGACGCCGAGCAGCCAGTACCCGGTGCGGTCTGCCACCTCGTAGCCGATGTAGGCGCCGAGCAGATAGAGCGAGCCATGCGCCAGATTGACGTTGCGCATCAGGCCGAAGACCAGCGTGAAACCGCTGGCCACCAGGAAATAGAGGCCGGCCAGGGTGAGCCCGTTCAGCACGGCGCTGAGAAACGCCTTCTTCGAAATCAACACCGCATTGAGCCATTCCGGCCACTGCGCGAAGAAGAGCCACGCCACCAGTGCCAGCACCAGCAGACCGAACAGGGCCCAGCCCTGCTGCCGGCTGATGGAGCCGGCCTGCTGCAGCATTTCCCGCCTGGTGTCGGTGGCGTCGACCATGTCCGCCTCAGGCAATCAGGCGACGGCGGGATTCGTTCATCCGCGGCGCCTTGTGGAACTTGCCGTCCTTCATGATCGCCAAGAGGCGGTTCCGGTCCTGCAGGATGCGGACGTCGGCCAGCGGATCGCCGTCGACCAGCAGCAGATCGGCAAGGTAGCCCTCCTTGATCATGCCGAGTTCGTTGCCCATGCCCATGATCTGCCCGCCATGTTTGGTGGCCGCCTGGATCGCCTCCATCGGCGTGAAGCCCAGCACCTCGACAAAGGTCTGGATGTCCTTCGCGTTGGTACCTTGTGGCGTCCACGCAAATCCGTAGTCGCCGCCGATGCAGATGCGGATGCCGCGCCTGTGCATCCTCTTCATCGTGTCGATGCACGCTTCCAGTTCGCGCTCGTAGAGCATGGTAACCGGCGAGCCAGGCTTGATGCCCCACTCGGCGGCGTGACGGGCTGTGTTGATCAGCCACGCAATGCCCGGCGCGACGAAATGCTGGTCCTTTGCCGCCTCCAGCATGTCGAGCGCTTCCTCGTCGCAAAACGAGGCATGGTAGATGTTGCGGATGCCGTGACGCACGCACTGCTTGACGGAGTTGGCCGAGCGCGCATGGGCGGACAGCACACGGTTGCGGCACTTGGCTTCCTTCACCGCCATCGCCACCTCCTCCTCCGACATCGGCGTTTCCTCAGCGCCCATGCCGGTGATCTCCTCGCCCGAGAGGTTGAGCTTGATGGAATCGACGCCGTACTTGATCAACGTGCGCACGACGCGGCGGATCTCCTCCGGCCCGGAGACGACGATGCCGAGATTGAGGCCTTCATGCGGAATGTGGGAGGGAGCGGAATCGCCGAGGCCGCCCACGGTAGTGATCTCGGGACCGGCGGCGAGGTAGCGCGGACCGGGAAAACGGCCCTCATTGATGAAGCGCTTGGCGACAACATCGAGGCGCGGCTTCGCCGCCGCTGCCCCGCGCCCGGCGGTGAACCCGGCGTCGAGAACCAGCTTGGCCATCTCCATCGTGACCAGCATGTGCTCTTCGGGCTCCATCAACTGGATCGGCTCGATGCCCGGCGCGTTGTTCCACGACAGATGCAGATGCGCGTCGATCATGCCGGGCATCAACGATGCGCCCATGCCGTCGATGACGGTCGCGCCGCCGTAGGAGGACGGGGCGCCGAAGCGGGACGAGCCGCGCGTGATCGACTTGATGCGATTGCCCTGCACGAGCACGTCGCCGGAATAGGGCAATTCGCCGGTGGCATCGAGGATGCGCACATTGGTGAAGAGAACCGATCCGTTCCCATGCATCACGTCCGTCATGATCCACTCCCTTTTCGCAATTGGCCCCGGCTGCCCGGCCCGCTCAAGAATTCATGCCTTCGCGCAGAAAGGCCCGGATGACGTCTCGGCACTCCGCCGGCTTTTCCAGGGGCGTCCAATGCCCGCAGCCGGCAAGGATCCGAACCTGGGCCCGGCGCAATTCCTCACCCAGTTGATAGGCCACACCCGGCGGGCCGATGGCGTCTTCGTCGCCGGTGACCACCATTGTCGGGCACACTATCGCGGCCGCATCGGCGCGCGTCGCGCCGGCAAGCGCCTCGCAGGATTTGGCGAAACCGTCGCTGTCCTGGCGCATGTGGCTTTCGCGAACGAAGGCGAAGGCCGCCGGGGCTGTGTCGGCGGCACCCGCGGCAAGGCCGGCCGGCGTCACCTGGTTCGCCACCGCGACCATGCCCTTGGAGCGCGCCAGCGCGGCGCGGGCGCGCAACCGTTCGCGCCCGGCTTCCGCCGGTTCGATGATCGGGCCGAACAGGAGCAGGCTGCGCACCAGTTCTGGCCGGGCGGCGGCAAGATGCTGAGCGACGAGCGTGCCGAAGGAGTGGCCGATGACGTGAACACGAGCGAAGCCGAGCTGGTCGGCGAGAAGGCCGAGCGACGACACGATCAGCGCGACGTCGATCGGCCCCTCCGGTACCGGCGAACGCCCGGCGCCGGGCAGATCCGGCCGGATCACGCGCATGCCGGAAAGCGCCCCCATAACCGGCTGCCAGGTATTCGACGTCGCTCCGAGTCCGTGGATCAGCAGGACCGGTTCGCCACCGCCTTCGTCCTCGACCGCCATGCCGGCAATGAGGCCGCCCGCCATCATCGGCCGCGCTCCAGAATGCGGTTTTCCAGCGTTCCGATCGTGTCGATCTCGACCCGGACGATGTCGCCATGCTTGAGATATTTCGGCGGTTTGAACCCGATGCCGACACCCGACGGCGTACCCGTGGCGATGATGTCGCCGGGTTGGAGCGTCACGCCGGCCGAGATGGTCTCGATGATCCGGGGAACGGAAAAAATCAGGTCGGCCGTGTTCGCCTGCTGGCGCAATTCGCCATTGACGAAGCAGCGCACCGTCGTATCCGCGAGGTTGATCTCGTCGGCGGTCACGGCGAACGGCCCCATCGGACAGAACGTGTCCTGCGACTTGCCGATCAGCCACTGGCTATATCGCCCCTGCAGATCGCGGGCCGTCACGTCGTTGACATTGGTGTAGCCCCACACATGATCCATCGCGTCGGCGGCAGAAATGCCGCGGCCGCCCTTGCCGATGATGACGGCGAGTTCGGCCTCATAGTCGATTGCTGCCGATACAGCGGAATCGATCAGCACCGGCTCGCCATGCGCGATCACGCATTCGGGAACCTTGGAGAAGACGATCGGTTCCTTGGGAATCTCGCCGGCCGCCGCGCTGGAATCGAAACCGCTGGCCGAAAATTCACGCGCATGTTCGCGATAGTTTTTGCCGACACAGAAAATATTGCGCCGGGGGCGAGGAACCGGCGCTTCGAGCTTCACCTCGGAAAGCGGGATGGGAGACAGCCGATCGATCGCAGTCGCGTTTGCCGCGATCAGCGCGGTGACGCCTTCATTGGCCTGCTCTGCCGAGAGCGCAAGCGGGAAGACCTCTTCGCCCCCTGCGCCAACAAGGCCAACTCGGCGTTCTCCGCCGATGCGGAACGTCGCGAACTTCATTGCGCCTCCCAGACTGAACCATTTTTCTATTGGTTTATTATTGAAACCATGCTAGACGAGAAAAAATTCAGTCACAAGCCCCGAATTCAGGCTTTTTACTGAACCATTCGCCGATGGCGCCATGTTTTGTGTGCAGTGCGGCATGGAAGTAAATGAACCAATAATTTATTGGTACTCTACGAGAGTAAGATGCCGGAAAGAAAAGCGGAATCCATCGAGACCGACCTGCGCGCCCGCCTCGAAAAGGGCGAATGGCAGCCCGGCGGTCATCTGCCGGACGAGCGAAGTCTGGCTCGCCATTATGGTGCGGCGCGAAACACCGTGCGCCGCGCCATCGCCCAACTCGAAGCGGAAAACCTGGTGGAACGCAGGGTCGGAAGCGGCACGATTGCGCGCGAGAAACCGGACGACGACACGAGCCGCATCCTCAAGCGCTTCACCGACGCCAGCCCCGCCGACATCCTGAATTTGCGGCTTTTCATCGAACCGCATGCCGCGGCGGCGGCGGCGCGCAACCTGTGCGAGGCTGACCTTGCCGCAATAACCAAGGCCGCGCAGAACGCCGAGGATGCCGGCGATCTCGTGGAGTATGAGGTTTGGGACAACGAGTTCCACAGGTTGATCAACGGCGCCGCCGGCAATCGGTTTCTCGCCGATTTCTTCGCCCTCCTGACCGTGATCCGTTACACGCCGACCATGATGGAAATCCGCAAGCAATGGTTCAGCGCCGAACGGCGGGCGGCCTATGACCAGCAGCACGGCGAGATCATCGCTGCGCTGAGGGACTGGGACAGCGAAGCCGCGGCAATCGCCATGCGAAACCACCTTCTCTCGCGCAGACGAAATTACTTCGGTCAGTAGGACAGATAGCCATGACCATTTCGCGCATCATGCAATCGGTCGCTTCGAGCCAGGGCAGCGCCGACCTCGTAGTGTTGCTTCACCGCCTGATGGATGCCGGGCCGTCGGACATTCTCGCCGTTCGCCAGATTGTCGAGCCGCAGGCCGCCGCGGCGGCCGTCTCCAATGGAAGCGGCGCCGATATCGAAGCGATCCGCGAGGCTTGCGAGGCGGCAGCGGCGGAAACCACCCTCGGCGGATTCGAACATTGGGACGCTTTGCTGCATCGGCGGATTTTCGCCGCCACGCGCAATGACCTGTTGATCAACCTCCAGGACATTCTCGCTGTCGTCCGCGACAAGCCGGCCTGGCTGCGGATCAAGAACGCCGTGGTCACGCGGGAGGTCCGCACCAAGTACAATGGCGAGCACGCCGCCATCGTCGACGCCATTGCGTCTCGAAATGCGCAGGCCGCGCACGATGCGATGAAGCGTCATCTGTTCAGCGTTTCGCGCGACATGTTTCCGGAGTAGCCGGAGATCAAGCAAAGCCGGATCGCGCTTGTCGGTCCTCCCCGTCCGCTACGCTCATTGTGCGTCGCAAAAAAGTGTGAAACCCTCGTTCGCTTCGGGGAACAAGAACCTGCGATGTCGATCAAGGCCTCAGTCCACCACCTCACCCATTATCGCTATGATCGGACGGTGACGCTCGGCCCGCAGATCATTCGCCTGCGGCCGGCGCCGCACAGCCGCACCAAGGTCATTTCCCACTCGTTGAAGGTTTCGCCGACCGAACACTTCGTCAATCACCAGCAGGACCCGTACGGCAACTGGCTTGCCCGCTTTGTCTTTCCCAAGCCGGTCACCGAACTGAAGATCGAAGTCGACCTTGTTGCCGACATGACGGTCTACAACCCGTTCGATTTCTTCGTCGAGGAGACCGCGGAAAACTGGCCGTTCGCCTATGCGCACGATCTGGAACCGGACCTCGTCATCTATCGCACGCCGGAACCGGCCGGGCCGCTTCTGCAGGCGTTCCTGGACACTGTCGACCGGACGCCGACCAACACCGTCAATCTCGTCGTCGACCTCAACGCGCGGCTCGCCCGAGAAGTCGGCTACATCATCCGCATGGAGCCGGGCGTCCAGGAACCGGAACAGACGCTGGGAATCCGCACCGGGTCATGCCGCGATTCCAGCTGGCTCCTCGTCCAGGTGCTGCGGCACCTTGGCCTCGCCGCACGCTTCGTCTCCGGTTACCTGATCCAGCTGAAGCCCGACCTGGTTTCGCTCGACGGGCCGCCCGGTACCGACCATGACTTCACCGACCTGCACGCCTGGGCCGAAGTCTACATCCCGGGCGCCGGCTGGATCGGGCTCGATCCGACCTCGGGCCTGCTGACCGGCGAAAGCCACATTCCGCTGGCCGCCACGCCTCATTACCGCAATGCCGCGCCCATTTCGGGCATGGCGAGCTTCGCCAATGTCGATTTCGCCTTCGACATGCAGGTCCGGCGCATCGCCGAGCACCCGCGCATCACCAAGCCTTTCTCCGACGAAGCCTGGACCGCGCTCGACGCCCTCGGACGCGAGACCGACGCGAAACTCGAAGCCGGCGACGTCCGCCTGACGATGGGTGGCGAACCGACCTTCGTCTCCATCGGCGATTTCGAATCGGCGGAGTGGAACACCGACGCCGTCGGCCCGACCAAGCGCGACCTTGCCGACAAGCTGATCCGCCGCCTGCGCCAGCGTTTCGCGCCGGGCGGTTTTCTGCACTACGGCCAAGGCAAGTGGTACCCGGGCGAAAGCCTGCCGCGCTGGACGTTTTCGCTCTATTGGCGGCGCGACGGCAAGCCGATCTGGAAGGACGAAAATCTCGTCGCGGCGGAAACGGCCAACACCGGCGCCGGGCAGCAGGGCGCTGAGGACCTGCTGAAAGCGGTCGCCGACGAACTGGGCGTCAGTGACGGCTTTGTTCACCCGGCCTACGAGGATCCCGCCGAGTGGATCCTCAAGGAGGCGAACCTCCCCGGCAATGTCACGCCGGCGAATTCGAAGCTGAAGGATCCCGAAGAGCGGCACCGCATCGCAAAGGTCTTCGAACGCGGCTTGAACGCGCCATCCGGTTTCGTTCTCCCGATCCAGCGCTGGCAGTCGAAGGCGACTGGTCCGCGCTGGCGCTCGGAGCGATGGAAGACCCGCCGTGGCCAGCTCTACCTCGTTCCCGGCGACAGCCCGGTCGGCTTCCGCCTGCCGCTGGCCACCCTGCCGTACATCCCGCCGGCGGCCTTTCCGTTCGTCAGCGTCGCCGATCCGACCGAGCCGCGCGGTCCTCTGCCCGACTTCGGCGCGGAAATCGAACCGACGCCGCGGCCTTCCGCGCCCGACCAGCCGATCGCCTCCTTCACGCCGGGCGCTACCAACCAGCAGGCGCTCGTCGAACAGCACATCGGCGAGATCGGCGGCGCCGTGCGCACCGCCATCGCGGTCGAGCCGCGCGACGGCCGCCTGTGCGTTTTCATGCCGCCGGTCGAACGGCTGGAGGACTACCTCGAACTTGTCGCCGCGGCGGAAGCGGCGGCGCGCAGGATCGGCCAGCCGGTCCATATCGAAGGTTATTCGCCGCCGCACGACCCACGCATGAACGTCATTCGCGTCGCGCCCGACCCGGGCGTCATCGAGGTCAACATTCATCCCGCCTCGAACTGGCGCGAATGCGTGGCGACAACCGAGGCGATCTACGAGGAGGCGCGCCAATCACGCCTCGGCGCCGACAAGTTCATGATCGACGGCCGCCATACCGGCACGGGCGGCGGCAACCATGTCGTGGTCGGCGGGGCGACGCCGCTCGACAGCCCGTTCCTGCGCCGGCCGGACCTGCTCCGGAGCCTCATCCTGCACTGGCAGCGCCATCCGAGCCTCTCCTACCTGTTTTCCGGCCTGTTCATCGGGCCGACCAGCCAGGCGCCCCGCACCGACGAGGCGCGCCACGACAGCCTCTACGAACTGGAGATCGCGCTCGCGCAGATCCCGCCGCCCGGCCAGGGCGAACCGCCCCTGCCCTGGCTGGTCGACCGGCTTCTGCGAAACCTGCTGACCGACGTCACCGGCAACACGCATCGCTCCGAAATCTGCATCGACAAGCTCTATTCGCCGGACGGCCCCACCGGCCGGCTCGGCCTTGTGGAATTCCGCGGCTTCGAAATGCCTCCGGACCCGCGCATGAGCCTGGCGCAACAGGTGCTGCTCCGCGCGATCATCGCCCGCTTCTGGCAATCGCCCGCTCACGGCAACCTGACCCGCTGGGGAACGGCCCTGCACGACCGCTTCATGCTGCCCCATTATGTCTGGCAGGACTTCCAGGACGTGCTGCGCGACCTCGGCGACCACGGCTTCCGCTTCCGTCCCGAATGGTATGAGGCGCAGGCGGAATTCCGCTTCCCCTTCTGCGGCGAGGTCGAGGCCGAAGGCGTTCACCTGGAGCTTCGCCAGGCGCTAGAACCGTGGCACGTGCTGGGCGAAACCGGTGCGATCAGCGGCACGGTGCGCTACACCGATTCCTCGACGGAACGATTGCAGGTCAAGCTGACCGGCGCCGATCCCGATCGCTATGCCGTCACCTGCAACCGGCGGCGCTTGCCCCTGCGCCGCACCGAGACGAATGGCGTCGCCGTTGCCGGTGTACGATACAAGGCTTGGCAACCCGCCGCCGCCCTGCACCCGGTCCTGCCGGTTGACACGCCGCTGACGTTCGACATCTACGACCAGTGGTCGGGCCGGGCGATCGGCGGCTGCGTCTATCACGTCGCGCATCCGGGTGGCCGTAACTACGAGACCTTCCCTGTCAACGGCAACGAGGCGCAGGCCCGTCGGCTTGCGCGCTTCGAGGCGCATGGCCATACTCCCGGCTCCTTTGCGCCGCAGCCGGAAGCGCCGCTACCGGAATTCCCCATGACCCTCGACCTCCGGCGGTCGGCAGGCATATGAGAAATGCCCTTCAGTGAGACCGCCCAGCAGGAAGTGACGTCCGGCCTGTTCTCCGCCTACCGGCCGGTGCCGGGGGTGCCTGACGAGCTGTTCGATTCCGCCGGCGCGGTTCGGCCTGTGTGGCGGCCTCTCGTCGAAGCGCTGCTGGCCTTGTCTCCTCCCGAGCTTGAAGCGCGCAAGGCGCGCGGCGATCGCTACCTGCGCGACGCCGGCGTGTTCTACCGGCAATATGGCCCCGGCAATTCCTACGAGCGCGACTGGCCGCTGAGCCACATGCCGCTACTGCTCGACGAAGCGGAATGGGCAACGATTGCCGCTGGACTTCGCCAGCGCGCCGACCTTCTGGAGCAGGTTGTCGCCGACCTTTATGGCGACAACAGGCTCGTCAGCAATGGCGACCTACCGGCCGAGATTGTCGCCGGCAATCCGGAGTGGCTTCGGCCGCTGGTGGGAGTGAGGCCGCGCGGCGGGCATTACCTGCATTTCCTCGCCTTCGACATCGGACGGGGCCCGCAAGGCCAGTGGTGGGTCATCGGCGATCGTACCCAGGCGCCCTCCGGCGCGGGATTCGCGCTCGAAAACCGGATCGCGACGGGAAAGATCTATTCGGACCTCTTCGGACAATCGAACGTGCACCGCCTCGCCGGCTTCTTCCGCACGTTCCGTGACGCGCTCCAGGGGTTGCGGGGGTCGGAGGACAGCCGGGCGGCGATCCTCACGCCTGGACCGCTGAACGAGACCTATTTCGAGCACGCCTACATCGCCCGCTATCTCGGCATGATGCTGGTCGAGGGCGAAGACCTGACCGTGCGAGACGGCGAGTTGATGGTCCGCACTGTTGCCGGCCTGCGCCCGATCAGCGTGCTGTGGCGGCGCATGGACGCCAAATGGGCGGACCCCCTCGAACTGAACCAGACCTCGCAGATCGGCACGCCGGGCATGCTGGGCGCGATCCGCTCCGGCACCGTCACGATGGTCAACGCGCTCGGAACGGGCGTTCTTGAGGCGCGCGCCTTTCTCGCCTTCCTGCCGCGCATCAGCGAAAGACTGATGGGCGAACCCCTCGCGCTACCGAACATCGCGACCTGGTGGTGCGGACAGCCGTCCGAGCGGGACTACGTCAGGGAGAACGCCGGGCGCATGACGATCGGCGGCGCCTTCGCCACCCGCCTCCTGTTCGATCTTGACGACGTCTCGGCTGTCGGCGGCGCATTCAACCGGGACGTTGGCGACACCGTGGAGAACTGGATCGATCGCGGTGCCGGCCAACTTGTCGGCCAGGAGGCAATCACGCTTTCGACGGCTCCCGCCTTCGACGGCGAACGCCTGGTACCGCGGCCGATGAGCCTGCGTATCTTCCTCGTACGCACGCTCGATGGTTGGGAGGTCATGCCCGGAGGGTTTGCCCGAATCGGTCACTCGGCGACGTCGGCCGCCCTTGCGATGCAGCACGGCGGCTCGGCCGCGGATGTCTGGGTTGTCGCGCCCAAATCGGTCGAGCCGGTGACCCTCCTGGCAACGCCCGGTCCGGGAGAGGCGGTGCGCCAGCAGCCGGGTGTCTTGCCGAGTCGTGCAGCCGACAACCTCTATTGGCTCGGCCGCTATGTGGAGCGCGCGGAAAATGCCATTCGCGTCCTGCGCAGTTACCACCTGCGACTGGCGGAAATGTCGCCGTCGAACGATGACCTGCTGAAAACATGCGGAAGCCTGCTCCTGTCACTCGGCATCGATCCGGCGGAGCGGTTTCCAGGCACGATCATCACCATCCTCAGGGCGGCGACCGAGGCGGCGAGCCATGTGCGCGACCGCTTCTCCGTCGATGGCTGGTATGCGCTGCACGACCTCGACAAGACGGTCTCCTCGATGGCGACGACCGCCTCGCCCGGCGACGACATGGCGCGCGCGATGTCGGTGTTGCTGCGCAAGATTTCCGGCTTCTCGGGCCTCGTGCACGACAACATGTACCACTTCACCGGCTGGCGTTTTCTCGGCATCGGCAAGGCGCTGGAGCGTGGCATCCTGCTCTGTACCTTGCTTGAAGCTATGGGCGATCCCGAGGCGCCCGACGGCAGTCTCGATTTCGCGATCGAGGCAGCGGACAGCTCCATCTCGCACCGGCGGCGCTACGTCGTGGCAACCAGCCGCGAGACGGTCGTCGATCTGCTCGGCCTCGATCCCCTCAATCCGCGTTCGATCATTTTCCAGCTCAACGAGATCGAGGAACACGTCGGCTATCTGCCGAACACCGAATTCCACAAGCAATTGTCGCCGTTGCAGCGGGCGCTCCTGCAGACGAAAGCGGCGCTTGCAGCGGAGACCCCCGAAACGCTGGACGGCGGCAGACTGGCGGATCTCCGTTCCAGAATGGCGGCGCTATCAGATCACCTTGGAACCGCCTATCTGCGGTGACGACCAGACATGCTCTACGACGTCGCCCTGCGCATCGACTACGAATACGAGTTCCCGGTCGATTCCAGCCGGCACATCGTCCGCATCATGCCCGCCGATCTGCCGGGAGAGCAGCGCCTCATTGCGGCGAGCCATCAATTCAGCCCCGTTCCCGACGAACAGCAAACCTTCACCGACTTCTTCGGCAACCGTGCGGTGACAATGGGTTTCGTGCGCAGCCACAAGGACATTGTGTTCCGCATGACGTCCCGCGTCGAGCGGCTCCCTTCCGAAAGCCGGCTCGACACATCCGTGCCGCGTGACCGACTGGCCGGTGATATTGCCAGGCAGAACACCCTTGCACCCTCAGCGCCGCATCATTTCCTGACGTCGACGGAACGCGCACCGATCGAGGCTGAAACGACAACCTTCGCCCGCGACCATTTGAGCGGCTCGCAGAGCACGCTCGAATGTGTCACCGCGATAGGCATCGCGCTGAACCAGTCCATGCGGTTCGATACGCAGGCGACGACCGTTGACACCCCGATGATCGAATCGTTCCGCAACCGGCACGGGGTGTGTCAGGATTTCACGCACATCATGATTGCCTGCCTGCGCGGCATCGGCATTCCGGCCGGCTATGTCAGCGGCTATCTGCGCACCCTGCCGCCTCCGGGGGGCGAGCGGCTGGAAGGTGCCGACGCGATGCACGCCTGGGTTCGCGCATGGTGCGGCGGCGACACGGGTTGGGTCGAGTACGATCCGACCAACGCAATCTTCGCCGGCGCCGATCATATCGTCGTGGCCCGGGGGCGAGACTATCACGATGTCGCGCCCGTCAAGGGAATCATGCGCGGCTACGGGGGACACGCCACCCGGCAGAGCGTGGACGTCACTCCCGTGGCCAACAAGGCGAGCTGACCGGCGCCTCCACCGAGATCGTCTCCCGTCACGGTCACCTCCGGCGAAAACCGCATCGACAACCAATCCCGACTCCTGTCAGATCGCCCGCGACCGCTTCGTCCGATGTCGGCAGTGACATGGCGAAAGTGACATGACCGTTCAGAAGGGATCCGGGACCACCTCATGCGCGCCTCCGTTGTTGCCCTCCTGATGGTTTTCCTTGGCGGGGTCGCCCTGGCCGTCCAGGCGCCGTTGAACGGCGCGGTCGGGCGACGCCTCGCCGACAGCATCGCCACCGCCACTGTTTCCTTCGGCGTAGGTTTCTCCGTTCTTCTTGTCGTTTCGCTCCTGCGCGGCGAAGGCCTGACGCTCGAAAAACTGTCCGCGTTGCCCTGGTGGGGCTGGACCGGCGGCCTGCTCGGAGCTTTTTATGTCAGTGCCGTCATCATGAGCGTGTCGCGCCTCGGCGTAGTCTCGCTGACGGCGGCACTCATCCTCGGCCAGTTGGTCACCGCCCTGGTGCTCGACCGGATCGGCGCGTTCGGGATGAACGCCATCGACTTGTCGTGGCAGCGTATTTTGTCCGTGCTGCTTGTGGCTGCGGGCCTGCTTCTGTCGCGCCTGTGAGGTGCCGACAGAATCCGAGCTTTCCTCGCGTCAACCGCATTGCGAGTCCCCGGGGTTTTATTTACCATCCGGTCAAAAGAGCGGCGCCTGACACCCCATCAACCGGAGAAAAGCCATGAACAAACGTCCATCGACACCGCTCTCCAGACTGTCCCGGCGCACCTTCGTGACGGCTTCGGCCGCGACGCTGGGAACGCTCGCCATGCCGGGGCTGATCCGCACCGCGCGCGCCGCCGACAAGATCAAGACCGCCGCGATCTACACGGTGCCGGTCGAACAGCAATGGGTCAGCCGCATCCACAAGGCGGCGATGGCGGCCGTCGAGCGCGGCGAAATCGAATACGTCTTTTCCGAAAGCGTCTCCAACAACGATTATGAGCGCGTCATGCGCGAATATTGCGAGGCCGGCCACAAGCTGATCATCGGCGAGGCCTTCGCCGTTGAGGACGCGGCCCGCGCGGTCGCCAACGACTATGCCGACCGCGCCTTCCTTATCGGTTCGTCCTTCAAGCCCAAGGACGAGAATCCGAATTTCGCGGTCTTCGACAACTACATCCAGGACGCCTCGTATCTCTCCGGCATCATCGCCGGCGCCATGACCAAGTCGAAGAACATCGGCATGGTCGGCGGCTACCCGATCCCGGAAGTGAACCGGCTGATGCATGCGTTCATGGCCGGCGTGCGCGAAACCGCACCCGACGCCAAGTTCCAGGTGGCCTTCATCGGCTCTTGGTTCGATCCGCCGAAGGCCAAGGAAACCGCCTTCGCCCAGATCGATGGCGGCGCCGACCTGCTCTATGCCGAGCGTTTCGGTGTGTCCGATGCCGCCAAGGAGAAGGGCATCCTCTCGGTCGGCAACGTCATCGATACCCAGGCTGATTATCCCGACACGGTCGTCGCCTCGGCGCTATGGCATTTCGAGCCGACGCTCGACGCCGCCATCGCCAAGGTGAAGGATGGCTCGTTCAAGGCCGATGACTACGGTGCCTATTCGTTCATGAAAGCCGGCGGTTGCTCGCTCGCCCCGCTCGGCACCTTCGACGCCAAGGTGCCCGAGGAAGCCAAGAAGCTGGTTGCGGAAAAGGAAGCCGCCATCAAGTCGGGTGCGTTCGCCGTCGCCATCAACGACGAGGAACCGAAGTCCGGCTGATGGACCCGAAGGTCGCGGAAACAGTCCTCCGCCTCGACTCCGTCACCAAACGCTTTGGCGACCTCGTCGCCAACGATGCGGTGTCGTTCGACCTGAAGCGGGGCGAGGTCATCGCCCTGCTCGGCGAGAACGGCGCCGGCAAGACGACGCTCATGAACATCCTTTTCGGCCACTACGTCGCCGACGTGGGCTCCATCATGGCGTTCGGGCGGCCGCTGCCGCCCGGCGATCCTGCGGCGGCCATCGCCGCCGGCATCGGCATAGTGCACCAGCACTTCACCCTCGCCGAACAGCTGACCGTCGTCGACAACATCGCGCTCGGCACCGAGCCGCTGTTTTCGCCGCGCTACAACCGGCGCAAGGCGCGCGAACGCATTCGACGCATCGCCGGGGAATTCGGGCTCGACGTCAATCCTGACGCAGAGGTCTCGAAACTCGCCGTCGGCGAACGCCAGCGGGTGGAGATCCTCAAGGCGCTTTATCGCGACGTGAAAATCCTCATCCTCGACGAGCCGACGGCAGTGCTAACCCCGTTGGAAACCGAGGCACTGTTTTCCACCCTGCGCAAGCTCGTCGCCGCCGGGCTGTCGATTATCTTCATTTCGCACAAGCTCGCCGAGGTGATGGCGATTTCCGATCGCGTCCTCGTACTTCGGGCCGGTCGCCTGGCCGGTGAACGCCCGACAGCCGAAACCACTCGGCACGAGCTCGCCGTGCTGATGGTCGGCGAGGACGTTTCGGAAGCACCGGTGCGCGAAGCGAGGCCGGGCGCGATCCGCCTGCAACTGGCCGGCGTCGACGTCGAGCCCGCCGAAGGCAACGGCGTGCGTCATGCCGATTTGGAACTGCGCGCTGGCGAAATAACCGGCCTCGCCGGCGTTTCGGGCAACGGCCAGGCGGTCCTCGCCGCGCTTCTGGAAGGCACGCTCACGCCCGCGCGCGGAGAATTCAGGATCGATGGCAAACCCGTCGGCGACTGGACGCCCCGCACAGCGCTCGCCAACCGCCTTGGACGCATCCCGGAAGACCGCCACGCCACCGGCATGATCGCCGACATGAGCGTCAGCGAGAATGTCGTTTCAGAGGCTTACCGCTCGCGGCGCTTCTCGCGGTTCGGCTTCCTCGATTTCGCCGCCGCCCGGCGTTTTGCCGAGACGATCATAGCCGCCTATGACGTCAAATGCCCGTCCCCGGACGCGCGGGTCCGCCTGCTCTCCGGCGGCAACATGCAGAAACTGATCCTCGGCCGCGCCCTCGACGGTGATCCCGCCATCATCGTCGCCAACCAGCCGACGCGCGGCCTCGATGTCGGCGCCGTCGCCTATGTCCATGCGCGCCTTGTGGAAGCGCGCGACCGTGGCACGGCGATTCTGCTCATTTCCGAGGACCTCGACGAGGTCATTGCACTGTCCGATCGCATCATCGTCATGTCGCGCGGGCGGTTGTCGCCACCTTCCGCACGCGGCGAACGTTCGGTCCGCCAGCTCGGCGAACTGATGGCCGGGCACGGTTTCGGGGAGGACGCGGCCGATGCGGCTTGAACCGAAACCGGCGCCGGGCCTTGTCGCCACGCTCGCCTGGCCGGCGGGCGCCATCGTTGCGACGCTGCTCTTCGCCTCGGTCCTCGTGCTGATGGCGGGGGCCTCGCCCTTCTCCGTCTTCTACCTCGTCGCCAAGGGTGCCGCCGGTTCGCAGTTCGCCCTTCTCGAGACACTGACGCGCGCCACGCCGCTGATCTTCACCGGACTTGCGGTCGCCGTCGCCTTCCGCGCTCGCCTGTGGAACATCGGCGCCGAAGCCCAGCTCTACGCCGGCGGCGTCATGACCGCCGCGCTCGGCACCGGCGCGCTGGCGCTGCCGCCGGTTCTTTTGATGCCGGTGATCGTCTTGGCGGCCATGCTGGCAGGCGCCGCACTGCTCGCCGGACCGGCCTTCCTGAAGGTCCGCTTCGGTGTCGACGAGGTCGTCACCACCCTGCTCCTCAATTTCATCGCCATCCTCTTCGTTTCCATGTTGCTCGACGGCGTGCTGAAGGATCCGACCGGTCTTGGCTGGCCGCAATCGCGCAAGGTGATCGAAGCGGCACAACTGCCGCGACTGGTCACCGGCAAGCGCCTGCATGCCGGTTTCGTGCTGGCGATCGTATCGGCGGCGGTCATCTGGGTCATCATGAAGAAAACCGCGCTCGGCTACGAAATGCGCGCCGTCGGCCACAACGCCAAGGCGGCCCGCTTTGCCGGTATCCCTGTCAATGCGGTACTGATGAAGACGGCGCTGCTTTCCGGCGGTCTCGCCGCGCTTGCCGGTTTCTCTGAGGTCGCCGGGCTGAAGGGCAACCTGACGCTCGATCTGTCGCCCGGCTACGGCTATTCGGGCATCGTCGTTGCCATGCTGGCAATGCTCAATCCGCTCGGCGTGGTCATCGCGGCGATTTTCGTGGCGGGCGTCTTTGTCGGCGCCGATGCCATGAGCCGTTCGGCCGGCGTGCCGAGCTATATCGCGCAGGTCATGGTGGCGAGTTCGCTGCTCACCATGGTCGTCGCCATCATGCTGTCGCGCTTCCGCGTGCGCTGGAGATAGGCGATGGACGCGATCGACATCCTGTTCACCGCCTCCTTCTGGGTCGCCGCCATCCGCATCGCCTCGCCGCTGATTTTCGCGACGATGGGCGAACTCGTCTGCGAACGGGCGGGCGTGCTCAATCTCGGCATCGAAGGGATCATGACCGTCGGCGCTTTCGCCGGCTGGTTCACGGTCTATTCGGGCGGCGACCTGTGGCTGGGCGTCGCCGTCGCCGCGATGGCGGGCATGGCCTTCGGTCTGCTGCACGCCACACTGACGGTCCCCCTCGGCCTGTCGCAGCATGTCACCGGCATCGGCGTGACGCTGCTTGCCACCAGCCTCACCTATTTCACCTATCGCCTTGCCCTGCCGCAGGTGACGTCGCCGCCGAAGATCGAGCCGTTCGCGCCGTTCGACATCCCCTATCTTTCGGACCTGCCGCTGATCGGCCCTGCCCTGTTCGGCCAGACGCCGCTGACCTGGCTCGCCTTCCTCAGCGTCGGCGTGGTCGCCTGGGTCCTGTACCGCACGCCGCTCGGCCTTGCCCTGCGGGCAGTCGGCGAAAATCCCTCCGCCGTGGAAGCACAGGGCATATCGGTTACGGCCCTGCGCATGGGCGCCGTCATCGCGGGTTCGGCGCTGATGGCAATCGGCGGCGCCTTCCTGACCCTTTCCGCCTTCAACTCGTTTTTCTTCGAGATGGTCAACGGCCGCGGCTGGATCGCCATCGCGCTGGTCGTGTTCGGCTCGTGGCGGCCGGGCAAGGCGCTGCTCGGCGCCATCCTGTTCGCAGCCTTCGACGCCTACCAGATCCGCCTGCAGCAGGTTGCCGGCGGCATCGTGCCCTACCAGGTCTTCCTGATGCTGCCCTACCTTCTCTCCATCCTCGCGCTGATCATCGTGGCGCGGCGGGCGACTTATCCCAAGGCGCTGATGATCCCCTACCAGAAAGGCGAAAGATGAGCTTCGATCTCCTGCTCAAGGGCGGCACCCTGCCCGACGGCAACATCGCCGATATCGCCGTCGCCAACGGACTGATCGCCGAGATCGCGCCGTCGATCACCGCCGCAGCCGGTGAAACCATCGACGTCTCGGGCCTGCTCGTCGCGCCTCCATTGATCGATCCGCATTTCCATATGGATGCGACGCTGTCCTATGGCACGCCGCGCATCAACGCGTCGGGGACGCTGCTTGAGGGCATCGGATTGTGGGGCGAGCTGAAGCCGGTGCAGACCGAGGAGCAGATCGAAGCCCGTGCGCTGGCCTATTGCGACTGGGCGGTATCGATGGGTCTGCTGGCCATCCGCACCCATGTCGATACCTCCGACGAGGACGGGCTGAAGGGCGTGCGCGCCCTGCTCTCGGTGCGTGATAAGGTGCGCAACTACATCGACCTGCAGCTCGTCGCCTTCCCGCAGGACGGCTTCTATCGTTCGCCCACGGCGCGCGACTGCACCATCCGCGCCCTCGACATGGGGGTGGAGATCGTCGGCGGCATTCCGCATTTCGAGCGCACCATGGCCGACGGCCGCCGCTCGGTCACCGAACTGTGCGAGATCGCCGCCGGGCGCGGCCTGAAGGTCGACATGCATTGCGACGAGACCGACGACCCGCAGTCGCGCCACATCGAGCAACTGGCCTACGAGACGCAGCGCCTCGGGCTGCAGCGCCGCGTCGTCGGCTCGCATCTCACGTCCATGCATTCGATGGACAACTACTACGTCTCCAAGCTGCTGCCGCTGATCGCCGAGGCCGAAGTCGCGGCGGTACCGAACCCGCTGATCAACATCACGCTGCAAGGCCGCCACGATACCTATCCCAAGCGCCGAGGCATGACGCGGGTGCCCGAGATGCTCCGCCACGGCATCCGCGTCGGCTTCGGCCAGGATTGCGTGCTCGACCCGTGGTATTCGCTCGGCGGCGCCGACATGCTCGACGTCGCCCACATGGCGCTGCACGTAGCCCAGATGACCAGCCCGGCCGACATGCGCCGCTGCTTCGACATGGTCACGACCGAAAGCGCCGCGATCATGGGCCTCGACGATCTGGGCCTGGCAAAGGGCAAGCGGGCCAGCCTCGTCGTCCTCGACGCCGGCGATCCTGTGGAAGCGATCCGCCTGCGCGCCGATCGCGTTCTGGTCGTCTCGCGCGGCAAGGTCGTGGCCAGACGGCAGGTAACGCCGACGCACCTGGACATCCCCGGCCGTCCCGACGTCGTGCGGAGACGCTTTCGGCCTTCCGCGTAGAAGCCGCGCGAAAGACCTTGAGCAATCCCGAGCGCGCTGCCGCCGGCTAGACCTCGATCGGCGGCAGTACGATCGTCCCGCTCATCCGGATGCTCTGGCGCTTGTCGCCGGCGGCCGTGGACACGCTGACTTCGAGCGTGCGTCCGTCGGCCACGAGCCCGTCGAACTTGAAGTCGCCGAACATGTCGGTTTTCGCGGTTGCCATCGTCTTGCCGTTCCCGCTCAACGTCACCGTCGCGCCTTCGACGACGTCGGTAACGCCGGCCTTCACCGACAGGACCGTACCAGCCACGAAATCATGGGTGTGGCGATGGAGGCTGCGGTACCAGACACGCGGCCGCGCGCCCTTCGCGGAACCGAGCGTTTGCAGGCCGTCACTTGCGGCGCGCGCCTGCATCGCGTCGTCGGAACATTTGACCGCCAACAGCGCCTGCGTGGGGCAGGCGTGGCTCGCCCTCGGCTCGCTCCAGCCCTGGTCGATGAGGTGGGCGTCGAACGTCCATGCCTGCGGCGTCTTCTCGGCCTCGTTCCACCAGATATGGCCGTAGGGACAGGCGTCGACCAGATCCTTCCGGCCTTTCGAGGCGACCGGATCAATAACCACGATCCCGTCGGGCCGCTGCCGCACCGCCCCCTTGCCCGCGGCCACGCACGGCGCGTTGTCGCAATGATTGCACATCGTCACCAGATAGCTGGTGTCGACATGGTGGCCCTCGCCGCGTACGCGACGGGTAATGCGGATCCAGTCGGCGCCGTGCTTGGGCATCGGCCCAGCGTATCCGGGAAAGGCCTGGTCGACGTGCTCGTCCTTGTTGGTCAGGACGCAGTTCTGGCAGTTCTCGCACAGGGCGACGTCGACGATCATGTTCCATTTGTCGGTCATGGCGCCCTCCTTATTCCGCTGCGACCTGGAAGAGGTCCGTATCGGTCCACTTCTCGATTTCCACCAGGCAAGAGTTCACGCCCTGGCCGGAGGTACCGAGCACCTGGAACCGCGCCGGGGTGAGGATGTTGACACAGCCGCCGCGGTCGACGAGCCCGTACTGGGGGTGTTCGACGAAATCGAACTCGGCGGCGCTTTCGAAAGCCTTGCACGCCCCCTTCGTCGTCATGGCCGAGACATCGGCGGCGCAGATCACGCTGCCGCGTTCGTTGTAGACGCGGATGAGGTCGTGATGGGCGATGCCGCGCGTGGCCGCGTCCTCGTCGTTCATCCGCATCACCCAATAGGCGTGGCCGCCGATGGTGACGCGGTGATCCTCGATATCGTTAACGGTGGAATCCTTGCCGTCGTTGAAGCTGTGGAAGGAGTAGCGCGAATGCGTCGAGATCATCTGCAGCGGGTAGGCCTTGCTTCCCGCCGTTCCGGGTCCTTCCCATTGGCGTATGTATCGGTTGAGGACCGGACGTTCCGGATTTTCGCCTTCCAGCGCAGCCAAACGCTTCAGTGACGAAGGCATGAACTCGATCTTGCCCGATTGGGTCTCGAGCCCGGAAAGGAAGGCGCCGCCGAACTGCGCCGGCAACGGCATGGGTTCGGGCGAGTCCTTCGGCGTGCCGTTGGCAAACCAGCGATAGGCGACCGGCGTGCGTTGGCCCTCCGGCTCCGGCGCGATGACAAAATATCCCTTCTTGGCGAATTCCTTCCACGAGATCCGGTTCGGCAGATCGGATGCGTCGAAGACGCGCTTGACCCAATCGAGCTCCCAGCAGGCTTCCGAGAACAGCATGCCGCGCCCGAGCTTGGAAAGGAGTTCGAAAAAGATCCGGTAGTCCGACTTCGATTCTCCGAGCGGCTCGATGCATTTGTGCTGCAACACCGCGATGCGGTGATTGAGCTGGTCGGTGTTGTGGTGGATATAGCCGCCGGAATTGCCCATTTCGGAGATATCCCAGCGCTCGTAGCTGGTGCAGGCCGGCAGGATGATGTCGGCGAACTGGGCATCGCTCTCGTTCCAGATCGCCTGGTTCACCACGCATTCGATGCTTTCGTGGCGATACATCTCGATCAGGCGTTCCGATTGCGAAACCGTGCCGAACCCGGATGTGCCGTAGCGATAGATCATGTGGACGGGCGAGTATCCGGGTTTTGGATATTTGAACGGCGTCATCTGCCGCTCCATCTCGAAACCGTCCCAGAGATAGCCCTCGGCTTCGCCCTTGATCACCGCTTCCGGCAATGCCAGGCGCGGAACCATCTGCGTCACCGGGTTCATTGACAGAACCACCGGCATCCGCTGGTAGTTGTTCGCCGCCGCCGCCGTGAACGCCAACTCGCCGGAAATCCCCCCCTCGGCATAGCCGGGGAACCAGAAATTATGGTCCTGCGGCGTGCCCATTTGCAGATTGCCGAAGTTCACGCCGGGCTTGCCCAGCCCCTGCATGGCCATGAGCAGGATCATGTTGCGGGCCCATTGGGTGCCAGACGCGCTGCGCACCGCCCCGCCGAGGCCGTGACCGAGGCCGCCGGCACCGAGATACGTCTTCTTGCGCCCCCAGGCACGGGCCAGCGCGCGCGCCACATGGGCGGGCACTCCCGTTTCGGCCTCCTGCCATTCGGGCGTCTTGTCGACCCCGTCTTCTTCGCCGAGCAGATAGGCTTTCCACTCGTCAAAGCCCGTTGTCCGGTTGGCGACATACACGGCGTCGTAGAGGCCTTCCTTCACCCAGACATTCATGATCGCATGGGCGAGCGCGCTGTCGGTGCCCGGCTTGATCGGAATCCAGCGGCCGCCAAGCAATTGCGCGGTGGGATTGAGGTTCGGGTCGATATGGACGAATTCGATGCCGAGTTGTTTCGCCCACAGCCGGCGCTGCGTGCCATCGAACCCCGATGCGTAGCCGTTGGTCGATTCCGGGTCGGATGACCAGAACACCATCATTTCCGCGTTCTGCAACGCGTCCTCGACGGTTGAATAGAAGGCGGGGATGCCCACGCGCATGGAGGAGCCGTAATGGTGCGTGGCGCCCCAGTACCAGCCTTCCCAGCTGTCCGGATTGTGATGCACGCGAGTGAAGCCGATCAGGTTGGCAAAACGCAGCATCGCCGACAGGTAGTAGCCGACATTTCCCCACTGGTGATGCGAGCAGTGCCAGAGCGCCATCGCACCCGGACCATGCGTCCGGTTCTGTCGCTCGATTTCCTTGGCCACCAGCGTCAGCGCTTCGTCCCAGGAGATGCGGACATAGCCCGACTTGCCGCGATTCTGCGGGTTTCGCTCGCCATTCGGATCCCAGTCGACGCGCTTCATCGGATAGAGCAGCCGGCGATCCGAATAGATCTGGCTCTTGGCGTTCAGCGTGTGCGGGTTGCCGATGGCACGCCGGCGCGGCGAGAAGCTCTTTCCCCGCGCCTTGATGGTGAAGCTGGCGGCATCGCCGGCCTGAAGGTCGATCGGCGTGATGCGAACGATTTTGCCGTCCTTCACATAGACATGGGTAACGCCGCCATTGTCGTTGTGGGTGTAGCGGGTCGTGCCGTCCGGCATCTTAGTGCCAAATTCGGTCGGCAGCATCGCCATGTTGTTGACCAGCTCGTGGAACCACTGGACGAGGTGATCGGGTCCGATCTGCAGGACCGAAAAATTCTTGGCCGCGTGAATGACGGCGCCGCGGTCGGTCGGGACCTTGAGGAGCTTCAGCGCCGTCGGGACATCCTTGAACAGGACGCGCACGTCGACGTCGGGAAGGATGCCGGCACCCGAGGTGATCCGCCCGCCCTTGAACCGATACCAGCGGCTCGCGACACCATCCATGGTCTGTATCTGCACGGTCGCGTCATGCCGGGCGAGCGCCGCGGCCTGAGCGGGAAACTTCCGGCCCGACCGGGCCAGAAGCTTGGGCAGCATGTACAGCATGGTCCGAAGCATCATCACCTTCATGGACCGTCTCCTCCCTTCCATTGGTGGCCCGACCCGGCGACCGCCGGGTCGGCCGCATCGCGCCTAGGCCTTGCCCTCGAACTGGTCGGCCTCGTAATTGTGCAGGAAATCCTCCGGGAGATCGGGGCCCCAGACGTAGATGCCGTCCTCCGGCGGATGGTCCTGCGCCTCCCAGTTGTGGTTGACGCCAATGTAGTCGATGTCGGCCGAATACTCCGACCAGCTTCCCCACGGATCCTGCATGTAGTGGAAATAGTTCGATCCCAGCACATGCCGGCCGAGGCCCCAGCCCCTTGAGTAGCCGCGGTCGGCCATCTGCATGGCGCCGAGGCCGATGCCGTTGAGCGAGCCCATGTCCCAACTGAGGTGATGCAGGCCGGGCGTACGCCCGTTGGACGTCACGAAAGCCACCATGTGATGATCGGAACCGTGGATGCCGTACATGAATGCGATCACGTCGCCGGTCCGGTCGGCGAGACGCATACCGAGGACGCGGCTGTAGAACTCGATCGATTGCGGCACGTTCGCGACGAACAGCAGCATGTGGGCAAAACGCACCGGCCGCACTTCCGGCTTCACCGATCGGCCCCAGGAGCCGATCGTGTTGGCGCCAACCGACCGGTCCAGCCCGCCAAAATCGACCTTGCGTATCGGCGAGGTCTTTTCGGCGACCTTTACCTCGATCAGGAAGTCGTTCGGGTCGCGGAACCAGAAGCCGTTCGATTCGAAGCCGGGAGGCGGGTCGAGCAGCTTGATGCCCTGGCCCTCGACTCGCTTCTTCATCGGCTCGAAGTCCTCCTCAAAGACCGCGAAGGACAGGACCGACATCTTCTTGTGCTGGCCTTCCGACAACACGCCCCAACGGTGCGGGTTCCCGACGGTGTAGAGCCCAAGGTTGTTGCCTTCCTCACGCACATCGAGACCGAAGGCGGTGTAGAATTTCTCCGCTTCCGTCAGGTCCGGTACCACCATCTTGAAGACCGAGAGCGAATGGACCCCCAGTTCGCCCGGGCGCTTGGTGACGCCGATTTGTCCCTTGATCGCAGTCATGTCACGTTCCTCCGTCTACAAGAATTGTCGGCCATCCGTTTTCGACCGGATTGGACAGCAAACCAACGCCGTCGATCTCAACCTCGCAGGTATCGCCGGCCTTCATCCAGAGCTGCGGCCTGCGCGCGTGCCCGACGCCGGCGGGCGTCCCGGTGACGATCACATCGCCCGGGCGAAGCGTCATGAACCGGCTGAGAATCGAAACCAGTTCGGCGACCGGGAAAACCATGTCGTCGATCATCGCCGACTGGACGGTCGTGCCATTCAGCCGCGTCTGCAGGCGCAGTCCCTTGCAACCCGGCGGCAATTCATCGGCGGTCACGAAATGCGGCCCGAAGGCGCCGGTGCCGTCGAAATTCTTTCCCGCCGTCCATTGCGGCGTACGCCGCTGGTAATCGCGCACCGAACCATCGTTGAAAACCGAATACCCGGCGACGTGGTCAAGGGCCTGGGTGGCATCGACATCCCTGGCGGCCTTCCCGATCACCGCCACCAGTTCGCCTTCGTAGTCGAACTGCTCGGACTGGCGCGGTCGCAGGAGTGGCGCGCCGTGGCCGATCAGGCTCGAGGAGAAGCGTGCAAAGAGCGTCGGATAGTCCGGCTGTTCATAAGGCCCTTCGGCCGTATGGGCACGGTAGTTCAGGCCGACACAAACGTATTTTCCCGCTTCCGCGAAAGGCGGCAGGTGGCGGACTTTCGCCAGGTCGATCGCCGGACCGCGCGCCAGCACGCCGGCGGCATCCTTCAGTGCGGTGCCGCCGGCTGCAAGGAGCGACGGCAACTGCCCGGGATAGCCGGCGTCGCCCACGCGAAGCCCGCGAAAATTGCCGTCGACCTGCACCGCCAGGCCTTCGCGCCCCTCTTGCTCAAAACTCAGGAAACGCACATCGTCCGCCTCTCTCCTCGCATCGCGGCCGTTCCAGGGCCCGTCCCGTGCGACTGGTTGATGCCTCAGGCCTCCGCGACAATGCGGTTTTCGACGGCACCGAGCTTGTCGATCTCGCAGCGCACCACGTCTCCGGGCTTGAGGAAGCGCGGCGGCTTCATGGCCACGCCGACGCCGCCCGGCGTACCGCTGAAAATCAGATCACCCGGCTTCAGCGTCATGGCTTTGCTGAGTTCCTCCACCTGGTCCCAGACGTTGAACACGAGGTGCTTCGTATTGGAGTTTTGCCGCAATTCGCCGTTGACGAAGCACTTGATCGCCAGCCCGTGCGGATCGCCGACTTCGTCCGCCGTGACGATGGCCGGGCCGATGACGGCGTGCGTGTCGAAGCTCTTGCCGAGGACCCATTGCTGGGTGCGCAACTGCCAGTCGCGAACCGAGACATCGTTGCCGACCATGTAGCCGAAGATGTGCTTGGGCGCGTCGGCGCGCGTGATGTGGCGACCGCCCTTGCCGACCACCGCCACCATTTCCACCTCGTAGTCGAGCTTCTCGGTGACCTTGGGATGTTCGACATCGTCATAGGGGCCGTTGATGGAACTCGGGATCTTGGCAAACCAGACCTGGTCCTTCGGCGTGACGACGCCGGCGCTGGCCGATTCAGCGATGTGATCGGCATAGTTGAGGCCGATCGCCATCACCTTCTCGGGTCGCGGCACCGGCGCCACCAGCTTCACGTCGGAGAGCGGAACCGCGGCGGGTGAACCGGCGGCGTCGGCAAGACGCGGCGCAAGCCGGTCCCAATCGGCTATGATCGCGCACATGTCTGCCGGCGCATCCGGCGCCAGCGCCGCGATCGACACCACCTTGTCACCGACAAGCAGTCCTGCCTGAGCCGCCTTGCCTGCCTGGGAAAATCGGACAAGTCGCATGGAAAATCCTTTCTGCGGGAAACACCGGCGTCACCTGTGCGCCGGCGGGGAACCGGCGGTCCGCAACAAAGCGGGCCGCCGGTACACCCAAGGACGCTGCGATCTCAGGCCAGAGCCTGGAAGGGCTGCTGCACGGTGATTTCCGGAGCGTACTGGTTCTCGGTAATCCTGAGATCGAAGGGAAACTGCTCGCCCTTGATCCATTGTCCGCCGACCACCGGGGTGGAGGAAACGTTCGGCACCGGCCCGCTCGAGAAGTCGATCGCTCCGACCATGGTATTGAGCTTGGTTGCCTTGATCGCCTCGACGAGGGCGCCCGGATCGGTCGGGTCGGTCGAGCGCTTCAGCGCGTCGAGGGCAACCTCGATCAGCGCGTGCTTGAAGCCCTTGGGCTGAACCCATTGGCGGCCCGTCTGCTTGGTGAAGTCGGCAGCGAATTCCGCCGAGGTCGCGCCCGTGATCGACGACTTGTACGGATGCCCCGGCGACCACCAGATCTCGGTCGACAGGCCGATGCCCGGTTCGCCGATCGCCTCCAGCGAGCTTGGGAAGAGAAGTGCCTTGGCGATGGTGGCCGCCTTCGGCTTGAAGCCGAGCTGCTTTGCCTGAACCCAGAAGGTGTTCCAGTCGGGCGGCAGGAAAACGCCCGTGATCACGTCGACCCCGGCATCCTTGAGCTTCCCGATCTGCGCCGAGAAGTCGTTCGACAATGGCTCGAAGAGACCAAGGTCGATGACGTCCAGGCCGTGACTCTTCAGTTGCGCTGCGAAACCGTGCTCGGGGTTCGACATCGCGACGCCGTCGCTGTCGTTCGACAGCATCAGGCCGACCTTCTTGTTGGTCTGCAGCTGGTCCCAAAGCGAGACATAGGAATTGATGACCTGCGCCCCGCCCCAGAAGAAATGGTAGGTCCAGTCGAAACCCTTTGCCGGATCGCCGCCGCGCCCGAAGAAAAAGGCGTCCCATGGGGTATCGGCCGAGATGCTCGGCACGCCGTTGAGTTCGCACTGATCGGTGACCGGGTTGACGGTATCCGCCGTCGAGGACGACAGCATCAGGTGGACCTTGTCCTTCAGGATCAGCTCCGAGGCGACTTCGGCCGACCGGTTCGGATTCGACTGGTTGTCCTTGCGGATCAGCCGGATCGCGTAGTGCTTGCCGTTCACGTCGATACCCTGGTCGAGCACCGACTGCAGGCCCCCGATCACGAAATCATCGGCCGAGCCGAAGCCTGCGATCGGACCCGTGGTCGGGCTGACCCAGCCGATGCGGATCTCCTCTTCGCCCGCCGCCCAGCCGCGACGCGCGAGCATCGGTGCGGCCAGTGCGCCGGCGCTGACGCCGAGCATGCGCCGGCGGCTCCATAGAGTGTTTGTGGTGCGTGACATGGTCCGACCTCCCGTTCGTCCGATAGCTGCCTCCGGTCCGTTCAAACCGCACCGGCGTCTCTGACGCGCGGTTCGGAACTGCCCGGACTCCAACCACGAACAACGTGGCACACATTATCGGATGAATCAACATATAATATATTATCTTGCTGATTATCTGTTTATGGGTAGAATGTCAGAGGAAAAAGGGGAGGGCCATGACGGAGAGCGTTGTCGCATTGTCGGTTGTCGGACTGCGCAAGGCCTATGGTGCCCTGGCGGTCACCCAGGACGTGTCGTTTTCGGTGCACGAGCACCGTGCGCTCGGAATCATCGGACCGAACGGCGCGGGAAAGACAACGTTGTTCAACCTGATCGCCGGGACGCAGAAGGCCGACGCTGGCCGAATCTCCGTCTACGGAACCGACATCACCGGTCTCAGCGCCAAAGAGCGGTGTCATCTCGGCATTTCCCGGTCCTTCCAGATTCCCCAGCCTTTCGCCGGAATGACGGCCTACGAGAACGTGCTGATCGCTGCCGCCTTCGGCCGCCGGCTACCCGAATACTCCGCGCGCTCCTACGCCACCGACGCCATCGACCACGCCGGCCTCGGTCATTTGTCCGATCGCCTTGCCGGTTCGTTGACGCTGCTCGACCGAAAGCGCCTCGAACTTGCCCGCGCGCTCGCCACCGGTCCGCGCCTGCTGCTGCTCGACGAGATCGCCGGCGGCCTGACCGAAGCCGAATGCGTCTCGCTGATCGAACTCATTCGCGAGATCCAGGCCGCCGGCACGACCATCGTCTGGGTCGAACATGTCCTGCATGCCCTGCTCGCCGTGGTCGACGAAGTCCTGGTCCTGGATTTCGGCAAGGTCATCGCGCACGGGCCGCCGGACGTCATCATCAGGGATCCGCAGGTCGCCGCCGTCTATCTGGGCCCGGACGCGCAGGAACTGGAGAACGGTCATGGCTGACCCGATCCTTTCGGTCCACCGCCTCTCGACCGGCTATGGCGATTTCCAGGCGCTGTTCGATGTCGATCTCACGCTGGAAAAGAACTCCGTACTCGGCCTCGTCGGTGCCAACGGCGCCGGTAAATCGACCCTGTTCAAGGCAATACTCGGTCTGCTGCCGCGTTCGCGAGACATGGTCCGCTTCCACGGCCGACCGATCGGCGACTTGAAAACCGAACAGTTGCCGAAGCTCGGCATCGTCATGGTGCCCGAGGGGCGCCGGCTGTTCCGCTCGCTCAGCGTCGAGGAAAACCTCCAGATCGCCGCCGAGAACGGGCGGCGCGGCGACTGGACCACGAAACGTGTCTTCGAGTTGTTCCCGATCCTGGGCGAAAAGCGCCGTCAGGGCGCCACGTCACTCTCCGGCGGGCAACAGCAGATGGTGGCGATCGGCCGCGCGCTGGTCGCCAATCCGGAAATCATCCTGTTCGACGAGATTTCGCTCGGACTGGCGCCGATCGTCGTCAACGACGTCTATTCCGCCCTGCCGGCGATTACCGCCAGCGGCATCTCCGCCGTTGTCGTCGAGCAGGACGTCGACCGTATCCGACGTCTCGCCAACGCACTGGTCTGTCTCGGCGAAGGCCGCGTGGTCCTCTCCGGCCTGGCGAGTGAATTCACCAAGAAGCAACTCACCGCGGCGTATTTCGGAGAATAGCCATGCAGCTTGCCGACCTCATCGTACAGGGCGCGCTGCTGGGCGGCCTCTACGCCTTGTTCGCCGCCGGGCTGAGCCTCGTCTTCGGAGTCATGCGCCTCGTCAACATCGCGCATGGCGACTTCATCATCCTCGCCGCTTATCTGACCCTAACGATCGTGCAGCAGACCGGCATGCATCCGCTGCTGGCGCTCGTCATCGCCATCCCGCTGATGGCGGCGCTCGGCTACCTTCTGCAGCGCTTCGTGCTGCAGCGCACCCTCGGGCCGGATATCCTGCCGCCGATCCTGGTGACCTTCGGCCTCAGCATCATCATCCAAAACGCTCTGCTTGCGGCATTCTCGACCGATTCCAAGCGGCTGTCGCTCGGCGCGTTCGAAACCCTCGGCTTCGGCATCGGCGGCCTGAACATCGGCGCCCTGCCGGCGCTGACCTTCGCGGTGGCTGTCGCGCTCATTCTTCTTCTCGAATATGTGTTCTTTCGCTCGCGCATGGGGCGCGCATTCCGGGCCACGTCGGACGACGCCGAAACCGCCAAGGCCATCGGCGTTTCCACGGACCATGTCTTCGCGATTGCCATGGCGCTCTCCTTCGCTGTCATCGCGATCGCCGGCGTGCTGCTCGCCGCCCGCTCCTCGTTCGATCCGTTCGCCGGCCCGGCGCGTCTGCTCTACGGCTTCGAGGCGGTGATCATCGGCGGTCTCGGCAATCTCTGGGGCACGCTCGCCGGCGGAATCGTCCTCGGCATCGCCCAGAGCCTCGGCGCGGCGGTATCGCCGTCGTTTCAGACGCTGGCCGGCCATCTCGTCTTCTTCGCAATCCTCGCGCTGAAGCCGCGCGGCCTTTTCCCCCGGATGGATTGACCATGACGAACCCGACTGTCCGTGTCGCCATTGGCCTTGTCCTCGTCACGCTGGCGCTTGCCTCGATGCCTCTCTGGGCTGGCCGCGCCGACCTGCGCCTTGCCGGAGAATTCCTCAGCTATCTGGCGCTCGCCGTACTGTGGAACCTGCTCGCCGGCTATGCCGGCCTGGTCTCCGTCGGCCAGCAGGCTTTTCTCGGGCTCGGCGGCTATATCCTGTTCGTCGGCGTGATCTGGCTCGGCCTGCCGCCATTGTCGATGATCCCGCTTGCCGCTGTCGCTGCGGGCTTGATCGCCGCCGCCTTCGCCCCGCTGCTGTTCCGCCTCGAGGGGGCCTATTTCGCCGTAGGCACCTGGGTGGCGGCCGAGACGGTGGCGCTGGTCTTCGCCGCCATTCCTTCGCTTGGGGCGGGTGCGGGCATGTCCCTGCCGGTAAAGGCGGTCGCGTCGATCGCGGCCACCGCAGCGGTCCGCGAGTGGATCATCTTCTGGCTGATGCTGGCCCTCGCGATGGGGATCCTCGGCGGAACCTATGCCCTGATCAAGTCGAAGGCCGGCCTGGCTCTGATGGCGCTGCGCGACAATGCGCTCGCGGCCGGTTCGCTCGGCGTCGACATCTGGACCACGCGTTTCCGCACCTATGTCGGGGTTGCCGCGGCCACAGGCGCAGTCGGCGCGCTCGTCTTCCTGCAGAAGCTGCGCATCTCGCCCGATGCCGGGTTTTCGCTTAACGACTGGACCGCCATCGTCATCTTCATCGTGGTGATCGGCGGCATCGGCCGCCTCGAAGGAGCGGTGATCGGAACGATCGTGTATTTCCTCTTACGCGAACTGCTCATTGACTATGGCACCGTCTACCTGATCGTCCTCGGCCTGATCGGCATCCTGGTGATGATGTTCTCGCGCAGCGGCATCTGGGGTATCGCCGAGCACCGGCTCGGCTGGTCGCTGATGCCGACGCGACGAAGACGGGAATGAACCGGTGACCGCCGCCTTAGCCATCGCCGACCGGGTGTCGTCCCCCTGCCGCTCGACTTGCAGGCAAGCGCGGCTTACGGTCGCCGTGAACGAATCGGCGCCGTGCAATCCTCCCATTGAATCGCCCGGTACGGCCTGCCCGAGGTGTGCATGACAGCCGAACGCGCTTACAAGAACATCACCGCCCAAACGCTCGACCTGCTGCGCGAGGCGATTGTTCACGCTGAATACCAGCCCGGCCACAAGCTGCGGATCGACCAGCTTGCCAAGTCGCTCAGCGTCTCGATCGGCGCGGTTCGCGAGGCGCTGTCGCGCCTCACCGCCGAAGGCCTGGTGGTGGCCGAGCCGAACAAGGGGTTTATCGTCGCGCCGATCTCTCGCCGCGACCTGGAAGACCTGACCGCGGTTCGCGTCGAGGTCGAATCGACCTGCCTCGAACAGGCGATCGAGCATGGCGATGTCGATTGGGAGGGGCGCATCCTGTCATCGCACCACAAGCTGCGCGCGCTCGGCAACGCCTACATGCAACCGGGCACCGACGCGGCGCGCCAGTGGCACGAATTGCACGAGACGTTTCATGACGTGCTCGCCTCGGCCTGCCCGAACACCTGGTGGCTTTGGCTGCGCCGGCGCCTCTACGTGCAGTCGGAACGCTACCGCCGAATTTCCGGACCGATCGACGGCACCCAGCGCGACATCGTCGCCGAGCATGAGGCCATCGCCAACGCGGCGCTGGCGCGCGACGCGGTGGCGGCGCGAAAGGCGATGACCATGCATCTGGCGCGCACCACGGAAATCATCCTCAGCTCCGATTTCCTCAGCGAGGAAAACGAGGACAAGCAATCGGGCGGCGCGATTCCCAGGGTCATCGAGCGCGCGTCGATCCCGAGGATGACAGAGATCATCCAGCGGCGCGAGGCGCGCTGAACGCCTGCAGGCCCTTCTCCCGACCGTGCGAGTGATCGGACTCCGCCCCGAGCTCTTGCGCGGTGGCGACTTGGCCGGCCACGCGGCGGTTCACTCCCCTTCGGGAACTCCGGCAAGCCGGCGCGCCAGCTTCTGCTTCGACTTGAATTCGGCACCGCGCGCAATCTGGATGCGCTGCGCCTGCGGCGAGCCGGCACCGTGCATCGATTCCGTCAGGTAGCCGACGGCGTTGCGCCCGAGCGTCATGTTCTCGATCAAGCGCAGGATGCGCATGCGATCCTCCACCGCGTTGTTGCTTCGCCCGACGAGGAACTTGCGGATGAGCGGGCCGATGTCCTCGTGGTTGAGGTCCGACTCCGACGGCATCGTCACCATCAGCCCGCCGGCAATATCCTGGGCCAGCCGGCCGATCTCGTAGGGAAAGCGCGTCACATTCTGCTTGCACACATTGGCGAGCAGGTCGTCATTGAGGAAGACGCCCGACTTCATCGCCTTCGCCTCATGCGCCGAGGCGAGCGCGCCGGAACGGATCGTTTCGTTGAGATGCACCATCTCGACCAGCTTGTCGCGGATATGCGAGGCGCGCTCGACACCGTTCATCTCGGCGATTTCCGCCGCCGCGCCGATCAGCACGTCGCCGACACCCGCTTTGCAGATGTAGGAACAACGGTGATAGGTGGTGAAGCGCTCCACCAGCATGGCGGCGAACTCGTACTCGCCGTTCATGAAGACGTGCTCGTGCGGGATGAAAACCTCATCGAAGACGATCATTGCCTCCTGCCCGGCAAAACCCGCGTTGCCCTGGTCGATGGTGCCCGGTTCGAGGCAACGCGTGTCGTTCGACTGCCGCCCATAGATGTAGGTGATGCCCGGCGCATGCACCGGAACCGCGCCGACGATGGCGAAGGCAGCGTCCTTTTCGGCGAGCCTCAGCGTCGGCATGACGATCAGCCAGTGGGAATTGATGCAGCCCGTCTGGTGCATCTTGGCGCCCGAGATATAGACGCCTTTCGCATCGCTGCGCTTGACGTGCACATAGACGTCCGGATCGACCTGTTCGTGCGGCGCGCGCGAACGGTCGCCCTTGGCATCCGTCATCGCGCCGCCGATGACCTGGTTGCGCTTCTGCACCTCGCCAAGGAAGGCAAGCAGGCGAGCGTGATAGTAGGTTCCGTGCGCATCGTCGATTTCATAGGTAACCGAATGCAGCGCATTGATCGCATCGAGGCCGACGCAGCGCTGGAAACAGGTGCCCGTGCGCCTTCCAAGTTCATGCTGCATGCGCGCCTTGGCGACGAGATCGCCGGCCGATTGCGCAATGTGCAGAAAGCGGTTTACCCGCGAACCGGCGATCGGCGACTCGACCGTAGCCATATCCGCGTGTTCGCTGGCCAGCTCATAGGTTGCCGCCATCGCATTGACCGACGGGCGGATGATCGGATGGTCGACCGGCTCGGACACCCTCTCGCCCATCAGATAGATGGCAAGACCGCGATTTCGGAGGCTCTCGACATAGTCGTCGGCCGTCGCGATCCTCGCGAAACGACCCCAAAGGGATGGGTCCGAATTCGGGCTCGTGTCCGTCATGAAAAATCCCTCGAAATCACGGATGACCAAAGTCAAGGCAGGCGAACGGCACGAACCGCAGTCTGCCCCGCATGATGAACCGTAGAGGAAGCGAACGGAGGCTTCCATAGCCAATTCGATCACGAGACGCCGGGCGATCGCTATGTTCGCCGCCCTCCCCACTCTGACTGCTCGCAGCAGCGCAGCGGCACCGGCAATGCTGTGGCAATGGCAAGGGACAGTGTTCGGCGCCGACGCTTCCATCACCCTCGCCGCGACGAACCGCGACGCTGCACAGGAAACGATCGCGGCTGCGCGTGCAGAAATAGAGCGGCTGGAGCAGATCTTCAGCCTGTTCCGGGCGACATCGGCTCTGTCGCGCCTCAACGCAGACGGCCGCCTCGACACACCCCCGGCCGATCTCGTAGCGCTGCTTTCGCTCAGCCGCGAAATCCATGTAGCAACCTGCGGCGTCTTCGACCCGGCCATCCAGTCGCGCTGGCTTGAACTGGCGCAGGCCTCCGCGTCGGGCGGCGAGGCTCAACCTGCGGGCGCGGGCGCTCGCTTCTCCGATGTGAATATCAACGACGGTTCCGTTGCGTTCACGAAGCCAGGCATGGCGCTGACACTGAACGGAATCGCGCAAGGTTATGCCACCGACAAGGTTGCCCACTTGTTCAGTCAGCGTGGACTTACCGATATCCTTGTTGACCTCGGCGAATACCGCGCGCTCGGCCGCCACCCTGACGGACGACCGTGGCGCGTTGCGCTCGGAAGCGCTGGCGGCTCCATGGTCGATCTCGACTCAACGGCGTTGGCGACCTCGGAACCCTATGGCACCACGCTCGACACCGCCGGCCGCCTGCCGCAGATGATCGATCCGGCGACGGGGATGCCCGCTGCGACCTGGCGGCGCGTCTCGGTGGCGGGCCCGCGCGCCGCGATCGCCGATGCGTTGTCGACCGCATTCTCGATCATGCCGCTCGACGCTATCGCGTCGACGCTCGCCAACCTGCCCGCCTACCGCGCATGGCTCACCGGTTTCGACGGCGCCGAACGGACAATCGGATAGGCGCCGCCGCGCTCAGTGACTGGTGCCGTCCTCGAAATTGATCTTGTTCCAGACATTGTATTTGCCGGACGGCTTGCGCATCGGGATACGCTTGATTTCCTCAAGCGTCTTGGCGTCGTAGACGATGACGGCGCCGTCATCCTCCCAGATCGACACCAGCGCGTGGGCGCCCGTCTTGTCGAACTCGACATGGGCGGCGGTCTTCCCCGGTTCGGGACGCAGCGTCTTGACGATCTCCAGCGTCCGCTTGTCGATGACGTGCATCGCGTCCTTGTTGGGGCCGAAGAACACGTCGGTCCACGCATAGGGCGACCCGTCATGGCTGCGCATGAAGAAGCCGGGGCCGAGCGTGTCGAGCGTCTTGATGATGGTCCAGGTCTCCATGTCGATGATGGAGATCTTGGCCTCCTTCAAGTTCGGTGTCGCCATCACGCGCCTGCCGTTCCACATCCACGAAATGCCGGAGCCGAGATGCGGAAAGCCGGGCAGGTCGACGCTGGCGATCTCACGGCCGACATTGAGATTGACGACGATGCCGTTCCCGCCCTTGCGCGACGAGCCGATAAGATTGGCGTAGTTGGGCGTGAAGAAGAAATCGTCCAATGGCTCGCTCAGCAGGATGCGCCGTTGCGCGAACAGGCCCTGCGACGATGGCAGCGCCTCCACCATGCCCTTCTCGTAGGAATGCACCTTGCCGGGATAGACCGGCGGCGCGTTCGGGTCAGTGGCGATCTCCCATAGTTCCGGCACGTCCTTCAGTGCCACGACGAAGCTGTCGCGCGGCCTTGCCTGATACACGGCCGAGACGCGCGAGGAATTGCCGGCGGCATCCTTCGCCTCGAAAATCTTTTCGACCGACAGGTCGTCCGCCGAAAGGATCACCAGCGAATGAGGCAGGTAATTGGCGAGCGCGATATGCTTGCCGTCTTTCGACAGCGCGATGTTGCGGGAGTTGATGCCGCCGCGCACTTCGGCCACCACCTTCAGCGCCCAGATATCATATTTGGTGATCCAGCCATCGCGCGACATGAAATAGACATAGCGGCCGTCGGACGAGAATTTCGGCCCGCCATGCAGCGCGAAGCGCGTGGGAAAGCGCGTGATCGGCTCGAACGTGTCGCCGTCGAGGATGGTGGCATGATGGTCGCCCGTCTCCACCACCACGAACAGGTTCATCGGATCGGCGCTGAACACCGGCTTGTCGACCGCCTGATATTCGGTGTTCTTCACCGCGCTCGCGGCGATCTCCGCCTCGCCCCAGACCGGCTCGAAGCCGAGCGGCGTGGAGACGTAGGCGGCGAGCGCGGCGATATCGTCGGCCGACAGCTTGTCGCCAAACGCCGGCATCTGCGTCTGCACCCGCCCGTTGGCGATGGTCGCGGCGAGCACCTTTGCATCGATCCGGCCGAGGCTTTCGGGAATGAGCGCAGGACCGATGGCGCCAAAACGCTGTTCGCCGTGGCAGGACGCGCAATTGTCGGCGTAGAGCGCGGCGGGATCGCCCGCCAGCGCCGGACCGGCGAAGAAGGACGCCAGGAGGAAACTAAGCGTAACGATGCGGCGCTTCATGGCGCATACCCCGGAACGGCTTGACCACAAGGCGGTCGGCCTCGTGCGCATCCGCAAGACCGATTTCAGCGTCGGTCAGGTAGCACGCCGGGTCCTCCGCCCACGGATCGCCGGTCAGTTGCAGGGCCCGCACGCGGGTGTTGCCGCCGCAGATCGCAAGATGGGCGCAGGATCCGCAGCGGCCCTTTACCGGGCGCGGCATCTGCTTCAGCCCGGCCATCACCGGATCCGTCGTGTCCATCCAGATATCGGAGAAGGCGCGTTCGCGCACATTGCCGAGATTGTAGTGCCACCAGAACGTATCGGGATGGACATTGCCGAGATTGTCGATGTTGGCGACGTTGCGTCCCGAAGCGTTGCCGCCCCAGCGCTTCAGCAGCATTTCCAGATGATCGGCGCGTTCGGGATGGTTGGCGCGCGCCCATTGCAGCAGATAGACGCCATCGGCATCGTTGTTGCCGGTGACATATTCGCGCCCGTTACCTGCCTTCACATCGGCAAGGGCACGTTCGATCAGCAGGTCCATGGCCTTGCGCGTGATCGCCCATTCGGCGTCCGATCCGCGGTTCTTGTTGCCGCGCCCGGCATAGACGAGGTGCGACAGGTAAATCTTGTCGACCTGCTCGGCATCGGCCAGATCGAGCAAGGGTTCGAGATTGGCCGCGTTGTCCATTGTCATGGTGAAGCGCAGGCCGACCTTCACGCCGAGCTTCCGAAGGCGGCGCACCGCCGCCAGCGACTCGTCGAAGGCACCGGCCTTGCCGCGGAAGCGGTCATGGACGGCACCGATGCCATCCAGCGAAATGCCGACATAGTCGTAACCGATCTCGGCGATGCGGCCGGCGTGTTCGTCGTCGATCAGCGTGCCATTGGTCGACAGCCCGACATAGAAGCCTTTCGCCTTGGCGCGGCGCGAGATGTCGTAGATGTCCGGGCGCAACAACGGTTCGCCGCCAGACAGGATCAGCACCGGCACGCGGAACGCCTTGAGGTCGTCCATCACCGAGAAGACCTCGTCCGTCGTCAGTTCGCCGGGGAAATCGAAATCGCCGGAGATCGAATAGCAGTGCTTGCACAAGAGGTTGCAGCGACGCACGAGGTTCCAGATGACGACAGGCCCGGGCGGCTGGCGACGCGGCCCCGGCTCGGTCGGCTTGTGGATCTCCTGGAGGAAGTGCGTCAGGCGGAACACGGTCAGTCTCCCTGTCCGGCGAGGCGGAGCCCGCTCTTCTTGAGGATCGCGGTCGAATAGAGGATGTCGGAGGCGCGGCAATGGCGGCCGAGCAACCCGGCGACGACGCGGCGCTTGCTTTCCACCTCGTCACGGCTGGAGCCATGCAGCATGGCGAAGAGGTTGAAGGGCCATTCGGGCAGCGCGCGCGGCCGCCGATAGCAGTGCGAGACGAAATCGAGCCCGCCGACCAGCGTGCCGAGGCGATCCGCCTCGCTGTCTTCCACGTCCCAGACCGACATGCCGTTCGCCGTCATGCCGAGGCGATAGTGGTTCGGCACCGCCGCGATGCGCCGGATGACGCCGCGCTCGCGCATGCGACGGACACGCTCAAGCACCTCGTCCTCCTCCAGCCCGACATCCTCGGCGACCTTCGCCCACGGATCGACCGCAAGCGGCAGTCCGGCCTGCAGGGCCACGACCACGCGACGGTCAACAGCGTCGAGCGCGGTCATGCCGGCACCTTCAGTTCGATGAAGAACTCCGCGTCCTTGGGAAATCGATAGACTTTGATCCCGGTTTTCGCCTCGATGGCGTCGGCAGCTTCGCCGATCCCCGAATCATTCTCCGTGGCGAGCACGAACCACATGTTGAAACGGTGCTCGCGCCGGTAATTGTGCGCCACTTCGTCAAAGGCGTTGACCGCCTCGGTCACCTCGCCGAACCGGTCCTCCGGCACGATCATCGCACAGAGGCAATAGGCTCCGCCCATACGCGCGGCGTCGAACATCGGACCGAAGCGCGTCAGCACGCCGCTTTCCCTGAGCCGCGCGATGCGCGAGACGATGTCGTCCTCGCTCAGACCCAACTCCCGCGAAGGCGCCGCGAAGGGGCGCGAAACCGGTTCGATACCGTCCTGCAGTCGATTGACCAGTTTGCGGTCGAGGGCGTCGAGGCTCATGCGGCGCTCCTGACCGAGGAGAACCGCGCGCCCGTCTGCTTGAAGCAACGCCGGGAGAACAGCACGGCCCGGTCGCGCGCCTCGGCGGCGATCACGTCGAGCCGCTGGATGACGCCGAGCGCGTCCTCGCGGCTGCGCCCATGCACCATGCAGTAGAGATTGAACGGCCACTCCGCGGTCATGCGGCGACGATAACACAGATTGACGCCCGTCACCTGCGCCAGCCGCTCCCCGACCGCGTCGACCGATGCCGGATCGACCGCCCAGACGGCCATCGCGTTGGCGCCGATGCCGAGCGCACGGTGGCGCACGACGACGCCGAAGCGGCGAATGACATGGGCGTCCTGCAACGCCTTGAGACGCTCGATGACCATCTCCTCCGTCAGGCCAATATCCTCGCCGACCGCCTGATAGGGACGTGGGACCAATGCCAGCCCATCCTCGATGGCAGCAAGAATATCGCCGTCACCGTCGGCGATGCGGTCGAGGTCGGGTTCGCCGAGCCGCTGGCGGTGCGGTGCGATATCCGGACCAGCAAGCGGGAACCCGAGGTCGAGGTGGAAGGCGCGCTCCAGCCGCAGGTTCTCAACCGGCAGTCCGCTGCCTGCGGCGATGCGCGAAAGTGTCGCATCGAGTTCATCGGCGGTTGGCGCGGCAACGACAAACCAGAGGTTCACCGCATTGTCGCGCTCGTAATTGTGGGTGACGCAGGGTTCGGCGCTGACCAGCGCGGCAACCTGATCGAGGCGTTCGTGCGGGACGCGCATCGCTGCCAGCGTCGACGCGCCGATCGCATTCGGGGCCACGACAGCGCCGATACGGGTGATGAGCCCGCGCTCCTGCAAGCCGCGGAACCGCGCGATCGTGTCGATCTCGCCCAGGCCAACGGCGGCCGCGACATCACCGAAAGGCCGTGGCGTCAGCGGAAAACCATGCTGGAAACGATCCAGCAGCAGGACGTCGGCGGGATCCGGTCGAAGCAGCAGCGTCATAGCCCCGTCCTGTGCGCGCGTGCGGTAAAGAAAATGCCGCTCGGTTTCACGGCGGGAAGCGTGACGACCTTCTCCAGAGTCCGCGTGTTCCAGACCTGCACCTCGTCGGCATCGCGGACGCTGAGCCAGACCTCGTGCCCGCGCGGCGCGAATTCCATGTGCAGAACGGCGGGACCGGGCTTCAGCGTCGCCACGATTTGCCGGCTCGGCACGTCGATGATCTGCACCGTGTCATTGTCGGGCGGGGCGAAATTGACCCAGACCTGGCGGCCATCGGGTCGGGACATGGCGAAGACCGGCTGGCCGTGAACCGCGATCCGGCCCGCCTCCTCGAACGTGCGGTCGTCGACGAGAAGCACTTCATGCGCGCCGATTGCCGGCAGGAAGAACAAGCCTTCGGCATGGGTCCAGCCCTCAAGATGCGGCATCTTGTAGACGGGCAGTGCCGGGTCGTCCTTGCGGTAGTGCTGCAGGATGCGGCGCGGGGTCGGCGGGTCCTGCCAAAGGTCCAGGAGCGTCAGACCGTCCTCGCCGAACAGGCCGGCGATATAGGTCCGCCCCGAGGAATCGACCAGCGCGTCGTAGGGGTTGGCGCCAATTCCGGCGATGCGCGTGATCTTCGGCGTATCGCCCTCGGAGAAGTCGGCAATCCACGTCTCGCCTGCATCCCACAGCGAAAACACGAACTTGCGCCCCGGGACATCGACGAGGCCGATGGTCTTGGAGAGGCTTGCATTTCCTTCGCCATAGGCGGCCGGAATGTCGGCGACGAGATCGAGCGTGGCGCTGTCGAACACCTTCACGCCACCCGGCTCGTAGTTCGACACGGCCACCAGCGTCCCGTCGTCGGAAATGGCGCCGCCGATGGAATTGCCGCCCTGGACCACTCGCGCCGCGATGCGCTGCGTCAGCAGGTCGACCTTGGTCAGCCCGCCGTCGCGGCCGAAGACATAGGCGTAGCGCTCGTCGCGCGAGAAGACGGCAGACGCATGCGAGACGTCGCCAAGCCCTTCGACGCGGGCAAGCGTCTCGTGTTTCGTCGTATCGACGATCAGTAGCGAACCGCTGCCGCGTTCGATCACGATACCGAGGTCGCCGGTTCCGCGCAGCGTGTCGGCCGCCTGCGCAGCGATCGCCGTCAGCGAAACCAGCAGGGCGAGTAGCAGGCGTTTCATTCCAGCGCCCCTTCCTTCAGCTTGCGAGCGATCCAGTCGGCTTCGCGTTCGTCGATGATCCCGGCCCAACCAGGCATCGGCGTCCCCGGAACGCCGTGAAGCACGATTTCGCGCAGGGCCTCCACGTCGAGAGCCGTCAGGTCGGCGGCGCGGATCGGCGCGCCGAGGCCGCCCTTCAGCGACAATCCGTGGCAGGAGCCGCAATCCTGGCGCACCATGTTGGCAAGGCGATCTTCTGTAGCCTTGTCGAAGTCGCCCGCGGCATGGGCGGCGACCGGCAACAGCGCCGCAAGCGCGATCAACAGTCTAGGCACGAACAGCCTCCGCTGGCGGTTCGACCAAACGCAGGCGCGGCGCGACCGCGGCCGGGGCAAGCTCGATGCCGGCGGCTTCGCCGATGAAGAAGGTCACCGGATTATTCATTCCCGCTGCCACGACCTCGTTGGCGACGGACGCAAGATCGCAACGCAGGGTCCTCTGCTCCGGCAGCGTCCCGTCGGCGACGGCGACCACCGGGGTCGTCGGCGCGCGGCCGTGGGCGATGAGATGGGCGGCAATCCCGGCAATCTGTCCATAACCCATATAGACGACCACGGTCGTACGGGGGTCGGCAAGCCCGGCCCAGTCCAGATCGAGCGGCTCGTCGTTGCGGCAATGTCCGGTGACGAATCGCAGGCTCGTGGCCACGCCCCGGTGGGTGAGCGGGAGCATTGCGCGGGCCGCGCAGCCTTGCGCCGCGGTGATGCCGGGAACCACTTCGACGTCGATTCCCGCCTTGGCCAGTTCGAGAGCTTCCTCGCCGCCGCGGCCGAAGATGAATGGATCGCCGCCCTTGAGCCGGGCAACCGTCAGGCCGCCTTCGGCCAGGCGGACCAGAAGCCGGTTGATCTCTTCCTGCGGTACCGGATGGCGGCCCGGTTCCTTGCCGACCGGCAGCATCGCCGCGGTGCGCGGCGCCAAGGCGAGGATTTCGGCGGAAACGAGGCGGTCGTGGACAACGACATCGGCTGTGCCCAGCAGGCGCACCGCTTTCAGCGTCATCAGTTCCGGATCGCCGGGACCCGCGCCAATGAGGAAAACCTTGCCGTTGCCCTTCATCGTTGTTCTCATTCGTTGCGAATGGCAGGCGAAGGAAAGACGGGGCGGCCAGGGCCGCCCCGTCCCGGTCTCAATACACGTCGTTGCGCGTGTTGAAGACGTTGAACTTGCCGGTCGGGGTGATCAGGTTCGGGTCCTTGATCACCTGCTTCAGCTTCAGCGTCTTGTCATCGACGATGACGATGGCCGAGGGCTTGTCCTTCTTGTTCCACACAGAGAACCAGACTTCGTCGCCGGCTTGGTTGTACTCGCCCTGCACGACGCGCGGCTGGCCGTCGTCGATCGCGGCCCACTCACCGATCGGCAGCGTGGTGTATTCCGGCTTCTCGTTGCCGAGATCGGCGACATTGAAGACCGCGATGGAGGCCGAGAGCTCGGCATCGGGGTTCAACGGCGCATCGACATAGAGATGGGCGGAGCCGGGATGCGACTTGACGAACAGCGAGCCGCCGCCAAGCGCTTCAAGCGTCTGCACCACCTTCCAGGCCTGATCCGGATGGCCTTCGGGATCCGTACCGATCAAGGCGACCGATTCGTCGCCGAGATGCGACGTCACCCACACCGGCCCGAATTTGGGATGGACGATGTTGGCGCCGCGGCCCGGATGCGGGGTCTTGCCGCCCGTATCGATGAGCGCGGCCAGCTTGTTCTCCTTCGTATCCACCACGGCGATCTTGCCGCGCGCATTCGCTGCCACGAGGAAGTAGCGCTTGGTGGAATCGAAACCGCCGTCATGCAGGAACCGTTCGGCCTCGATGTCCGTGGTCTTCAGGTTCTTGATGTCGGAATAGTCGACCAGCAGGATGTGGCCCGTCTCCTTGACGTTGACGATGAACTCCGGCCGGTAATGCGAGGCCACGATCGAGGCAACGCGCGGCTCGGGATGGTATTCCTGCGTGTCCACGGTCATGCCGCGGGTCGAAACGACCTTGAGCGGCTCGAGCGTGGCGCCATCCATGATGACGTATTGCGGCGGCCAGTAGGAACCGGCGATCGCATATTTGTCTTCCCACCCTTCCATCTTGGAGGTTTCGATGGAACGGGCTTCCGATCCGATCTTGATTTCGGCAACCGTCGCCGGCTCCTCCATCCACAGATCGATCATGTCGACCTTGCCGTCGCGGCCGATGGTGAACAGGTAACGGCCCGAAGCCGACAGACGCGAGATGTGTACCGCGTAGCCGGTCTTGATCCGCTTAACGATCGCCTTGCTGTCGCCGTCGATCAACGCCACCTCGCCGGCATCACGCAGCGTGACGGAGAAGAGGTTGTCGAGGTTGAGCTTGTTCATCTGCTTGGTCGGACGCTGGTCGACTGGAACCATGAGCTTCCAGCTGTCCTTCATGTCCGCCAGGCTGAATTCAGGCGGCTGCGCTGGTTCGTTGAGCAGGTAGCGGGCCATCAGGTCGACTTCCTGCTCCGTCAGCTCGCCCGAGGTGCCCCAATTGGGCATGCCGGCCGGCGAGCCGTAGGTGATGAAATCCTTGAGCGCCTCGTAGCCGCGTTCCTTGGTGATGTCGGTCGTCAGCGGCTTGCCGGTCGCGCCCTTGCGCAGCACGCCATGGCAACCCGCGCAACGCTGGAAGAAAATCTTGTTCGCCTGGGCAAATTCTTCTTCGGTCAGCTTCGGATCGCCGGGCTTCGAGCCAGGCTGTTCCAGCTTCTCGCCGGCCAGGGAATCCGCGGATGGCTGATACTGCCCGCCGGGCGTCGTATCATGCTGCTTGAGATCGGCGGGCTTGTCTTCCGAGTGGGCCACCGAAATGGGCCCGGCAAGCGAAAGCGGAAGCACGAACGCGGTAATGATCGTCGTGTTCCGCAGGAAATCATAAAGGCGCATCGACCCTGTCCTCCTGTTGTGAGCAACCCGGCGCTTCAACATGGCGTGAACAGGCGCAATCTCACTTGACGATCATCAAGCCCAATTTCCCGATGGCGGGGCAGTGTCCTAAAAAATGCGGATTGATCGCCGAATTCAGGCGAAACTCACCGAAACTTGTACATGGATTGACGTCTGCAATGGGTTTTCGGTCACGTCTGAGCCTTTTCGCCAAATTGATTCTGGCGTGCGCCGTTTTCCTTGCGGCCGTTCCGGCATCGGCCGCTGATCTCGGCCAGGCTGTCGCCGCGCTGTTTGAGGGACAGGCCGATATCGCCGTCTCCCCGCCGCAGGGCGAGCCGCCAATGGGCGTCGTCAGCCAAGCCGGAAAGCCTATCGCGTGGTATGGGAATTCCTACGCTCTGATGGGTTCGGTCGGCTATTCGGGCAAGCCGATCGACGTGATGGTCGTGGTCAATCCCGACGCCACGATCCGCGCCGCGCAGCTTCTCACCCAGGACGAGCCGATCCTCACCATTGGCGTCAGTTCCGATGCCCTTTCGACCTATGTGTCGGGTTTCAGCGGCGTCGACGTCCGCCAGCCGGTCCGCGAATTGCTGCGCGAGGGCGCAGTCCCCGACGGTGTCGCCGGCGCGACGATTTCCTCCGGCGTCATCCGCGATGCCATCCTGCGCTCGGGCCGCTTGCTGGCCGATCGCGCCAATGCGGCCGGGGAAGGCCTTGTCGCAGCCGCGGCGGCCGCGAAACCGGACTGGAATGCGCTCGTCGCCGAAGGCAGGGTTACGCTGCGCACCGTCACGTTCGCGGAAGCGCGAAAGGCCATGCCGGGTGCCAAGACGCTTCCCGACGGCGAAGGCACATTCGCCGAATTCGCCCTCGCACGTCTGAACGACCGCACCGTCGCCGACGCGCTGATCGGGGCCAAGCGCTTCGATCGCATCGCTCCCGAATTCGCTGCCGATGAGACCATCCTGCTGGTCGCGTCGCGCGGAGCCTACTCGGTCAAGGGGACCGCCTGGGTGAAGAGCGGCATTTTCGAGCGCCTCGAGATCGGTACGACCGGCAAAACGTTCAACCCGACGAGCGAGCGTCAACACCGCCTCGACCAGCTGCATGTCGATGGCGCGCCCGCCTTCAAGGAAGTGATGCTTCTCGGCCTGCCGGCCAGTGCGGGCATTCGCTCCGACGCGCCGGTCGACGTCACGCTCGTCGTCGACAAGACCGACGAGGGCGCGAGCGCCCCTGCCCGGTTCCCGGCGACGCTTCCGCCAATAACCAACGCCGCCGGCTCCCCCGTCGCGCAACAGGCCACACCGCCCGCCGGCGACGCCGATGAACCGCTCTGGCGGGAGAACTGGCGCGAAGCGGCGGGCGATCTCGCGCTTCTCACCGTGATGCTGATGGTGCTGTTCGGTGCGCTCTATGTCTCGGGCCCGTTGGTGCGTCGCCGCGAGCTTTACTACTGGTTCCGCACGGCCTTTCTTCTCGTCACGCTCGTCTGGCTCGGCTGGATTGCCGGCGCGCAGCTTTCCGTGGTCCAGCTCATCGCCTTTCTCCAGTCGCTGATCACGGGGTTCAACTGGCAGGTCTTCCTGCTCGCGCCGCTGATCTTCGTGCTCTGGGCTTTCGTGGCGCTTGGCGTCCTGTTCTGGGGGCGCGGCGTCTATTGCGGCTGGCTCTGCCCGTTCGGGGCCTTGCAGGAACTGCTACACCAAGCCGGCCAGCGCCTGGGGATCAAGCGCATCGAGGTGCCCTGGGAAGTCCATGAACGGCTGTGGCCGCTGAAATATGTGGCACTCCTCGTCCTGATCGGCCTGTCGCTGCAGGATACCGGCCTTGCCTTCCGCGCCGCCGAAGTCGAGCCGTTCAAGACGGCAATCATCCTGCATTTCCTGCGCGGCTGGCCCTTCGTCCTTTATGCCGCGCTGCTGCTCGGCATCGGCCTGTTCGTCGAGCGTGCCTATTGCCGCTATCTCTGCCCGTTGGGTGCCGCGCTCGCCATTCCGTCAAAGTTCAAGATCTTCGACTGGCTGATCCGCCGCCCGCAATGCGGCCGCGAATGCCGGCTGTGCGCCACGACCTGCACGGTCCAGGCGATCGACCCGATCGGCCGCATCAACCCCAATGAATGCATCTACTGCCTGAAATGCCAGGTAAACTATCACGACGCCGAAACCTGCGTGCCGCTGAAGATGCGGGCGCGCCGCACCGCGCCGGGGCCTGTCCCCGCCGCCGAACCGCACGGAAACTGATCGCCGGAAATGCTCTAGGCGCGGGCCGCCTTGATCATGTCGGCCGCTTTCTCGCCGATCATGATCGCCGGCGCGTTGGTATTGCCGCCGATCAGGCGCGGCATGATCGACACATCAACGACACGCAGGCCTTCGATGCCGCGCACGCGCAATTGCGGGTCCACCACGGCCATGTCGTCCACGCCCATCTTCGCCGTGCCGACAGGATGGTAGATGGTGTCGGCGCGGGCACGAATATGGCTTTCCCATTCCGCATCGCTCATGCCGGGCCGGGTATAGACTTCCTTCGCCCGATAGGCGGCCATCGCCGGCTCTTCCAGGATTTCCCGGGTCATCTTGGCGCCCTTGAGCAGCAGATCGAAATCGCGCCGGTCGGCCAGATAATGCGGGTCGATGGCAGGCGGTGCCAGAGGATCGGCGCTCGCAAGCCGCACCTCGCCCACCGAATGCGGCCTCAGCACACAGACATGGCAGGAGAAACCGTAGCCCATGTGCAGCTTGCGCGCATGGTCGTCGACGATGGCGATGACGAAATGGAGCTGCAGGTCCGGCCGGTCGAGCGAGGGATCGGATTTGATGAAGGCGCCGGCTTCCGCGAAGGTCGAGGAAATCATCCCCGTTCCGTCCTTGCGCCATTGCAGGATGTGCTTGACCAGCGACAGCGTGCCTCTCAGCCCGATCCCGACCATGTCGTGGTCGTTCGACTTGTAGGCCAGGATGAAATCGAGATGGTCCTGCAGGTTCTTGCCGACTCCCGGCAACTCATGGACGACCACGATGCCATGGCGCTTGAGTTCGTCCGCCGGACCGATACCGGAAAGCAGCAGCAATTGCGGGGTGTTGTAGGCACCGCCCGAGAGGATTACCTCGTGCCGCGCCTCCACCGTCTTCTCCTGTCCGCCCTGGCGATAGACAATGCCTTTGGCCCGTTTGCCATCGAGGAGAATGCGCGTCGCCTGCGCCCTGGTGATGACCGTGAGGTTCTTGCGATCAAGGTGAGGATGGAGATAGGCGGCCGCGGAGGTGCAGCGCTCGCCGTTGCGTTCATTGTGGAACTGCGTGCACTGATAATAGCCCACACCTTCCTGCTCCGGCCCGTTGAAATCCTCGTTGGACCGGATCTGGCGCTCATTGGCAGCCTGGATGAAGGCGGCGGTCACCGGACGCGGCGACTTCTGGTTGGAGACGTGCAGCGGTCCGCTCTCGCCGTGCAACGCATCGGCGCCGCGCTCGTTGTTCTCGGCGCGCTTGAAATAGGGCAGCACATCCTTCCACGCCCAGCCGTCGCAGCCGAGTTCAGCCCATTCGTCATAATCCTTGGGATGGCCTCGCACATAAAGCATGGCATTGATGGCAGAGGAGCCGCCGAGCGCCTTGCCGCGCGGAGCGTAGCCGCGGCGGCCATTGAGGCCTGGCTGGGGTACGGTCTCGTAGCCCCAGTTGTTGTAGCGGATATGATCCGGCACCATCGTCAACGCCCCAGTCGGAGCGCGGATCAGCAAATCCTTGCCGTCGCCCCCGGCTTCGAGCAGGCACACGGTGATGGTGGGATCTTCACTCAGCCGCCCGGCAAGCGTCGCTCCAGAGGAACCGCCGCCGACGATGACATAGTCGAAAACCATGCCTGTTCTCCGAAAAGTTGACCGCCCCGAGGGCAGCTTCCGCTTTCGTAATTGTCAACCGATCGGCCGACGCCGGCAAGGACCGCGATCAAATCCGGACGGGCATCCCGATGACCCAGCGTCACGAGACCGCCTATTGCGGCCGCTTGCGGTTCGACCTGCCCGGCAGTGTTCCCTCGAGCTTGCAGATGATGCCGAGCATGATTTCGTCGGCACCGCCGCCGATGGAAACGAGGCGGCCGTCGCGGTACGCTCGGCTGACGGGATTGTCCCATGTGTAGCCCATGCCGCCCCAGTATTGCAGGCAGCTATCGGCGACTTCGCGCATCAGCCGGCCGCATTTGAGCTTCGCCATCGACGCGAGCTTGGTCACGTCGCGGCCCGACACATATTGCTCGACCGCCGACCATGTCAGCGCCCGCAGCGCCTCGACTTCGGTCCTCAGTTCGGCAAGGCGGAAATGGACAACCTGATTGTCGATGATCGGCTGGCCGAAGGTGCTGCGCTCGCGCGCATAGGCGATTGTCAGGTCGATCAGCCGGTCGAGGCTCTTCAGCGAACTCGCAGCCCCCCACAACCGTTCCTCCTGGAATTGCAGCATCTGGTAGGTGAAGCCCATGCCCTCCTGGCCGATGGTGTTTTCGGCTGGCACACGCACGTCGTCGAAGAACAATTGCGCGGTATCGGAGGAGTTCATGCCGATCTTGCGGATCTTCTGCCGCGTGATGCCCCTGGCGTCCATCGGCACGGCGATCAGCGACTTGTTCAGATGGACCGGCCCTTCACCCGTATTGGCAAGTAGGCAACACCAGTCGGCCTTCATGCCGTTGGTAATCCACATCTTCGTGCCCGAGATCACCCAGTCGCCGCCATCCCGGCGCGCCGTTGTCTTCACCGCCGCGACGTCCGATCCGCCGCCGGGTTCCGACACGCCGATGCAGCCGACCGCCTCGCCGGCAATCGCCGGCGCCAGGAAATTCCGCTTAACATGATCGGAGCCGAAACGGTTCATCGCCGGCGTCGCCATGTCGGTCTGCACGCCGATCGCCATCGGCACGCCGCCGCAATTCACCAGCCCGAGCTCCTCGGCCATCACCATCGAATAGGAGAAATCGAGCCCGAGCCCGCCGTGGGCCGGATCGTATTTGATGCCGAGCAGGCCGAGGCCGCCGAGCTTGCGGAAGACCTCGTGGGAGGGAAATTCCTCTGCCGCTTCCCACGCGTCGACATGCGGGTTGAGTTCGGTCTCCACGAACTTCGCCACCGTGCGCCGCAGTGAATCGTGTTCGGCCGTCAAAAGCATGATACCTTCCTCCCTCGACGATTTCGGAAGCTAAGTCACGTTGACGTAAACGTCAATTATGGGTATGGAGCATCAACGCCATTCCGGGCCTGAATGGCCCCAACCGGGAGAAACGCAATGACCATGGACGATATCGCCGCCAAGATTCGAGAGCACGTGGCGTCGGGCAATTTCAACCGCTCCATCAAGTTCGACTGCGGCGCGGACGGTGTCGTGGTCATAGACGGCGCCACTGTCTCCACGACCGACGCCCCGGCCGATTGCACGGTCGCGCTGTCGAAGGACAATCTCGAAGCGATGATGGCCGGTGAACTCAACCCGACCATGGCGTTCATGATGGGCAAGATCAAGGTGACCGGCGACATGTCCGTCGCCATGCAGCTCAGCCAGGTTCTCTGAAGCCTCCCAAGGCGAAAAGGCCCGGCGCCAAGGCGCCGGGCCTTTTTTCATGCCGCTTTGCGGGCCGGCTCGGCGATACCGCGGCTGCCGGTTCCCTTCAGGACGCCAGCGGCGCCACCGAGGTGGCCCGGCTTGAATTCGAGCGCGAGGAAGCGCCGCTTCTCATACGGTCCCGGCATCGCCAGGCGGTCGGTCAGCGCCGCCGAAAAGCCGAACCGCGCATAATATTCCGGATCGCCCATCAGCAAGACCGCGCCATGCCCGTCGGCCTGCGCCGCTGCGATCGCCGCGCGCATCAGCGCTGAGCCGACGCCCGCGCCCTGCATCGCCGGATCGACGGCGAGCGGACCGAGCAGCAGGCCCGGCCGACCGCCGGCGTCGACATTCCACAGCCGGACCGTTCCGACCACCGCGCCACCGGCGCCACGCGCCACCAGCGCGATCGCCGGCACACGGCCGCGACGCAGCTTTTCGGACGCCTTGCGGCGCCAGTTCGGTCCCATCGATCGGTCGAGCAGGCGGTCGCGGGCCGCGATCTCGGCGACGGTTTCAGTCACGATATCGAAATGGAAGTCGACAAGCGGAGCGTTCATCGTTGTAACCCAAATCCGGGTTCCCCGCGGGGCAAGTCCGGACAAGCTGGAGGGAAGCTTCCCCCTCCCCGGCTTTCAGGCGGGAAGGGGGTCAGGCGGATCAGGCCGAAGCCTCAGATCACGTATGATCGCAGCGGCTCGAACCCGTTGAACGCCACGGCCGAGTAGGTCGTCGTGTAGGCGCCCGTGCCCTCGATCAGGATCTCGTCGCCCACGGTCAGCGAAACCGGCAGCGGATAGGGCACCTTTTCGTACAGCACGTCGGCCGAATCGCAGGTCGGGCCGGCAAGAATGCACGGAGCGACCGCATCGCCGTCGCGCGGGGTCGCGATCGGATAGCGGATCGCCTCGTCCATCGTCTCGGCGAGGCCGCCAAACTTGCCGATGTCGAGATAGACCCAGCGCACGGCGTCATCCTCCGACTTGCGCGAAACCAGCACGACCTCGCTCTTGATGACACCCGCATTGCCGACCATGCCGCGTCCCGGCTCGATGATCGTCTCGGGCAGCGCGTTGCCGAAATGCTTCGACAGCGCCGCGAAGATCGCATCGCCATAGGCCTTGGCCACCGGAACGTCCTTCAGATAGCGGGTCGGGAAGCCGCCACCCATATTGACGAGCTTGAGCACGATGCCCTCGTCCGCCAGCGTCTCGAACACGGTTTTCGCGTCCTCGACCGCGCGGTCCCAGGCCGAGAGGTCGCACTGCTGCGAGCCGACATGGAACGACACGCCATGCGCCTCCAGGCCGAGCCGGTCGGCATGGCGGAGGACATCGACGGCCATCGACGGAACGCAGCCGAACTTGCGCGACAGCGGCCACTCGGCGCCCTCGCCGTCCGTCAGCACACGGCAGAACACCTTGGCGCCCGGCGCGGCACGCGCGACCTTCTCGACTTCCTCGACGCAGTCGACGGCGTAGAGCGACACGCCGAGCGCATGGGCACGCGCGACGTCGCGCTCCTTCTTGATCGTGTTGCCATAGGAAATGCGGTCTGGCGTAGCGCCCGCGTTCATGGCCATCTCGATCTCGTTGACCGAGGCGCAGTCGAAGGACGAGCCGAGCGAGTGAAGCAGACGCAGGATTTCCGGCGCCGGGTTCGCCTTGACGGCATAGAAGATGCGGCTCTGCGGCAGCGCGCGCTCGAAAGCGCGGTAATTATCGGCCACGACATCGAGGTCGAGAACGAGGCAGGGGCCTTCCGGACGTCGGGTTGCGAGGAAGTCGAGGACACGCTGGGTCGCCATGGGTATCTCCGTTGCGGCCGCCGCGGCCGCTTCTTGATGCGCCTACGGCAAACCGTCGGCGCGGCAACAACAAAGGGCGCAACACCCGCTCCATGGAACCAGCCGGTGGAGACCCCGGATCCATGAAACGCGATTACGCGGCGATGGAATGCGCCTTGCGGCGCAGTCCGCTTTGCTGCCTTGGCTTGGAGATCCCGCTCCGCACTGCCGGCAAGGATGGTGTGCCTCTCGTGTGACCCCGGTCTGTGGAGAACCGGAAGAGACCAAAAGGCCCGCACCGTCGTTGCTTCAAGACGTCCTCGCTTTTCCGGTTGGCCGGGAGAGCGACTGGAGCGGTTAGGTCCAGGTACCGTACCGTACCTCCCACCTTTCGGGAGGCCGGCGGACGCCCACAGGCACGTGCGACTTTGGGCAGCGGCGATATAGGAATGTTCGCCCCCCCGATCAACCGTTTTTTGTCCCGCGACCTTCAATTGTTTGGCGGGGAATTGAACAGCGCTGACTTTATCGTTTAGAAATAGTGCACAAATGCGCCGGGAGCCGGATCATGGACACCCTCACGCGGATGCGTGCCTTCATCGACGTGGTGGATTCGGAGGGCTTCTCCGCGGCGGCCCGCAAGAACGGGCGTTCCAAGGCGTTGTTATCGAAATATGTGCGCGAGCTCGAGGACGAACTTGGCGCCCTGCTCATCAACCGCACGACGCGCCAGTTTTCCCTAACCGAGGCCGGCCACACCTATTTTCGCCGCGCCAGCGAGATCGTGCGCGATATCGATTGCCTTGCCGATTCGGTGCGCGATTCGGCGGGGGACGCCCGCGGCCGAATCCGCCTGACGGCACCCCGGTCCTTCGCCGATGCCGAAATCGGCCAGTCCCTGATCGACTTCATCAAGGCCTATCCCGACATCGCGCTCGACGTGTCGCTCGACGACCGCTTCGTCGACCTCGTCGAGGAGGGATTCGACCTCGCCATCCGCATCACCCGCATGGAGGATTCGGCCCTCATCGCGCGAAAGCTCGCGACGTTCCATCTGATGCTTTGCGGCTCGCCGGATTTCCTCGCGCGTCATGGCGAACCGGCGCATCCGTCGGATCTGGCGAACATGCCCTGCATCGTCGACACCAATGCGCGCACGCGCAACGCCTGGCGGTTCGAGGATGACGGCCGCACCATCACCGTCAATGTCCGAGGACCGCTTGAGGCCAACAGTCCGCTGACCGCCCTGCGCGCCGCCGAGGCCGGGCTTGGCATCGCGATGCTGCCCGATTTCAACGCGCGCGAATCACTCGCCGGCGGCCGCCTGGTGCCGCTCCTGCAATCCTTCGTCCCGGGAGACCGCGGCATTTATGCGGTTTATCCGCACAGACGCTATCTTGCCGCGCGGGTGAGGGTGTTTGTCGATTTCCTCGCCAAATGGTTCAAGGACTATCAGGCGGAGCTGCCATGAGCGGCCGGAAAATTGCCCGTTTTGCCGTCGAAGACATGCGATCGGGGAAATCAGAACGATGAAACGTCACCGTATCGTGCCTTTTGCCATCGTTGCCCTGGCCCTGTCACCGGGGGTCGGATGGTCGCATCCGCACGTCTTCGCGGAGGCGCGCCTGGAAGTGATGGCCTCGAAGCAAGGCGACGTGACGTCGCTTCGCAACCTCTGGCGCTTCGACGATGTCTTTTCGTCCACCGTGTTGATGGAATTCGACAAGAACGCCGATCTGAAGCTCGATCAGGGCGAACTCGACGCCGTGTCGAAGACCGTCCATGGTTCGCTGGCCGAGTTCGACTATTTCCAGGTGGTCAGCCACGACGGCAAACCCGTCAAGATGCGGGCGCCCGATCACTTGATCGCGGATTTCCAGGACAACCAGCTCATCATCATGTTCGAGGCCAGCCCCGCCGAACCGCTGGCCCTGTCCGGCGATCTCAGCTTCGGCGTCTACGATCCGACCTTCTACACGGCGATTGACTTCGTCGAGGACAGTTACCTGACCGTCGACGGCCTGCCCGCCTCGTGTTCCAGCAAGGTCGTGCGGCCCGACCCCGATGAGGCGCTTGCGCAGAACAAGCAGACGCTCACCGACACCTTCTTCAATGACCCCGCCGGGACCGACTATTCCAAGATTTTCGCCACGCGGCTCGAGCTGAGTTGCAAGTCTGGGTGAACCCACAATGCGGATTCGCGATGCCTCCCTCCTCATCCTTGCTCTGGCGCTCACGGCCTCGGCTGCCCATGCGCAGTCCTCGCTCGGCATCGGCACGAATGAAGCGCAGGTCCCGTCAGCCGGCGTGTTTTCCGGACTGATGGCATGGATCAATCTTCACCAGCAGGCGTTCTACCGCTCGCTGACCGGGGCGCTGAAAGCCATGCGCGAGGACGGCTCCAAGCTATGGGTTCTCGTCGGCCTGTCCTTCGCCTATGGCGTCTTCCATGCCGCCGGACCGGGGCACGGCAAAGCCGTGATCTCCTCCTACATGCTGGCCAACGAAACCACGCTGAGGCGTGGCGTCATCCTGTCCGTCGTCTCCGCCTTCCTGCAGGCGCTGACAGCGCTCGTCGTCGTCGGTTTTGCCTATGCGGTCCTTCGCGGGACGACCGTCTCGATGACGGACGCCACATGGGCGCTCGAACTGGCAAGCTACGCGGCCATTGCCGGCTTCGGTGCCTGGCTGCTGCTACGCAAGAGCCGCCGCATGCTTCTTGCTCGCCGCGCCGCGCCGCTTTCGGCCGCCGGTCCGAACGGCCATGATCACCACGACCAGGATCACCACGATCACGATCATGCGCATGGGCATCACCACCATAATCATCACCACGCCGAAGGCGAGGTTTGCGACGAATGCGGCCATGCCCATGCGCCAGACCCGACCATGCTCGCCGGCGAACGCTTCGACCTCAAGACCGCTGCGGCTGCGGTCTGGGCAGTCGGCATGCGGCCCTGTTCCGGTGCGCTGATCGTGCTGACATTCGCCCTGCTCAACGGCCTGATCCTCGGCGGCGTGCTGTCGGTGCTGGCGATGGCGGCGGGCACGGCGATCACTGTCTCGGCGCTGGCGACCCTGGCGGTCTTGGCCAAGAATACGGCCGTGCGCGTCGCCGGCGGCGGCCGCGCCGGGGCACTCATCCACGACGGCATCGAGATTGGCGGAGCGCTTCTTGTGTTGCTGCTCGGACTGCTGCTGTTCGCCGCCAGCCTGAGCGCCTAATCGCTTCCGCGCGATCGCCCTCGCAGCCATAGCACGAAGAACGGCAGGACGAGAAACGCCGCGGCGACGACAACAGCCGCGACGACGGAAATGTCGCCGACCGCCAGCATGATCGTCGGCAGGAAATAGGCCAGCGCAACGAAGGCGCCGAACAACGCCGCCGTGGCCAGGACAGTGCGCCAGTCGCGGGACGACATCAATCGATGGCCCCGCCATCGATGGGAATGACCGAGCCGGTCATGAACGCGGATTCCGTCGAACCGAGGTAGACGGCCAATGCCGCCACCTCCTCCGGCTTGCCGATGCGGCCGATCGGATGCGACTGCAGCATGGTCTTGATTGCCTTTTCCTTGCCGCCCATTGTCTGCCCGAGCTTCTCGGCGCGCTCGTGGAAAGAGGGCGTCTCGATCATGCCGGGACAGATGACATTGCAGCGGATGCCCTGTCGGGCAAAATCGATGGCGATGGATTTGCTCATGCCGATCACCGCGCCCTTCGTCGCGCCATAGGCATAGCGGTTCGGCACGCCCTTCAGCGACGACACCCACGATCCCATGTTGATGATCGAGCCCATGCTCTTCCGCGCCGCGGCGCGGTCGATCATGAACGGCAGGAAGGCATGGATCATGCGGTGCATCGACTTGACGTTGACGTCGAACGCCCGGTCCCACGCCTCGTCGTCGCAGGAGAGCGCCGTATTCGGCCTGACCTCGCCGACAATGTTGGCGAGCACGTCGATCCCGCCGATATTCTCGGCATATTCGAGGCAGGCCGCGCTGTCGGTGACATCCAAGAGCGACACGGACGCCGCGGCGAGGTCGGAAAGCTTGCCGGAATCGATGTCGATCGCGTGGACCTTGGCGCCTTCGGCGATGAAGGCTTCGGCGACGGCACGGCCGATACCCTGCCCGGCGCCGGTCACCACAGCAATGCGTCCGTCCAGCCGTCCTGCCATGGTCATCCTCCTCTGAGATCTTCCAGCCGCCGCTTCTGCTGGCCCGCCGCATCGAAATTCGAAGGATCGAGCCATGCCTCGTAGGCGGCTTTCAGTATGGGCCATTCGCCATCGATGATGGAATACCACGCGGTGTCGCGATTCTGGCCCTTGGCGACCAGATGCTGTCGAAAAACGCCTTCGAAGGAGAAGCCGAAGCGAATTGCCGCACGTTTCGACGGTTCATTCAGATTGTTGCACTTCCATTCGAAGCGCCGGTAGCCGAGATCCTCGAAGATATGGCGGGCGAAGAGATAGAGCGCCTCGGTCGCCGCCGGCCGGCGGGCAACGAGCGGGCCCCAGTAGATATTGCCGATCTCGATGACGCCGTGCGCCGGTTCGATGCGCATCAGCGTCTGTCGCCCGGCGACCTTGCCGCTCGCCTTGTCGATGACCGCGAAGAACAGCGGGTCCTCGCTCGCTTCCGCCTTTTCCAACCAGGGCTGGAAGGCGGCGCGATCCTCGGGCGGAAACTCAAACAGGTAGCGAAACCGCTGGTCCGCGTCGGGAACCTGCGATGCCGCGGCCAGTTCGTCGCCGTGCCGTTCTGCCGAAAGCGGCTCGAGGCGTACGTAACGCCCGTCAAGCACGAGGCGTTGCGGGCGGGGACGCGGCGTCCACTGGGAAAGGTCGTTCATGGGGGCTCTGCGTTGAAGGGTGGGCGGATAGGCGTATATCCTGCGCGGAACGGAAACAAGCCGCGGCAGTGCCATGACCCCTCATCCGGTTCCCGCCTTCGATCGCATGGGCGAAGAAAACGCCTTTGCCGTGCTGGCGCGTGCGACCGCGCTCGCCGAGGCCGGCCGCGACATCGTCAATCTCGGCATCGGCCAGCCGGATTTCCGCACGCCGGGCCATGTGGTCGAGGCCGCCGTCAAGGCGTTGCGCGACGGCCATCATGGCTACACGCCGGCGAATGGCCTGCTGGCGGCGCGCGAGGCCGTCGCACGGCGCACGTTGACCACGACCGGCGTCGAGGTTTCGCCGGAAAACGTGATGATCATGCCCGGCGGGAAGCCGGCGATGTTCGCGGCCATCCTGATGTTCGGCGAACCGGGTGCCGAGATCCTCTACCCCGATCCGGGCTTTCCGATCTACCGCTCGATGATCGAGTTCACCGGCGCGACACCGGTGCCTGTGCCGGTGCGCGAGGAAAACGGTTTCGCCTTCTCGGCCGACGAGACGCTTTCGCTCATGACGCCGGGGACGCGCCTGCTGATCCTCAACTCGCCGGCCAACCCGACTGGAGGCGTGACGCCGCGCGTCGAGATCGAAAAGCTCGTCGCCGGTCTCGCACGCTTTCCCGAGGTTGCGATCCTTTCCGACGAGATTTACGACACCATGACCTGGGACGGCGAGCGGCATGTTTCGCTCCTCGGCTTCGAGGCGATCCGCGACCGGCTGATCGTCCTCAACGGCTGGTCGAAGACCTGGGCAATGACCGGCTGGCGGCTGGGCTGGTCGATCTGGCCGGATACGCTGGCCGGTTACGCGAAGAAACTCGCGGTCAATTCGTGGTCGTGCGTCAATGCCGCTGCCCAGTTCGCCGGCATCGCCGCCATTGACGGCCCGCAGGATGAGGTCAAGGCGATGCTGGCCGCGTTCGATCGCCGCCGCAAGATTGTCGTCGAAGGCCTGAACACGCTTCCTGGCGTCTCCTGCATCGCCCCGAAGGGAGCGTTCTACGCCTTTCCCAATATCGAGCGGACCAGCTGGAAGGCCAAGCCGCTAGCTTCCGCGTTGCTGGAGGACGCTGGCGTCGCCCTCATCGGAGGGCCCGATTTCGGGATCCACGGCGAGGGTTACTTGCGCCTCTCCTATGCCAATTCGGAAGAAAACATCCTGCGCGCGCTCCAGCGTATCGGTGAATTCCTGGAACGCAGCGCCAATCACAAGGGAAGCCAGCCATGAAAGCACGCCTTTTCCCCTTCGCCGTGGCGCTCGCCATGCTTGCCGCGATTCCCGCATTCGCCGACGGCGACGAAGCGGGAAAAACCTGCGGCGGCATTGCCGCCATCCAGTGCGGATCAACCGATTTCTGCGAGTTTCCTGTCGGCACTTGTGGCGCGGGCGATCAGAGCGGCATGTGCCTGGTCAAGCCCGAAGTCTGCACGAAGGAATTCATGCCGGTGTGCGGCTGCGATGGCATGACCTATTCCAACGACTGCATGCGCCGCGCCGCAGGCGTCTCCAGGAAGGCCGACGGGGCCTGCTGAGCGCCGGCCTTCAGCCGGTTTCGCCGAGGTCCCTCTCGAACCAGTGCTGCGCATAGGGATTGTCGTTATAGCGTGCGATCTCGTGATAGCCACGCTTGCGGTACATGGCCTGTGCCTCGGTCAGCGCGCCATTGGTATCGAGGCGCAGGCGACGGTAGCCGGCCTCGCGCGCCAGCTGCTCCAGCCGGTCCATGATCCGCGTCGCGGCGCCGGCGCCGCGCAGGGATGGCGATGACCAGACGCGCTTGATCTCCCCGAGCCTGTCGCCGAGACCGACCAGCGCGCCGCAGCCCACCGGCTCGCCGTCGATGCGGGCGAGCACGAACCAGCCTTTCGGCGGCGTCATGTCGGCCGCGTCGAAGCGTTTACCGGCGTTCGGATCGAAACCCGTTTCGAAGCGTCGCTGCAATTCGCTGAAATACTCGCCAAGACACCATTGCGCCTCGTCGCTGGCCGCCGGTTCGAGATCGACCGTCAGCGTTGCGGCGCGCAGCAGCAGTTCCACCTCGCCCATCGCAGCGATCAGACGGTTGCGACGCATGGCATCGAGCGAACCCATGAGGCTTTCGGCGAGCCGGTCGGAAAGACGCTCATAGGCGGCGTACTCCTCCCGCCCCGCGTCGGTGAGCGCGATCGTCCTCGCCCGGTTATCCTCCGCCTTTGCCTCGACCCGCAGGAGTCCCTGGCCCTCGAGCGAGCGCAGCAAGCGGCTCGCGTAACCGGAATCGAGCCCGAGACGTTGCCGCAACGCCTGCAAGTCGGTTTCGCCGCGCCCGATTTCGCTCAACAGCCGCGCCTCGCCGAGGGGCCGGCCGCGTGCGAGGTAGGAGTCCTCCAGCGCACCGACGCGTTGGGTGACAAGGCGGTTGAACCGGCGGATTCGCTCGACATCGTCCATTATCTGACTTTAGTCAGACATAGAGATGCGGGCAACGGGAATTTGCCGACCTCTTGTGCTCAGCCGCGCCCGACAAACGGCATCTTGGTTGCCATCACCGTCATGGTCAGGACATTGGCGGAGAGCGGCAGGGATGCCATGTAGAGCACGGCGTCGGCGACAGCCTGGACGTCCATCGTCGGTTCGGGCGCGATGTCGCCATTGGCCTGACGCAGGCCCTCGCCGAATTTTTCCGTCATCGGCGTCAGCGCATTGCCGATGTCGATCTGCCCGCAGGCGATGTCGAACGGCCGTCCATCCAGCGCCAGCGTCTTGGTCAGGCCGGAAATGGCGTGCTTCGTCGTCGTATAGGCGATCGAGCCCGGCCGTGGCGCATGCGCCGAAATCGAGCCGTTGTTGATGATGCGCCCGCCCATCGGATCCTGCCGCCGCATCTGCCCGAAGGCGGCACGCGCGCACAGGAACGCGCCGTTCAGGTTGACGGCGACGACGCGCTCCCAGTCACCCAGCGGCAATTCGTCGATCGGGACGGCGGGTGCCGCCGCACCGGCATTGTTGAAAAGCAGGTCGACCCGCCCGAAGGCAGCAACCGTCTGGGCGAAAAGGCGCTCGACCTCGTCGGCCTTCGTGACGTCGCAGGCGACTGCCAGGCCGCTTCCGGCTTCGCGCACGGCATCGTCCAGCAACGCCTTGCGCCGTCCAACGAAAACGGCGTTCCAACCAGCCCGCGCCAGCGTCACCGCTGTTGCGCGGCCGATGCCGGTGCCTGCCCCAGTCACGATTGCAACGCCAGCCCTGCTCATTGCCCTCTCCGTTTGAGGTTTCGTCGCAGATGACGAGAGGTCGCGCAAGACGACAAAAAGGGCGGCATTGGCGCCGCCCTAGTGAAGCCGGTACGGGAGGAGGAACCGGCTGAATGGTTAGAATTTGAATCGAATTTCCTAATTTTCCGTAAATGCAGCCACCATCGCTTGCCTTTTTCCGTGACCATACGCCAAAGAGTTGAAACAGCTCGCTAAAAAGACCGCTCGACCGACACTGCCTTGATCAGCGCCGTGACCGCCATTCCCGGTGCAAGTCCGAGCTCCGCCGCCGAGCGTTTGGTGACGAGCGCAATCAAATTCGCTCCGCCTGCCGCCAATCCGACCTCCATCGAAGGACCGTCCGAAACCGGCCACAGGGCGGTAATGACGCAGTCTATGCGATTGCGGACCGAAATGGCTGTGACGGGCGCGGTGGCGATCGCCACATCGCCCGCGCGGATCCGCAACCGGACCCGCTGGCCCGACACCAGGCCGGCCGAAGCGATTTCGACCGTGGCTCCCGGCAGAACCACGGTCGCAAGCCCGTCCATGCCGACGGCGGCAATCGTTCCTTCCACGACGCTTCCAAGCTCCGAGCGTCCGAAGATCGCGCTCGTTTCTGGTCGGGCGAACATGTCGGCGACCGATCCCTGCGCAACGGTCCGTCCTGCCTCCATGACGACGACATCATTGGCAAGGCGAAGGATTTCGTCCGGTTCATGGGTCACAAGCAGGATCGGGATGCCGGCTTCGAGCCGCACCCTGTCAAGGAAGGGCAGGATCTCGTCACGCCGGGCACGGTCGATGGACGACAGCGGTTCGTCAAGGACCAGAAGGTCCGGGGCACTCAGCAGTGCCCGGCCGATGGCGACCCGCTGGCGTTCCCCACCGGAAAGGCCCACTGGCCGGCGATCGAGCAGGTCGGCGACGCCAAGCAGGTCAACGACCGTGTCAAAAGCCGGCGCGCTGCGGCCGGACCGCCGCCGGCCATAGCGCAGGTTGGCCCGCACGCTGAGATGCGGAAAAAGGCGGGCGTCCTGGAAGGCGAACCCGACGCCGCGCCGTTCCGGCGGAATGTGGATGCCGGCGCCTGTATCGAACAAGACACGCCCGCCAAGCCGGATGTGGCCGCTCGAAGGCCGGACAAGTCCGGCAATGGCCTTGAGCACCGTCGTTTTCCCGGCCCCGGAACGCCCGAAGAGCGCGGTCACCCCCTCGCCCGCCGAAACGGCGACATCGAGCGCAAAGGTCCCGAGTGTCAGCGTTATGCGAACGTCGAGGCTCATCGCGACGTCCCACTGAGGCGGCGCGAAAGCCATTCGGACAGAAGGATGGCGCCGACCGCCAGCGCCACGGAGAACAGCATGAGGCGGTACGCCGCCGGCTCGCCGCCTACCGATTGCAGGAGACCGTAGACCGCAAGCGACAGCGTCTGCGTTTCCCCCGGAATGGAGGAGACAAAGGTGATGGTGGCACCGAATTCGCCGAGCGCCTTGGCAAAGCCCAGCACCAGGCCGCCCAGGATGCCAGGAAGCGCGAGCGGCAACGTGATCGTGCCGAACGCGTCAAGCCGGCTGGCGCCGAGCGTGCGCGCGGCCTCCTCCAGCCCCGGATCGACCGCTTCGAAGGCCTGGCGGATCGGACGCACCAGCAGGGGAAACGCCATCACGCCGGCCGCAATCGCCGCGCCCTTCCATGTGAAGGCGACCGGGGCGCCGGTCAGCCACTCGATCAGCCGTCCGCCGGCAGCGCGCGGCGAAAAGACCGACAACAATGCATAGCCGGTCACGACCGGAGGCAGCACCAGCGGCAGCATCACCGCCGCCTGCACGAACCCTCTGCCGCGAAACCGCCCCCGCGCCAGCAGCAGGGCGACAACCAGCGCCGGGATGATCGCCAGCGCCATCGCGGCCGCGGCGACCTTGAGCGAGAGCGCGACGATGCCGATCTCGTCGCCCGTCAATTGACCGCCCCCGCCGGCGTGAAGCCCCATTCGGCGAAGATCGCCTGGCCTTCGGGCGAAGAGAGGAAATCGAGAAATGCGCGCGCGGTCTCGTTTTCCCGCACCAGCGCGGCCGGATAGAGGATCGGCGCGTGCGTTTCGGGGGCAAAAGTGTAGGCCGCCCGCAGTTCCGGCGCCGCCTTCAGGTCGGAGGCATAGACGATGGCGGCTCTGGCCGCGCCCTTGCGCACGAATTCAAGCGCTGCCCGCACGTTTTCGGCAAAGACGGCATTGCCCTTCGCCTTTTCCCAGAGCCCCATCTGCTCGAGCGCCGCCTTGGCGTATTTGCCGGCCGGCACATTGCCCGGATCGCCCATTGCGAACTTGCCCTTGGTCAAAAGATCTTCCGCGCCTGCGTCCGGTTGCAGCGAGGCGATCACCAGGCTGTTTGCCGCGATGTCGCGGCGCGTCTCGTCAAGGATCAGCCTGCGCTCGACGAGGTAGTTCATCCAGTCCTCGTCGGCCGAGGCGAACAGGTCCGCCGGTGCGCCCGATTCGATCTGCTTGGCAAGCGCCGAACTCGCGGCGAACGAGAAGGTGATTGCGCCGCCGCCCTTCCGGACGAACGTGGCGTTGGCCGCCGAAAGCACGTCCTTCAGGCTGGCGGCAGCCAACATCAATGTCCGTTGCTCCTCGGCGCGGACCTGGGCGGAGGCAAAGGCGAGCGGCACGGCAAGAGCCGCGTTCAGCAGCAGGATTCTTCGGTTGATCATCGTCATACGCGCAAAGCGCGCTCCCATTGAGCTGGTGTCTCTCCGGGAGAATCTCACGCCGGGCGCGACCCGTGCGGCGGAGGATGCTCTTCAACGCAGGGGTGGCCGGACGCCGCCCAAGCCGCCGGTCAGTTCCGGCGGCTGGCAGAACCTAGCGCGGAATTTCGCGAATGCAATCCGCCATCGCGTCACACGCGCGATTGCTCCACCGTCGTCTCGACATGGTCGACCAGCGGATCGGGCAATTTGAGCGCGGCGGCGAGCGAATCGAGGAATGCCCGTTCCTCATGCGTGTCCGGATCGACCGCGAGGCGGGCGGCCGTGTACATCGCCACGCGCTGCGCATCGGTTTCGGCCGCTTCCGCCAAAATCTCTGGCGCCGCCGGATTCGCCAATTCCTCGCTGATGAAACGTTCAGCGTCCGCGCCGAGCCCGGACAGCGCCAGGCGGTCGAGAATGCGCTTGCGCTCAGCCTCGTCGATGCCGCCGTCGGAACGGGCGGCCGCGATCATCGTACGGATCAGCGTGAGCGCGAATTCCTCTTCGCCTTCCGCGCCGCGCGACATGTCAAATCCGGAATCCTGCGGCGGGGCCGGCAATTCGGCCGGCGCCGATGCCGGTTCGGGCTGTCCGCCGCCGGTGTAATCCTTCCAGGCCTTGTAGGCGAGCCCGCCGAGCGCGGCGAGGCCGCCGAGCTTGACCGCCGTTCCCGTCACCTGGCGGCCGGCGCGCGTGCCGAGCAGCACGGCGACCAACGCGCCGGTGGCAAGCGGATTATCCTTGGCAAGCTGCTTGGCCTGTTCGGCCTTTTCCGCCACTGTCGAACCGGTTCCCGGCACCCTTGCCTGCATGAGGTCGTCGAGCAGTTTCTTGGGATCGAGCATGGCTACCTCCGGTGCGTGAGGACGCCGCGTGTCGGCGCCAGTCATCAGCTAGGCATCCCGTCGCAACATTACAATGACGCCCGTCAAGTCGAAGACCCGACATGCGGCGCGGCTCCGCGTTGTTCCGCCAGAAGAACTTGCCGGCGTCGCTCGGCATAGCGCTCCCGGTCAGCCTCGCTGCGCTCGCCATGACAATGGGGACACGAAATCCCTTCTTCAAAAAGCGGGTTCGCGCGGTCGCCGGCGGTCAACGGGCGCCGGCAGGCACGGCAGAGCTCGGCCTCACCGCGCCCCAGCCCGTGAACGAGCGCCACCCGCTCGTCGAACACGAAGCATTCCCCGTTCCAGCGTGATTGTTCCAGGGGAACCTGCTCCAGATAGGCGAGAATGCCGCCCTTGAGGTGGAACACCTGCTTGAACCCGAGCGCGAGCGCATATGCCGTCGCCTTCTCGCAGCGGATGCCGCCCGTGCAGTACATCGCCACCTTGCGACCGGCCCATTGTCCGCGCCGCGCCTCGAGCCAGGCAGGAAATTCGCGGAAGCTCGCCGTTCGCGGATCGAGCGCTCCCTGGAAGGTGCCAAGATCGACCTCATAGGCATTCCGCGTATCGATCACGACCGTGTCGGGATCGCTGATGAGCGCGTTCCAGTCCGCAGGGCGAACATAGGTTCCCACTGCGCCGAGCGGATCGACGGAGTTGACGCCCATCGTCACGATCTCGCGCTTCAGGCGGACTTTCATGCGATGAAACGGCTTTTGTTCGGCCTCGCTCCATTTCAGTTCGAGGTCACCGAGGCCCTCGACCACGGATAGCCGCTCGACGAAGGCGCGCAGCGGCTCTGGCTGGCCGGCGATGGTGCCGTTGATGCCTTCCGCGGCGACGATCAGCGATCCGACGAGACCACCATCACGCGCCTCGGCGAGCAATCTCGCGCGCAGAGACTCCGGGTCGCCGATCCGGGCGAACCGGTACAGTGCGGCGACAAGCCAGGCTGGTCGGGATGTGGACATGAAATCCTCCTAGGCGCGGTCGGCGGGGCGATCAAGCACCCGTTTGTCCACGCCGCCACGATGCAGACGACAATCGGGTGAATGGAGTGCCCGATGATCGTCGAAGACCTTTGGCAAGATATTGAGCGCGAGGCCGCCCGCCTCGGCGTCGAGGCGGCAGCACTCGCTGCCGTGATCGAAGTGGAGAGCGCCGGCAAGCTCTACGCCCGGGTCGGCGATCGCGACGAACCGCTGATCCGTTTCGAGGGCCATTGGTTCGACCGCCGCCTCGACGGCCCCAATCGCGAGCGGGCGCGCAAGGAAGACCTGTCGAGCCCACGCGCAGGCGCGGTGAAGAACCCGGTGTCGCAGGCGCAGCGCTGGCAGATGCTGGATCGCGCCATGATCATCGACAAGGCGGCGGCGCTGGAGAGCGTCTCCTGGGGTATCGGACAGGTCATGGGCGGCAACTGGAAGACCCTCGGCTATTCCTCGGTCGAGGAACTGGTCGCCGAGGCGCGCGCCGGTGGCGCCGGACAATTGCGCCTCATGATCCGATACCTCGAATGCACCGGTCTGGTCCCGGCGCTGAAGCGCAGGGACTGGGCGGCGGTCGCCGGCGGCTATAACGGGCCGCGGTACCGGACCAATGCCTACGACCGCAAGCTTGCAGAGGCGTATCAACGGCTTGCCGGTCGCGAACATCGGCACGCGCCGGACCAAGGGACGCGATCCACGGTCCTGCGCCCCGGAATGCGGGGCGAAGCGGTCGCCGAACTCCAGCGCCAGCTTTCGGCTACCGGCCATCCGGTCGTCGCCGATGGCGTGTTCGGCGGTCGCACGGCGGCTGCGGTCCGGGCGTTTCAGAAGGCCCACCGGTTGGCGGCCGACGGCATCGTCGGACCGGCAACCGCATCCGCGCTGGACAGGCAGTTCGGCCACGCCGGCATGCCCAGCCTCGTTGAACGCATTCTGCGCTGGCTGCGGAAACTTCTCGGTCAGGCCTGACGGTTCGCTGGACAGTGACGATGACCGGCGCTAAAGCCAATTCAATCGATTGAAAAGGTGGCGCGTGACCCAGAAGACCGAAAAACTCCTGCCGGTGCTGACAGGCCAGCCGGTCATTCCCGTGGTGCGGATCGCCGACGCGAGACTCGCCGCGCCTTTGGCGAGGACACTGGTCGCCGCGGGGCTGCCTGCCATCGAGATCACGCTCCGCACGCCTGCCGCGCTTGATGCCATTCGCGAGGCGTCCGCCGTGGGAGGCGCGATCATCGGCGCCGGCACGGTCCTCAATCCCGCGGATTTCGCCGATGCCGAGACCGCCGGCGCGCAATTCATCGTTTCTCCCGGGGCGACGCCCAGTCTGATCGATGCCGCGGCCGGATCGCCCGTGCCGTTGCTGCCGGGCGCGGTGACCCCATCGGAAATCATGGCCGCGCTCGACCGGGGATATTCGGTGCTGAAATTCTTTCCCGCCGGCCAAGCGGGCGGTGCGGCCTATCTGAAGGCCCTGTCGTCGCCATTCTCCAGGGTGCGCTTCTGTCCCACCGGGGGCATCGGCCTCGACAATGCAACCGCCTATCTGAACCTGCCGAACGTCATTTGCGTTGGCGGATCGTGGATGACGCCTGACGCCCTTCTGGAAGCCGGGGACTGGGAGGCCATCGGCCGTCTCGCGCGCGAGGCAGCCTCTCTTTCCCGGCCCGGTCGCTAGAGCGATATTAGGCCGTCAATTGGCCTTCTGGAATTTCGCGATCGTCTGGAATTCGACCGCTTTTCCGGTGAAGCGGTTGATGTCGACCGCCTTGATGTCGGACGAGAAGCCAGTCATGTAGACAGCGGTCGGCTTTTCGATCGCCTGGGTCGCGAATGTCCGCGCGTTCCTCGTATTCGGAACGATTTCCGGCTTCGGCGCGTTCAGCGCGATCTCGACATCCTTCTTGGCAACCGGGCGCACGGCCGGCTTCGGCGCCGGAGCGGCATCGACGATACTCGGGCGCGACGCCTTTTCGGTCGTATGGGCTTCCGGCCGCGGCTGCGGCAACGACGCCAGGCTGGCGACGCGGGTCGCGTCGGAGGCGGCGATCCGCCCGCCTTTCGCACCCGAAACCATCGCGGCCGGATCTTGCGTTTCGGAAATGGCCAGGGCGTCCGCCGCCTGGGCGCCGGGTCGGCGGGTCGGCAATGGAACGTCCTCGGTTCCCAACGAGGCAAGCTCAACCGTCTCGCCCGAATCCTGAGAAGGCGTATAGGCGGGCCGCCGCGTCGGCACCGGCACGTCGTCCAGCTCCGCCGCAGCAGGCGCGGCAGCCGCCGGAGGTGCGCCGACCACGTCCTGGATCCCGCCGCCGACATCGGTGTCGGGGCGCGGCGCGGCGCGCGTCGGCGCCTTTTCACGCGTCGGCAGCGCGGCAAGGATCACGTCGCGGACCGAATTGTTGCCACCGGAAGATTTCTGTTCGGCGGGCTTGGGCGCCACTTTTTTCGGCGCGACATCGCCAACGCCGTCCTCGCCCTCGGTGTCGTCACTGAACATGGATGCGAGAATGCCGCCGGCCTTCTTGCCGGAACCGGACGAAACCATCGCCAGATCGCCCGTCTTCTGCCTCGACTGATAGGCGGCCATCGCGGCCTCATAGCCGGGCAGCGGCTTGCCATCGGCCGGCAGATGCAGGGTCTTGCCGTCGGGGAAGAGGCGCACGAGTTCCTGCCGCGTCATGCGTGGCCAAGCACGCACGCGGGCGACGTCGACGTGGACGAACGGAGCTCCGGACCGCGGATAGTATCCCACGCCGCCGCCCTGCTGCTTCATCGCGATTTCCCGCAGCCGTTTCAGGGAAACGCCGGGAATGTAGAAATCCATCGCCTTGCCGAGGATGTGCTGGCTTTTCTCCGCCTGACCGCCGCGGGTCCGCCGCAGCCACGCATTGGTGGCCGGCGAACGGTAGCCGGACAGCACGTTGATGTAGTCGCGCGATCCCGTCTGGCGATAGATCGCCCAGACCAGATCGAACAGGCGCGGATCCATCTTGGTGGGCTCGTTGCGGCGGAAATCGCGCAGGAGCCGATTGAGCTGGTTGAGGCCGTCGCGGTCATAGCGTCCGTCGCGCTTGAACACGACCTCCGCCGATTCGCCGGTATGGACGAAGCGGATCTTCAGGCTGCGATTTTCGGCCGCCGCGGGGGAAACAGCCGCCGTGAAGGCGGCCAAAGCCACCAGAACGCCAGCCACCCATCTCCCCAGTCCGGAAAACGCGCTCTGGCGTCCGGCCGTCTCAGCGATTCGATGCGTCAAGTCCCCGAGCCTCGTTATTGCCTTGGTCGCACGAATGCGGCCGCAGGAACGCTTTCACCACCCGATCAGCATCCCCTCGAATGGTTAATTACGGCTTAGTGAGAGCGAATTGCGCCAATAGAGTGGCGAAATTCGCGCTCCTTTGCCGCATGGTCAATGAATGATTAGCAATCGCTTGGCAAGGCGCCTGATTAGCCGGCCTTGCGCTCCTCGCGTTCCATCGCCGGCTCGATGCCGTAATCCTTCATCTTGCGATAAAGCGTGGAGCGCCCGATCCCGAGGCGGCGGGCCACCTCGCTCATCTGACCGGCATAATGCGCGATGGCAAAGCGGATCAACTCTTCCTCGACCTCGGCGAGTGACCGCACGTCGCCGGTACGGTCGAGCGCTGCCAGCGCTCCTGCCGGCGCGCCTTCGCCCTGCGACAGTGCCGGCTCCTCACGCACGACGGGAACGGCCATGTCGTCGGTGCGCGCCTCGGCAATGCGCGAGAAATCGATGCCATCGACCCTGGCGGCGATCTGCGGGAACTCCGCTTCGGTCAATTGCGGTCCATCGGCCAGGACCACCGCGCGGAAGACCGCGTTTTCCAGCTCGCGGATGTTGCCCGGCCAGTCATGCGCGCTGAGCAGCGCCACGGCTCGCGGAGTCAGGTCGACGATGCGGCCTCGCCCTTCCTCCTGCGAAATGCGACGTGCGAACAGGCGGGCGAGATCGGGAATGTCCTCCCGGCGCGCCCGCAACGGCGGGACGAGGATCGGAAAGACGTTGAGCCGATAGAAAAGGTCCTCACGAAAGAGTCCGTCCTTGACCCTTTGCGTCAGGTCGCGGTGCGTCGCCGAAATGATGCGGATATCGACCTTCTGGGTCTGGCGCGAACCGACCGGATCGACCTCGCCTTCCTGCACCGCCCGCAGCAATTTCACCTGCACATCGAGCGGCAGGTCCCCGATCTCGTCGAGGAGTAGCGTGCCGCCATTGGCTTCGACGAATTTTCCGGTGTGCTTTTCGGTGGCGCCCGTGAACGAGCCCTTCTCGTGACCGAACAGGATGCTCTCGACGAGGTTCTCCGGAATGGCCCCGCAGTTGACGGTGACGAAGGGTTTGCCCCTGCGCGCGCTCGCATCCTGGATGGCACGGGCGAGCAATTCCTTGCCGACACCCGATTCCCCTTCGATCATCACCGGAATGCCGGATTCCGCCGCCTTGCGGGCGAGCCGCAGCACCCGCTCCATCGCCGGGCTGTGCGTGACGATATCGCTGAACGCGGCATGCGATGCCTTGGCCACAGCCGGCGCGGCGGGCGCCGCCTGACGGGCGCCGACCTTGACTGCCGCCGCCACCGATTGCTGGATCCGCTCGGGCGAAACCGGTTTCACCACGAAATCGAAGGCGCCGGCGCGCATCGCCTGCACGACCGTATCAATGCCGCCGCGCGCGGTCTGCACGATGACCGGAACGGCAAGCCCCATCTCGGCCATGCGCCCCAGCACCGCGATACCGTCGATTCCCGGCATCACCAGATCGAGGACAACGGCGACGATGTTGCGCACCCTGCGCTCGGCGAGGAATTGCAGCCCTTCCTCGCCGTTCTCGGCGGAAATCGTCGCATGTCCCGCACGCGTCAGCGCGGCGTCGACGAGGCGACGCTGCACCGGGTCGTCATCGATGATGAGGACGAAATCGGACATGGCTTCCCTTGGCTGGCCTTGCGGCGCGAACTGGACGAAAATGGCACAAGCTTCTAAATGCCGGATCAATGAAACCGGTGAACGAAACCTTGTCCGCACGGATCGGCACGGAGAATACGATGGCAGCTAGAGCGACGATAACCACCGACGGGGTCGAGACAGCCCTGCCGGAGTGGCGTCTCGGCGATCTCTACCCCGCGATCGATTCGCCCGAACTAGCCCGGGACATCGAACGCGCGCAGGCGGACGCAGCGCACTTCGAGGAACGCTGGAAGGGCAATCTCGCCGACGCCGCCGGGAAGGTTGGCGACGAAGGGCTCGGCGCGGCCCTTCGCGAATACGAGGCGCTTGAGGAACTCGTCGGCCGGATCGTGTCCTATGCCGGTCTGGTCTATGCCTCCGACACGACCAATCCCCGACATGCCAAACTGTACGGCGACGTCCAGTCGTCGATGACGGACGCAAGCGCCCATCTCGTGTTCTTCGCACTGGAGCTGAACCGGCTGGATGACACGATGGTCGAGGCCGCCTTCGGGAACGATGCCGCCTTCGCGCGCTACCGCCCCTGGATCATGGATCTGCGCAAGGACCGCCCCTACCAGCTCGAAGACCGCGTCGAACAGTTGTTCCACGAGAAATCGTTGACCGGGGCCGGCGCATGGAACCGCCTGTTCGACGAGACGATGACGGCGCTTCGATTCGAGGTGGACGGCGAGGTCCTGCCGCTCGAGCCGACCCTCAACCTGTTGCAGTCGCCGGACCGCGCCAAGCGCCGCGCCGCCTCCGCGGCGCTGTCGGCCGTGCTGGGCGACAACAGCCGCCTTTTCACCCTCATCACCAACACGCTGGCCAAGGACAAGGAAATCTCGGATCGCTGGCGCGGCTTCGCCGATGTCGCCGATTCACGCCATCTGGCGAACCGCGTCGAGCGCGAGGTCGTCGACGCGCTCGCTGAGGCCGTGCGAAACGCCCATCCGCGCCTGTCGCATCGCTACTACGCCATGAAGGCGCGCTGGCTCGGGCTGGAACGCCTCGAGCACTACGACCGCAACGCGCCGCTTCCCCAGACCCCGAACGCCACCATCCCGTGGCGCGAAGCGCGCGAAACCGTGCTCTCCGCCTATGGCGCGTTCGCGCCCGAAATGGCCGAGATTGCCGGCCGCTTTTTCGACCGCGGCTGGATCGATGCGCCGGTACGTCCCGGCAAGGCGCCGGGCGCCTTCGCCCATCCGACGGTGCCCTCGGTCCATCCCTACGTGCTGCTCAACTACCAGGGCAAGCCGCGCGACGTGATGACGCTTGCGCACGAACTCGGTCACGGTGTCCATCAGGTCCTTGCCGGTGGACAGGGTGCGCTGATGTCGGCAACACCCCTCACGCTCGCCGAGACCGCATCGGTCTTTGGCGAAATGCTGACCTTCCGCAACCTGCTCGACCGCACGACGGACCTGCGCGAACGCAAGGCGATGCTGGCGCAGAAGGTGGAGGACATGATCAACACGGTCGTGCGCCAGATTGCCTTCTACGAATTCGAGCGCAAGGTTCATGTCGAACGGCGTTCAGGCGAACTGACCGCCGAACGTCTCGGCGAAGTCTGGATGCAGGTCCAGGCGGAGAGCCTCGGCCCATCCATCCATCTCGGCGAGGGCTACGACACCTTCTGGAGCTACATCCCCCACTTCATCCACTCGCCGTTCTACGTTTACGCCTATGCCTTCGGCGATTGCCTCGTGAACTCGCTGTTCGCGGTCTACCAATCCGCGGCGAAAGGCTTCCAGGAAAAGTACTTCGACATGCTGCGCGCCGGCGGCACCAAGCATCATCGCGAGTTGCTCGCACCGTTCGGCCTTGATGCGTCTGATCCGGGATTCTGGAACCAGGGCCTTTCGGTCATCGAGGGGTTCATCGACGAGCTTGAAAGACTCGAGGCGGTCTCGTGAACGTCTCCGACGCAACCATGCCCGTCGTGACCGTTACAAGAAGCGGGTAACGCTTTTCCGCTTGGCGAACCGGTGCTAGGTCGGCTGACGATATGCGCCTCGCAACGGCAGCGGCAATGGCGCCAGGCCAGCATTCGGCCGTGCACTTTGCCGCGCGAGGCCTTCGAAAATCGGGAGACGATCATGGGCTTTCTGCTTTCGTATTCTTTCCTTGTCGCATTAGCGGCCTTCCTTCTTGGCCTGCTGCTCGGCTGGATCATCTGGGGCCGGCTCACGGCCGAGGTCGAGGGACTTCGCGCCGATCGCGCGCGCATCAAGGATGAACGCGATGCGTGCGTCCGGACGCGCGGCGAACTCGAACAACGTCTGCGCGACGCCGGGGCCAAAACGGTCAAGGCAAGCCCGAGCCAAGCAGCCGAACCTGTCGCCATCGCGGCCGCGCCGGCGGCACTGATCGCAGCACCAATGAAAAAGGCGGCGGCAAAACCGGCGAAAAGGACTACCGAGGTCAAGGCGAATCCAGTCGCGACTATGAGCAAGGCCCGTCCGGCGCCCGCTTCGAAAGCCAATCCTGCCAGGAACGTCCCGGCGGTTGTGAAGCCAAAGGCGAAGAGCCCGGCAAAACCAAAGGCAGCAAGCGCGGCGAAACCGGCGAAAGCACTGCCGGACGACCTTCGCCTGATCCTCGGCGTCGGCAAGACCAACGAGAAGAAGCTGCATGAAGCCGGTGTCACCACCTTCGCCCAGATCGCCGGGTGGAAGGAAGCCGACGTCAAGCGCGTCGGCGCTCTCATCAATTTCGGCGAGCGGATCGTCAAGGAGCGGTGGATCGAACAGGCGCGTTTGCTCGCCAAGGGCGACATGGACGCGTTCTACAAGGCCTTTCCCGCGGCGAAAGGCGAAGGCAACACCTGAGCGCGACGAAGGGCATCGAAAGACCCGAAGGGCGGCGCGAGCGCCGCCCTTTTTTGTTGCCGCCCCGGCCGCGTTTGCGTTTTGCCCGGGCGTGATGGAAAACGGACGCCTCGCTCAGGTGTACCCATGTCGTCGCCCACGCCTTATGACGGCTCGTCCCGTCCGTTTTCCATCGGCCTGAAGCCCGTCGACCATTCGCGTTGGCTCGATCCGCCCGGCGACGACGGGCCCGCGATGATTGTCGAGAAAGAGCGCCTCATCGCCGAACGGCAGGAGGACGTCTTCGCCGCCGAAGACGGAACCGAGGCCGCCCAGCGGGAAATTCTCGATCTCATTGCCGACCACGTCACCACCGGAAATCCGCCGATCGCGCGTCGTGAGGACAGCGGCATCGCCATTGGCGGTCGCACGGTCGAAATCACGAATCCGCGCGAACCGGCGTTGCAGGCAGCAGCCCGCCTTGTTCCCGACGATCTTGTCCTCATGCGCAAGGGTGACGATGGCTGGCGGCTTGCGGCGGCTTCACTCTGCTTTCCTTCTTCCTGGGTTTTGGCCGAAAAATTCGGCAGGCCGATGAGCGAAATCCACCGGCCGGTCCCGGGATTTGCCGCGGGGACCCGCAACGACGAGCTGATCTCGCGCATGTTCGACAAGCTTCAGCCGGCTGTCGTCGTCGAGCGGTTCAACTGGTCGCTTCAGGGCAACGCGGCGCTTTGCCATCCGCTTCCCGATCGCGACCGCGACCACCGCGCGCATTCGCCACGGTCGCGATTTCCGGGCACCGATCCTGCCGCCACCGCCTTCATCCGTGTCGAACGCCAGAGCCTGCGCAAGCTGCCGCTCTCGGGCGACATCCTCTTCACCATCCGCATTCATCTCGACCCGATGTCGTGGCTTGCCGGGCGCCCCGATTCTTCGGCGCTGGCCGCCTCCTTTGCCGATCAGTTGTCCGCCCTGAACGGCGAGGAGGTCGCCTACAAGGGCCTCACCGCAGACCGCGATCGCCTCGTTCAAGCCCTGCGCGAACTCGGAAATACCCCGCAATAGGATCGCCGGGGTTCCCGCCGTCGCGCCGATATGCTTTTTTCGCAAGCGGCTGAACGCCGAGATGCAATGGCATGAAGGGGTATTTGATGGCTAAGGGCAAATGGCCGGTTCACGGGGAAATCACCGGCCCGGTCGTGATGATCGGTTTCGGTTCGATCGGGCGAGGCACGCTTCCGCTGATCGAGCGGCATTTCAAGTTCGACAAGAGCCGGATGGTCGTCATCGACCCTCGCGATACCGACCGCAAGCTTCTTGACCAGCGCGGCATCCGCTTCGTGCACGAAGCCGTGACGCGATCGAATTACCGCAAGCTCCTCAAGCCCCTGCTCACCGAGGGCGGCGGACAGGCCTTCTGCGTCAACCTTTCCGTCGACACCTCCTCGCTCGACATCATGAAGCTCTGCCGCGAGGTCGGCGCTCTGTATATCGATACCGTGGTCGAACCGTGGGCAGGCTTCTATTTCGATGCCAAGGCCGACAATGCCGCGCGCACCAACTACGCGCTGCGCGAAACCGTCATGGCGGAAAAACACCGCAACCCCGGTGGCCCGACGGCAGTCTCCTGCTGTGGCGCGAACCCTGGAATGGTCTCGTGGTTCGTCAAGCAGGCGTTGGTCCATGTCGCCCGCGACCTGAAGCTCAAATTCGACGAACCGGCGCCTTCCGATCGGGAGGGTTGGGCGAAGCTGATGAAAAAGGCGGGCGTCAAGGGCATCCATATCGCCGAGCGCGACACCCAGCGTACGCGCAAGCCGAAGCCCATGGGCGTGTTCTGGAACACCTGGTCGGTCGAGGGCTTTGTTTCGGAAGGCTTGCAGCCGGCCGAACTCGGCTGGGGCACCCACGAAAAATGGTTCCCCAGGAACGGCCGGCGCCAGAAGAAGGGAAACAAGGCGGCGATCTTCCTCGAACAGCCCGGCGCGAACACGCGCGTTCGTACCTGGTGCCCGACACCAGGCCCGCAGTTCGGCTTTCTCGTCACGCACAATGAAGCGATTTCGGTCGCCGACTACTTCACCGTCCGCGACAAGGACGGCAAGGTGACCTACCGTCCGACCTGCCACTACGCCTACCACCCTTGCAACGATGCGGTGCTGTCGTTGCACGAGATGTTCGGCGCGGCCGGCAAGATGCAGTCGGCGCACCATGTGCTCAACGAGGACGAACTCGTCGATGGCTCCGATGAACTGGGCGTCCTGCTCTACGGGCACAAGCTCAACGCCTATTGGTTCGGATCGCAATTGTCGCTGGAGGAAGCGCGCAAGCTCGCGCCCTACCAGAATGCCACCGGCATGCAGGTGACCTCGGCGGTGATGGCCGGCATGGCATGGGCACTGGAGAACCCGAAAGCCGGGATCGTCGAGGCGGACGAGATGGACCACAGGCACTGCCTGGACGTGCAGCGCCCCTATCTCGGACCGGTCAACGGTTTCTACACCGACTGGACACCGCTCGCCGGCCGGCCGGGACTCTTCGAGGAAGACATCGACCGCAAGGACCCGTGGCAATTCAGGAACATCCTGGTTCGCTGAGCGCATGCGCCGACAACAGGAACGATCGCGGATGAAACGTCTAACCACCCTGGCGCTGGGCTTGATGCTATCGGTGACCGGAGCCTTGGCCGGACCGATCGCGGACTTCAATGCCGACCTCGCATCGGCTTACGCCAAATACCGCACCGTCCTGTTCAAGACCAATCAGGGCGACAGCGATGCATCCACCAACGCGATCGCAGATTTCGCCTCGGCCTGGCAAGGATTGGCAGACCACTGGCGCAGCGCGCCGCCTCCGCAATTTTCCGAGGATGGCGAATGGGGCGGTACGCTCGATTCCGTTGCAGCGCTTGCCGCGAAAGCCGGCGAGGAAATCGCGGCCGGGAAACTCCCCGAAGCGCATGAGACGCTGGAGGCCGTTCGCGACGAGGTCGCGCGGCTCAACGCTCGCAACGGCATCATCACGTTCTCCGACCGGATGAACGACTACCATGCCGTGATGGAACATGTTCTGAAGGCCGACAATTCAGGCCCGGGCGGTAGCCAGCGCGCAATCGCAGACGCCGGCGTCCTTGCCTATCTCGCCGGTCAACTCGGCGAACGCGCACCGCCCGCATTCGCTGCCGATCCGGAGTTCATCGCCGCCATCGCTGCGATGAAGCAGTCCGTCGGAGCCTTCGCCGCGGCGGCCGCGGCAGGCGACGCGGCCGCGATCAAGGCTGCGCAGCCTGCCTTGAAGAAAACCTACGCGATGACGTTCGTAAGGTTCGGCTGAACGCCACATCCGGCAGCGGTTCGCGGCGAAACGGTTACACGCGTCGATATCGCCTTGTTTTCGCCCTGAAATCGGGCAAATGACATAAGCGGCTTTCCACGAGGGGAATGACGGTGCGGAACGTAAAACTCATCGCAATCATGGCGGCCGCGACGATCGCCGGTTGCCAGTCTGGAAATTATGGCGGCGGCCAGGCCCCGACCATCACGGCCCCGGCCAAACCGGCGGTCGAAGGGCAGTGGATCGGCACGGACGGTGTCGCGATTTCGACGTTCCAGGCCGGCAAGTTCACGTCCGCGCTTGCGCAGTCGGGCGAGCCGTTGACGGAAGGATCCTACACGGTCGAACCGAACGGGCTCATCAAGATCCAGTTCTACTCGGTCAAGGCGCAGAAGGACGTCGCCGCCAACTGTCTGATCGCCGAGGGTACGCGCCTGAACTGCACGCTCGATAACGGCACACAGTTCAGCCTTGTACGCAAAAGCATCGGCTGATCTGCCGCAGGGGCGTTTGCCCTTGCGCGCTTTCCGCTGTCCCTGCGATAGTCCCCCGGCAATCGGGGGACACTATGGCGAAATTTTTCGATGACCTGGAAACGCGGGATCCGGAGATCCGCGCTCGGCAGCAATTTTCGGCACTGCCCGACTTCCTTGCCAACGCGGTCGCTTCGGTACCCGGCCTGGCGGCGCATCTGGACGGGATCGACGTCCGTTCGGTGACATCGCCGAGCGCGCTGGCCGCGCTTCCGGTCTTGCGAAAGGCGGACCTGCTCGAACGCCAGCAGGCCGACCCGCCCTTCGGCCGCTTCGCCAATCCTGCCCTGCTGGCAGGCGCCCGCGTCTTCCAGTCGCCGGGGCCAATCTGGGAAGTGCAAGGGCCAGGTCCAGACCCGTGGGGTGCCGCGCGCGCCTTCTTCGCAGCCGGCACCCGTGCCGGCGACATCGTACACAACGCCTTCGCCTACCACATGACGCCGGGGGCCTTCATCCTTGAGGAAGGTGCGCGCGCGCTCGGCTGCTCGGTCTTTGCCGCCGGCACCGGCAATACCGAATTGCAGGTCGACGCCGCCATGCAACTGCGGCCGACCGTCTACGCCGGCACGCCCGATTTTCTCAAAGTCATCCTCGACAAGGCCGCGGAGGCCGGGCGGGCGCTCTCGTCGATACGCCTTGGCCTTGTCTCCGGCGGCGCGCTATTTCCTTCCCTGAGGGCCGAATACGCCTCGCGCGGTGTGAAAGTGTTTCAGTGCTATGCGACGGCTGAATTCGGGGTCATCGCCTACGAGACATCGGACGCCGCCGGCAATCCCAATCCGGGCATGGTCGTCAACGAGCACCTGATCGTCGAAATCGTCCGGCCAGGAACCGGCGATCCGGTCGCCGACGGCGAAGTCGGCGAGGTCGTGGTGACGTCCTTCAACCCCGCCTATCCTCTTGTGCGTCTTGGAACCGGCGATCTTTCTGCCTTAATGGACGGCCCCTCGCCCTGCGGTCGGACCAACCGGCGCCTGAAAGGCTGGATGGGTCGTGCCGACCAGCGCACCAAGGTAAAGGGCATGTTCGTCGATCCCAAACAGATCGCCGAGATCCTGAGCCGGCACGGAGACCTGGCCAAGGGTCGCCTTGTCGTGTCTCGCGACGGCGATCGCGATGTGATGACGCTGAATGTCGAACCGAAAACCGGCGCCACCCCGGATGTCGCCGCGATCGAACGCAACCTGCGCGATGTCACGCGGCTCGGCGGATCGGTCGCGATTGTCGATCCCGGCAGCCTCCCCAATGACGGCAAGGTCATTGCCGACGAACGTGACTATTCCAAATAGGAGCGGGCCGGCTGCGAAACCACTTGCCTCTTGCCTCTGCCAACGCGGAGTGAAAACATGTTTCACGAGGTCGTCGCATTCCTGAGCGAGGAATGGCGTCGTTGTATTGTCTCAGGGAGATCATCATGAAAAAACTTGCTGTGTTGCTCGCCTTATCGGCCTCTGCCGTAGCCTATGGCGCCACGCCGTCCTTTGCCGACTATTCGTTGACCATCCTCCACATCAACGACTGGCACAGCCGCATCGAGTCCATCAACAAGTTCGATTCGACCTGTTCGGCCGAGGACGAGGGCAAGGGCGAATGCTTCGGCGGCGCCGCGCGGATGAAGACGGCCGTGGATGCCCTGCGCAAGAAGCACGAAGGCGGCAACGTCCTGCTTCTGAACGCAGGCGACAATTTCCAGGGTTCGCTGTTCTACAGCCAGTACAAGGGTGCGGTCGAAGCCGAGTTCCTCAACCTCATGGGCTTCGACGCGATGACGATCGGCAACCACGAGTTCGACGATGGCGAGCCGGCGCTCAAGACCTTCCTCAACACGGTCAAGTTCCCCGTCGTCTCGGCGAACGTCAAGCCGTCGCTGAAGTCCCAGCTCGCCTTCCGCGTGAAGCCCTATGTTGTGCTTGAAGTCGGCGGTCAGAAGATCGGCATCGTTGGCGCCGTCGCCAACGAGACGCCCGAGATCTCGTCGCCAGGCCCCGAAATCACCATCGAGGAGGATGTCGCCACGATCACCGCCGCGGTTGCCGAATTGCAGGGGCAGGGCGTCGACAAGATCGTCGCGTTGACCCATGTCGGTTATCCGCGCGACCTCGCGGCCATCGCGAAGATTCCGGGCGTCGACGTCGTTGTCGGCGGCCATTCGCACACCTTCCTGGCCAATGGCGTAGACAAGGCCGAAGGGCCCTACCCGACGATGGTCGACAACCCGGACGGCCACAAGGTGCCGGTCGTGCAGGCCGCGTCATATTCGAAATACATCGGCGAGCTCGATCTCACCTTCGACGATAGCGGCGCGGTGACCGCCGCCGCTGGCGTTCCCATCATGCTCGACAAGTCCTTCACGCCCGACGCCACGGTTCTTGCCCGTATCGCCGAACTGGCGAAGCCTCTTGAGGAATTGAAGAACAAGGTGGTCGCCGAATCGGCTGGCCCGATCGACGGCACCCGCGAGAACTGCCGCGCGCGCGAATGCGAGATGGGCAACCTCGTCGCCGATGCCATGCTCGACCGCGTCAAGAGCCAGGGTATTGCGATTGCCATCCAGAATGGCGGCGGCCTGCGTGCCTCCATCGACGCGGGTGAGGTGACGATGGGCGAGGTTCTGACGGTTCTGCCGTTCCAGAACACGCTCTCGACCTTCCAGCTTTCCGGCAAGGACATCGTTGCCTCGCTTGAAGCCGGCGTCTCCGAAATCGAGGGCGGCAAAGGCAAGTTCCCGCAGGTCGCCGGCCTGAAATACGCTTTTGACCGCTCCGTCGCGGCCGGACAGGGCCGGGTCAAGTCGGTCGAGGTGAAAGACGGCGACGCCTACAAACCGATTGAGCCGGACAAGGTCTATGGCGTGGTCTCCAACAACTTCATGCGCGCCGGCGGCGACGGCTACAAGCTGTTCAAGGACAATGCCCAGAACGCCTACGATTTCGGCCCGAACCTCGAAGTCGTCGTCGCTGACTACCTGGCGGCCAACAAGCCCTACAAACCGGGCCTCGACGGCCGTATCACCGATGTGACGCCGGCCGATTTCAAGCCGGCGCCGACCGAGGAGGCAAAGCCGGCCGAACAGAAACCGGCAGCCCCGGCCGCGACTGGCGCACCCGCGCCCGCCATGACGCTGGACGGCGCGCCGAAAGTCGAAATGACCGACGCACTGAAGAAGGATGCCATGGAATCGGCCGCCAAGGTCGACGCCAATCTGCAGAAGGCCGCCGAAGCGCGCGCCGCCAAGGAGGCCGCGGAAAAGGCGAAGGCCGAAGCTGACGCGAAGGCCGCCGCCGGCGGAACTGCCCCCGCGGGCTACACCATCCAGGCTGGCGACAACTATTGGGATCTCGCCGGCAAGTTCTACGGTGACAGCTTCCTGTGGCCGAAGCTGAAGGAAGCCAACCCGTCCTACAACCCGAAGCGCCTCGAAATCGGCGCATCGCTGAACGTTCCTGCGAAGTGAGGACGAAAACATCGGGCCGCCCGGACACCCGTCCGGGCGGTTTTCCTTTTGCCGGTTGAAAATGCGCGGAAACGCGCTAGCTAGCCGTTGAACCGGACATTCAAGCTCATGGCCTATTCCGAGACGGGGGCAAATGCCCCGAGCCGTTCCGCGTCGCTTCCCGCCGACCACCCCCCGGTGGCGCCGAAGAAGACGGGCGTGCTCCTCGTCAATCTCGGCACCCCGGATGGAACCGACTTCGCCTCCATGCGGCGCTATCTCAAGCAGTTCCTTTCCGACCAGCGCGTCATCGAATGGCCGCGCGCGCTGTGGTACCCGATCCTCTACGGCATCATTCTCAACACCCGGCCGAAGAAATCGGGCGCCGCCTACGAATCGATCTGGAACCGCGAGCGCAACGAATCGCCGTTGCGGACCTTCACCCGCGCCCAGGGCGAGAAACTCGCCGCGAGCCTCGCCGGAATGGCGGACGTCGAGGTCGCCTGGGCGATGCGCTACGGCAATCCGTCGATGGAAAGCGTCATCACCGGCATGAAGGAACGCGGCTGCGAGCGCATCCTGATGGTGCCGCTCTATCCGCAATATTCGGCCACCACCACCGCCACGGTGAACGACGAGTTCTTTCGGGTTCTCATGCGCATGCGCTGGCAACCGGCGATCCGCGTGGCGCCATGGTGGCATGATGAGCCCGCCTATATCGAGGCGCTGGCCGCGTCGATCGAGGCGCACCTTGCGTCCCTGCCCTACACGCCGGAGGTCGTCATCGCCTCCTATCACGGCATTCCGCAGAGCTATTTCCGCAAAGGCGATCCCTATCACTGCCAATGCCTGAAAACGACGCGCCTGCTGCGCCAGCGCCTCGGCTGGGATGATAAAAGGCTGATCTCGACCTTCCAGTCGCGCTTCGGCCCGGAGGAATGGCTTCAGCCCTATACCGACAAGACCATCGAGGACCTTGCCCGCAGCGGCGTGAAGGCGGTCGCGGTGTTCAATCCGGGGTTCGTCTCGGACTGCCTGGAGACACTGGAGGAAATCGCGGTCGAGGCGAAGGAGAGCTTCCTCCACGCCGGCGGCGAGAACTTTTCCCATATCCCCTGCCTGAACGACGGCCCGCAAGGCATGAGCGTCATCGAGACGATCGTGCGCCGCGAGCTCGGCGGTTGGGCATGACCCGCCCGAAGCTGCTGCTGTCCTGGTCCTCCGGCAAGGATTGCGCCTGGTCGTTGCACGTCCTGCGACAGCAGGGCGACTATGACATCGCCGGGCTGGTGACGACCTTCAACGGCGCCTTCGACCGCGTCGCCATGCACGCTGTCCGCCGCGAACTGGTCGAGGCGCAGGCAAAGGCTGCGGGCCTGCCGCTCTGGCGCATCGACCTGCCCTGGCCTTGCTCGAACGAGGACTATGAGCGGATCATGGGCGCCTTCGTCGCCAATGCCCGCGAGCAGGGTGTCACCCACATGGCGTTCGGCGACCTGTTCCTGGAAGACGTACGGGCCTACCGCGAGAGGAGCCTGGCGGGTTCGGGCATCGAGCCGGTCTTCCCGCTCTGGGGCCGGGAGACCCGAACGCTGGCCGGCGAAATGATCGACGCCGGCGTCGAGGCGATCCTCACCTGCGTCGATCCGGGAAAAGTGCCGGCGGATCTCGCCGGCCGGACATTCGATCGCAAACTGCTCGACGAACTGCCGCCGCAGACCGACCCCTGTGGCGAGAATGGCGAGTTCCACTCCTTCTGTTTCGCCGGTCCCATGTTTGAGCGACCCATCGCGGTCCGGCCGGGCGAGACGGTCCTGCGCGACGGATTCGTGTTCGCCGATCTTCACCCTGATTGAATTCGTCTTGCACGATTGTGATGGCACGTCACAATTCGTGCTTATATGTGCGGGGCAACGCCGTACCAGCGGAGGGCTTTCCGAATGTTCACCGGTTTCGACATCCTTATCCCGGTCCTTGTCGTCCTTGTCGTCCTTGTCCTGTTCGCGGGCGTCAAGACCGTCCCGCAAGGGTACAACTATACGGTCGAACGCTTCGGCCGCTACACGCGTTCGCTCACCCCGGGCCTGAACCTGATCATCCCGTTCATCGACCGCATCGGCGCCAAGATGAACATGATGGAACAGGTCTATGACGTGCCGACCCAGGAGGTCATCACCAAGGACAACGCCACCGTCGCCGTTGACGGCGTTGCTTTCTTCCAGGTGCTGAACGCGGCGCAGGCCGCCTATCAGGTCGCCAATCTGCAGAACGCCATCCTGAACCTGACCATGACCAATATCCGTACCGTCATGGGCTCGATGGACCTGGACGAACTGCTCTCCAACCGCGACGCCATCAACGAACGCCTTCTGCGCGTCGTCGACGATGCGGCGCATCCGTGGGGCATCAAGATGACCCGCGTCGAAATCAAGGACATCAACCCGCCAAAGCAACTCGTCGATTCCATGGCCCGCCAGATGATGGCGGAACGCGAGAAGCGCGCGCAGATCCTGGAGGCGGAGGGCAAGAAGCAGGCGCAGGTGCTCGAAGCGGAGGGCCGCAAGGAGGCCGCGTTCCGTGACGCCGAGGCGCGCGAACGCTCCGCCCAGGCCGAGGCCAAGGCCACCCAGATGGTTTCGGAGGCCATTGCCCAGGGCAATGTGCAGGCAATCAACTACTTCGTTGCGCAGAAATACACCGAAGCGCTGGCCAAGCTGGCGTCTGCCCCCAACCAGAAGGTCATCCTCATGCCGCTTGAGGCATCGTCCCTGATCGGCTCGCTCGGCGGTATCGGCTCCATCGCCAAGGAAGTCTTCACCGAGGGCGGCGCGAACCGCGCGCATTCGGTCTCCCGCACGCCCCGCACCGGCGGCAACGAGGGCTGAGGCCATGATCTCGCGCGTGATCCTGGAGCTGGGTCCATGGGCCTGGATGGTGCTCGGCTTCGTCCTGCTCGCCGCCGAAATCGTCGTGCCGGGCATCTTCCTGCTGTGGATCGGCCTTGCGGCGATCGCCACCGGCCTTCTGTCGCTCCTGCTGTGGAGCGCTCCTTTCTGGGTCTGGCAGGTGCAATGGCTGGTATTCCTCGCCCTCGCGCTTGTTTCGGCCTATGCCGGCAAGCGCATCATGACGGGCCGGGGCGACGAAACCGACCAGCCGCTGCTGAACCGTCGCGAGGCGCAGCTTGTCGGCCGCACGGCGACGTTGTCCGAGCCCATCAAGGAAGGCTACGGCCGCATCCGGATCGACGATACGATGTGGCGGGTACATGGCCCCGATGCGCCGATTGGTTCGCGCGTCCGCGTGGTGGCCGTGGACAATTCCATCCTTGTCGTCGAGGCAGCCTGACCGTCAGGCCGTCCCGATCCGCAGCAGATCGTGCAGGTGGACGATGCCGACCGGCTGGCCGGCGTCGACCACCATGAGCGTGGTGATCGCCGACGAATTGATGATCTGCAGCGCGCTCGCCGCGAGCATGTCCGGCTCGATGGTCTTCGGCGTCCGGGTCATCACGTCGTCGACGGTCATCGACAGAAGGTCCGTGTCGATGTGACGGCGCAGGTCGCCGTCGGTGATGATCCCGGTCAGCGACCCGTCCCGGCCCGTGACGCCGACGCAACCGAACCCTTTCGTGGAGATTTCCAGGATCGCCTCGCGCATTCCGGTCCCCGACGGCACGAGCGGCAGCCGCGAGCCGGTGTGCATGATGTCGCGGATGAGCTTGAGGTTGGCGCCGAGTTGACCGCCCGGATGCAGGGTGCGGAAATGGTCGGCGGTAAACCCGCGCGCCTCAAGCAGGGCAATGGCGATGCAATCCCCGACGACAAGCTGCATCAGCGTCGACGTGGTGGGCGCCAAGCCGTGCGGACAGGCTTCAACGGCCTTGGGCAGGATCAGCGTCACGTCGGCGGCGCGGCTGAGGGCTGAAACCTCGCCCGCCGTAATGGCGATCAGCGGGATGGAAAACCGGCGCGAATAGTCGACGATTCCCTTCAATTCCGCGCTCTCGCCCGACCACGACATCGCGATGATGGCGTCATCGCGGGCGATCATGCCGAGATCTCCGTGATTGGCCTCGGCGGGATGCACGAAAAATGACGGCGTTCCCGTGGATGCAAGCGTCGCGGCGATCTTGGCGCCGATGTGACCGCTTTTGCCGACCCCGGTGACGATCACACGGCCGCGAATGCCCGAAAGGATACCGATCGTATCGGCAAACGGCCGTGCCAGACCATTGGCGAACGCCTCGGCCAGCGCGGCGACACCGCCCTGTTCGGCCGCGATCGTGCGCATGGCCGATTCCAGGGCCGTCTCCGCGGCGGGACCTTTTCCCGCCTGCTGCAGCGTTTTGCTTGTCATCGCGCGGCCAATATCCGCTTCGCCCCGCGCTGTCCAATCATCGTTAAGGCGTTAGCGCGATTTCAACCAACCCTTAACCATAGCTGTTTACCAATTGGCAAAGATTTGAATCCGCGAAGGCCGGAAGGTCGAATGACGTCACTTCGGAACGGCAGGCGCACGGGCCTCGGGGCGCACGGCTCACTGTTGAAAACAGTGGTCGTCGCGGGCACAGCCCTGTCCTTCGCCGTGGCAGCCCAGGCCCAGACCGTCGGCCTGCGCGGCAAGGTTGAGGAAGAAGAACTCGCCGCGCTGCTGCGCCAGCCTTCCCTCGCCAACCGGCCATCGAAACTGACAGCGAAAGCCGAAGACCCCGAAAAGAAGGCGGATGCAAAGCCGCGCGTCACGCCCACCGAGGACGAAGAGGCGAAGGATGACGGCGCCAACGATCTTCAGTCCGTCTTTGGCGACGAACCGCCAGGCGATGCGAATGCGGCTGACGGGGCCGACGCCGCGGTGGGTCCACGGTCGATTCCGACCGTCATCAAGGCACCGGAACCGGCAAAGACCGTCGACGATCCGCGCGAAGAGGCCAAGGCCGTCTCGCGCCTTGAGCCGGTCGATAACGAAGCCGCCAACGAACGTGCGCGCAGCGACAACACTGCCATCGAACCAATCGACAACCGCGACATCACCGCCGAAACCGATCCGTTCGCCGCGCCCGGAATCGGCATCGGTGCGTTCGTGCTCCGCCCGAGCCTCGAACAGGGGATAAGCTCGACCTCGAACGCCTCGAACGGCAGCGGCCCCGCGCTGTTCTCGGAAACGACGCTGCGCCTCGGATTGACCTCGAATTGGGCACGCCACGCGCTGTCCGTCGACAGCTACGGCACCTGGCTCCAGACCGTTTCCGGGACGGCCGATCCGGAGCCGAAAGCAGGCGTCGACGCCAAGCTGCGCCTCGACCTCGAGGGGCCTTGGACCGCCAACGCCAGGCTTGCCTGGCAGCTGGCGCGCGAGGACGCCGATTCGGCCACGCCACTCCCCAGTGGTACGTCGCGTCCGATCCAGAATGAACTGGATGCGAGCCTGGGAATTGCCAAGGACGAAGGCAAGGCGCGCCTGTCGGCCCGCGTTGATGCACGTCGCCTGTCCTATGGCGATGCGACGCTTTCGGCCGGTGGCACCCTGTCGCAGAAGGAACGCAACCAGACCTACCTGGCTTCGGTGCTGCGCGCCGGCTACGAGATTTCTCCCGCCGTCATCCCCTTCGCCGAGGCCGAGATCGGTCGGCGCATTTACGATCTGCGTCTGGATACCGCCGGATACGAACGTTCCGCCACCCACACGGCCCTTCGCGCCGGCCTCGCTTTCGCGCCCGACGAAAAATTCAATGGCGAGTTTGCCGCAGGCTGGTTGCGGGAGACGTTCGACGATTCACGTCTTGCACCGATTTCCGGCCTCTCACTGCTGGCCTCCGCCAACTGGTCGCCCGAGCGCGAGACCACCATCCGCCTGACCGGGTCCACGACGGTCGAAGGCACGACGACGGCGGGAAGCTCCGGGTCCCTGCTTTATGCCGGCGAAGTGTCGGCTACGCGCCAGCTCCGCGCCAACCTGTCGGTGGAGGCGGGCTTGCAGGCGTCGTTGCGCGACTACACCGGATCGAGCGATCGCGATGTCATCCTTGCGGCTTCCGCCGGATTTACCTGGTGGCTGAACCGCTATCTCGCCGTGACCGGCCGCGCCCGCCACGAAGTGCTCGACAGCACGATTTCGGGCAATTCCAGTCGCACCACCTCGGCCTTCCTCGGCATCAAGTTCCAGCGTTAGGTCGCGTCAGCGTGCGCGCTTGCGCCGCTCCAGCGGCTTGATCGAATTGGCGAGGCCTTCGATGGCGTGCGACACATACTCGTGCATGTCCGGGCGCCAGAGCGCAAAGGCCAGGTTGGCCTCGACGAACCCTTCCGGTGAGCCGCAATCGAATGTCCGGCCCCGATAATTGTAGCCGAAAAACGGTTGGTCCCGCTTCAGTTTCAGCATGGCATCGGTCAACTGGATTTCGTTGCCGGCACCCTTCTCATGGGCCGAGAGCACGTCGAAGATCTCGGGCTGAAGGATATAGCGGCCGTTGATGTAGAGATTGGAAGGCGCGGTTCCGGCCGCCGGCTTCTCCACCATGGAGCGGATTTCGAAGCCGCCATGCACGGAACTGCCCGGACCGACGATGCCGTATTTGTGCGTCTCTTCCGGATCGCACTCCTGCACGGCAACGATGTTGCCTCCGGTCTTCTCGAAAAGCTCGACCATCTGGCCAAGGCAGCCGCGCTCCGATTGCATGATCATGTCGGGCAGCAGCAGCGCGAAGGGTTCGTCGCCGACGAGGTCGCGCGCGCACCACACCGCGTGGCCAAGGCCGAGCGGCACCTGTTGGCGCGTGAAACTCGTCTGGCCGGGGGTGGGCTGCAGGCGCTGCATGCGAGCGAGAATGTCGTCTTTGCCACGTTCGGCTAGCGTGTTGTAGAGCTCGAACTGGACGTCGAAATAATCCTCGATCACCGCCTTGTTGCGTCCGGTGACGAAGATGAAATGCTCGATGCCCGCCTCGCGCGCTTCATCGACGACATACTGGATCACCGGCTTGTCGACGACGGTCAGCATTTCCTTCGGAATTGCCTTGGTTGCCGGCAGGAATCGCGTTCCCAATCCGGCTACCGGAAACACCGCCTTGCGCAGCTTTTTCATGCCTGTCCCCTCGGTCGAACCTTTTTTTACTCCCCTGAGGCGACATTTTCATGCCGGAATTGAAATTTATTGAAGCTTCACGCCGTCCGGCGGCCGGCGGACGCCAACGATGGGACCATGGTAAACCAAATCCTAACCGCGCCGGGCGAATCTGGGACAAAAGCTGATCCGGAGTTGTCCGCCATGCGCATCCTGTCGAAAATAACCATGTCCCTCGCCGCGGCGCTGCTGCTGGTTTCCCTGTCGCCGTCGCCGGGCGTCGCCGACGCGGGATTCCGCAACTGGGTTGCCTCGTTTCGCGGCTCCGCGTTGAAATCCGGGATCTCGGGCGCCACTTTCGACCGCGCCTTCGCCGGATTTGACGACATCGACCGCGAAGTTCTCGAGAAGGCACGTTACCAGCCCGAATTCACGGCGCCGGTGTGGGACTACTTCGACAACCGCGTCCAGGACGAGTCGATCGCCAATGGCCGCGCTATGGCGAAGAAGTGGAAGCCCTGGCTGGACAAGATCGAAGCCCGCTTCGGCGTCGACCGCAACGTGCTCCTGGCCATCTGGTCGATGGAATCCAACTACGGCAAGATCCTCGAGCGCCCGGACGTCATGCGCAACACGGTCCAGGCTCTGGCGACGCTCGCCTATGCCGACAAGAAGCGGTCCAAATTCGCACGCACCCAGCTGATCGCGGCGTTGAAGATCCTGCAGACGGGCGACATCGATGTCTCCCACCTGACCGGGTCCTGGGCCGGGGCGATGGGCCATACACAGTTCATCCCGACCTCTTATCAGGCTTATGCTGTCGACATGGACGGGAATGGCCGCCGCGACATCTGGACGTCGGTTCCCGATGCGCTCGCCACCGCCGCCAACCTGCTGAAGAAGAACGGCTGGCAACCGGGGCGCAGCTGGGGCTACGAAGTGGCGCTGTCCGCCGGCAAGTTCCCCTCCGGCTCGCAAAGCCTGTCGTCGTGGTCGTTGGCCGGAGTCAAGCGGGCGAACGGCAAGGCCTTCCCCCGCGGCGGCGACAAGGCCGTTCTCAAGGTTCCCGATGGTCGCGGCGGACCGGCGTTTCTGGTCACCAACAACTTCAACGTCATCAAACGCTACAACAATGCGGACAAGTACGCGCTCGCAGTCGGGATTCTTGCCGATGCGATCGCCGGCGGCGGTCTGGTGAATGACTGGAACCGTCCCTTCACCAAGCTCACCTTCGACCAGCGCATCGAATTGCAGCAGCGCCTGGCGCGCGCCGGACACTATGAGGGCAAGTTCGACGGCAAGATCGGCGATGGTTCGAAAAAGGCCATCTTGCAGTTCCAGTCTTCCGCCGGCTTGACCCGCGACGGCTATCCCAGCATGGAAGTGTTGAAGGTCCTTCGCGAGAGATATTGATGACGCGACGCGAACACGACGAAAACGGCAAACGGAGAAACGGGCGTTCCGCGCGTTTCCTGTCTGCGCTTTTCGCGTTCGTGCTCGCAGCTGGCGGATTGTTCGCACCCGGCATTTCCGGGCCGGTTTTCGCCCAGGAGCGCCCGCGTACGATCTTCGACCTCCTGTTTCGGCCATTCGAGAAAAGCAAGCCCGCGGTAAAAAGCCCACGGACGGAACCGGCAAAAAAGAAGTCGGTGACGCGCAGAAAATCCGATGCTGCGACCCTGGCCTCACAGGGGACCGACAGTCAGGCGATCGTGGAAAAGGCCGACAGCGCGCGCGTCGTGCTCGTAGTCGGCGATTTCGTCGCCAGCGGACTGGCCGATGGGCTTGTCGCCGCCTTCGCGTCCAACGCCTCCGTCCGGGTTGTCGATCGAAGCAACGGATCGTCCGGTTTCGTCCGCGACGATTTCTACAACTGGCCGGGTGAAATCGGCGCGATCATCAGCGAGGTGAAACCGGTTGTCGTCGTCGCGATGATGGGGGCCAACGATCGCCAGCAGATGAAGATCGGCACCACGCGCGAACAGCCGTTGACCGATACATGGACCAAGGAATATTCATCTCGCGCAACGGCCTTCGCCGAGGCGGTTCGCAAGGCGGGCGTCCCGCTCATCTGGATCGGTCAGCCATCCTTCAAGCCAACGTCCATGGCCAACGGCATGACCGCGTTGAATGACGTTTTCAGCGCCGTCACGGAAAAGTCCGGCGCGACCTTCGTGGATATCTGGGACGGGTTCGTCGACGAGAATGGCGCCTTCGTCACCACCGGTCCCGACATCAACGGACAGCCGGTGCGCTTGCGCACCAATGACGGCATCAACCTGACAGCGGCGGGACGCCGCAAGATCGCGTTCTATGCCGAGAAGCCGCTCGCAAAACTGCTCGGCACAGGCTCGGCCTCGCCGGCCTATGCTCCAGCGATCCCGCTCCCCGGCGAACCGGTCGCAGCGGCGCCCGTGCTCGATCGCACACCGCCGATCAGCCTCAACGACCCGGCGCTCGACGGCGGGGGCGAGCTTCTGGGCGCGGTCACGACTCCGCCCTCTACCCCGGCCCTGCCCGGCGCCCCGGCCGACCGTAGCGGACGCGCCGACGACTTCAGTGCCCCGGCAATCCTGTCGCGCTCGACAGAACGGCCGAAACCTGAAGAGACGGCGACGCGTTGAGGCCTAGCGTAGCGCGGCGAGCTTCTTCGAAACGATGAGCGCGACGGGAATCGAGACAATCGCCCCGATGACCGCGGCGTAGATGATCGGCATGGCGCCCGAAAACTGATTCACGGTCAGGATGGCAACAACCAGAATGCCCATGATCGTTACCGATGCCACGATATAAACCATCCAGAACAGTTTGTTCACGGACCCTTCTCCTTCATGCGAGTAAAAGCTGTTCGCCCGCAAAATCCGGTCCGCAACTCCATTTCGCTTTGATCTAGAGCAAGTCCTACCGCGGCAAATCGGTCGCGCCCATCAACGCGAGGTCGATGGCGCGCGCGGCCTGGCGGCCTTCCCTGATCGCCCAGACCACCAGCGACTGCCCGCGCCGCATGTCGCCCGCGACGAACACCTTGTCGACCGATGTCCGGTAATCGCGATCGTTCGCCGCGACGTTCTTGCGTGGATCGAACGAAACGCCAAGCTCGTTCAGCATGCCCTCGTGCACCGGATTGACGAAGCCCATCGCCAGAAGCACCAGATCGGCCTTCAGCACGAACTCCGTGCCAGGGATTTTCTTCATCTTGTCGTCGAGGCGGCAGCAATGCAGCTCCTTGACGACGCCGCCCTCGCCGACGAAAGCCTCGGTTGCCACCGAGAAGTCGCGCTCCGCGCCTTCCTCATGCGAGGACGACGTCCTGAGCTTCAGCGGCCAGCGCGGCCATGTGGTTTCCTTGTCTTCCTTGACCGGCGGCTTCGCCATGATCTCCAGCTGCGTGACCGAAAGCGCGCCCTGGCGCACAGACGTGCCGATGCAGTCCGACCCGGTGTCGCCGCCGCCGATCACCACGACGCGCTTGCCCGCCGCCAAAATCGGCTCGTTGGTGTCGAGGGCCTCGCCGGAGACACGGCGGTTCTGCTGCGGCAGGAAGTCCATCGCGAAATGCACGCCGCCGAGGTCGCGCCCCGGAACCGGCAGGTCGCGCGGCTGTTCCGATCCGCCGGCGAGCAGCACGGCGTCGTGGCCGTCGAGGATCTCCTTGGCCGGAACTGTCACGCCGACATGGGCATTCGCATGGAAGATGACGCCTTCCGCCTCCATCTGCGCGACGCGCCGGTCGATATGGCTCTTCTCGAACTTGAAGTCGGGAATGCCGTAGCGCAGCAGACCGCCAGGCTTGGCGTGCTTTTCAAAGACGTGGACGTCGTGGCCGGCGCGGGCCAATTGCTGGGCAGCAGCCATGCCCGCCGGGCCGGATCCGACGATTGCGACCTTCTTTCCGGTCTTCGTCGCCGGGATTTCAGGCTTGATCCAGCCATTCGCCCAGGCTCGGTCGGCAACCGCGCATTCGATCGTCTTGATGGTGACGGGCGTGTCCTCGATGTTGAGGGTGCACGAGGCCTCGCACGGTGCCGGGCAAACGCGGCCGGTGAACTCGGGGAAATTGTTGGTGGAGTGCAGGTTGCGCGACGCCTCTTCCCATTCCTGATGATAGACGAGGTCGTTCCAGTCCGGGATCTGGTTGTTGATCGGACAGCCGTTGTGGCAGTAGGGCACGCCGCAATTCATGCAGCGCGACGCCTGCTCGATCGTCGCGCTTTCCGACAGCGGAATGATGAACTCGCGATAGTGGCGGATACGATCCGAGGCCGGCGCGTATTTGCGATCCTGCCGGTCGATCTCCAGAAAACCCGTGACCTTGCCCATCGTATTGCTTCCCGTCCTGCGCAGCGGGAATTCCCTCCCGCCGCCGGTTGCTGTCTCTCGGTTCCGCTTATTCCGCCGCTACGCCCATGCGCATGCGCTCCATCTCCAGGAGCGCGCGGCGGTACTCGACCGGCATGACCTTGCGGAATTTCGGCCGCCACACGGCCCACTGCTCGAGGATCTCCTTGGCCCGCTCCGACCCTGTGTAGTGCAGGTGGTTGGAAATGAGCTGGTAGAGGCGTTCCTCGTCATGGCGGGTCATGTCGCCGGTAACGTCGACGCGGCCCTTGTGGGCGATGTCGCCGCCGGAATGGCTAAGCTTTTCCATCAGCTCATCCTCCTCCGGCACCGGTTCAAGCTCGACCATGGCCATGTTGCAGCGGCGCTGGAAGTCGCCTTCCTCGTCGAGCACATAGGCGATGCCGCCCGACATGCCGGCCGCGAAGTTGCGGCCCGTTTTGCCGATGACGACGACCACGCCGCCGGTCATGTATTCGCAGCCGTGATCGCCCACGCCCTCCACGACCGCGATGGCGCCGGAGTTGCGCACGGCAAAGCGTTCACCGGCGACGCCGCGGAAATAGCACTCGCCCTCGATTGCCCCGTACAGCACCGTGTTGCCGACGATGATCGACTCCTCGGCCCGGTAGTGCGCGTTTTCCGGCGGACGGACGACGAGGCGTCCGCCCGACAGGCCCTTGCCGACATAGTCGTTGGCGTCGCCCACCAGGTCGAACGTCACTCCGCGCGCCAGGAACGCGCCGAAGGACTGGCCGGCTGTTCCGTTGAGGGTCACATGGATGGTGTCATCCTTGAGTCCCTTGTGCATGTGGTGCTTGACGACTTCGCCCGACAGCATGGCGCCGGCGGTGCGGTCAGTGTTGCGAATCTCCGTTGTGATCCGCACGGGCGTGCGCGTCTCGATCGCCGGCTTCGCTTCCGCGATCAGCTTGCGGTCGAGAATGTCGACGATCGGGTGGTCCTGGCGGCGCGTCCAGTGCGTCTCTTCGACGGGCGCGTCGACCTTGTGAAAGAGGCGCGTGAAGTCGAGGCCCTTCGCCTTCCAGTGCTCCACCGCCGCCTGCTTTTCCAGAAGCTCGGTGCGTCCGACGATCTCGTCGAGCGAGCGATAGCCCATCTTCGCCAGCCAGTTGCGCACGTCCTCGGCAATGAAGAAGAAGAAGTTGATGACGTGCTCGGGCGTGCCCTTGAAGCGCTTACGCAGGACCGGGTCCTGCGTCGCCACGCCGACCGGGCAGGTGTTGAGATGGCACTTGCGCATCATCACGCAGCCGGCCGAAATGAGCGGCGCTGTGGCGAAGCCGAACTCGTCGGCACCGACCAGCGCGCCGACGATGACGTCGCGCCCGGTACGGATGCCGCCGTCGACCTGCAGCGCCACGCGTGAGCGTAGGCCGTTGCGGACCAGCGTCTGCTGCGTCTCCGACAGGCCGATCTCCCACGGGCTACCCGCGTGTTTGATCGAGGTGAGCGGCGAAGCGCCCGTGCCGCCGTCATAGCCCGAAATGGTGATGTGGTCGGCGCGCGCCTTGGCGACGCCGGCGGCGACCGTGCCGACACCGACTTCCGAGACGAGCTTGACCGAGACATCCCCGGCCGGGTTGACGTTCTTCAGGTCGTAGATGAGCTGCGCCAGATCCTCGATCGAATAGATGTCGTGATGCGGCGGCGGCGAGATGAGGCCGACGCCCGGCGTCGAATGGCGAACCTTGGCAATGACCGCGTCGACCTTGTGGCCGGGCAACTGGCCGCCCTCGCCGGGCTTGGCGCCCTGCGCGATCTTGATCTGCATCATGTCGGAGTTGACGAGGTATTCCGTCGTCACGCCGAAACGTCCCGACGCGACCTGCTTGATGGCCGAACGCTCCGGATTCCGCGACCCGTCGGCGAGCGGCATGTAGCGGTCCGGTTCCTCGCCGCCCTCGCCGGTGTTGGACTTGCCACCAAGCGCGTTCATGGCGCGCGCGAGTGTCGTATGCGCCTCGCGGCTGATCGAACCGAAGCTCATGGCGCCGGTGGAGAACCGCTTGACGATATCCTGCGCCGTCTCGACCTCGTCGAGCGGGACGGGCGTGCGCCCCGCTTCCTCGGCCAAGCGGATATGGAACAGGCCGCGAATGGTCTTGGCCCGGGCAGTCCGCCCGTTCATCTCTTCGGCATAGGCCTGGTAGGTCTCCCAGGAGTTCTTGCGCACCGCGTGCTGAAGGTTGGCAACCGCGTCGGGCGACCACAGATGGGCCTCGCCGCGCATGCGGAACATGTACTCGCCGCCGATCTCCAGCGCACTGCGCAGGACCGGATCCTTCCCGAACGCCGAGCGGTGCCGGCGGGCCGTCTCTTCGGCCACTTCGTCGAGGCCCACGCCCTCGATCATGGTCGCGGTCCCGGTGAAGTACTTTGCCACGAAGTCCGAGGCCAGTCCGATGGCGTCGAAGATCTGCGCACCGCAATAGGACTGATAGGTCGAGATGCCCATCTTGGACATGACCTTGAGTATGCCCTTGCCGATCGACTTGATGTAGCGGTGCACGACCTCGTCGGCCGAGACCTCCGGCGGGAATTCGCCGCGCCGTTGCATGTCTTCCATTGTGTCGAAGGCGAGGTAGGGGTTGATTGCCTCGGCGCCGTAGCCGGCGAGGCAGCAGAAATGATGCACCTCGCGCGGTTCACCGGATTCGACCACCAGGCCGACCGATGTCCGCAGCCCCTTGCGGATGAGATGGTGATGCACCGCCGCCGTCGCGAGCAGCGCCGGGATCGGGATTCGATCCGGGCCGACCTGGCGATCCGACAGGATGATGATGTTGTAGCCGCCGGCGACCGCCGCTTCGGCGCGTTCGCACAAACGCTCCAGCGCGCCGGCCATGCCGGCGGCCCCTTCCTGTACTGAATAGGTGACGTCCAGAGTCTTGGTGTCGAACCGGTCCTCGGTGTGGCCGATCGAGCGGATCTTTTCCAGGTCGCCATTCGTCAGGATCGGCTGGCGCACCTCCATGCGCTTGCGCCGCGACGCACCTTCAAGGTCGAAGATGTTCGGACGCGGCCCGATGAACGAAACCAGGCTCATCACCAGTTCTTCGCGGATCGGATCGATCGGCGGGTTGGTCACCTGCGCGAAGTTCTGCTTGAAATAGGTGTAGAGCATCTTCGAATGGTCGGACATCGCCGAGATCGGCGTATCCGTTCCCATCGACCCCACCGCTTCCTGCCCCGTGATCGCCATCGGCGACATCAGGATCTTGGTGTCTTCCTGCGTGTAGCCGAAGGCCTGCTGGCGATCGAGCAGCGACACGTCCTTGCGCAGGGCCCGCGGCTCGACCGGCTTGAGATCCTCCAGGATCAACTGCGTGTTGTCGAGCCAGCCGCGATAGGGATAGCGCGCCGAAAGTTCCGCCTTGATCTCGTCGTCGGAGACGATGCGGCCCTTTTCCAGGTCGATCAGCAGCATCTTGCCGGGTTGCAGTCGCCACTTGGCGATGATGCGCTTCTCGTCGACCGGCAGCGTGCCGGCTTCCGAGGCAAGGATCACGCGGTCGTCATCGGTGACGATGTAGCGCGCCGGGCGCAGGCCGTTGCGGTCGAGCGTCGCGCCGATCTGGCGACCGTCGGTAAAGGCCACCGCCGCCGGTCCGTCCCAAGGCTCCATCAGCGCCGCGTGGTATTCGTAGAAGGCCTTGCGGTCTTCCTGCATCAGCTTGTTGCCGGCCCAGGCTTCCGGGATGAGCATCATCATGGCGTGCGGCAGCGAATAGCCGCCCTGCCACAGGAATTCGAGCGCGTTGTCGAAGCACGCGGTGTCCGACTGGCCCTCGTAGGAAATCGGCCACAGCTTGGCGATGTCGTTGCCGAACAGCTCCGAATCGACCGAGGCCTGACGCGCCGCCATCCAGTTGACGTTGCCGCGCAGCGTGTTGATCTCGCCGTTGTGGGCGACCATCCGGTAAGGATGCGCCAGCTTCCACGACGGGAAGGTGTTGGTCGAGAACCGCTGATGCACCAGCGCCAGCGCCGATTCGAAGCGCGGGTCGCTCAGGTCCTTGAAATAGGCCTTCACCTGGTAGGCCAGGAACATGCCCTTGTAGACGATGGTGCGCGCCGACATCGACACCATGTAGAAGCCGTTGTCGCGGCCAAGCGCCTCGGTATAGACACGGCCCGAAATGACCTTGCGCAGCAGGTAGAGGCGCCGCTCGAACACCTCATCGCTTTCGATGGTGTCCGGCCGGCCGATGAAGACCTGGCGATGGAAAGGTTCGGAGGCGACGATCTCAGGCGCCTTCGACAGCGAAGAATTGTCCACCGGCACGTCGCGGAAACCGAGCACGGGCAGGCCCTCGGCCGAGGCGGCTTCGCGGATGATCGTCTCGCAATGGGCCCTGAGTTCGGCATCCTGCGGCATGAAGGCGTAGCCGACGCCGTAATGCCCGGCCGGCGGGAGCGAAACGCCCTGCCTCGCCATCTCCGCCCGGTAAAGGCGATCGGGGATCTGTACCAGCATGCCAGCGCCGTCGCCGACCAGCGGGTCGGCGCCCACGGCGCCACGGTGCGTCAGGTTCTCAAGAATGAACAGGCCATCCTCGACGACCTTGTGCGACTTGCGGTTCTTCATGTCGACGACGAAGCCGACGCCGCAGGCATCGTGTTCGTTGATGGGATCGTAGAGCCCTTCCGCCTCAGGAAGGCCGGAGACCGGGTCCGCCCGGTATGCGGAACGGAAAAGCCCCTGCGAACTCTGCGTCATGATCCAACTCCTTGTCGCGAACCGACCAGCCAACAGGGCACAATAGGCCGGACGGGAACCTGCGTTCCTGCCCGGCGGCGCACCCTAGATACGACAGCATTGCTGCCATAAAAAACAGATTCCAGATTTCGGAAACCATTGCAAGCAGAAAATTTCATGCATGGCCTTCGATCATTTCATTTATTTCTCTATTTTAGCATCAGAAGTAATATTATTGCTCTTTGTGCGCACTTCGGCGGCAGGCTGGCCTCCAATGCCGATTTCTGGCAGAAGACGGCCAAGCCAGTGGAGCCCCTCGCGTGCATTTCGGATCGGATAACTGGGCCGGCGCCCATCCCGCAATTTCGGCCGCCTTGGCCAATGCATCGGCGGGCTTCGCGCCAGCCTATGGAGCAAGTGAACTCGACCGCAAGGTCGCCGACCGATTCAACGAAGTCTTCGAGCGCGAAGTGGCGGTCTTCTTCGTTGGAACCGGCACCGCGGCCAATGCGCTGGCGCTGGCGGCGGTCAACCGGCCGGGCGGCATCTGCTTTGCCCACCGCGAGGCCCACATGATCGAGGACGAGTGCGGCGCACCCGAATATTTCACCGGCGGCGGCCGCATGCATGGTGTCGACGGCCCGCGCGGCATCATGGATCCCGCACTCCTGGAAAAGGCCATTGACCATTTCCCGGCCGAGTTCGTGCATGGCGGCCAGCCGATGGCGGTCTCCATCACCCAGGCGACCGAAGCCGGAACGGTGCATTCGCTGGACGGGATCGCGCAATTCGCCGCCATCGCTCACCACGCCGGCATACCACTGCACATGGACGGCGCGCGATTTGCCAACGCGCTCGTCTCGATTGGCTGCACGCCGGCGGAAATGACCTGGAAAGCCGGCGTCGATATTGTGTCCTTCGGGGGCACCAAGAACGGCTGCTGGATGGCCGAGGCGCTGGTGTTCATGAACCCGGATACCGCGCGCAATGCGCCGTTCGTGCGCAAGCGCGGCGCCCACCTGTTCTCCAAGTCGCGTTTCATCGCCGCCCAGTTCGATGCCTACTTCGCCGGCGACCTCTGGCTGACGATGGCGCGCCACGCCAACGCGATGGCCAGCCGACTTGCCGAAATCCTGAGTGCGTCGGAGGGGTGTCGACTCGCCTGGCCACCGCAGGCCAATGAAGTCTTTGCCATTATGAAGCGCGAGCAGGCTGCCCGCCTCCAGGCGGCCGGCGCCGCCTTCCACGAATGGCATCCGCCGCATCCCGACAGCGCCGCGCTGGACGAGGGCGAAGCGATGTACCGTTTCGTCACCTCTTTCGCCACGGATCCGGCTGAAATCGAGCGCTTCGCCGCCATCACCGACTGAACACGCCGGCGTGAGACTCTCGTCACCAACAATGACGCGCGGTTGATTTCCACCTGAACGCGACCTTTGCGATCTCTCTCTCCACGGACGGGACGCGCCCGCCGAACAACAGGAGAGTCCAATGACCGCAAAGACCATCGTTTCCGCCGCCTATCTGGCCGGCGCCGTCGCTTCCGCCCTGTCCTTCACCGCCGTCGTCACCTCCGGCCAGGCAATCGCCGCCGAGAAGGAAAAGTGCTTCGGCGTGGCGATGGCCGGCAAGAACGACTGCGCAGCCGGCCCCGGCACCACCTGCGCCGGCACCTCCAAGGTCGACTACCAGGGCAATTCCTGGAAATATGTCGAAGCTGGCAGCTGCGTGAAGATGGAACTGCCGGGCGGCCGCATGGGTTCGCTCGAGGCCCTCACCCGCGACCTGCCGTCCTGATCGGGCGAAAACGGGAAGGGCGTCGCGATATGGCACGTGTCCAATCCCCCCCGGACGCCGGCATCGGCGCCCTTCCCGTTCCCCGCGCGGGCTCGTGGGCCGGCGCCGGCTTCAAGCCCGAGCATTTGGACGCGATCCTCGCCGATACGGCACAAATCGGCTTCTTCGAGGTCCATGCGGAGAACTACATGGGTGCCGGCGGCCCGCCGCACGCCCAGCTAGCCCGGATCCGCCGCGACTTCCCGATTTCCTTGCACGGGGTCTGCATGTCGCTCGGCGGCCCGCAGCGCCTGTCCCGGGAGCACCTTGCCCGCTTCCGCGCCCTCGTCGATCGTTACGAACCGTTCCTGGTGTCGGAACACCTCGCCTGGTCGACGCACGATACGGCGTTCATGAACGACCTCCTGCCGCTGCCCTATACCGATGCGACGCTGGCCCATGTCTGCGCTCACGTCGACGAGATGCAGGAGGCCATCGGGCGCACGATCCTGCTTGAAAACCCGTCGACCTACGTCGCCTTCCGCGAATCGACCTGGGAGGAGACCGCCTTCATCGGCGAGATCGCCCGACGTACCGGTTGCGGCCTGCTGCTCGACGTCAACAATGTCTTCGTTTCCTGCACCAATCACGGCTGGTCGCCTGCCGACTACATCGCTCGGTTCCCGCTGCATCGGGTCGGCGAAATTCATCTCGCCGGCCATGACCGCCAGTCCGATGACGACAACCTGCCGCTCCTCATCGACAGCCATGACCGTCCGGTCGCCGATCCGGTATGGGAGCTGTTTGCCGAAACGATTACACGGCGCGGTCCGGTCTCCACCCTGATCGAATGGGACAACGACATACCCGCCTGGGACATCCTCGCCAGGGAAGCCGCCACCGCCGATGCGATCATCAGCCGGACCCAGGCAAAGGGAGCGCTCGGCCATGCCGCATGAGGCAATGACCTTTGCCGGGCCGTTCGCGGCCGGCCTGCTCGATCCCGCACATTCCGCGCCGGGCATCCTTGCCGGACGTTTCGGTCATGGCGCCAGCAAGCGCTACGACGTCTATCGAAACAACGTGACAATGAGCCTCGCGGCGACGGTGGAATCGATTTTCCCGGCGGTTCGCGCGCTCGTCGGCGAAAAGACCTTCCGCGGCCTCGCCATTGACTTTGTCCGCGCCGAGCCGCCGGTCTCGCCGCTGCTGTTCGAATACGCCCGTGATTTTCCGGCCTGCCTTGACCGGACCGCCCCGCCGGAATTCGCCGGCTGGATCGGTGACGTCGCCCGGCTGGAGCGCCTGTGGCTCGACGCCTGGCATGCCGCCGACGCGCCGCCCCTCGATGGCGCGACGCTGGCGGCGATACCGCCCGATCGTCTCGGCTCCGCCCGTTTCGCCGTTCATCCGGCGACACGCGTGCTGAAGTCGCCTCACGCCGTCGTTTCGCTCTTCCGCGCCGGTCGCGGCGAGGGCGAACAGCCCGCCGACCGCGACGCGCCGGAAGATGCGTTGATCACGCGCCCCGATCTCGACGTCGAGGTGCGCTTCCTGCCTCCCGGTGCCGCCGATTTCCTGACGCGCCTCATCGACGGCGAAAGCCTGGGCGAAGCGGCAATGGCCGTCGCCGGCGCTTGCCCCGATTTCGATCTCGCCGCGACCATCGCCGGAATGCTTCAGGCCGGCGCCTTCACCGCCATCGCCTGAAACCGGAAGGCCGAAATGCTCTCGCTGATCACGATCCTCACCCGCCTGCACAATGCCGTCTTCGGCGCCATCGAGCGCGCCGCCGGCGACGGGCTACCGCCGCTCCTCGCCCGCTTCGTGTTTTTAGCGGTGCTGTACTTCTACTTCCTCTCCTCCGCGCAGACCAAGCTCGGCGACGGCGTGTTCGGTTTTCTTGTCCCGGGAGATTCCGCCTACTACCAGATCGCGCTGCCGGCCGTTGAAGCCGCCGGCGGCGATGTCTCTGCGGTTGCGTTCTTCCCCTGGGGGATCATCGTGCGTCTCGGCATGTGGGCCGAGTTCGTTCTGCCTGCCCTGATCGTGCTCGGCCTGTTCACGCGCTTGGCCGCGCTCGGCATGATGGTGTTCATCGGTGTGCAGACCCTGGTCGACATCACGGTGCACATGGTCGACGCGTCAACCATCGGTGCCTTGTTCGACCGCTTTCCCGATTCGCTCATCGCCGACCAGCGCCTGCTCTGGATGGTGCCGCTGGCCTTGCTGGTGATCAAGGGAGGCGGCCCGCTGTCGCTCGACCGGCTGCTGTCGCGCCGAATTCGAACGGCCTGAAACGAAAACGGCGCCCGTCTCAGGGCGCCGCGATCGGTTGGCGATTGCCTGTGATCAGGCGGCCTTGGCTTCGATCTGCTTGGAGGCCTTGTCCGGCTTAGCCGTGGCGATGGCGATCTTGCGCGGCTTCAGCTCCTCGGGGATCTCGCGCTTGAGGTCGATGTGGAGAAGGCCGTTCTTCAGTTCCGCGCCGGTCACATGGACATGGTCGGCAAGCTGGAAGCGGCGCTCGAACGAGCGGGCCGCGATACCGCGATAGAGAAACTCGCGTTCCTCGGCTTTGTCTTCCGTGGCCTTTTCCGCCTTCACCGAAAGAACGTTGCGATTGCTCTCGATGGCAATCTCGTCCTCGCTGAAGCCGGCGACGGCCATGGTGATGCGATAGGCGTCCTCGCCGGTGCGCTCGATGTTGTAGGGCGGATAGCTCTGGCCGTTATCGGGCTGACCCATCGAATCGAGCATCGAGAAGAGGCGGTCGAAGCCGACGGTGGAACGATAGAAGGGGGAGAAATCGAACTGACGCATGGTCTGTCCTCCTTGGAGCAACAAGTTGGCGTGGAAACCGGCATCGGAGCCCTGTGTGGCACTCCCGTCGGTTCCGCGACCCCGGATGGCGGCCGCGACCTTCATTTGGGAAGCCGTGGTCGCGTTTCAAGCCCCGTGCGGTGAACGCTGCATGAACCGGCGGTTCCGACATCGTTCAGCCACCGCCCCCTAGATTGGCGTCCATAGTGGTGCCGAAAACGTTGGCCGGTGCCACGACCGATTGAACCGGGTGCAACGTCCCTTCCGCCCGGGTCATGCGGGGCCGGCGCACGGACATCCGTGTTGCCGGCCCTTTGTTTTTCTGCCAGTCCGCAACGCCGGTGTGGCGAAAAGACGGGTCGGCTGCTATCTGGGCAGCGGTCGGGCGGGCCGGCGACGCAGGTGCATCATGGATTTCTTTCTGACGGAAACCGCGGGCAATCCGCTGCCGCCGAACGGACGCGGCGGCAGTTTTGCCGCCCTCGACGGAATCCCGATCCGCTATGCGCTCTTTCGCACCTCGACGCGCCCCTTCCTCGGAACGATTGTCACGCTGCCCGGCCGCAATGAACCGATCGAGAAATACTACGAGGTGATCACCGACGTCATGGCCATCGGCTACGATGTGGCGATCATGGATTGGCGCGGTCAGGGATTTTCCGGGCGCATGCTGCGCGACATCCGCAAAGGCCACGTGGACTCGTTTGCCGATTACGTCCGCGACCTGCGCATCTTCCTCGACACGATCGTGTTGCCCGACTGCCGCGCTCCCTTCTATCTGCTTGCCCATTCGTTGGGCGGGCTGGCAGCACTTCTGGCGACGCCGTTTCTCGGTAACCAGATCAGCCGAATCGTGTTGTCGGCGCCGCTGCTGGAGTTCGGCGAGGCGCCGCTTTCCAATCGCCGTCTCGGCCAGGTCACGCGCTTCCTGACCGCAATCGGTCTGGGAGGTCGATACATGTCGCGCACGCCCAACAAGCCGGCGTCATTTGCCGGCAACAGCCTGACAAGCGATCCGGTGAGGTTTTCGCGCTACCAGGAAATCCGTGCCTCCGCCCCGGAACTCGCCCTGGGCGGTCCGACGATCGGGTGGGTGGCGGCGGCTTGCACGGCGATCGATATCGTCCGCGATCCCGAATTCATTGCGGCCATCCGTATTCCGATTCTTCTGGTCGCAGCCGGCGCCGACACCGTTGTCAGCAATCGCGCCATCGAGGACTTTGCCCGCCGCCCGCGTGCCGGCGCCCTGCTGACAATCGACGGCGCCCGCCACGAATTGCTGCAGGAAGCGAACCGCTATCGCGAGCCTTTCCTCGCCGCCATGCACGCCTACTTTTCGGGCGATATTCGCGTCGACCTACCGGTTGAGGACGGCGAGCGCAGCCTCATGCAGCCGCGGGTTCGCTGAGGCGAGGATCGCGCCGCCGTTTTCCGCCCGGCCACCGCGCCAGTCGGTCACCACACCGCCGGCTTTCTCGATGATCGGGATCAGCGCCACGATATCGTAGCTCTGCAGGCCGATTTCGCAGACAAGGTCCGCCTGACCCGACGCGACCATGACATAGCCGTAGCAATCGGTGCCGTAGCGCGCCAGGCGCACCGAAGATTCCAGCCGGTCATAGGCCGATTTTGATGCCCCGCTGAAAAGCGCCGGGGTTGTCGTGAACATGATCGCCTCAGCGAGATCACCGGTTTCGCGCGTCCGCAGGACCCGCTCGCCACCCGGCCCCTCGTAGCGCGATTGCGTGCCGTCGGTGTAATAAACCTCGCCGGTAAAGGGCTGCGCCATGATGCCGTGGACCGCGCGCCCGCCATGCATCAGGCCGATCAGGGTCCCCCAGACGGGAACGCCGGAGATGAACGCGCGCGTGCCGTCGACCGGGTCGATCACCCAGACGTGCTCTGCATCGGCGTTAAGCTGGCCGAATTCCTCGCCGATGATGCCGTGTTCCGGATAATGGGCGGCAATCGCCGCGCGGATTGCCCGCTCGGCCTCCCGGTCCGCCTCCGTGACCGGGTCGAAACGTCCGCCGCCCTTGTCGGAAACCGCCGTGGCCGCGCGAAAACGCGGCAGGGTCTGGCTTGCCGCGAGCCCCGCCAGATGCTTCAGGAAGGCGGCGTCAGCCATGGTTTTTCCCCGATTTGCGATGCGTCCGAATGGCACAGTTCGCATCGTGAAAAAAGTCTTTACGCGCGCTTGACGCATTGTGCGATGCAACATACGCTCATTGATGAACAGGTTTTCCTGTTCTGCCCTCCTTGGGCGTTTCCTCCCTAGACTCTGACCGCGTCGCACCAGCGATGCGGTCTTTTTTTATTCGGCGGCGAGCCGCGCGCTTGTCTGGAAATCGCCCGCCAGCGCCGCCAACTGATGGATGAAAAGGTCAAGATCCCTTTTCAGGAGGTCGAACCCGGCGGTCAGGGTGATGTCGCGCTCGTCCATGTAGAGCCCGCGATTGATCTCCACCTGGACAGCATGCGCGCCCTTGCTCGGGCAGCCATAATGTTCGGTGATGTGGCCGCCCGCGTAAGGCTTGTTATGTGCCACCTTGTAGCCCATCGCCGTCAGCAGCCCGATCACCGCCTCGCTGATCGCGCGGCCCGCCGCCCGGCCGAACCGGTCGCCGACGATGAAGTCGGGACGAAAAGGTTCCGTCGCGGAACGGATGCTGGACGGCATCGAGTGGCAATCCACCAGCAGGGCAATGCCGTGACGGTCGCGCGCGCTCTCGACGAGTGTTCGCAGCGCCGCGTGATACGGCCGGTAGCACGTCTCGATGCGACGTCCGGCCTCCGCCAGGGGCAGCCTTCCGCGGTAGATTTCCACGCCTTCGGCAACAAGGCGCGGAATGACGCCCAGACCGCCGGTCACGCGCGGCGAGCGCGTGATCGCGTGCGCCGGAAGGCGCTCCTCAAACAGCCTCGGATCGAGCTCGTCGGCATCGCGGTTCACGTCGACATAGGCGCGCGGGAAGTGCGCGCACAGCAGCACCGCGCCCGCCGAAGGCGCCGCCGCGAACAGTTCGTCGACGAAAGCGTCCTCCGATCGGCGGATATCCTGTTGCGAAAGGGCGGTCTGCGCCAGGAACCGGCTCGAATAGCGCCGGCCGCTATGGGGGGAATTGAACACCAGCGGCGTCGACGCCGTTTGCGCGCCGGCGACGCTGAAGCGCTCGTTGTTTTCGTCTTCGCCGATGGTACGCACCGCGCCGAAGCTTCCCTGCCTGTCCCCGCCGAAAGTGCCAGCCTCGCAGCGCAATGACAAGCCGCCGCCATTCACCCGATATTTACCGCCTGTCACGCATAAGGTAGTCATGGTTAACCGGCGCCGCCGGCGACCGCGTTGGGTATTTCCTGGGACGGGTGACATGAAGCGTATTCTTCTGGCCGAAGACGATGAGGACATGCGCCGCTTTCTGGTGCGGGCGCTGGAAAAGGCCGGCTATGACGTCTCCGACTTCGACAACGGGGCAAGTGCCTATGAACGGCTGCGCGAGGAGCCCTTCTCGTTGCTTCTGACCGACATCGTCATGCCGGAGATGGACGGGATCGAACTGGCGCGGCGCGCCACGGAAATCGACCCGGACCTGAAAGTGATGTTCATCACCGGTTTCGCCGCGGTCGCCCTCAATCCGGATTCCAAGGCGCCCAAGGACGCCAAGGTCCTGTCCAAGCCGTTCCATCTCAAGGACCTCGTCAACGAGGTGGAGAAGATGCTGGCTGCCTGAAGCGGCCGGGCTTTCCGCTTGACGCCTCCGGGCGACTGTGATGTATGCGCGGCGCGAATGGGCGTGTAGCTCAGCGGGAGAGCACTACGTTGACATCGTAGGGGTCACAGGTTCAATCCCTGTCACGCCCACCATTCGCTTCAAGGACTTGGTTGCGATCCACAGGGCAACCGCGGATTTCTCGTTACGACAATCTCGGCGCTTTCGAAGCAAAGTCCTGTTCTTCCTATCAAAACAACAATTTAAATTGCCTTCGAGATGCCCCCCTTCGGCCCTTCGCCAAAGCTCTCACCGAACACACGCGGATGCGGCGGACGGGCCTTGGCAGCATAGGCCGATTTTGGCGATGATTTCGAACAGCGCACGACGATATGGAGCGTGCGGAACCCAAGTTCGCTCGGGAGCGCCGGATTCCGCGGAGCATTTCGGCAGCGGCCAATTTGCTATCGCTCAGCCTTTGCCGCCGAAAACGACTCTGACTGTCCGGACGAGGATGACGAAGTCAAGCCAGGGAGAAAAGTGCTTCAAGTAATAAAAGTCGTAACGCAGCTTTTCGACGGCCTCGGCTTGCGTCGATACGTGGCCCTGGTTGATTTGTGCCCAGCCGGTGATGCCGGGCAAGACCACGTGGCGGTAGTTGTAGAATCGGATCTTCGTGCGAAACAATTCGACGAGATCGACGATCTCCGGCCTCGGACCGACCCAGTTCATTTCTCCCCTCAGGACGTTGAAGAACTGGGGCAATTCATCGATGCGATAGCGGCGCAGGAAGCGGCCGATCGGCGTCACCAATTCGGCGCTACCGCGATCGCGCGCCAATAGCTGTTTCGCCGAATTGCCGGCTGGCCCGCCGTGCGATTTGCTTTCCGGTTCCGGGCGCGGCTCAGTACTCATCGTGCGGAATTTCCAGATCGTGAACCAGCGACCTCGGTATCCCACCCGCCTCTGACTGTAGAATACGGGACGGCCCGAGGTGATGTACACTGCGGCTGCGACCATGATCACGATGCCCGCCAGAAGCGGCAACAACAGCAAGGTTGCCAGGAATTCGAACGCCAACTTGAAGTGCATGTAGGGTCGATAAGGCAGGATCGAACCGAACTGGTTTTCCGAAAGATAGTCGATGGAGATCTTGCCGGTGAACTGTTCCTCGACCTCCCTGAAATGGAAGATCGGATAGCTGTTCATGACTGACCGGACGAACAGACGCTGCCACTCAGGCGAATGGTGATGGTGGAGATCGCCCACCAGGCCGTCGACGGCGAAACCGCCGCAATGGCGCGTGAGCTCGGCCTCGAAACGGTCCGGGTGCTGTGTTTCCCCCAGCACAAGAGCCGGAAAATCGTCAGGAAGCCTGAACCACTGGGCCGGGATATTGCTGCCCTCAATATCGAACCGGCCGCCCGGAATCGCCGCAAAGCGGGGACGCCAGAACGCCCATCGCAACAAATGAAGCGCTCCCATCGTGGTCAACGATGCCAGAAACGCCACGACAACGACCTGCCGGCTCGATTCCAGACGCATGAGGAAAATGAGGATCGAAAACGCCGAGAACGTCGAGATAAGCGCCCACAGCGCATACAGTCCGCCGTCGGGAAGCAACGACGGACCCAGTCGCCGCTGGTAGATGCTCGCGACGACCGCGCAGACGCAGGACCCGACGAACGCGTTGAATTCGCCAGTGGTGAATTCGCCTCCCGCCGAGGCGACGGCGGAAGCCGCCGCACACACCGCCGCTACGAGCAACGCCTCGTAGAGGCCGGAATACCTGCTACTGAAAAACCACATCAACCCTGGTTCCGGCTAATGGCTGCCCGGGCCCGCAAACCCGATCCACTCGCAACTCCATGGCAGCCGAGACCGAATCGCAAAAACCGAGAGAACGCCGAGGCGTTTTGACGAATGGCACGACGGACTCCGATCACCCGACCTCGCAGAGCTTCAAGGGGATTTGGCAGAAAATAGCAATCGGCAATCGCAGGTTATCCTGCGGGCCGCCCGGGAGCCAACCACGTACCGTATCCGGGCGCAGACGAACGTGACTGCGCGTTTCGTCTTTCAATGTCCTGCAAACCTCGCGAAAAGCGTCGGCAACACCACGATCACGAGCATCGCGTCAGGTTTATCTGGTGGGCTCACGCGGCGTACACATTCAGCGTCTTGGCCGATCCGGCTTGTTCCAAAACCGCGCGCGCAGGTATATCGCAAGTGGCACTGCTTTGCACGGAACGAAAGTCGGGACCGCGCAGTTTGCCAAAATCAGCCAGAGCATGCTGGCGAATAGGTGAGTACGAGATTTGTGGCACCCATAAGTAACAGCCCATTTGGCATGGCCGGCCGGGGCGACACTCCGGCGGGCATCATGCGCCGAAACAATGCGATCTTCACGTTTCTCGCCTGTGTATTCTTTCCGTGGGTGGGGACAGTTCTGTCATTTCTCATCAGCGGCGCAGGCATTTGGGCCGTCGCCAGGATTTCGCTGAAGCATTTTCGGCTACAATTCGACCGACGCGCGTTGATCATAGCAACTTTGTTCGGCGTTTATTTTCTTTCCGGCCTCCTGCAGAGTATCATCCATTTCGATCCTGAAGAGATTTTCGAAACAGTCCTCAACCGGGTCCCCTATCTTTTTTTCCTTCCCCTACTCTCGCGTTACAGTCTGTCACCACCTCTCCAGACACGTCACGCGCTCGAGAACGGAGCCCTTGTCGGTGGCGCCATCGCGGCGGGCTTTGCGCTGGTACATGTTTCGCACGGCTTCGCGCGTGCCGAAGCGTATAGCGGCAATCCCGGGCCCTACGCGGCCGGCAGCCTTGCCATCCTCATCATTTTCCTCAACGCCGCAGTCGAAAACACGGGGCGCCGGCATCAGCTGTTCGCCGGCGCCTTGATCCTGCCGCTCATTTCGCTGGCCGCCTCGGGCATGCGGACATACTGGCTGGTGGTGCCGATCGCGGCCGCCATGGCACTGTTTAATGGCCGCAATCCGGACCGGCGACTGGTCGTGGCAGCCGCAGTTCTCGCCATCATTCATGTCTCGGTGATGTGGGTTGTTGCTGGCGGCGCAATCGAGCAACGCGTTTTGCTGCTGTTGGACGACTATCGCAATTCCGGTTTCAACCCCGATGCAACCACATCCCTCGGACAGCATCTGTCCGTATGGACCTGCGCAATCCAGGCGATCGGTTCCGCCCCGATCTTCGGACTAGGTTCGACCGAAGGACACGCGTTCATGACGAGTTGCACCGCCAGTCTCCTCGGCACCAGTCTGAATTATTCGCACTACCACAATGTGATTCTCACCTCCGGCGTCTTTGGCGGGATCGTCGATATTGTCGCGACCCTTGCCATGGCCTTCGCGCCGTTCATCGCATCATTCATTCCCGCCACCGGGAGAGAAAGACGAAGCGGGATCTTCGTGCTCCGGGTAACGGCGCTGACCTGGCTGGTCATCGGTTTCGTGAACCTTTCCTACGGGCACGACATCATGGATGCCATCTACATCTTCATGACGGTGATCGGCGTCCATTTCTGCTTCACATCGCGGGACGCGAGAGCAGATGCATCGTCCGGTACGGGCGGACAATCGTCGGGCATCGACGCCGTTCCGACAGGTCCGGTCTGAGGCTCCGGTTCGGTCCGCGTCACCGAAACTCAGCGGCTGATGGCGACCCGGCCAGCGTCGTTGGAAAAGCTCGCGGACAAAGTCATGGGGCAGTCAATCGCAGGTATTCCAGCGGCGCCTACTGACGGCCATCAATAGCTTCGAAGAGCGGCGCCTGCCGATCCTTGGGCGACAGGATGACGCGGCTCGGCGATAGGGGCCAATCGATGCCGAACAACGGGTCGTCGAAGCGAACCGATTGGTCATGTGCGGGCGAGTAATAGGTATCTACCTTGTAGGCCACATGGGTGTCGGGTTCGAGAGTCAGGAAACCGTGCGCGAAGCCTGCCGGAACGAAGATCTGGTTGCCTTTTTCCGCTGTCAGCATGACGCCGACCCATTTGCCGAAGTCGGGGCTGTTCCGTCTGATGTCAACCGCAACGTCGAATACCGAACCGGCCAGCACGCGAACGAGTTTGGCCTGTGCCATCGGCACTCTCTGGAAGTGGAGGCCGCGCAAGGTCCCCGCCAGGGCGGAATAGGAATGGTTGTCCTGAACGAAGTTCTCAACGATTCCGGCTTCGACGAACCGCGCGCGATGATAGGTCTCGCTGAAGAATCCGCGCTCGTCGCCGAACCGCCGGGGCACGACTTCGAAGACCCGATCCAGGCCAAGACCAATGATTTCCAGCGTCATTCTTCGTACCCTGCAACGCGCCGCAAATAGGCCGCATATTCGGACTTGCCGAGCTTGTCCGCCCGTTCGACGAGCATTTGCCGAGTCATCAGACCCATGTTGAATGCCACCTCCTCGGGGCACATGATCTTGATGCCTTGGCGGTGTTCGAGCGTTCGCACGAAGGCGGACGCCTCGTGCAGGCTGTCAAAGGTGCCCGTATCGAGCCAGGCGAAACCCCTGCCGAGTTGCTCGGCGACCAGGTCGCCTCTTTCGAGATAGCGTGCGTTCACATCCGTAATCTCGAGTTCGCCCCGTGCCGACGGGCGGATTCTGGTAGCAATGTCCAGGACATCATTGTCGTAAAAATAGAGGCCCGTGACCGCCCATCGCGATTTCGGTTTGACGGGCTTCTCCTCGATAGACAGCACCTTGCCGGTCGCGGGGTCGAATTCGACGACGCCGTAGGCCCTTGGATCTTTCACTTGATAGCCGAAGATCGTGGCGCCTTTCTCGCGCTCGCGCGCACGTCGCAGCAAGCCGGTCAATCCACTGCCGTAGAAGATATTGTCGCCCAACACGAGGGCGACACTATCGCTGCCTACGAAATCGCGCCCGATCTTGAACGCTTCCGCGATTCCGTTCGGCTGCGCTTGCTCGGCGTAGGTGAAACGAAGCCCCATCTCCGACCCGTCACCGAGTAACTGTTTGAATCCGTCGAGATGACCAGGAGTGGAAATAATAAGAATTTCAATGACACCGGCGAGTATAAGGATACTTAGAGGATAATATATCATTGGCTTGTCGTAGATCGGAAGCATTTGCTTCGAATTCGCAAGCGTCAACGGATAAAGCCTTGTTCCACTCCCGCCAGCAAGAATTATACCTTTCATAATATACAATACTCCTGATCATTACGCTCCATCGCTCGATAAAGCGGGCGGTTTAATTGATACCAACCGCGTAGCCATGAACGAAAACGGCGGGTGTTGGGTTGGTTGTACCTCTGATTGCGTTTTGGCCATCACTGACCTACCAGTGCCCGGCAAACGCCTTTCCGGCAAAGTGGGAATGCGGTTCAAAGGTACCGCGCGAGCGACTGCAGAACAATATCGAGTGTCGTCCGACCCATGGGAAAAGAATTCGCCATTCTGCTTGCCACCTTCAACGGCGCACGGTTCCTGGCTGAGCAGTTGGAAAGCCTGGCGCGACAGACCGAAGGTCGTATCGACATCCTGATGCGTGACCAGGGATCCACGGACCTAACGTTGGATCTGGCCCGCGAATATGCAGCGCGATGGCCCAAGGGCGAATTCCGGATCCTCCAGGCCGCTCCCGACGATGACACCCCGCCGACCTTGGGCTCGTTCAGCCGCGCCGGGGAGAACTTTCGCAATCTCATCCAACTCGCCGACACCGACCACGATTACTACGCCTTCTGCGACCAGGACGATCTATGGGAACCCGACAAGCTCGAGGCGGCGCGCCTTTGGCTAGACCGGCAGCACATCGATGTTCCGGCCCTTCACTGTTCGCGGACGATGATCGTTGACGAAAGCGGCAGCCCCCGCGGCATGTCACCGCTGTTTCGCCGGCCCCCAAGCTTCGCCAACGCAATTGTGCAAAACATCGCCGGCGGCAACACGATGGTCTTCAACCGAGCCGCGCTGAAGATGCTCAAGCATTCGATGGCACAGCCTTTGGTCATTCACGACTGGTGGACCTACATCGTCGTAACGGGGGTGGGAGGCGCGGTGTATTATTCAGCCGAGGCGAAGACCCGATACCGGCAGCATCCGGACAATCTGATCGGGGAAAACATGTCGATCTCCGCCAGATGGAGCCGCCTGCGCATGGTCTTGTCGAGCCGTTTTGCAGAATGGAACGACGTGAACCGCCGATGCCTCGCCAAAATCGAAGCCGAACTGACGCCTGACGCGAGAGACGTGCTCAGGCACTTCGATCGTGCGCGCAGCGCCGGAGGTATTGGCGGCGTGCGGGAGCTCGCTCGATCGACCATTCATCGGCAATCACGGCTCGGCCAGGCGAGCCTGTACCTTGCCTGCCTGCTGAAGTTGATGTGATGCAGTGCGCTGGATCGGTCCTTGCTATGGGATTTCGCCGGCGTGGACACCACTTGCGGCTCGAAATAGGGTGTCGCGCGACCGGTGCCTGCCTTGCCAGACGTGAGCACCACCCGGGATGGCCCGACCGCCATGCCGGAACGCTGGCCCGATAGGGGCCAGCCCAAACCGGAGCGAAAGGGCGGACTATGAATATCCTGGTAACGGGTGGTGCCGGTTTCATCGGCTCAGCTGTTTGCCGCCACCTGATCGCTGCCGGCGACAGGGTAGTCAATGTCGACGCGCTGACCTACGCGGCCACTCTCGGTTCCCTGAAGTCCATCGAAAGCCACGCCAACTACCGGTTTGAGCACGGCGACATCCGAGACGGGGAACGGATGCTGGAGCTCATGCGGGAACGCGAGATCGACGCGGTGATGCACCTGGCGGCCGAAAGCCACGTCGACCGCTCCATCGACGGCCCAGGAGCGTTCGTCGACACGAATGTCGTGGGCACATTCCGGCTGCTGCATGCAGCCCTGCAGTACTGGAGTGGCCTCGATCGTGCGAGGAAAGCGGCGTTCCGTTTCCATCACATCTCGACCGACGAGGTTTTCGGCGACCTGCCGTACGATTCCGGCAAATTCACCGAGGAAACGCCTTACGCGCCGTCCTCGCCCTATTCGGCGTCCAAGGCGGCTGCAGATCATCTGGCGAGGGCCTGGCACGAAACCTACGGCCTGCCCGTGGTGGTATCGAACTGTTCGAACAACTACGGTTATTTCCATTTTCCCGAAAAACTGATCCCGCTCGTGATCCTCAACGCCTTGGAGGAGAAGCGATTGCCGGTCTACGGAACCGGGCAAAACGTGCGCGACTGGTTGTTCGTGGAAGACCATGCCCGCGCCCTGGAAGCGGTCCTGAAACGAGGAAAGCCGGGAGAAAGCTATAATGTCGGCGGCGACGCCGAACGTTCGAACATCGGGGTGGTCGAAGCGATTTGCGACCTGCTCGACCGCAAGCGACCACGCGGTGAAGGGCGCCGGTACCGCGACCTGATCGCGTTCGTCGACGACCGGCCAGGCCATGACCGCCGTTACGCCATTGACGCCGCGAAGATCCGCCGGGAACTCGGCTGGGCGCCCGCCGAGAGTTTCGACAGCGGCTTGAACAAGACGGTCGATTGGTACATTGGCAACGAATGGTGGTGGCGCCCGCTGCGCGAGGCTCGCTACGACGGCGCCAGGCTGGGCATGGCCCGACTGGCGCGGAACGAGGCTCCGACAACGGGAAATCAAGACAATGCGCTTGCTGGTTTTCGGGAAGACCGGACAGGTGGCGACCATGCTCGAACGGTTGGGGGCCGACCCGGTTCAGCGGATTGACGTTATTCGCGTCGGGCGCCCGGAGATCGACATCGCCGACGCCAACGCCGTACATTCCGTGGTTGCACAGCACCGGCCGGATATCGTCGTCAACGCAGCCGCCTACACGACCGTGGACCGGGCGGAGGCAGAGCCGGAACGCGCCTTTGCCGTCAACGCCACTGGTGCCGGCAACGTTGCGGACGCCGCCGCATCCTTCGGCATTCCCGTCATCCACCTTTCCACCGACTATGTTTTTCCCGGCGACCTCGCGGGCGCCAGGCGGGAAAACGATGAAACAGGCCCGGCCACCGCTTACGGCCGCTCCAAGCTCGCCGGCGAAACCGCCGTCAGCCAGGCCAACCGGCGCCATCTGACGCTGAGGACGTCCTGGGTCTTCAGCCCGGTTGGCCAAAATTTCGTGAAAACCATGCTACGGCTGGCAGCGGAGCGCGATCGAATTTCCGTCGTCGCCGATCAGGTCGGCAATCCGACCTACGCCGGGGAGATCGCCAACGCCATTTTCCTTTGCGCGCGACGTGCGCGCTCTCCGGGCTTCGCGGGCTGGGGAACCTACCATTTCGCCGGTCCGCTAGCGATGTCGTGGGCCAATCTCGCCAGACTCGCATTCGAACAGAGCGCGCGCCATGGGGGCCCGTCTGCACCGGTGTCCGACATTGCCACGGCTGATTTTCCTACAGCGGCAAAGCGCCCGGCAAATTCCCGTCTGTCGAGTGAGAAATTCTTCGAGACGTTCGGATACCGCCATCGGTCGCTTGCCGATTGCGTGGAAGAAGTGGTTCGCGAAATCCTCGCCGGTACTGCCGCCTGACTGCCATGCCTGTGCATGCTTGGCGGCACGAATGCCGGCGTCTGCCTGAGTGCTTGGACATTCAGGGCCGGGCTGCCCGTTGGACCTCGCAATCCTCGCTTTGCGAGGCCGTTAAACAGGCAACGACACCGTCGATGAGAGTGATGGCGGTCTTGCGGAAGGTCCGTCCGGGCACCGCCGACAGGGAAAAGCTGATCCGCACGGCTGCTGGCAAAGCGGCCTGGTCGCGCCATTGAGTCTGGAAGATGAGCCCGTTACCTGAATACTCGAAGCCGAATTGACCATCGATCTCGGCGAGCACGCTGCGCACCGGACCTTCGACATTCAACAGCGGCTTGGAGGCAATGAACAGACCACTGTAGCGGACAATCTGCGTCTTCCCGTTCTGCTGCTCGAAAGTATAGGCCACCTGGTTCAGGTCGGCCGCCGTATCGAAGCCGACGGCCGGCCGGGCAAAAACCATTTGCCCGGGTTCGCCAAGGAAACGGGCTTTGGCACCGGCGCTGCTCCGGTCGGTCATGGGCAGGATCCCGTTGATTTCCCGCGCCATGACGTCGAGCGTGTTGAAGGCGGCGGCAAGATCGCCTGTTTTCCGATTGAATTCGCCCCAGTTGCGCAGCATCGTTCCGGTCAGGGCTGCCAGACCCTGGAGCACCAGAGCCGAGATCACGACCACCGCGATGATCTCGATCAGCGAAAAGCCGCGATAACCTTTCCTCCCTGCGATCGTGCGCCAGGTCATTGCGAATGGACCTCGGCCAGTAAAGTCGACGAGACGAGGAGTTGGCCTTGCCAGGCCGTGCGGCCGGATCGGATCGAAACGAGCGTGACGTCGACGAGATCCAGACCGCGCCTGCCGAGTTCATCCCTTTGATCGCTCGATAAATCCGGGTTGCTGACGGCTTTGAGTGCAAGCGCTTCGGGGATTTCAGGCGCCCTGCCGAGCTTCAGTTGTTCGACCACGCCGATCGCCAGTTGCTCCTCGGTCCAGCCGGCCTCGACATTGTCGATGAAAATCTTTCCCGAACGCGCCGTGACGCCGCCGATCTGCGCGAGCGCCGCAAGGACGATTCCCATCACGGACAGGGCGACGAGCACCTCCAGCAGGGTGAACCCGCGCAGTCCGCTACGCCCAGCCAGCCCGCAGCTGCCAGCAGGTTGATCCGGAGTCCGCACAAGCGAGCGGTCGGCGCCGGCCATTTTCGCTCTCCTACCCCCCGACGAAATCCAGGCTTGACGTCCCGACCAGCCAGTTGGTGCGGACGACCGCGCGCAAGCCATCGATCGAAAGGGTGATCCGCGAACCGCATGATCGACCATCGGGGAGGAAAATGACGTCGATCACCGCCCCTTGTTGGCGGCAGCGCGTCGAAATCTCGTGGTCGATCGCAACATCTGCCGGAATTCCAACGGGCTGCAGTGTCGATCCTGCAAGCTGCGCTGTGCGCCCCTCTGTATCGAAGGTGAAGCGCGTCTCCTGCCCCGACGCCATCGCCTGAAGGCGGGACTGGCGAAGGAGGGAAGTCACTTCGGTCGCGACGGCGCGCATCCCGGCCCGCGACGTTCCTCCGAAGAGGCGCGGCATGATCAAGCCGGCGAGCATGGCGACAATGGCCATCGCGGCAACCGTTTCCAGCATGCTGAAGCCCCGCAGTGGTCGCCGCGACTCGCGCCGGCTGGCCATGTTTACTGGCCCTGCGCTGCGGCCAGCCCCGGCGAGGTAATCTGGAGGGGGCCATTCGGTCCCGAGAGATCGTAAGTGTACTGCGATCCCCATGGATCGAAGGGAACCTTGCCGTCCCGCAGATACGGCCCATTCCAGTTCTGGATGCTTGCCGGCCTGGAAACCAGGGCTTGAAGGCCTTCCGACTTGGTCGGGTAGCGGCCCGTATCAATGTAGAAAAGGTCGAGTGCACTCGCCAGCGCAGCGATCTGGAGCTCGGCGCTCTTTTGGCGGGAACTGCTCACATATCCCAGCACACGGGGACCGACTAAGGCGGCGATCAGGCCGATGATAGTCAGCACCACGAGCATCTCGACGAGCGTGAACCCGCGCAGCCCCTTCCGGCGACCGACGGTGGTCCGGGCCTTCTCCCGCGTTCCGGCGTTTGCTCCCGTCACGTCCCGCATTGCACTTCAGTTCTCTTCCGTCTGTCGAGACTACCCGCCTGCCTGAAACCTACAATCCGATCATGTCGTTGATCGACAGCAGGGCATTCATGATTATCACGATCAAACCGCCGATGACAGTACTTATGAGGACAAGCGTCACGGGCCCGATGATCGCGAGGACACGTTGAAGTTGCCTTTCGGCTCGCGCTTCGTAGAGCACGCCTGCACGCCCAGCGAGTACTTCGATCTGGCTGGACTGTTCACCGAGCCTGATCATGCGCAATGCCAGATCCTGCAGATTGGCGTTCTTTTCCAGGACATCGGCGAGCTTCATGCCCCGCCGCAATCCGGCGACGGCCTCCCGGCTGATTCTCGTTTCTCCCGGTCCGTCGACGGCCGGGCCGATCACCGACAGCGCCATTGCGAGGTCAACACCGGCGCGCTGCGTTTGCGAGATCAGAGTGCAGATCCGGGCATCGCGAAAGGTCTTGGCGATACTGCCGGCGATCGGCAGCCTCAACATGATCGGCCGCAACATGACGCGCGCGCGCGGCGTCTTCGCCGCAACCCAGCCCGTGACGAGCGCCAGAAGCAGAACGATCATGATGAGATCGCCGTTTCCGCGAATGAACCGCGAAAGGCCGAATACGAATCCGAGCGACCTGTCCCCCTTGCCGAGCGTCGCCAGAACCGGCTCGAACTGAGGCAGGACATAGATCAGAAAGAACACCATGATGGCGAGGGCGCCAAAGAGCAGGAAGGCCGGGTAGCGCAGGGCTGCTCCGATGCGCCCCACGACCCGCGCCCGCAACTCGCGGTCTTCGGCGATCTGGCCAAGTGCGGCGCCGAGGCTGCCGGAGGTTTCTGCCAGCCTGATAATCTCGATTTCGACCTGATCGAACAGGCCGCCCTGCGCCCGCATCGCTTCTGAAAAGTTTTCGCCGCTTTCCAGACGGCGGAGGAGATCGACCATCAATTGCCGCGTATTGCCGAGTTCGATTTCCTGCAGCATGAGTTGCAGCGCCTCGTCGATGCGAAGGCGCGACTGCACCAGCGCCGCGAGGTCCGACAGAAGGATCGTGATGTCGGCCTGCTTGATCGTGCGCGCAAAGAGAGAGCCCGCGCCGAATCGGGAGGACCGTTGCGTCACCAGGGATACCCGCACGACCACCAGATCGCGTGCTTCCATTTCCCGCGTCGCCGATAGTACGTCGACCGCTGTCACCCGTCCCTTGCGCAGGGTCCCGTCCACGGCAATCGCTTCGAACTCGTATTCCGCCATCTCGGTTTTCGCTTCCTGTCACAGATACGCGGTGACGCGGAAAATCTCCTCGGGGGAAGTCAGACCCTCAGCGCCGCGCCGGCGGGCATCCTGCGGAATGGTGGTCATGCCCGAAGCCACCGCCATTTCCCGGAGATCCTGCAACGACGCCCTGTTGCCGATCGCCTGCGCAATTTCATCCGTGATCATGAAAACCTCGAACACGGGTAGCCGTCCCTTGTAGCCCGTGCCGGCGCATCGACTGCAGCCGGTCGCGCGATAAACCCGCTCGCCCTGGCGATACCCGAAAACGCGGTAGCGCGAGTCGCGCTCCAGATCGTGGCTCGAGACGGTCTGCTCGCTCTTGCAGGCCGGACAGAGCACGCGCAACAGGCGCTGGGCGACAATGCCGCGCAGGTTGCTGGCAATCATGTAGTTTTCAACTTCGAGATCCTGCAGGCGCGCAAGTGCCGAAACCGCGGTGTTGGCGTGGAGTGTAGTCAGCAGCAGATGGCCGGTCTGGGCCGCCTGCACCGCAGCCCTTGCCGTTTCGGAATCGCGGATTTCCCCGACCATGATGATGTCCGGGTCCTGGCGCACGAACGCCCGGATCGCATTGGCAAAAGTCAGGCCGATCTCCGGATGGACCTGGGTCTGGACGACGTTCCTGAGGCGGTATTCGATCGGATCTTCGATGGTGACGATCTTCCGGCCGACGTCGTTGAGGCGCGAAAGCGCGGTCGCTAGCGTGGTTGTCTTTCCGCTGCCCGTCGGGCCGGTTACCGCGATCATGCCATAGGGATGGTCGAGCAGCTGGAGGATCCGTGCCAGATCGCCAGGCGTCATTCCCATTTTTTCTAGGGCGGAGAGTCTGGCGCCCCGGTCGAGAAGGCGAATGACCACGCTTTCGCCATTGCTCGTGGGAAGGGTCGAGATACGCAGGTCGACGTCGTTGCGATGGACCTCCAGCCGCACCGCGCCATCCTGCGGCTTGCGCCTTTCGGCGATATCGAGCCTTGCTAGGACCTTGATTCGCGAGACGATCGCATTGGCGAATTCTGCGGGTCGATCCGGCATCTGGCGAAGCACACCGTCGACACGGTAACGCACCCGCAGTTCTTCACCGGTCGGCTCGAGGTGAATGTCCGTCGCGCGCAGATCGATCGCCTGCTCGAACAACTCATTGACGATGGCAACAACCGGCGTGCCGCTCGCCAGATCGAGAAGCATCTCGAGCGCCGGGCTGTTGCCGCGTACGACTTCGGCGGGATTGGCGGCAGTGTTCGGGGATTCGCGCCTTTGGTTATCGAGCAAGAAATCGAGGTCGTCGAGCGGAGTCACCGCCACGACGGTTTGCCGACCGATGGCCTTGACCGCCGATTGGATGGCGGTTTCGGCGAAGGGATTGGAGGCGAGCAGGGTAAACGGCGGTTCTTCCGAACCTCGCTTGACATCCAGCGGCAATCTGTGACCGGCAACCAGCCTGTTCTCCAGCATGAAGGTCGTAGCCAGCGCATCGGGAACGGGCTGGAACGATGCCGGGGTGACGTCTGTGATCACGGGCAGGCCGAACCGGTCGCCGAGATAGCGGGCAAGGTCCAGTGCGGAAATCGCGCCGATCTCCACCAGTCGCTTCAAATCGACATGACGCACTTCCGCATGCTGCCTTTCGGAACCGGCAATCCGCTCGGCTGTTTCGAAATCCAGCAGGTCCCGCTCGACGAGGCCGCCGAGGAGTTGTTTCAAGCTGTTCGAATTGCCTGCCGGCATTGACTTCCCGAGATAAACGCCACAATCGAGGACCCGCCAGGGCTTGGGGTTACAACCACAGTCCCGGCAATCGCGGCGGGCGCGACACTGATTATTGGCATCGCGCTTGCTCCAAGCCAAGGATGTTCGACTTGAATCGCACCGTCAATTCAGGCGACTCTGGCCCGCTCGGAGGTGCCGATCCGAATGCGAATTGCAGGCGGGCCGAAGCTGCAATGCCGCTTGGCACCAGAAAGCAGGAGGCAGAGGCACCATGAGTTCGACCGATCTTCTTGTCTGGAAACCGGAAGAAACGGTAATGACGTCGCTATGCCCGGTCTGCGGCGCCGTTGGCGACAAACGGCATTTATTGGACATGAACACACCGGTCGCGCCGGGCCGCCTGATGCAATTCCTCAAATGCTCCGCATGCGGTTGCGGCTATGTCGAGGACTTCCAGTATCCCGACTACCACGGCTACGAGATCACCGGCGAGGCCCTGCGTTTCTACGTAGAGCAGGGAGCCGGCATGGATATTCTGTGTCGTCCCGCGCATCTGGGCCACCGTCTCGGGGTCCGGAACTATTTGGAAATCGGATGCGGTTTCGGCTTTGGCGTCGATTTTGCCAAGCGCGCATATGGAATGAATGCGCGCGGGATAGACCCGGCCCCTCAGGCCCTACGCGGCAGGGATGCGCTCGGCATCGACATCTTCTCCGACTACCTGACCAGCGAAAGCGTCCGGACTCTCGGCCAGCAGGACATGATCGTTGCGATGGAGGTGATCGAGCACATCAAGGAGCCGCAGCCGTTACTCAAGCTGATCAAGGACAATCTCACGCCCCGTGGCGTCGTTGTGATGTCGACCCCGAATGTCGCCGCACTGGCCGACCGCGATTCGCAGATGCTGCTGCCGATCCTCTCGCCCGGCTTTCATTCGGTCCTGTTCTCCGCCGATGCGCTCAAGGCGGAATTTCTCAAGGCCGGGTTCGGTTTCGCGGCCGTGCAGGAAGATCAGCACAGCCTGCTTGTGGTCGCCACGGTCGACGGCGCCAGGATCGAGGCGAACCTCGAATACCCCCACGAAGCATTTGCCGACTACACGGCAAAGCGGATGACAACGATCGGCGATGACAATTCGCTATGGTCGGGCTACGCCTATCGGAACTTCAAGACGCTCATCAATCTCGGTTCCTATGCGGAAGCCGAGGTGGCCTTCCCTGCCCTTCGCGACGAATATCAACGCCGTTTCGATGTCGACATTGCCGATCCCGGCCTATTTGCCGCGCGTTTCGAGATCGAGGCCGACCGTTGGCGCAAGCAAGGAAAAATGTCGGACTGGGGTGCCGATGTCCCGTTCCATGTCTGCAATCTGTTCTACTTCATCGGCATTCTGCGGATGAACACCAAGGGCGACGACGCCGCGTTCGACTATTTCCACGCGGCGGTAAAGGTCGCCGAGGCACGGATGGCCTACTACCGGGCTGGCGGTTACGGTGATGGCGAGACGGAAGCACTTGCCCGCCAGTCCTACAAATACCTGGCAAGGTGCGCGCTTGCGAGAGCGCGGGAGCCCGCCTAAGCTCGACCGGACAGATTTGCCTGGCGATTGCGGTCGTGGCGGCACCACCATCGCACCGACGCGGGGAGACGCAATTTGGACTTCGCGCAACTGAGACCTTCGAGGTTGCTGGATTCTTGGGCTGTGTCCCTGGCTGATACCCTTGCGGGACCAGTGACAACCATCGAAATACGGGCGACGGACAGCGGTTTAGTTGACAGGAACGGAACGCCCGTTGCGACACCCGTGGATGCGCCTTCGGGAGCCGTCGTCGTCTGTGAATTGGACCCCCGCCATGTGGTGTTCGTCGAACTCCCCGTTCCGCCCGGAGCCGAGGACCATGTCGACGGAATTGTCAGTAGCAAGCTCCCGCAGATCAGCCCTTGGCAAGTTTCCCGCATTGCCTACGGCTACCGATTGCGGCGTGCCGGACATCCTGCCGGAAATGGCGGCGGGATCGTGCTGATCGCCATCGTCAACGAGGGTGATCTGCCTCCTGCCGCCACCGTGGCCAACGGCGGGTCCGTTTCGTATTGCGCCCGAACGCCGGCCGGCGAACGCATCGAGTTCCGAAGCGCGGGCAGCAAGGGCGAACGTGTCCGAACGGCGAAGGTCGTTGCAATCAAGGCGCTTCTTCTCGCGCTCTTGTTCATCGGTGTGGGAAGTCGGCTCGCATCGCCGATCCTGTCGTTCTGGTCCGAACGGCAAGTCGCGGCCGTCAACCAGCAGCTCGCCGAATTGCGCACCAGCATGGAGATCCAATCGTCCGGCGGCGCTCTCGCCAATGACCCGGCTCGGCTGGTCAACGAGATGCTGAATCGGCGCCCTTCGCGGCTGGCCGTGGTCGCGGCGCTCGCGCGGCTGCTGCCGGACAATGTCTATCTTGAACAACTGACGATCGAGGACGAAATCCTCAATTTCAGCGCCGTGACCGACGATGCGGCGATGGTTCTCGGCCTGATGGCACAAAGCCCGCTCTTCCGTAACGCAGCGTTCGCCGGTCCTACGATCCGACAGACGGGTACGGGGCTCGTGCGGCTCCAGATCGGCGCGGAAATCTCGGGCGATGAGGAGGCGGCAGCCGCACTTGAGAAGCTGCTGCTCGCGGCAGTCAATGACTGACATCCTCACGAAATCGCGATTGTCCCGAATAGCCGCTTTCGCCGCGGCGGGCATCCTGGTCGTGTTTTCGCTTTGGTCCGTTTTCTCGCTGATGGCTTCCGCCGGCGAGCAGGTCGATGAGGTCGACCGGAGGCGCGCATTGTTGTCGCGCATGGAAGCGGTCGTTCGGCAGCGCGCCGGCGCGACGGACACAGCAAATGGGACGGCCCCCCAGGATCCGTTCCTTCAGGCGGGTAACAGCTCGGCGGCGGCGGCGCAGTTGCAGGATCATCTGACGAGGGAATTGCAGTCGATCGGCATTGTTCCACGATCCATGGAGGTGCGGTTTCCCGATGGCGAGCCCGGTCTGCCTGCGCAGGTGAAGCGCGCGCAGATTGCCGCGGAATTCGATTTTTTGGAGCGCGACACTGGAAGCCTGCTCAAGATCGCGGAAAGCGCCTACCCGGCCTTCAAGCTCGACCGGATAGACATCCGCGAATCCGCGGCCAGTCGTGGCGAAAATGCCGATGTGATCCTGGCCGAGGACTGGCGCAGGTTGTCCGCCACCCTCGTCGTTTCGGGTTATTGGCTAGACGACAATGCGCGCTAGCGTCTTCGCTCACCCCGCCTGGCGATCCGAATCCAGCCATTTTCGGCGCGGCGTCGCGACCGCGATTGCCGTTCTGGGCGTCGTTCTTCCGGCGAAGGCAGTGGCGTTCGACTTTACGTCGCTCAATGCTTTCGTCGACGCGTTCGGCACGCCGATCGAAGGGCGGCCCTTGTTCAACCCGGATCGAAGGCCGCCGCTGGCACCGCAAATCTCGAAGCCCGCCGGCGAGCTGGAACCAGTTGCCCCCGCGGTCGTGTCCGTGCGGCCGGACAACTGGCGCCTGCTCGGCATCGTCAGGGGCGACGACCGCGAGATGATCGTTGTGCTCGACACGACGACCAACGAAAAATTTCAGCTCGCGATTGGGGACAGCAGGGACGGCTGGGAACTGCTTCGTGTCCGCCCACGCAAGGCCGATTTGGCGCGAAACGGGAAAATCGTGGTTCTCGGCTTTCCAAGTGACGATAAAAAATAGGAAATCTGTTGCTATAAGAGAGCCGGCCCGCACGCCCGGTTTGGACCTGGCGCCGGGGATTGGGATTGATCGGAATGCGGAAGCGTATGCGGAAATTGTATCGTCAAGTTCGTTGGGCGGCTTCGCTGGCCGCCGGTACCATCCGGGCTCGCCTCCCCAATATCCGCCGCCAATGGAACGGTGACCGCTATTCCGTCGCGACCACGAAGCACGCGGTCTTCGTTCACTTCGATGTCGAGGGCGGGGTCCACGACTATGTCGTCAAGTATCTTGAGGAAATTCGCGACTGCGGCTTCGAGATCACCTTCGTCAGCAACTCTCCGAAATTTCCCGACACGACCGTCGCGCTGCTGAAGCCACTGTGCCGGCTGATCGCCCACCGGTTCAACTCCGGCTATGATTTTGCCGCCTATCGTGACGGGATCGGGCTGGTGCCCGATCTGGAGAATTGCGATGCGTTGATTCTTGCCAATGACAGCGTTTACGGCCCGCTGTTCCCGCTGAAGCAGGAGCTGGCGAAGATCGACCCGAAGAAAATCGATGTCTGGGGGATCACGGACAGCTGGCAGCACAACTATCATGTCCAGAGCTATTTCATTTGCCTGTTTCGAAAGGCGATCGCCTCGGATGCATTCCGCAAGTTCTGGAGGAATTTTCCCAATATCAACAACAAACAACTGGTGGTTCAACGCGGCGAGATCCGGTTGACCCAGGTGCTCGCTCGCGAAAAACTGCGCATCGCGGTTCAATGCCCCTACTGGGACGTGGCATCGGACCTTGTGAAGCCGTTGCGCGCCAGCTTGACGTCCAAATCCGACGACGGCTTTTCTCCCCAACATATCCGGTACTTGAAGGCAATTGAGGACAACATCGTTGCCGGTGTCCCGATGAACCAATCCCACTCCTTTTGGGAGACGAATATCCGGGAACGCCGCTGCCTCTTCATCAAGCGGGAACTCATCCAAAAGAACCCGATGGCCATTCCGTTTGTCTGGCGATGGGAAGACGTGATCGACACGTGCACGGACTACGATTCCGATCTCATCAATCGGCACCTGCATTCGCTGTGAAGCGTTCCACATCCTGAACCGGCGACTGAGCCGCGGCGGTTATCAGGCAACCGGCGAAGCCGGTGGTCGGTGCGGAGGATCGAAATAGGCGGCCAGCACTTCCCCGGCAGGACCGTCCATCACGACTTTGCCGTGCTCCAGCCAAATGATCCGCGAACAATTGATGGCGAGCAGGTCACGCGAGTGGCTTGCAAGGACGAGGATGTTGGTCGCGTCGACCAGTTCATTGAGCCGCTTGTTGGCCTTCACGCGAAAATTCTCGTCACCCGTCGACAGCCACTCATCCATGATCAGGATGTCCGGCGTTAGGATTGTCGAAATCGAAAACGCCAGCCTTGTCTGCATGCCGGTCGAGTATGTGCGGTAAGGGAGATCGAGGAAGTCGCCGAGTTCGCTGAAATCGGCAATGCGTGAATAGTGGTCTTGGAACCGTTCGCCGGTAATTCCCATCATGGCACAACGAAGGCGGATGTTCTCGCGCCCTGACGCGTCCGGATCGATGCCGAGCGCCATATCGATGAGCGAGAAGCTCTCGCCTTCAATGCGGCATTCACCCGCCGTCGGATAATAGATTCCGGCGAGCAGCCGCAACATTGTCGTCTTGCCGGCGCCGTTGTGTCCGATCAGTCCGACACGTTCGCCATGTCCGATTTCAAGCGTGATGGAATCAAGACCGCGCACCGTCACCCCGCCGTCGGCGAGGCTGCGGATGGTGCCGCCCGTTGCGATATTCAGCACTTCCCGTTTCAGCGAACGGCTCCTGCCGTCGAAGACCGGGAAGTCAACAGTCGCCTTGTTCAGGATGATCGATGCCATGCGCTACAGCCAGTACGGGATTTTTCTCGAATAGCGACCGAGAATGATGCCGGCGACCAGCCAGCCCAACACGGCAGCGACCAGGCACACGATCCAGTTGACGGGATCAGGCGCTGTGCCTGCCAGCGGATCGCGAACGACGGCCAGAAAGTGATAGAACGGGTTCAGCTTCAGGACGAAACTGAATGGCTTGTCCGCCATCGTCTCGGGCAACCACATGATCGGCGTGGCATAGAAGAGGACCTGGAGCAGGTTCTGGACGATCTGGATGAGATCCCGGTAGCGCGCGCAGACGACGGCGAGCACCGTAGTCATCCATAGCAGGTTCAACGAGACCAGGATTACGCCTGGAATCGCCAGCAGGACACCGAGACCCGGTCCCTTCCAGACGATCGCCATCACGATTGGGTAGATCACGAAGTTGTGCGCGAGGATCATGACGTTGCGGTAGAGGACCCGGATGACATGCAGGAACAGGGGCAACCTGACCTGCAGGATGATGTTCTGTGCGTCGATGAAGGCCGAACATCCCTCCGAAATGGAACTGGACGCAAAAGTCCACAGGATGACGCCCGTGCTCACATGGGGAAGATAGACCTTGAGCGGAAGTCCGAAGAGCGAGCCGAAGATGATGCCGAGCGTCCCGATCAGGATCGCCATGCTGATCGTCAGCCAGAATTCGCCGAACAGCGACCGTCGATAGCGCTTTGCGATATCGTTCCAGCCAAGCAGGAATGCGAATTCGTGCTTTCCAGCTGCTTCACGAATATCGCGCATGGAACTTTGAATGTTCGCCAACAGGTTCAAGGAATTGTCCTGCCTTTCGCGGCATTTGCCTCGGTGCGCGCACCAGCCGCCACGGCTTAGCCCATCGTACTGCCGGTCATAGCGCCAGGCCTCGCCAGCGTAAACCGGGTGGCGCGCCACTCACTGCCGCCGGCGCAATCAATTGATGGTTTCAAGGGGACCCATATAATTGAGCACCCGAAATGGCCGGGAGTCATTGGGCAGGATCGCAATATCGCCTTCGATCCGCTCCTCGTTGCCATGTTCGCTCGTGACTACCGCGTCAACGCGCCAGCCCCGGGAGAGCTCGGCGCGCGCGACCGTCGCCAGAATCTGGTCGCCCGCGACGATGTCCGACAGGTGCTCGCCGTTCTTGGCACCCCCCGCGATGAACGCGCTTAGTCGGTTCGTAGTGGCGTCGTCGATCCCGGGCACGTTGAGCAGCAGTTCCGGATCGACGATATCGGGATGTACCGTTGCAAGACCGGAAAAGACAGTCGCGTACGGCATGAGACGCTTGACGAGATCCGGACTGAAACCCGGAACCTGGGCCAGTTCGAGAATGGTCTGGAACGGAGCGTTCTTCGGCCCGCCATTCCGGTTTCCGGCGTAGTCGAGCGTTTCGCTTCCTCCGTCGGTGTTCCGCGCCATGTCGTCATCACGCCAGTCGATGATCCGACCGGCGAGGGTCGCAGCTTCCCCTGGATCGACACCGGCCGTCACCAGCGACGCCTGCAGCAATGACGTCGGCGCCTGATTGATATCCACCAAGCGGGCATTGGAAACGAATTGGCCCGAGATCGTACCGCCGGACTGGCGGGCGACGAAGCCCCCCGACAGTTGCGCCGATGGATTAGTTCTGGCGATGATGTGAGCGGCGGCGGTTTCGAAAACCGCCGGTGCCAGCGAAGCCAGTTCCCGCCGCTGGTTCAATTGCCTGACCTCGCCGGCGATGGAAGCCGTATTGAGGCGGGCGGCAACCATGACCGCCGTCAGCAGGGAAAGCGTTGCCAGCACGACGAATAGGACGAACCCCCTCGTACCGCGGCGCTGCCTTGGAATTCTCATTTCCATTCCAACCTGCCCCCGGGGCGGCGATAAAAAACGCCGCGTGCATCGCGGCTGGCAGCCCGCTCTTAGCCGCCGGCCGGCCCGACGGGTGTGTCGGCCTGGATGACCTTGACGCAGTGATTTTTTTTCAGGGCGGCAATCGCTTCATCAGACGCCTCGACGATGAACTGCGGCGTGAACTGCATCTCCCGCACGATCTTGTAGCTGAACCCTGCCATGGACTTCGCAATCTCGCTTGCGCCGAGTTCCGGGCAATTGTGGGTTACGATGTAGCGCTTCATGACAGACTGGCCATCTTTGGGCGGCTTCCCGTCCGGATTGCCGAGCGGAGGGAATCCGCCCATCGCGAATAGCGGCTCCCCAGCCGCCGTGGGCGCGTCCGGCGACGTCGACTGCACCGAGCCAGGGGCCCACACCAGAGCTGCGAAGATGGTAACCGCAAGGGGGAATGTCGCGACCTGCATGAACGTCCTTCCGCTTGGCATGACGATAACATGAAATCGGCCGGTACTGTGACCGGCCAATTCCTAACCCGTCAGGAACGCGACACATCACTGGGTGCGCACGGCCACGCTGGTCGCACCGACCACCTGCGAACCCCCGTTGCGGAAATACACATGGGCGCGGTTAGTCGCGGGATTGTCCGCGACCGTGCCGGCGCCCTGTGCGAGGATCGCGAAGTAGTAGGTCTGACCGGCAGTCGCAGTGAACGTCGTGCTCGTGACGTAGCCGGTCAGGCAGGTCCCTACCGAATCAGTCCTGCAGATCAGCAGGTTTGCCGGCATGTTCGGATCGACCCCGCCAATAGCCTGCTCGGTGACATTCACGGTCACCGATTCGGTCGCGCCGATATTGACAGCAGCCACGGTCGCGATCTGTTGGCCGGAAGTGCCCGGGATCGTGATGTAGCCCGTGTTGCCGAACGTTGCGGCGACCGCGACCAGATCAGAGATCGCCGAGCTTGAGGCGGTGTAGAGGAACGTGTTCACCCCGTAGATCGATGTAGCGGGCGACGTGTTCGCACAGTCGAAGACAAGCGGGATATGACTGCTGACCGCGCCCGTCGAGGTCAGGGCGAAATAGAAACCCTGCGACCCGCTTGCTGCGATGCTGACCGGCGTATTGGGCGACCCGGTCGGCTGATTTGACCCGTTCGTCGTCTGGTACAGGAACGTCGTGCCGGCCAGCGCCGAGGGCAGCGCAATGCTGCAGCTTGTCGCCGTTGACGCGGACGCGTTGACGATTGTGGCGAAAGCGGTCGCGGTAGTGCCCGCCTGAACGGCCCGTGCCGAAGGAAGAACGGCCGCCACGAGCGAAACCGCAGCCGCCGTCGACGAGACGTTCAGGTTGAAACTGCCGGTATTGCTCCCGAATCCATCCACGGCGATGTAGTAGGTTCCCGCCGGGACAGAGGCTTCGATCTGCGACGTGAGATTGCCGCCGAAATCATCGTTGGTGGCGATTTCGGTCAGCGCATTCACGGCCGCGCCTGAATAAAGCCCGATGTAGGTATCGAGGCCCGATGCCGCGGTATCGACATGCAGGGTGGCGGCGCTGGCGAGTACCACGCGATACCACACGGAGTTGTTCGGGCTGCTCAGGGTCGGTTCGCCGGTTTCACTTGTAGCCCCGACATTGGTTCCAGTCGTTGCGTACGGCAGACTGGAGATCACGGTCGCGTTGGCGAAATTGTCGTTCGCAGGGCCGCCCCCGCCACCACAGGTTCCACCGCCGAGGCTGTTGCAGGCCGCGGCCATGGCAATTCGCGGCTTGGTCGTGCCGGCCGAGGTGATCGAGACGCCTGTTGATTCCAGCGCGGTTTCGATTTCGGTCACGGTCTTCGTGGGGTACAGGCTTCGCAGGGCTGCGAACGCACCGGCGACGTGCGGAGTGGCCATCGAGGTACCGTTGTAGCTGGAATAGCTCGTGATATCTCCGACCGACGAGCCGTACACCGACGACGTGATGTTCGAGCCCGGCGCGACGACGTCGACCAGGCTACCCCAGTTGGAGAAGCTCGAGCGGGTATCCGCATTGTCGAGCGAGGACGCGACCGTGATGGCGTCCGAGATACATCCCGGCGCGCCGACCTGCGTGTCGAGTCCGTCATTGCCGGCCGCGATGACCGTGGCGATCCCCGCCGTGCGCAGGCTTCCGATAATCGGGGTGAGGGAATTGGAATCACAGGCAACGGAGTTCGCCCCGCCGCCGAGGCTCATGTTGACCGCGTCGATGGAGTAGGTGCTGCGCAGGGCGTAGACGCGCTCCAACCCTTTCAACTGATCGGACGTGTAGCTCAGCACGCAGGTTGTCGAGGACTGGCATTGCGGGCTGGATGCGCCGGTGTTGTTGAACAGGCTAAAGATGTTCACCGCGATGATGTTGGCCTGGTACGCCATTCCGCGCAGCGGCTCGCCTGCCTGGCGGTTGGTATTCGAACCCGCCGCGATGCCGGCCACGTGAGTCCCGTGGCTGCAGCCGTTCGCGAGGCTGGCTGCGCAATCATCGCCGGAACCAGCGGCGGTCGACTCTTCGACGGCGCCGGGGCAGCGGGACGTCGAATTGTATGGCGCGTAATTCACGTTGTAGCAGGCTTCGGAAACCACACGCCCTGCGGTGATGAATTCGTGTGCCTTTTTCACGCCGGTATCGAGAATCGCGACTGTCCGGCCGTTTCCGGTGCCGCCGGCGGTCCAAACCGTCGACATATTGACCTGCACGGTGCTCTGATCCAGCGTCGGCGGCACGGGCACGTCGGGCTGGATGTTGAGGACGCGCCCGCTGGCCGCCATGCGATCGATTTCTGCCGCCGTCAGACTGATGACGAATGACGGGCTGTAATCGAACCGCGCCGTGCCATATTGCTGGGACAGCGGTCCGCTCACGATTGCGTCGGATGACCCGAAAACTTCGGTGAGAACCGAATCCTGCACGCCGTGATTCCGCAGGGCATATTGGGAGTCGTCGGCTTTCGTGCCGCCGGCGTTCGGAGTGCCCAGCGCGCCTCGATCGTACTGGACGATGACGCGGTAGCGACCCGCAGGATCGGCCGCCATCATTCTGGCGAGTTCAGGCGCGTTGACAATTTTTTCGAGGGTATCCGTCGCCAGCGGCAAGTCCACACGCTGTTGGGCAAAGGATATTTGCGAACCTGCAACTGCACCGGCGGTCAGGATACTAAGGATCGTCGCCCTAAACATCGGGCTATACTCCCGAGTGTCCGCCGCGCTCCTTGTGCACTCAACGTCCATCCGATCCTCCCGCTTTCCATGAGTCTTTCCAACAGCCGGACTTTAAAGAGCAGACAGGGGCTTGCAACGGTATTTTTCCAAAGAATTGATGACGGAAATTTTCCTGCCCTACGAAAATCCGGTCGAGATAACCGTCAACCAAAGGGAAACAGCCAGGAACCCGCCGAATGGAACGTAGGTTCTGGCCAGTAATTTTTTCCCCCGTCGCTTGTTTCTGAGGATGGTCGCGGTCAACGCGCCAAGACTCGCGACGAGGACAAAGACCGGGTAGGCATCAAGCGGGAGCCAGACGCCTGCCACGGCAAACAGGACGAGATCTCCGGACGCGATGCCGGTCCGCCCACGCCAGGCGCCGTAGGCGAGATTGACGACCCAAAAGAACGCGAAGATGACGCTCCCGCGACCTCCGGCCTGTAACAGGGCCACCAGAACCGCATGTCCTGTCAGCCCTGCGTCCGCGGAACGTGCCGCGACAAAGCAGAAGCCGAGGCCAAGCGCCAGGCCAAGGGCCAGTCGATCGATACGGTAGCGGCGAAAATCGCTGAACGCGATCGTCAGAGCGACCGGTAGCAGCAATCCGTGAAACAGAGCCGGCAGCGGCGCGAAGAACACGGACGACATCGCCGTGCCTGCCGCGGCCGACGCCAGGCGTATCACCGTCAGCCGGTTGGGCTTCGCATCACGTTCCACGCAAGGCCGCTACTTGATGACGGACTTCGCCGGAACGCGCATCGGCGTCGGCGGCCGATTGATGTTGAGCAATTGCAGGCGGGATCGCATTTCGCTTGCAACCGACGAGGCATCGACGTCGTCGGAAATGATGCGCGGCCGGATCAACAGGATAAGCTCGGTCCTTTCGGCCTTGCGGTTCTTGGAACCGAACAGGTCGCCAAGATGATTGATATCGCTCAGCACCGGAAGGCCCGCCGATCCTGAATTTGTCTTCTGGCTGATTAGGCCGCCGAGAAGGACGGTCTGTCCGGAGACTACAGAGAGCGAACTTTCCACCTTCCGCTGCGAGATCGTCGGGGTGAGGCTTGTCGACGCCGCATTGCCGACCACCGAACTGATCTCCTGCTGGATATCGAGGCCGATCACGCCATTGGCGCTGATCCGCGGCTTGACCTTCAGGATGACGCCCGTATCGCGGAAGGAAACGCTGTTGACGATGGGTGCCGACAGGTCGTCGTTGCTCTTCGACGTTCTCGTCGTGACAGGAACTTCGTCGCCGATTTGCAGGACCGCCTGGGAATTGTCCTTCACGACCACCGATGGCTGCGAAAGCACATTCACCTCGGTCAGGCTGCGAAGAGCGTCGATGACGACCCGCGGCTCCGTTTCCGGCCCGAGAAGCAGATTGAAACCGGGAAGAACCCGATCGATGACCGCATCGACGCCGGCGCCGATCAGCCCGGCCGAACCGGTGTCGCTCTTCAGTCCGAGGTCGCTCGATTTCAGGAAGAACTGGACGCCGTGGCTCAGCTCGTTGTTCAGCGTGATCTCGGCGATCGTCGTCTCGATGGCGACCTGCTTGGGACGCCGGTCGAGTGCCGCGATCGCACGCTCGATGATCTTGTATTTCTCGTTGTCGGCATAGATCAGGAGCGTGTTGTTGGTCGGATCGGCGCTGATGCGGACATTGTCGAGAAGCGCGCCGGTAGAGGAATTCGCCGTCACCGGCATCGCCTGAGCCGACGCCCCGTCTTCGCTCGAAACGCCCTCGCCGGTCCCAGAATCGGGCGGAAACTGGCTTTGTGCACTGGCGCCTGCACTTGCCGGGGCACTGCTCAGGAACATGCTGTTCAGCGTCCCGGCGAGTTGCGCCGCATCGGCGTATTGAACCTGGTAGACGCGGATACCGACGCTGCTCACGTCGTTGCGATCGAGATTTTCGAGCCAGGAAAAGGTCCGTTGGAGCATGGCGGTGGATTTTGCCACGACAAGCACGCCGTTCATCCGCTCGATCGGCACCATCTGGACGAGCCCCGATCCTCGACCTCCTTCCTTGGAGCGGAGGATTTCCTCCGCTTCGCGAATCACGATCTCTGGATTGGTCGTCTGGACGCGGTAGATTCCGACCGCCTGGGAACTCAGCCACTCCTGGTCAAATGACAGGGCGGCCTCGATCGCGGAACGCCGTTCGGCGGACGTCCCCTGGAAGAGCAGGGCATTGCGCTCCTTGTCGACCTTCACCAGCCCTTGTCGGGTGATGAAATTGTCGATCAGCGGAACCACCGAGTCCGCTGACACATGGTAGAGCGGTACGACGGACACGCCATATCCCGGCGAAACGCTGCGGCGCCCACCGCCATCGACCTGCGCGGCCAGTGTCGCCGCCGAAAGCGGAATGATCTTGTAGCCAAGCGGGTCCTTGGTGATCGCCGCATTGGAAAAGCTGAGGGCGTTTTCGAAGTAGACCAGCAGGTTCTGGACCGGCACGGGTCGGCCAGTGGAAAGCGACACACTGCCCTTGACCGCCGGATCGATGCTGTAGGCCGTTTTCAGGATGTCGCCGAAAATGACTCGCGCCGCAGTCGCGATATCGGCGTCCTCAAGGTTCAGATCGTAAGCCTTGCCGTCCGTGGAGGGGGCGAAAAGCGGACGCGGTTCCGATCCGCCCGCCGGCGCGCCGCCAGCGAAGACGAGATTGCCTTTAGGCCCCGAACCACCCTTCCCCCTCAGGAGATCTGGCGATTGTTCGCCGTTGCGCGGAGAGCGGGGCGAGAGGTCGACATTGCGAACATGCTCGGAGGTATCGACGCCGAAAAGAACATTGTCGTCGCCAAACTTGCTGCTGGTGCAGCCGGCAATCACCATGAACAAGGTGCCCGCCAGCGCGGCATGCGCGGCACGGCCTCCCCTGTCCCAACGATTGCGCACTTCCATTCCCTTCTCCCGTCAGAAGGAATTGTAACTCGCACTTCCCGTCAGCGATTCCAAGGAGACCCGTCCGGTTGAACGGTCGAGACCGCCGTTCATCCACGGATTTTCACGAATCCGGGTCTCATCTGCCCGTCACACCTCCGGTGATTCCTGTTCCCCGGTCATCTTGCGACGTCAGGCAACCGTGGCGCAACCGCGCGGGCACGTGCCCGGATCAACACTTGTGACCGCTCGGGCACAACGCTTTCAGCGCGTGGACGAGCGATCCCAGCATGTCCGCCGATCTGCGATTCAGCGCGGCCGTGTCGTCGCCCGAAACGTCGGCAGGCGGTGCGGTGCCTTCATCGCCTTCGCTTCGATCGCTCACGGCCAGGCGCGGCAGTAGCGGCCGCATCTGGTCAGCGCCAAAGCCCGACACGACAACCGTCTGGGGCACCGAGGAGGGCGCGGGCGTCTCGATAGGCTTTGTCGGCGCTTCGGCGATGTCCGCGCGATTCTCCGGTATTGGCGTTGCCGTCACCGCCACGTCCCTAACCACCGGCCGCGCGGTCTCCTCGGCTTGGCCATTGATGATGACCAGTTCCTCCGGCCCACTGGTTCCGTAGATGATCATCACACTCCGCTCACCGAAGAGACGGCTCAGGACGGACGACAGATCGCTCCTCACCCGAGCAGTGATCGCTTTGCCATCGCTGATCTCGCCGGTGACCTTGAGGTCAAAATGGCGGGCAAGCGCCCTGATGATCGCCTTGCGCGTTTCATCGGTGACGTCGACGATGATCTCCTTGCCGTCGCCGCTATCGGAAATCATGATGTCGGCTTCCGCGGGCTGTACGCCCGAGCCTAGGACCGCGACACCGGTCGATGCCGCCAGGAACGCCACGCGAAGCGTAGTAGCTGCAATCGCCCAAATGAATCTCGGTCCAGTCATGGCCGGCAAGGTGATGCCTCCGCATTGCTGCCAAGTCGTTGGATGAACCATCCTACCGAACGCGCGCCGCATCCGCCACCCGCCGTAGCGCATTCGGGCCCTACATTCATCGTCGCAAGTTGTGACGTGTCGTCCCGATTAACCGGCTCCACGTCAACGCGCTCGCAGATCCCGTGGCTTTTATTCCCTTTTTACCTACGACGAGCCGGTTTCGGATTCTGCCTTGATCGCGCCTGAACGCAGTCGTTCGACCTCGCGGATGCGCCGGGCCGCGTTCTCGCCGGCGGCGCGTGTCGCGGCCCCCAGAATGAGCTCGGCGGCCGCGAACAACGCGGTGCACGAATCCCAGGGAGAGGGAACCGCCGTTCGCGCCGACACGACATGGCGGGCGAATCGCGAGATCGGCGACAGCCACTGGTCGGTGAACAGGGTCACGGCGGCGCCTCGGTCGGCCGCCGCCGCTGCGAAGCCGGCGAGAGAACTTGAGTAGCGCCGGATGTCGAAAAGTACCACGGTGTCGCGCCGTCCGACGTCGATCAGCTGGTCGCGCCATGTGCTTTCCTGGCCGGTCAGGTGGATGACGCCGGGCCTCACGATCTTCAGGTGCGCCGCCATGTAGCGTGCCACCGGATCGGTGAAACGGCCTCCAACCAGAAAGACGCGTCCCCTTTGGTCGGCCAGTCGTGACGCAATCTCGCCGATCTGCTCGGGCGGGATATGCCGGAACGTCTCGCGCAGATTGTCGCCGATCGCCGCGAGAAAGGGTTCGATGCCCGGCGGCAGCGGTGTTTCCGACCGGACGAGGGGCGACTGCACCCGTTCGGCCAGTTCCCCCTTCAATGCCGCCTGGAACTCGGGATAGGAGGCGAAACCGAGCCTCGCCACGAAACGCAGCACCGTCGGCGCCGAGACACCCGCCGACTTGGAGAATTCCGCCACTGTCGCAAGTCCGGCCAGCGGATAATTGGCAATGAGAGCCTGACCGGCCTTGCGTTCGCCCGACGGCATCGAGCCGAGGCGCTGGGCAATGCGCTCCAGAATGCTTTCGGCCATCGCTCCTCCCGCGCCTTTTTTTGAATTTTCCAGTTTGACAGACGCCGAAACTATGTATGAAATGATACGCAAGGGCGCAATGAGATAATCCGCGTAACAAATGTTACAGCGCCCGCTGGGTGGATCTTTTGACGGCAGGGGCGAGCGAAAACACCGCCGTGGCGGTACTCAACGGAGGGGGCAAGGGGCCCTTCCTGCTTGCCTGCGAACACGCCTCCAACCACCTTCCCGCAAGATTTGGCACCTTGGGACTGCCCGCCTCCGAGCTCCGCCGGCATATCGCCTGGGATCCCGGTGCGCTGCCCGTTGCCGAGCACATGGCTTCCCTTCTCGACGCGCCGCTGGTCGCATCGAGAATCTCGCGGCTGGTCGTCGACTGCAACCGACCCGTCGACGCGCCGGACCTCATCTGGGAGATTTCGGAATCCACCGTCATACCGGGAAACGCCGCCCTCGATCGCGACGAACGCAACCGGCGGATCGATCTCGCCTGGCGTCCGTTTCACGATCACCTGGAGCGCACGATCGCTGCCCGCCGGGCGGCGGCGCGACCGACCTTCCTGGTGACGATCCACACCTACACGCCGATCTGGAAGGGCGTGGCCCGTCCCTGGCATGTCGGCATCATCCATGACGACGACGAACGTCTTTCGCGGCCTTTGATCGAGGGCCTGCGCGCCGAGCCCGGGCTTGTCGTTGGCGACAACGAGCCCTATGCGCCGAAAGACCGCGTCTATTACACCCTTGAACGCCACGCGCGGCCGCTCGGCCTGCCCTGCGTGATGATCGAAATCCGCAACGACCTCGTCGCCGATGGCGCCGGACAATTGGTATGGGCCAAGCGTCTTGCCCGACTTCTCGCCTCCGCGACGGTCGCGAATGCCGCAAACGACGAGTTGATGGAGGCACAAAGACATGCCTGAGGCGATAAAGGCTTATGTTCGTGCCGTCGAGTGGGTCAACTACCGGGTCGGGCGCGCCGCCATGTACCTGCTGTTCGTCCTGATGGCGGTCATGATCTGGTCGACCGCCTCGAAGGTTGTCCATCTTCCGGCGAACTGGACGCTGGAGACCGCGCAATTCGTCTTCGTCGCCTACTATCTGCTGGGCGCCCCCTATTCGATGCAGCTCGACAGCAACGTACGCATGGACCTTGTCTACGGACGCCTTAGCCGTCGCGGCCAGGTGATCCTCGACGTCTTCACCATCTTCGCACTGATGTTCTACCTCGGCGTCATGCTCTACGGCGCGATCGACAGCACGCTCTATTCCATCTCCATCAACGAGCGCAGCCCGACCGCGTGGCGACCTCCCATGTGGCCGATCAAGCTGGTCACCTGCATCGCTTTCGCATTGCTGCTGCTGCAGGCGCTTGCCCACTTCTTCCGTGATGTCGCGACGCTGCGCAACGAGACGATCTGATGTCCTACGATACCATCGCCCTGCTGATGTTCTCGACCCTGATGCTGATGATGCTGACGGGGCAGCGGATCTTCGGCGCGATCGGCGTCGTCGCGGTCGTGGCATCGCTGGCCATGTGGGGAACGGGCGGGTCTGATCTCGGCTATTCGGCGGTGATGAAGCTTTTGAAATGGAATGCGCTGCTGACGCTGCCCATGTTCATCTTCATGGGCTACGTCATGTCGGAGACCCGGCTGGCGGCCGACCTTTACAAGATGTTTCACGTCTGGATGGGCCCGCTGCCCGGCGGACTGGCAATCGGCACGATCCTGCTGATGGTGCTGATCTCCGCCATGAACGGCCTCTCGGTCGCCGGCATGGCCATCGGCGCGACGATCGCGCTGCCTCAGCTAGCCCAGCACGGCTACAAGAAGGACATGATTTCCGGCGTCATCCAGGCCGGCTCGTCGCTCGGCATCCTCATTCCGCCATCGGTGGTGCTGGTGCTCTACGCCATGATCGCCCGCCAGCCTGTCGGCCACCTCTGGCTCGCGGGCATCGTCCCCGGCCTGCTGATGGCGGCGATATTCATCGCCTACGTCGCGATCCGCTCCTGGATCAATCCGTCGATCGGCCCGCCCTTGAGCAAGGAGGAACGGGCGTCGATTTCGACATCGGAAAAAGTCGCGCTCCTGCGCGCCGGATTGCTGCCGGTTTTCATTTTCGCCGTCATCCTGATCCCCTTCGTCATGGGCTGGGCCAGCCTGACTGAAGCCTCGGTGTTCGGCGCGCTGGCAACCGTGCTGGTCGCGGTCGTCAAGAAGCGGTTCACCCGCGAGGTGTTCGAGGCCGCGACCCGCAATACGCTCGCCGTCACCGTGATGTTCATGCTGATCATCCTCGCGGCACTGTCGTTCGGCGCCGTGTTCGACGGCCTTGGGGCCGGAAAGGTGATCGAGAACTTTTTCGTCGGCGACCTTCACCTCGCGCCGTGGCAGATTCTCGTGCTGATGCAGCTGTCGTTCCTGATCATGGGCATGTTCCTCGACGACACGGCCATGCTGGTGATCGTGGCGCCGCTCTACGTCACGATGGTCGATCACCTCGGCTACAGCCTCATCTGGTACGGCGTGCTCTACACGATCACCTGCCAGGTCGCGTATCTGACACCGCCCTTCGGCTATAACCTGTTCCTGATGCGGGCCATGGCGCCCGCAGAGTATACGCTGCCGGTGATCTACCGGTCCGTCGTGCCTTTTGTACTGCTCATGTTGCTGACGCTCGTCATCGTCATGGTGTTTCCGGAAATCGCGCTCTGGCTTCCAGAGCAGGTTTACGGGGCGCGATAAGGGTGGCCGCGACAAGGGAAGAATGCTTGGGAAAGAGAAGGAGAATTGCAGATGACGTCTAGACGCAAATTCCTCACGACCGGACTCGCGACCGGCGCCGCG
>WBZS01000126.1_pt1 | contig 149575 bp, 138 predicted proteins | sample 5204201 | NCBI WGS metagenome assembly WBZS01 (sample SAMN12344357, study PRJNA552823) | activated sludge metagenome | biome: Activated sludge suspended growth; feature: Nitrification reactor; material: Wastewater; isolation source: activated sludge from nitrification reactor of wastewater... | reverse complement strand
GTTGGCCAGCTCGATGCCCGAGCCATCGCTCTTGACGCGGATCTTGACGTTGTAGTCGACCACGCGCTTGACCGGCACTAGGATCTTCATGCCCTCGCCATCCTGCTGACTTGTGTTGATCTTCGCGATTGGCCGCGCGGCTCGCCGGTTCGGCGGGCGGAGAAATCGCGCGGTCGCTCGCCGGCTCGTGCTCGTCCCGGCGCTGGCCCATTCGTCGCCAGAGGCGCGGGGCCGCGCGAGGGATGAGAAAAAGGTCCCGACGCAGGTCCACCTCTCCCCGCGTCGGGGAGTGAACACGCCCTCCGGGGAGGAAGGACGGCGTGTGCAGGCTCGCGCGCGGGGCTCAGACGGCCTTCGCCTTCTCGCGCAGCATGAACTTCTGGATCTTGCCGGTCGACGTTTTCGGCAGCGGGCCGAACACGATGGTCTTCGGCGTCTTGAAGCCGGCCATGTTGGCCTTGCAGTAGGCCATGATGTCGGCCTCGGTGGCCTTGGCGCCGTCCTTCAGCGTGATGAAGGCGCAAGGCGTCTCGCCCCACTTCTCGTCGGGACGCGCCACCACGGCGGCTTCGAGCACATCCGGGTGCTTGTAGAGCACGTCCTCGACCTCGATGGACGAGATGTTCTCGCCGCCCGAGATGATGATGTCTTTCGAGCGATCCTTGATCTCTACGTAGCCGTCGGCGTGCCAGCAGGCGAGGTCGCCGGTGTGGAACCAGCCGCCGGCGAAACTCTCCTCGGTTGCCTTCGGGTTCTTCAGGTAGCCCGACATCAGGTTGTTGCCGCGCATGAAGATCTCGCCAATGGTGCGCCCGTCCTTCGGCACCGGCTTCATGGTGTCGGGTTCCGCCACCATCACCGCTTCCAGCATCGGCCCGCGCACGCCCTGGCGCGCCTTGATGGTCGCCTTGGCGTCGATGTCGAGGCCGTTCCACTTGTCGTGCCAGACGTTGAGCATGGTCGGGCCGTAGCATTCGGTGAGGCCGTAGACGTGGGTCACGTCCCAGCCCATGCGCTCCATGCCGGCGATGACCGCGGCGGGGGGCGCGGCACCGGCCACCATGGCCTTGACCGGGTGAGAAACCTTGGCGCGCTGCTCGGCGGGAGCGTTGTTGATCATGTTGAGCACGATCGGCGCGCCGCAGAAGTTCGTCACCTTCTCCTTGGCGATGGCGTCGAGGATGGCGTCGACCCGCACGGCGCGCAGGCAGACGCTGGTGCCGGCGGTGACGGCCATGGTCCACGGGAAGCACCAGCCGTTGCAGTGGAACATCGGCAGCGTCCAAAGGTAGATCGGCTGGTCGCCCATCTTCCAGGACAGCGCGTTGGACACCGCGTTGAGGTAGGCGCCGCGGTGGTGATAGACGACGCCTTTCGGATTGCCCGTGGTGCCGGACGTGTAGTTGAGCGCGATCGGCTCCCACTCGTCCGCCGGGTACGTCCAGGGATGGTTCGGGTCGCCGGTCTCCAGCAGCGCCTCGTAGTCGAGGTGACCGATCTTCTCGCCACCGACATACTGTGGATCGTCGATGTCGACGACGGCGATCGGGCGTCCGAGGGCGGCGATCGCCTTCCTGGCGATGCCCGAGAACTCACGGTCGACGATCAGGATGCGGCTCTCGCCGTGGGCGAGAATGAAGGCGACGGCCTCGGCGTCCAGCCGTGTGTTGATGGCGTTGAGAACGCCGCCCATCAACGGCACGCCGAAGTGGGCCTCGAACAGTTCTGGCGTGTTGGCCGCCATCACGGCGATGGTATCGCCCTTGGCGAGGCCCAGCTTGAGCAGCGCGGAAGCCAGGCGCCGGCAGCGCGTCGCGGTCTCGCTCCAGGTGCGCCGCACGGTGCCGTGCACGACCGCCACCCGGTCCGGCCAGATGGCGGCGGAGCGCTCCAGATAGGTGAGCGGCGTCAGGGCGACGTAGTTGGCGGCGTTCTTGCCGAGGTCATGGGCATAGGGGCTTTGCGGAGCGATTTGCGACACGACGGTCCTCCCAGCGCTTCTAGATCGTTGGCGCCCGTGCGGGCGCGGCATGAATTCGCGGGAACAAAAAGACCATCTGGTTCTTGCGCAACTGTCTCCAAATTGTGAACCGATTGTTGCGGCCGATAGCCATCAGTCTAGTGGTACCCATCGGCCGGCCTGTCGCCACCGCCGGGAGTTCAGCGGGCGCGCTGCCAGCGCACGTCGGTGGCGAGCAGGTAGCCGGCGCCGTACACGGTCTTGATGAGCTGCGGATCGCGCGCGTCGGCCTCGATCTTCTTGCGCAGCCGCGAGATGCGCACGTCGATGCTGCGCTCGTAGTTGTGATCGTCGCGCGTCTCGGCGTCGCCTTGCAGCTGGTCGCGCGACAGCACGCGATTGGGTGCCCGCACGAAGCACAGCAGCAGGTTGGCCTCCGCCGCCGTCAGGCTCTCGCTGCGCCCGTCGCCATGCTGCAGCGTCAGATTGCCGACATCGAAGCTCCAGCCGCCGAAGCTGGCCTTCGACTGCCCCAGATCGGTGCTCGCCGCCAGCAGCTGCTCGCGGCGGCGAATGACGCTTGAGACGCGGGCGACCAGCTCGCGCGGCTCGAAAGGCTTGACGATGTAGTCGTCGGCGCCGAGCTCCAGGCCGAGCACGCGATCGGAGACGCCGCCGCGGCCGGTGAGGATGATGAGGCCGAAGCGGACGTCCTCCCACAGCTCGCGCACCAGCGTCAGGCCGTTCATGTCGGGCAGGCCGATGTCGACGATGCACAGGGCCGGCGGATCGCGGCGGATGAACTGGCGCGCCTCGCGGCCCGACGCGAACGTCTGCACCTCGTAGCCGAATTCCTCCAGCGCGCCGCGCACCAGGTTGCGGATATCGGGTTCGTCGTCGATGACGTAGACGCGCTTCCTCATGGGGCTGTTCCCGCGTGTTCAGTGCCGGTGCCGCCGCCGCCCGCGAACAGCCGCGCTATGGTCTGGCGCAGATGCCGCTTGCGCCAGGGCTTCATCAGGATCGGCACGTCGCCGAGGTCGGCGGGCTTGTCCTCGACCGAGAAGCCCGTCATCAACAAGAGGCGGATTTCCGGCTTCTGCGCACGCACGCGGCGGGCGAGAGCCAGCCCGCCGGCGCCCGGCATCACGATGTCGGAGATCAACAGGCGCACGTTATCCACCTGTTCGGCGAGCCGCAGCGCTTCCTCGCCCGTGCCGGCTTCCAGCACCGAGAAGCCGAGCGCGTTCAGTTCTTCGCGCATGACACGGCGCACGTCCTCGTCGTCCTCCGCGACGATGGCGAGCGTGCCGCGCCAGGCGCCGTCCACCGCCGCCGGCACGGATGCCGCGGCCTCGATCGCCTCGCCGATGGCGCTGGCCTCGGGCAGCAGCAGCGTGAGCGTGGTGCCGTTCGCCGCGCTGTCGATGCGGATGAAGCCCTTCGACTGCTTGACGAAGCCGTAGACCATCGACAATCCGAGACCGGAGCCCAGCGATTTGGTGGTGAAGAACGGCTCGAAGGCGCGCGCCAGCGCTTCCGGCGTGAAGCCGGTGCCGGAGTCGGCTACGGTGACCTCGACGTAGGTTCCCGGCGGCACCGCCTCGTCGAAGGTCAGGCCCTCGTCGATCTGCCGGTGGACGGCACGGAAGGTGAGGCTGCCGCCGTCCGGCATGGCGTCGCGGGCATTGAGCGCCATGTTGATGAACGCATGCTCGAGCTGGCTCTGATCGGTGACGGCCCATGCCGGTCGGGGTTCGGTCTGCAACTCGATGCGGATGCGCGAGGGCAACGTCCGCTGCAGCAGAACGACCACCTCGCGCAGCAGGGCGGCGACGTCGATCGGCTCGCTGCGCAAGGGATGCTGGCGGGCGAACGACAGCAGGCGGCTGGTGATGTCGGCGCCGCGACGGCCGGCGCGCTGGGCGGGCTCGAGGTAGGAGCCGAGCCCCTCGACAGCGGCGTATTTCTCCCGCGCCGCCGACAGATTTCCAATGATGATCGACAGCAGGTTGTTGAAGTCGTGCGCCAGGCCACCGGCCAGCTGGCCGACGGCATTGAGGCGCTGCGCCTCCATCAGCTTGCGGCCGGTCTCCTTCTCGTCGGTGACGTCGCGCGACAGCACGAAGAGACCGATGGCCTGCCCTTGGCCGTCGAAATGCGGGATGAGGACGTTGGTGGTGACCAGCGCGCGTCCGCGCCGGTCGATGAAGGCGTACTCGAAGGCGGCCGTCTCGCCGCCGCGGGTGCGCTCCAGATGCGGCGACAGCACGGCATAGGCGCGCTCGCGCACGACATCGGAGAGGCGCGCGCCCGCGATCTCCTCCGCCGGCCGCCCGATCAGCTCGCGCCAGCCGCGGTTGGCGAATTTCACCCGTTCCTCGGCGTCGAGGTAGGCGATGCTGGCGGGAATGGCATCGAGGATCAGCCGCTGACGCGCCTCGGCTTCGGCGAGTTCGGCCTGCGAGCGCTGCTGCAGGGTGGCGGCCTGTTGCAGGCGGCGGTTCGCCTCCTCGAGTTCGCGCGTGCGTTCGCTGACGCGGTTGCCGAGCATGGTCACGTTGTCGCGGACGCGTGCGATCATGCCGTCGAAGGCCGCGGCCAGCACGCCGATCTCGTCGCGACGGACGACGCCGCTTTGCGCGTCGAGGTCGCCCGAGCGCACGCGCGCAGCGGTCGCCGCCAGCTGCTGCAGCGGCTCGACGAGGCGACGCGCGGTGATGAACAGGGCAAGGCCGGTCAACCCGATGACGCCGACGGAAATGGCCAGGATGCGGTCGCCGAGCAGGCGGGAGCTGGTCTTCAGCTCGTCGACGTAGACCGACGATGCGATGTACCAGTCGAACTGCTTGAAGTGGCGCACCCAGGACAGCTTTTCGTAGACGTAGTTGCCCGGCTCGCTCGGCTTGTCCCACAGATAGGAGTGCGGCTTGCCGCTGTCGGCGACGGCCATCAGCTCCTCGGCGATCGGCCGTCCCGAGGCTGGATTGGGGCGCGTCGAGAACTCTGCGCCTTCGATGTTGGAGTTGGGGTGGATGATCATGTTGGCGCGCGCGTCGAAGATGTAGGCGTAGCCGCTGCGCGCGATGCGGATGCCGCGCAGCGCCGCCCTCAGGTCCTCGATCGCCTCGGCCTTGCGCCGCTCCACCTCGCGATCGATGGCATCGAGATAGGCTCCGCTGCCGACGACGATGCCGAACCGCGACAGGTTCTTGAAGTACGACAACTTCTGCGACGGCTTGCTGGAGCCGAGCTTGGTCCACGGGTAGGTGTGGAAACCTTCGCCCTGACGGCGGGCGATGGCGACGATGGCGGTCAGGATCGAAGCGCCGTCGATATCGATGATTCCCGAGGCGTCGCGGCCGTGATAGGCGACGTCGGGATGCGAGACGACTTTGGCGTCGTAGTCCAGCGCCCAGATGTAGCCGTCGTCCCCATACTTGAAGGCGCGCAGGCCCTCGAACACGAGCTGGCGCGCTTCGGCATCGGTGATTTCCCCCCGGTCCCGGCGCCCGAACACGTGCTCGATGTAGCCGCTGGCCAGATCGACGATGCTCTTCAGCTGCGACTTGAACGAGCCGACGGTGACCTCGCGTCGCTCGTCGAGGTTGCCGGACAGGCGGCTGGTGAGCTCGAAGACGTTGTCGAGGATGGTGCGGCTGGCGTCGAGTTCGACCTGGAAGGCGTTGCGCTCGACCAGCGGCACCGCAACAAAATAGATGGCGGCCGCAAGCGCGCAGAGCACGGCCGTCATGGCCGCGAGAACCTTCAGGAATAGCCGCGATTGAAGCATGCGGGGTGGCACCAAGCAGAGCCGAGAGCCCTCATTAGCTCCGCGAATCCGGGGTCGCGCAAGCCCGCCGTACCGCACAGGGTGGATGGCCTCGCGGCCGATCGCCCGGCAACGCCGCCGGGAAACCTCTCCACGTCCGCCGGCAGTGGAGAGCGGAGTCCGCCGGCAGTAGAGAGCGGACCGCGCCCTGGTCGAGTGCGGTCCGCTGCGCTGGTCAGTGCGCCGAGGCGCCGGCGGCCCCGACACCGGTCTGGGCACGCACGTACTGGTCGTCGAACGCGGCACGTTCGGCCTGTGCACCCGCGCTGTTGTCGAGCTTGGAGACGATGACGGTCACCAGGAAGGCGAGCGTCATCGAGAACAGCGCCGGGTGGTCGTAGGGGAAGATGGCGTCCTTGTTGCCGAGCACCGTCTTCCACACCGCCGGCGACAGGATCACCAACGTCACCGCCGAGATGAGGCCGGCGATGCCGCCCCACAGCGCGCCCCGCGTGGTCAGGCCCTTCCAGTACATGGACAGGATCAGCACCGGAAAGTTGACCGACGCCGCCACACCGAAGGCCAGCGCCACCAGGAAGGCGACGTTCTGATCCTTGAAGGCGATGCCGAGCAGGATGGCCGCGATGCCCATTCCCACGGTGGCCATGCGCGACACCTTCATCTCCATGCCCTCGGTCGGATTGCCCTTGGCGAACACGCCGACGTAGAGGTCATGGGCGATGGCCGAGGCGCCGGCCAGCGCCAGACCGGCCACGACCGCCAGGATGGTGGCGAAGGCGACGGCGGAGAGGAAGCCCATCAGCACGTCGCCGCCGAGAGCCTTGGCCAGGTGCATCACCGGCATGTTGCCGCCGCCGATGATCTTGCCGCCGATCTTGCCGTCGATCCAGTACTGCGGATCGGCGTTCAGGATCGGGATGGCGGCGAGGCCGATCAGGCAGACGACGAGGAAGAAGTAGCCGATGAGGCCCGTCGCCACGAACACCGACTTGCGGGCCTCGCGCGCGTTCGGCACGGTGAAGAAGCGCATCATGATGTGCGGCAGACCGGCGTTGCCGAACACGATGCCGAGCGACAGAGAGATGACCGTGATCGGGTCCGACAGCATGGAACCCGGGCCCATGATCTTCAGCCCGTCCTTGTGGGATGCGACCGCCTTGGCCGCGACCTGGTCGACGTTGAAGCCGAACGTGTTCAGGGCCAGCAGCAGCAGCAGCGTGCCGCCGAGCAGCATCAGGCAGGCCTTGATGATCTGCACCCAGGTCGTGGCGATCATGCCGCCGAACATAACGTAGACCATCATGAGCACGCCGACGAGCACGACGGCGTAGTTGTACGGCAGGCCGAACAGCAGCTGGATGAGCTGGCCGGCACCGACCATCTGCACGATGAGATAGAAGCAGACGACGGTCAGCGAGCCGATGGCGGCGAAGGTGCGGATCGGCGTCTTTTCGAGGCGGTAGGAGGCGATATCGGCGAGCGTGTACTTGCCGAGGTTGCGCAGCCGCTCCGCCATCAGGAACATGATGATCGGCCAGCCGACGAAGAAGCCGATCGAGTAGACGAAGCCATCGAAGCCCTTGCTGAAGACGAGGCTCGAGAAGCCGAGCAGCGTCGCCGCCGACATGTAGTCACCGGCGATGGCGAAGCCGTTCTGCATGCCGGAGATGCCGCCACCGGCGGTATAGAAGTCGGCGGCCGATTTGGTGCGGCGCGCCGCCCAGTAGGTGATGCCGAGCGTCAGCAGCACGAAGACCAGGAACATCGAGATGGCGATGATGTTCAAGGGCTGCTGCTCGACGGGACCGGACGCGGCCGGCGCGGCCAGTGCCGGCGCGGCGGCAAGGCCCAGCAGCGCGGTGGGGCCCAGCAGCGCGGTGGGGAGGGCGAAGCGGGACAGCGTCGACATCAGCGAGCCTCCTTGATGAGCTGCTCGTTGAGGCTCTCGTACTTGGTGTTGGCGCGGCGCACGTAGAGGCCGGTCAGCAGCCACGAGCCGATGACGATGATGGCGCCGAGCGGCACGCCGAGCGTCAGCGTGGCGCCGGGCCACAAGGGGGTGCGCAGGACGTCCGGCGCGAAGGCGACCGTCATCATGAACCCGTAGTAGCCGATGAGCACGATGGCGGTCAGCAGCCACGCGAAGCGCGAGCGGTCCGAAGCCAGCAGCCCGAACTTCGGGTTGCTCCTGATCTTTTGATAGGTGGACTGTTGCGACATGATGCCTCCCTGATGCGCGAAAAAAGCGATGGGCTCGATGCGGCGTCCGGGGCCGCTCGCCGTGACTGCAGCAGGCGGAATGTGCCCCGGTCGATGCGCATGTCCCCTCTCGTGCCACGAGGCCGGCTGGCCGACATCGGCGGAGGGTGCGCCTCAGGCGTCTGTGGCAGCGGATCGTTGCGCGAATTTGCCCAATTGCTGCTGAATTGTTGCAGCCCGGTCGAGCTAGACCAAATGGTCAGCCGTCTTGCGGGCCGGGGAGCGGGGTGATGAAGGGCGCCCGGCGGCTGCAGCGCCGGGGAATCGGCGCTTTCGACGGCCCTTGCTGGCACCGCATCCCCCTCCCCCTCGCGGGGAGGGGCTAGGGGTGGGGGGAGCCCCGACCAGTGCGGCGAGGGCGGCGCGATCGGCAAGCCCCCTCACCCTGCCCCTCTCCCCGAGGGAGAGGGGACGCCGGATTGCCGCGCCGGCCTCAACTTCGCCCGATCGCCTGGAGGCAGGCCGCTGCTGCCTCTCCCCGCAAGGGGGAGGGACGCACATGGCCGGTGCTCAATTGTCGAGGAAGGAGCGCAGTTTGCGCGAGCGGCTCGGGTGCTTGAGCTTGCGCAGCGCCTTGGCCTCGATCTGCCGGATGCGCTCGCGCGTCACCGAGAACTGCTGGCCGACTTCTTCAAGCGTGTGATCGGTATTCATGCCGATGCCGAAGCGCATGCGCAGCACGCGCTCCTCGCGCGGCGTCAGCGAGGCCAGCACACGCGTCGTCGTCTCGCGCAGGTTCGACTGGATGGCGGCGTCGATCGGCAGCACCGCGTTGCGGTCCTCGATGAAGTCGCCGAGGTGGCTGTCCTCCTCGTCACCGATCGGCGTCTCGAGCGAGATCGGCTCCTTGGCGATCTTGAGGACCTTGCGCACCTTCTCCAGCGGCATGGCCAGCTTTTCGGCCAGCTCTTCCGGCGTCGGCTCGCGGCCGATCTCGTGCAGCATCTGGCGGCTCGTGCGCACGATCTTGTTGATGGTCTCGATCATGTGCACGGGGATGCGGATGGTGCGCGCCTGATCGGCGATCGAGCGCGTGATCGCCTGCCGGATCCACCACGTCGCGTAGGTGCTGAACTTGTAGCCGCGGCGGTACTCGAACTTGTCGACCGCCTTCATCAGGCCGATATTGCCTTCCTGGATCAGGTCGAGGAACTGCAGGCCGCGGTTGGTGTATTTCTTGGCGATCGAGATGACGAGCCGCAGGTTGGCTTCGACCATCTCCTTCTTGGCCTGGCGGGCCTCGCGTTCGCCCTTCTGCACCGCTTTCACGATGCGGCGGTACTCGGTGATCTCGAGGCCCGTCTCGGTGGCGAGGTTGTGGATGTCGCCGCGGATCTGGCCGATCTGCTTCTTCTCGCCCTTGACGAAGTTGGCCCACGCCTTGCGGCCGGTGGCCATGCGGTCGAGCCAGGTCTGGTCCAGCTCGTTGCCGTAGTATTCGTCGATGAACGACTGGCGCGATACGCCGTAGCTGTCGGCAAGGCGCATCAGGCGGCCTTCGAGGCCGATCAGCTTCTTGTTGATGCCGTAGAGCTGCTCGACGAGGCTTTCGATGCGGTTGTTGTTGAGGGACAGCGACTTGACGTCGACGACGATCTCTTCGCGCAGCTTGTCATAGGCCTTCTGCTGCTGGCGCGAGCCTTCCTCGCCCGCCACCTGCTGCTCCAGGCGCTTGTCCTGCTGCTTGCGCAGCTTCTTGTAGCTGCCGGCGATGCGATCGAAGGTCTCGAGCACCTTGGGCTTGAGTTCGGCCTCCATGGCGGCGAGCGACATGGCGTTCTCGAACTCGTCGTCGTCCTCGCCTTCCGGCGTGCCAGCGGGCGGCGTCTCGCCGGTCGTCTCGCCTTCGACAGCCGCGCCTTCGCCGAGCGGCGGCAGCGCCGCCTTCGCCTCGGGGCCCTCGTAGGTGGCCTCGAGGTCGATGATGTCGCGCAGCAGAATCTTGCCTTCGTTGAGCTCGTCGCGCCAGATGATGATGGCCTGGAACGTCAACGGGCTCTCGCACAGGCCGGCGATCATGGCCTCGCGGCCGGCCTCGATGCGCTTGGCGATGGCGATTTCGCCCTCGCGCGACAGCAGCTCCACCGAGCCCATCTCGCGCAGGTACATGCGCACGGGGTCGTCGGTGCGCTCGGCCGGTTCGGCGCGCGTTTCCGACTTGGTCGGCATCGACTGCGTGGCGATGGCGCGGCTCTCTTCCGCTTCGTCGCCGCCGCTGACCTCCTCGGCCGCCTCGCCTTCCTCGGCTTCCTCGCTGTCGACGACGTTGATGCCCATGTCGGACAGCATCGCCATGGTGTCCTCGATCTGCTCGGAGGACACCTCTTCCGACGGCAGCACCGAGTTCAGCTCGTCATAGGTGACGTAGCCGCGCGCCTTGGCGGTCTTCAGCAGCTTCTTGACGGCCTGGTCGGAGAGGTCGAGCAGCGGGCTGTCGCGCTCGGGCGGCTCGCCGCCGGCGCCGGCAGCCGCTGCCGGCTCTGCGTTCTTCGGGTTCGCCATGGGTCGTGAAGCCATATCGTATCGCCCTTGGTGCTCGAGTTGGCGCCTTGCGAGCCAGCTCCGGTCCGGCGTGATCTCTCGGGTGGTCGTCGACGGGGCACGGGCCTTACGGCTCTGGTGGCCTCAGCGGCGAGACGTCAGCCTCGAGACATTCGCTTCGGGAGGAGTGCGCTCCTGCTGATGGGGTAGATGAGAAGTGCCTTGCATGAGATGCCTGCCGGCGGCGGGGTGGCATGCGCGGCGCGCGACATCGGCCGTGTACCCGCTCGCCTCAGGCGGTGTCGTCCGGCTCTCGCGCACGATGCGAAGACCCGGCCCTACCCTGCCCGGACGAAGCGTGCACAGAGGAGGGCAGCCCCGGCGGGGGCCTGAACTCCGGCTCGGCGCTGCCGTCCGCCCCTTCGGCTGCCTCGGGGGCGGCCAGCAACGCCAGCTGGCGCTGGTGCTCGAAAATGAGCTCCTGCGCCTCCTCGCTGCCAGTCTCGTGCCACGCGCGCTCCGCCGCTGCGAGCGATCTGCGCAATCCGATCTGCCGCTCATGGAGCACGAGGGCGTGGCGCCAGCCAGCTTCCACCTCGGTCCGCTCGGAATCGGGTTCCGAAAATCTGTCACTGCGATGCGTAACGGCGGCGTCGATCAGCTTGACGGTCTGATCGGCGTCCGACCTGCTCAATTGGGAGCGCAGCCCCTCCCTGTCAAGAGAATTGTCAAGGGCTTGCAGTGAAAGGATAGCGTCGCGTAACCGGCAAAGCGCAGTTGAGGTCAATTGCAGCGCTGCGATCTCCTCGGCGTGGTCGTCGGCGAGCCAGGGATGGTTGAGCAGCGTGCGCAGCAACAGCACCTCGCGCGGGGGCAGGGGCGCGGGGGCACCGGCGCGGCCGCCGGCGCGCTCGGCGCCTGGGCCGGCGCTGGCCGCCACGATGGTGCTGCGGCGCAGCGCCGGGCTGGCATTGGCGTGCGGCACGGGATCATAGGGGGAGGGCGGCCATGAGCGGCGACGGAACGGGCCACCGCCGTTGCCGCTGCCGCTGACGTAGGAGCCCGACATGCCGTGCTGGCCCGACCGACCCTGGCGTCCACCCCGGCCGCCCTGGTGCCCGCCGCCGGCTCCGCCGCCGAAGTCTCGGACCGGGGATGCGCGCCGGGACGCCCCGCCGGTGCCGGCCCGGTCGTCTTGCTCACTCGGCCAGCGATCACTCCAGCGATCACCGGGCCAGTCGGGCGAGCGCCCATCGGGAGCCCGGCCGCGATCATCGTAGCCATCCACATCGGGCAGGGGGCCGCTCAAGTCCGTATCGGCAGGGTAATGGGCCGGAGCGCGCGCGGGCTCGGGCGGCGGACCGCCGAAGGCGTCGGTCAGGCGGCGGCGCACCTCGCGCTCGTAATGGCCGCGCACGGAGGCGTCCTCGATGCGGGCGACCAGGGCGCGCAGCTGCGCTTCGAGACGCGCGCGGCGCTCAGGGGTGGTCCAGTCCCCGGACTGCCACTCGCGCTCCCACAGCACGTCGACCAAGGGGCGTGCGGCGGCGAGAGCGGCTTCCATGGCCGCCGCGCCCTGCTGGCGAATGAGGTCGTCGGGGTCGAGACCGTCGGGTAGGAAGGCGAACTGCACGCTGTAGCCGGGCTTCAGGTGCGGCAAGGCGGTGTCGATGGCGCGGAAGGCGGCCTTCTTGCCGGCGCTGTCGCCGTCGAAGCAGAGGGTCGGCTCAGGCACCATGCGCCACAGCAGCTTGACCTGATCCTCGGTCAGCGCCGTGCCGAGCGGGGCGACGCTCTCGCCGAAGCCGGCCTCGGCCAGCGCCACGACGTCCATGTAGCCCTCGACCGCGATGACGCGGTGCTTGTCGTGGGCGGGCTGGCGGGCGCTCGACGCGTTGAACAGCACATGCCCCTTGTGGAACAGCGGTGTCTCTGGCGAATTCAGGTACTTGGCCGGCTGGTCGGGATCGAGCGCGCGGCCACCGAAGGCGATGGTGCGGCCCTTGAGGTCGGTGATCGGGAACATGACGCGGTTGCGGAAGCGGTCGTAGGCGACGGGGATGTCGTCGCCGCCGATCAGCATGCCGGATTTGACCATCTCCTCGACGGTATAGCCGGCCTTGGCCAGATGCTCGCGCAGCGCCGATTTGGAGTTGGGCGCATAGCCGATGCGGAAGCGCTGCACGGTCTCGCGGGCGAGGCCGCGCTTTTCCGCGATGTAGCGGCGTGCGTCGGTCCCGGCGGGGGCGGCGAGCGCGGTGATGAAGAACTCGGCCGCGGCCTGCATCAGGTCGAGCAGGCGCTGTCGCTCGTCGGCGCGCTCCTCGTCGCGGGCGTCGGGCGCGGGCAGCGCGACGCCGGCCTCCGCGGCCAGCCGCTCGACGGCCTCGGGGAACGACAGCCCCTCGGTCTTCATCACGAAGGTGAAGATGTCGCCATGCTCGCCGGACGCGAAACAGTGATAGAAGCCCTTCTGATCATTGACGAAAAACGATGCCGTCTTTTCCGTCTTGAAGGGCGACAGGCCGGAATACTCGCGCCCCTTGCGCTTCAGGGGGACCTTGCGCGACACCACCTGGCTGACCGGCAGCCGGGCGCGGATTTCGTCCAGGAGCTGAGGATTGTAGCGCATCGGCCTCAAGTAACCCGATTCGCCCACCTCGCTTCCCCTCCACACCACCTCCCCCGGCCCCGCCCCCGCAATCCACAGCCCATAGTGCAAAAAGAGCGGGGTTCGGGGGAGCCAGCCCGGGGCAGGTCCCGGGACTGGTCCAGCGACGGGTCCCCTGGCCTTCCCTTCACGATCCACCCGGCGCATACATGCCGCCCGGGCTCGCACGACTTGCATGCCGCCATCTCTACGTCTTCGCCACGGCGACGAGGCCTATAGCCGATGACCGACCGCATCCTCTTCCTGACCGGACGCCTGGCGGAAGCGCGCCTCGCCGAGACCGTGGCCGGCCTCGGCCTGCCCGAGGGCTCGTGGACGATCCACAATCTCGGCATCAAGGTGGCGGCGCTGATGACCGAGGCGATCGTCAAGCATCGCCTCAAGGGGCCGCTGCCGGCGTCGCGCGTCATCGTGCCGGGCCGCTCGCGGATGGATCTGGCGAGCCTTGCCGCGCACTACGGCGCAAGCTTCGAGCGCGGCCCGGACGAGATCGTCGACCTGCCACAGTATTTCGGTCGCGGTGGCCGCCCGCCGGATCTCTCCCGGCACGATCTCGACATCTTCGCAGAGATCGTCGAGGCGCCGACGCTGACCGTCGCGCAGCTGGTGATGCGCGGCGAACGCTACGTGCGCGCGGGCGCCGACGTGGTCGACATCGGCTGCCAGCCGGACACGCCGTTCCCGCACCTGGAGCAGACAATTGCCGCCATGAAGGCGCGCGGCTGGAAGGTCAGCGTCGACAGCGGCAACGTGGACGAGCTGCGCCGCGGCGCGCGGGCGGGTGCGGATTTCGTGCTGAGCCTCGACGAGACGACGCTCGACGCCGTGGCGGGCACGCGGTGCGTTCCGGTGCTGGTGCCGAAGCCGCACGGCGATCTCGCCTCCCTCGTGCGCGCCATCGACAAGGCAGAGGCGTTGGGGCTTGCCTATCTCGCCGACCCGATTCTCGATCCGATCCACTTCGGATTCATGGCCTCGCTGGAGCGCTACGCGGAGCTGCGCCGGCTGCGCCCGAAGGCCGAGATGCTGATGGGAACAGGCAATCTCACCGAACTCACGGATGCCGACAGCCAGGGCGTGACGGCGACGCTTCTCGGAATCTGCTCGGAACTCGCCATCCGCAACGTGCTGATCGTGCAGGTGTCGCCGCACACGCGCCGCACGGTGGAGGAGCACGACGCGGCGCGTCGCCTGATGTATCGCGCCAAGGCCGACCAGAGCCTGCCGAAGTTTCTCGGCGGAGGTCTGCTGTCACTGCATGAGCTGCGGCCGTTCGGGTCGACGGAAGAGGAGATCGCGGCGGCGGCGGCGAGCGTGCGCGATGCGAATTTCCGTATCGAGGTCGGCGAAGCCGGCGTGCACGTCTACAATCGCGACGGCCATCATGTGGCGCGCGATCCGTTCGAGCTGTATCCGAAGCTCGGCGTGGCGGCTGACGGCGCGCACGCCTTCTATCTTGGCTATGAGCTGGCCAAGGCCGAAATCGCGCAGGCGCTCGGCAAGCGCTACATCCAGGATCAGCCGCTCGACTGGGGTGTGGCCGCCGATCGCAAGGCGGAAGAGCTGACACGGCACGCGCCGGAGGGCGCGACACTCAGGACTAGGCCGGAGGATGCGGCGCCGAGCAGCGATCCGGCGCCGGTGAAGGTCGCCGAGGCGCCGGTCGATGCGCCAGAACGTGAAGCCAGGAAGACGCCACGCAAACCGCAGAGCAGCCGCAAGGATCCGAGATAGCCATGCCGCGCATCGTCGAATGCATCGTCACCACGCGCGACGCCAGCGGAGCACCGCACATTGCCCCGCTCGGCCTCATCGAGGACGGCGCCGGCTGGATGCTGGCGCCGTTCAAGCCGTCGCGTACGCTGGACAACCTGCGCGCCAATCCGTTCGCCGTGGCGAGCCACACCGACGATGTGCGGGTGTTCGCCGGCTGCCTGACCGGGCGGCGCGACTGGCCGCTGGTGGCTGCGGACAAGGTGGCGGGGCATCGGCTGGCCGGCGCCGTCTCGCATTGGGAGCTGGCGGTGGAGCGCGTCAGCGAGGACGATGTGCGCCCGCGCTTTCACACCCGCGTCGTGCACGTCGGCCAGCACCGGCCGTGGGAAGGCTTCAATCGTGCGCAGGCCGCGGTGCTCGAATGCGCGGTTCTGGTGTCGCGGCTCGACATGCTGCCGCCCGACAAGGTGGAGGCGGAACTCAAATATCTCGACATCGCCATCTCGAAGACGGCAGGACCCCGCGAGCAGGAGGCCTGGGGCTGGCTGATGACCCGCATCGAGAACTGGCGTCGCGTTCCGCGCCAGAGATGAGCGTTCCGCGCCAGAGATGAGCGTTCCGCGCCAGAGATGAGCGTTCCGCGCCAGAGATGAGCGTTCCGCGCCCGAGTTGGGTCAATCGATCCCACGGGGGAGGCGCGCGAGGCGGGCGAGCGTCGCGTCGCCGGCGTGGCGGGCGGCGAGGTCCGCGAAGCGGGCGCGGGCCGCGTCCGCCGACGTGCGCGAGGCGGCGAAGGCCTCGCGCCAGGCGGCGCGGTCGGTCTCCGTCCAGTCATCCGGCCAGGGCTCGTGGACGGTCATGACCTGCGAGCGTCCGCGCGGCGTCAGCTGTGCGATGGGGCGCAGCGCGTGCGCGGCCATCCCGGCCGCCGCCGTGGCGCCGACCAGGATGGTCGAGCCCAGCTCCTTGTTGGCGGCTTCGAGCCGCGCGGCCGTGTTCAGCGCGTCGCCATAGCCGGTGTAGTCGATCTTCGCCGCGCCGCCGACATCGCCGACGATCAGCGGTCCGGTCTCGATGCCGATGCGCGTGCGGCCCAGGTGCAGCGCGCTCGCCTCGGGCTCGCGGCGCAGCCGCGCGGCGGCGTCCGCCATCGCCAGAGCACAGGCCAGCGCCCGCTCCTCGTGTCGCTCCAGATCGAGCGGCGCGTTGAACAGCGCGATGACGCTGTCGCCGACGATCTTGTTGACCATGCCGCCGTGCGCGATCACGAGCGACGTCAGCGTGTCGAGATAGCGGTCGAGCAAGGCGACCAGAGCGCGCGGCTCGGCGCGTTCGACGAGGCCGGTGAAGCCCTCGATGTCGGTGACGAGAACGGTCACGGTGCGCAGTTCGCCCTCGAGGCGCGCCAGGTTCGGCTCGGCGACGAGACGCGCCACCACCTCGGGCGAAACATGCTGGGCGAAGCGCGCGCGCAAGCGTGCCTCGCGCGCCCAGGTGCGGGCGGCGTTGGCCAGCGCCGCCAGGGCGAACGCCGCCACCGCCAGCGCCACCGGCAGCACGGGATCGACGAGCAGGTTGCGCGTGCCGTGTGCCAGCGCGCTCGCGGCTGGCCACAGCAGCAGGACGGCGAGCGGCACCAGGGCGCCGCGCGCGGGAGCCAGACGCCAGCCGGCGAGGCCGGCGAGCAGCGCCGCGAGGAGGCCGACGGCATATTCGATCCACGTCAGTGCCGCCGGCCGGTGCGGCGCGTCGCCGGCCAGGATCTGGCTCACCGCGTCGGCCTGCAGCTGTACCGACGCCACCAGTTCGCCGTCGCCGCCGTGGCGCAGTCCGCCCGCTTCCGGTGCCGAGCTGCCGACCAGCACCACCGCGCCCGCCAGCCGCGCCAGCGCCGCGTCACTCTCCAGCACGGCGGCGGCCGGCAGTGTGCGCGCGGCGTCGGCCGATCGTGCACGCGGGCGCAGGCGCAGCGTGGCGTCCGGTCCGAGCGGCAACGCGTGCGCGCCGACCGCCAGATGTCGCGCCGGCTGGCCGAGGATCAGGGCGCTGGCCTCCTGTGCGAGGCGCGCGGTCTCCACCGCGAGGCCGGGCATCGGCCGGCCGGCGGCCAGCGTCAGCAGCGGCACGCGGCGGATGCGGCCGTCGGCATCGGCGTCGATCACGAGCGCGCCGAGCCCGGCGACGGTGTCGAGCAGCGGCTGCGGCGGGGCGATCGCGCCGGCTGCGCTCCAGATGCCGGACAGCGGCGTCGGGGCGGCGACGAGAATCGGGGTCTCTCGCGGTGGCGGCGCATGGGCCTCGGGATCGAGTGCGGCGCCGAGGACGCTGGGAGCATTGGCCAACGCAGCGGCAAGGGCGCGGTCGCCATCGGGCAGGGTGCGCGCGCGTTCGGCGAGCGCAGCATCGGTGGTGACGGCGGCCAACGCGCGCGCCAGCGCGGCGGGCGAGCGACGGTCCGGCTCGGCCAGCAGCATGTCGAGGCCGATGGCACGCGGACGCGCGGCGGCGATACGCGCCACGAGGCGCGCCAACTGCTGGCGGCTCCACGGCCAGCCGCCAGGGTCTGCGGTCACGGCATCGGCGTCGGACGCGGAAAGCGACGGGCGGTCGATGTCGACGACGACGACAGGCGGCATCGGGGAGGGCGCGGTGCCGCTGCCGGGCGGGCGCACGTTGGCCAGCAGGGTATCGAAGGCGCGCTCGCGCAGCACCGCATAGGGGCCCGAGGCGGCGATCAGCCAGACGGTGCCGGCCAGTGCCGCCGCCGCCAGCAGCCGGGTGAGCACGCGCCCGGCTGCTGGTGTTTGGCCGCCCGCGGTCCACGCACGCGCCAGCCGCGCCGGAAGCGGACGGCGCGCGGGCTGGACTGGCGGGCCTTGCGGCGGGGCAGGCGGCATGCGCGGGGATACCTGGCTGGCTGCTGCAACTTCGGCGCGGATCGATGTGCATCGACTGTAGGGGGCATCGCGCCGCCGGGGAACGGGCCGCCGCCAGGGGCTTGCCAATCGTGGTTTGCGGCGCGCCGCAGCCGCGGCACGCATGCCCGGGGCTGGGCCCCGCATGTTGCATTGCGGCATCAGGGCGGACTGGGCGCCGGGGCGGCCGGCACATTTCTGCTTTTCACACCTGCGCGAATAGGTCACGATTCTCGCCTGTTGCCCGCTCGGAACGCGGAGCGTCCGTGCGCCCGCAGCCACCCGTGTCGCGGGCAGGCGCGGGTGACGAGGGTGTGCCCACACGCCTTGTGTCCAGTCCTGTTCTGACGATCGAAAACCAATCCGGAGACATGGGTGTGAGCGCCAATCACCTCAGCCGACTGGCATTGCCGATTCTGGTGCTGGCCGCCGCTTCGCCGGTCGCCGCCCAGGACAGCTACCTGCGCGCCAATGCCGAGCAGAGCGCGACCCGCGTGCCCGACAGCTTCGACCGCGAGTTCATCAAGGAGTGGGAGGCCAACCCGCCCAAGGGTTTCCCCACGCTCTCCAAGGCCAACATCGAGCCCACGAAAAAGGCGGTGAAGCTCTACACCGATATCGCCGCCAAGGGTGGCTGGCAGGCGCTCCCCGAGACGCAGGTGCTGCGCGCCGGTGATAGTGGGCCGTCGGTCGGCATCCTGCGCGAGCGTCTCTCCCTGACCGGCGACCTCAAGGATGGGCCGGACAGCTTCTCGTCGACCGAGCATTTCGACCTCGGCCTCGAGAAGGCGGTGAAGCGCTTCCAGGCCTCCAACGGCCTGACGCCCACGGGCATCGTCGACAAGCGCACCATCGCGGCGCTCAACGTGCCGGTGTCCGCGCGCCTGAAGCAGCTCAAGGCCGGCCTGCAGCGCCTCGAGGAACTGGCCCGCGCCACTCCGAAGCGCTACGTGATGGTCAACATTCCGGCGGCCCAGATCGAGGCCGTCGAGGGCGACAAGGTGGTGTCGCGCCATGCCGGTGTCGTCGGCAAGACCGACCGCCCGACGCCGCTGTTGCGCTCCGCCATCACCGACCTGAACTTCAATCCGGTCTGGACGCTGCCGCCGACGGTGATAGCCAAGGACCTGATCCCCAAGGGCCGCGAGATGCAGAAGGGCGGCAAGAACGTGCTGACCAAGTTCGGCATCGATGCCTACGACGGCAACGGCAAGAAGCTCGATCCGGAGAAGGTCAACTGGTCCTCGGGCATGCCGATGACGCTCTCCTACCGGCAGCAGCCGGGCAAGGAGAACCCGATGGGATTCCTCAAGATCAACTTCGACAGCGCGCACTCCGTCTACATGCACGACACGCCGTCGGACAACCTGTTCGGCCGCAATTTCCGCGCCGCCTCGTCGGGCTGCGTGCGCGTGCAGGGCATCGAGGGGCTGGCCGAATGGCTGCTCGCCGACAACGGCGGCTGGTCGATGGACCGCATCAAGACGCTGAAGGAAACGCGCGAGCGCCAGGACGTGCGGCTGAAGAAGCCGGTGCCGCTGTATTTCGTCTACATCACCGCCTGGGCGACGGACGACGGCATCGTGCAGTTCCGCCGCGACCTCTACCAGAAGGACGGCGTCGGCGCGACCGCTTCGGCTTACTGAGCGGCGCGCGGGCAGTTTCAACGGATGCGAAAAGGGGCGGTCGATCTGACCGCCCCTTTGGCGTGTTCGGGAATGAAATGAAGTGACGGGCAGGGAAGGCCAGGGGCCTTGGGCCCCTGGACCCCTGACGCAAGGGGCGGTCAGCCGTAGATGGGGAAGCGGTCGCAGAGAGCGATGGCTTCCTTCTTGACCTTCTCCTCGACGGCGCCGTTGCCGGCTTCGCCGTTCTTGGCCAAGCCGTCGAGCACCTCGGCGATCATGCGGCCGACCTGGCGGAACTCGGCGACGCCGAAGCCGCGCGTGGTGCCGGCGGGCGCGCCGAGACGGATGCCGGAGGTGACCATCGGCTTCTCGGGATCGAACGGCACGCCATTCTTGTTGCAGGTGATGAAGGCGCGGCCGAGTGCCTTCTCCGAGATGTTGCCGGTCAGCTTCTTCGGGCGCAGGTCGAGCAGGATCAGGTGCGTGTCGGTGCCGCCGGAAACGAGCGCGTAGCCGGCCTTCACCAGCTCGTCGCCCATGGCCTGCGCGTTGGCGATGACGTCCTTCGCGTACTGCTTGAACTCGGGCCGCAGATCCTCGCCGAAGGCAACGGCCTTGGCGGCGATGACGTGCATCAGCGGGCCGCCCTGGATGCCCGGGAAGATGGCCGAGTTGACCTTCTTGGCGATGTCCTCGTCGTTGGTCAGGATCATGCCGCCGCGGGGCCCGCGCAGCGTCTTGTGCGTCGTGGTGGTGACGACGTGGGCGTGCGGGAACGGCGAGGGGTGCGCGCCGCCGGCGACGAGACCGGCGAAGTGGGCCATGTCGACCATCAGGAAGGCGCCGACCTCGTCGGCAATGGCGCGGAAGGCGGCGAAGTCGAACTGGCGCGGATAGGCCGAGCCGCCGGCGATGATGATGCGCGGCTTGTGCTCGTGGGCGAGCTTGCGCACGTCCTCCATGTCGACGCGGTGCGTGTCGGGCTTCACCATGTAGTGGACGGCCTTGAACCACTTGCCCGACTGGTTGACCGTGGCGCCGTGCGTCAGGTGGCCGCCGTGGGCGAGGTTCAAGCCGAGGATGGTGTCGCCGGGCTTGGCGAGCGCGTTGAACACGCCCTGGTTGGCCTGGCTGCCCGAGTTGGGCTGCACGTTGGCGAAGCCGCAGCCGAACAGCTTCTTGGCGCGGTCGATGGCGAGATCCTCGACGATGTCGACGTACTGGCAGCCGCCGTAATAGCGCTTGCCCGGATAGCCTTCCGCGTACTTGTTGGTCAGCACGCTGCCGGCGGCGTCGAGCACCGCGCGCGACACGATGTTCTCCGACGCGATCAGCTCGATCTCGTGCTGCTGGCGGCCGAGTTCCTTGCTGATCGCCGACGCGACCTCCGGGTCGGTCTCCGAAACATGGGCAGAGAAGAAGCGGGACGTGCCGGCGGTCATGGTCGTCATCGGGGTTTCCTCGGGGACGATGCTTGTTGTTGGAAGGCGCCAGGGAACCCCGCGCGCCTCCACCGGAGACACCGCGTCGGCCGACCTGCGACTAAAGGCGCAAATACCACGCTCTCACCGCCCGCCACAAGGACAAGCCGACCCGCCCAAGTGCCTCCCGGTGTGACCCGAAGCCGCTGGTGGGAACCGCGCGCTCCGTCAGGGCAGCACCGCCCTACCCGCGCGGGTGGCCCTGGTCGCGTTCAGCCCGACCGTCGATGGCCTCGAGCAGACCTCGCAACCGTCTGCCGCGCGCCGCATTCAAGCTTTCCACCCAGCCGACCCGCCCCTCCAGATGCGCCCGGAAGTCCGGATGCCCGTCGCGGTTTTCGGCCTCGAGACCATTGCGACGGCAATTGTGCAGGATGGCCTTCAGCCTATCATAGCTGTCGCGGGCCACGTTGAGGCGGTCGTTGACCACGATGCCGGTGACTTGCTGGCGGCGCGATCGTGTCATCACTCGGGTCTTGCGCTCGTTCAGCGCATAGCCCTCGTCGGCGACAATCGCCGCCACCGCCGCGATCAGTGACCCGGTCATGGGTGCGAAGCCGTCATCGCCCGAGAAGGTCAGGTCGTCGGCATAGCGCGAATAAGTGGCGGAGAACGAGCGCGCGAGACCTGCGAGCCTGACGTCGAGGCGCCATGCGACGAGGTTGGCCAGCGCCGGAGATGTCGGAGCACCCTGCGGCAGATGCGGCTCGCCGTAGCCGGCCATCGCTGCCCGGGTGTGACGTGAGGTGCGCGGCACGCGATCGAGCACGCTGGCCGGCGTCGCCGTCAGGCACAGGCCGGCAAGAGCGCGGGCAGCGCCGTCGGGGTATCCGAGGCTGCGGAAGAGCGCCAGCACGCGCCCGACCGGTGTCGTTAGGAAGAAGTCGGCGAGGTCGAGACAGACGACGACCGCAGCGCCGGTGTGCAGGGTTGCGCCGCTCCGACAGGAGCGTCCGACGACGAACCCATGCGCGGCAGGATGCGCCGGCACGCGGCCAACGATGTCGCGCAGAATCTTGCGCTGCATGGTCTTGAGGCGCGGCTTCGGGGCCTCAATGAGGCGGGGCGGTTTTCGAGCTCGCGCACGAAAACAATACGTGTAGTGCTGCAGGTCGGGGATCGCCGTCCGGCAGTGCTGCCTCCGGGCATCGCTGAACCAGTCGAGTTGCTCGATCGGGATCGACAGCCAGCGCGCGACATCACCGGAGGTGGGCAAGGCCGGTACATCGGCTATAACCGGCGACGGCACGGGAGCAAAGCGTGGCGGACGCAAGACGAGCCGGATCGGCGCTGAGCGACGCATCACCGTCGCGATCGCGCGATCGAATGCCGGTATCGCCATCACGAGGGTGGCCAACACGGTCGCCGCCGGCGATTGGCCATCGCCGATCCGCTCCATGACTTCGGCGACGAGTAGGCGCTGCGACTTGCGCGTGGAGGTCCCGAGCAGGGTTGCGAGACGTCGCTCCATCGCGAGCGGCCGCCAGACACCAGCGAGCAGCGTTACCGCGACGTTGTAGGCGATAGTCCTTTGCCGCGCCGTCCGCATGCAGTTCCGCGTTGCTGGAGAAGCGGGCGCGCCAACTCACCGTGTCATGCGGGGGCGAACGGTAGGCTGCACCCTACCCCCCGCCCTCGCCGCGGTCTGGCGATGGTCGTCCAATCCCCTGGGGTAGCCCCAGAGCACCCCGGTCACCCGGGATCTCTTGGCGCACCCGCTCTCGGCACGCACCCTAGCGCGGCCTCGAACCGCTGTCAGCTCCAAGTCATCAGCACACGAACGCGCAACAGCGCAATCCGTTATTCCGCCGCGAGGCGCACGGTCTTGCCCTGGCTGACGGGGCAGGCGGCCCACAGCTCTGTCAGCGCGTTGACCAGATGCTTCATGGCGGCGTCGGTGTGCATGGGGCCGGGCGTCAAACGGATGCGCTCGGTGCCCTTCGACACCGTCGGGTAGTTGATCGGCTGCACGTAGATGCCGTAGCGGTCGAGCAGCGTATCGGTGACCGCCTTGCAGTGCACCGGGTCGCCGATCATCACCGGCACGATGTGGCTCGGATTGTCCATCACCGGCAGGCGGGCGGCGGTGAGCGCCGCCTTCAGCGTGCGGGCGCGTTCCTGGTGCTGCTGACGCTCGATCTGGCTGACCTTGAGGTGGCGGATCGAGGCCAGCGCCCCGGCGGCCACGGCGGGCGCCATCGAGGTCGAGAAGATGAAGCCGGAGGCATACGAGCGGATGGCGTCGACACAGGCCTTGGTCGAGGCGATGTAGCCACCCTGCACGCCGAAGCCCTTGGCCAGCGTGCCGTTGATGATGTCGATGCGGTGCATGACGCCGTCGCGCTCGGCGACGCCGCCGCCGCGCGGGCCATAGAGGCCGACGGCGTGCACCTCGTCGATGTAGGTCAGCGCATTGTACTTCTCGGCGAGGTCGCAGATGGCGGCGATGGGGGCGATGTGACCGTCCATCGAGTACACGCTCTCGAAGGCGATGATCTTCGGCACCGAGCGCGGCAGATCCTTGAGCTTGGCCTCCAGGTCGGCGACGTCGTTGTGGCGCCAGACGCGCTTCGGCCCGCCGCCGTGGCGAATGCCCTCGATCATAGAGGCGTGGTTCTTCTCGTCCGACAGGATGACGACGCCCGGCAGCAGCTTGGCGAGCGTGGCCAACGTGGCGTCGTTGGCCACGTAGGCCGAGGTGAAGACGAGGGCGGCTTCCTTGCCGTGCAGGTCGGCGAGCTCGTGCTCCAGCTCGACATGGTAGTGCGTCGTACCGGCGATATTGCGCGTGCCGCCCGAGCCGGCGCCGACGGTGTCGATCGCCTCGTGCATGGCGGCGATCACGGCCGGGTGCTGGCCCATGCCGAGGTAGTCGTTCGAGCACCACACCGTGATCTCGCGGGGCGTGCCGCTGTTCAGGTGCTGGGCCTCGGGGAAGGCGCCGCAGCGGCGCTTGAGATCGGCGAATACGCGGTAACGCCCTTCATTGCGCACCGCTTCGACCGCTTCCTCGAATGTCTTGGCGTAGTTCATCGACACGTCCCCAAAGTGCACTTCCCCCAGACGGCGCGCGTTGTCCGCTGGCGATTCGCCCTGCCGCCAGCTTCTTTACCGCAACAGATACCCGGCGGGCGGGCCGAAGTCCATTGCGGCCAACGACCTAACGGCGCCTTGCCCGGCCCCCAAGGACCGCTGCAACAACGCGCCGCCACGGCGGGAATTCTCATTGCGCCGCATGCGCCGCGCGAAACCAACCCGTCGCAGGCTGCTCCAGCTGATCGCACGCCGGCACGTGCTGATAAATGACTTATGTCATGTCGTAAGCGTGACAAGGCGCCGCCTGCGCGACGCCGATGGATGTGCTGCGGTGCAGCATGCAATGCGGGGCGGCACCGCCTGCCGGCGCCGATCATCCATCCTGTGGCGGATTGGATGTGTGCGCTGCGTATCGCTTTCCGAACCCTGATGAGCTACAACGCCGGCTACGGGCGTTGGCCGGCCGATGCTCGTGCAACCCTGTTTCCTGCCGGACCCATATCATTGCTCATTTCCTGAGGAGTGTTTCATGACGATCCCTGCGGCGAAGATATTTGTGCTGGCGCTGCTGACGGCGGCCGCCGGGCTGCCGTTCGCGCTGTCCGCCGAGGCGGCATCCTGCTCCGGCTGGCGCGCCACGTGCCAGAAGCGCGGCGGCGGCGCGGACTGTGACGCCAAGTTCGACAAGTGCATGGCCACCGGCACCTGGACCGAAGGCGCCAAGTTCGGCGGCGGCACGCACAGTGGCGTGACAAAGAAGTAAATCTCGCCTACTTGATGCGGCGAAGGTCGAGGCAAGGCGTCGGGAGCAGCTCTCGGCGCCTTTGCTGTCTGGGCGCCTGTGCTGTTGGGGCGCCTCGGCTGTTTGGCGGAGATCGTCCATGCGCTGCCCCTACTGCGCCAGTGAGAACACCCAGGTCAAGGACAGCCGGCCGACGGACGAGAACGCCGCCATCCGCCGCCGCCGCGTCTGCCCCGATTGCGGCGGGCGGTTCACCACGTTCGAGCGCGTGCAGCTGCGCGAGCTGACGGTCGTCAAGCGCTCCGGGCGCAAGGTGCCGTTCGACCGCGACAAGCTGGCGAAGTCGGTCGAGATCGCGCTGCGCAAGCGCCCGGTCGAACCCGACCGCGTCGAGCGCATGATTACCGGCCTCGTGCGCCAGCTCGAAAGCCTGGGCGAGACGGAGGTGACCTCGTCCCAGGTCGGCGAGATGGTGATGGAGGCGCTGCGCGGGCTCGATCCCGTCGCCTATGTGCGCTTCGCCTCGGTGTATCGCGATTTCCGTGAGGTGTCGGATTTCCAGGAGGTGCTGGGCGAGATCGCGCGCGACGGCTCCGTGCCGATGCCAGCCGCTGCGCCGGCGGCGGCAAAGGACAGCTGAGAAATGCCGCCGGGGCCGCCCGAACGACGTGCCTCCGACAGGGACGCTCATGGCCATGAGTTCCAGGATGCTTAGAGCCTGCCATGCGCGGCGCTGATTTCGACCGGCAGATGATGGCCATCGCGCTCGCCATGGCGCGGCGCGGGCTGGGCCGGACCGCGCCCAATCCGGCCGTCGGCGCGGTCGTCGCCGACGAGACCACGGGAGAGGTCATCGCGCGCGGCTGGACGCAGCCCGGCGGGCGTCCTCACGCCGAGACCGAGGCCATCCGTCGGGCCGGCGAACGGGCACGCGGCGCCACCATCTACGTCACGCTGGAGCCGTGCTCGCACTTCGGCAAAACGCCGCCTTGTGCCGACGCCATCGTCGCCGCCGGCCTGCGGCGCGCCGTCTGCGCCATAACGGACCCCGACCCGCGCGTCGCCGGGCGCGGCCTGGAGCGGTTGCGCGGCGCGGGGCTGGAGGTGATGCGCGGCGTGCTGGCGCGCGAGGCGGCGGCGCTGACCAAGGGGCACGTCGCGCGTGTCACCGAGCGCCGCCCGCTGGTGCAGCTCAAGATGGCGCTCGATGCGCACGGCCTGGTGCCGCAAGGCCGCGACGGCCGGCCGGTGTGGGGCACGGGCGAGCAGGCCCGCGCGCACGGGCACCTGCTGCGCGCCCGCGCCGACGCCATCCTGGTCGGTGCCGGCACGGTGGCCGCCGACGATCCTGATCTCACCTGCCGCCTGCCGGGACTGGCCGATCGTTCGCCGGTTCGCATCGTGCTCGGCGGCGCCGCGCTGATCGAGCGGCCGCGCCGGCTGTGGGCCTCCGCCCACGACGTGCCCGTCTGGCTGGTGACGGCGGACGAGCCGTCCGCCGGGCAGCGCGAAGCAGCCGGGGCTGCCGGGGTGCGCCTGCTGCGCGTCGCCGCCGTGGGCGGGCGGCTGTGGCTGCCGGCGGTGATGGAAGTTCTGGTGGCGGAGGGCATTACCCGCCTGCTGGTGGAGGGCGGGCCGACCATGTGGGTGGCGTTCGCCGCCGCCGGACTGGTCGACGAGGTGATGCATTATCGTGCCGCGCCGCGCGCCGATGCCGGCCCGGCGACGATGCTGTCCGATGCGGCCATCTTTTCCGACGTGCGGCGTCTTGCTCCCGGAGCCGGCTTGGTGCTTGCCGACCGCAGAAGGATCGGCGACGACTGCGTCAGCCTGCTGCGCCGTACCTGAGGTTCGCCCGTCGCCGGCCCCGCGCTGCTGCCGGCGATGTCTCGCCCACGAGACCCGAATCCCCCACAGACCAGAAGCAGACCAGAAAAGAGACCCAGGCCCATGTTCACCGGCATCATCACCGACATCGGCGAGGTCGTGAGCCACGTCGGCGATCGCTTCGCCATCCGCACGCGTTATCCGGCCGGCTCGCTGACGCTCGGCATCTCGATCGCCTGCGACGGCGTCTGTCTCACCGTCACCGGCTTCGAGCCGTGCGAGGGCGACAAGGCCCTGTTCACGGTCGACGTCTCCAACGAGACACGCTCGAAGACGACGCTGGGCGCCTGGCAGCCGGGCCGGCCGGTCAACCTTGAGCGAGCGCTGGCCGTGGGCGCCGAACTGGGCGGGCACATCGTATCGGGCCACGTCGACGGCGTCGCCCGCATCGTCGGCCTGCATGCGGACGGCGAAAGCCGGCGCATCTCGCTCGAGGTGCCGGAGCACCTGGCCTCGTTCATCGCGCCGAAGGGCTCGGTGGCGCTCGACGGCGTGTCGCTGACCGTCAACGAGGTCAGCGGCAACCGCTTCGGCATCAACCTCATCCCGCACACCTTGACGGTGACGACCTGGGGGAGCAAAAAGCCCGGCGACCTCGTCAACCTGGAGGTCGACGTTCTCGCCCGCTACGTGGCGCGCCTCATGGAGTTCCGCCCGTGATCCAGGGCCCAGGCATCCGGGACTCCCGCCCCGACGCCGATGCGCACGGCTCGTTCGGTCTCGCCTCCACGGCCGAGATCATCGAGGAGCTGCGCAACGGCCGCATGATCGTGCTCGTCGACGCGGAGGATCGCGAGAACGAGGGCGATCTGGTCGTGCCGGCGCAGATGGCGACGCCCGATGTCATCAATTTCATGGCCAAGCACGGTCGCGGCCTCATCTGCCTGACGCTGACGCAGGCGCGCGCGCACGAGCTGCGGCTGGAAGCCATGGTGCGCTCCAACAATTCGCGCAACCGCACCGCCTTCACGGTGTCGATCGAGGCCCGCGAGGGCATCTCCACCGGCATCTCGGCGCATGACCGCGCGCGGACCATCGCCACCGCCATCGACCCGACCCGGGACGCCGCCGACATCGTCTCGCCCGGCCACGTGTTTCCGCTGGTGGCGCGCGAGGGCGGCGTGCTGATCCGCGCCGGTCACACCGAAGCGTCCGTCGATCTGTCGCGCCTGGCCGGACTCTATCCGGCGGCCGTCATCTGCGAGATCATGAACGACGACGGCACCATGGCGCGCCTGCCGGACCTGGTGCCGTTCGCCAGGCGTCATGGTCTCAAGATCGGCACCATCGACGATCTCATCGGCTACCGGCTGCAGAACGATCGCATCGTGCGTCGTGTCGCGCAGTCGCGGCTGGCGAGCCGCTTCGGCGGCGATTTCGACCTGCACGTCTACGAGCCGACGGTGGAGCCGGGCGAGCATCTGGCGCTGGTGAAGGGCGACCTCAGGAAGCCCGGCCCGGTGCTCGTGCGCGTGCATGCGGTGAACGCGCTCTACGATCTGCTCGGCGTCGGCAGCGACCTCGGCGACGACGGGCAGATCGCGCGCGCCATGCGGGCCATCGCGGCGGAGGAGCGCGGCGTCATCGTGCTGATCCGCGACCTGCGCCCCAACAGCTTCTCGGAATGGATCGCGCGGCGCGGCGACAAGCCGGATGCGGCCGTGCGCGGTCGTCGGCAGGTGGAAATCGGCGTCGGTTCGCAAATTCTGCGCGATCTCGGCGTCACGGAGATGCGACTGCTGACCAACAGCCCGGCCCACGTCTACGCAGGCGTCGAGGCCTTCGGCTTGAAGATCGTCGGAACCAGGGGGCTCGACTAGAGCATGACCGCGCGGACCAACAGGCCCACCTTGACCGTCTCGAAGCCGCCGATGCCGCGTTCGCGCTGCCGCGTGCTGATCATCGAGGCGCGCTTCTACGACGACGTCTCGGATGCGCTCGCCGCCGGCGCGGTGGCCGAGATCGAGGCCCAGGGGGCCGCCTGCGAGCGGGTGGCGGTGCCGGGCGCCCTCGAAATCCCGCAGGTGCTGGCTCAGGCCGTCGCCTCGGGACTTGTGCCGCGCACCGCGCCCTCGGCGCGCTATTGTGGTGTCGTGGCGCTGGGCTGCGTCATTCGCGGCGAGACGGCGCATTATGATATCGTCTGCAACAACGCCAACCATTGGTTGATGGATATCGCCACGCGCCATTGCGTGCCGGTCGGCAACGGCATCCTGACCGTCGACACCATGGAGCAGGCCATGGCGCGCGCCAAGGGCGGCCGCGAGGGCAAGGGCGGCGATGCGGCCCGCGCCTGCCTCAGGCTCGTCGATCTGGCGCGCACGTTCCAGGGACAGGGCGCATGACCAGCGAGCCAAGACAGAAGCCGGCGGTGCAGAAATCGGCCCCGAAACCGCGCGGTGGCGGAGCCGGCAAGGCCGGCGGCGGCAATGCCCGCAGCGCATCCCGCATGGCGGCCGTGCAGGCGCTCTACCAGATGGACGTCGCCGGCACCGAGATCGCCAGCGTCATCCACGAGTTCACCGACATCCGCTTCGTCGCCGACGATGCCGAGGAGGAGATCCGCGGCGCCGACCCGCAGTTCTTCGCCGACATCCTGCGCGGCGTCGTGCGGCGCCAGCGCGACATCGACCCGATGGTCGATGCTGCGCTGGCCACCGGCTGGCGGCTGTTTCGCGTCGATTCCATCCTGCGCGCCACGTTGCGGGCGGGGGCGCTGGAGCTGATGGAGCGTCCGGACGTGCCGGCGCGCGTCGTTATCAACGAGTACATCAACGTCGCGCATGCGTTCTTCGACGGCGAGGAGCCGCGCGTCGTCAACGGCATCCTCGACCGGCTGGCGCGACGGCTGCGCGCGGCCGAGTTCGAGCCGGCGTCTGGCGGCTCGGCCAAGGCGCCGCTGCCGGGCGAACCGGACGCTGGCGGCGAGACGGGCTAAAGGCGCGGGATCGCCAGGGCGCCGGCGGCGTGACGGCCCGGCCACCCCGCGCTGATGGTCGTCCCGCCCTCCTTGCGAATGTGCGCACCTCGAAACGAGGAATCCAAGCCGATGCCTCGCAAGTCCGGCACCCCGCCCGCAACGCCGGTTTCACCAGCCGCAGCTGGCGCGCCGCGCGGCGAAGAGGCCGTGATCCAGCGCTACTTCGCGCCGCTGGCGGCCGGCGCGGCCGGCGCCTACGGGCTCGGCGACGATGCCGCCTGCCTGACGCCGACGCCCGGCCACGACCTGGTGGTGACCACCGATGCCATCGCCGAAGGCGTGCATTTCCTGCCCGGCGATCCGCCCGCCGACATCGGCTGGAAGGCGCTGGCCGTCAATCTGTCCGATCTCGCCGCCAAGGGGGCCACCCCGCGCGCCTACGTGATGGCGCTCGCCATGCCGGAGCTGCCAGCCCCGGACTGGCTGGCGGGGTTCGCCGCCGGCCTTCGCGCGGCGCAGGAGGCGCATGGCACGGTGCTGATCGGCGGAGATACGGATCGCCGGCCGGGACCGCTGTCGGTTGCCATCACGGCGCTGGGCGAGGTGCCGTCGGGGCGCATGGTTCGGCGTGGCGCGGCGCAGGCCGGCGATCTCATCTTTGTCAGTGGCTCCCTGGGAGACGCTGCGCTCGGCCTGAGGCTGCGGCGGGCACCCTCACTGGCGCGGCCATGGAACCTCGACGACCGAGCGGCGGCGCAGCTGGCCGGCCGCTACCTGCGTCCCGCGCCGCGCACGGCGCTGGCGCCGGTCCTGCTGGCGCACGCCTCGGCCGCGATGGACCTATCCGATGGCCTGCTGAAGGACCTCGGCCGCATGTGCCGGGCGAGCGGGACGCGTGCCGAGGTGGCCTTCGCGGCCTTGCCGCTGTCGCCGCCGGTGCGTGCCGCCCTGGCTGCGGATACGGGGCTCGCCGAGGCGATCGTCGCTGGGGGCGACGACTACGAGCTTCTCATCAGCGTGCCGCCGGCGGCGCGCCGCGCCTTCGCGCACGCAGCGGCCGCGGCCGGTGTCGCCGTCGCCCATATCGGCCAGCACAGCGCGCGGGCGAGCGGGCAGTCCAGCGCTGCGCCAGCGGACGACGTCATCCTGCGTGATGCGGTCGGGGCTGCCATGCAGTTGGTGCGTACCGGCTGGGATCACTTCTGAGCCCGCCGTCCAAGCCTATCGACGCCGCCCGCCGTCAAGGCGCCGGCACATGGCGCAGAATTGCAACAGTGATAAGCACTTGAGGTGCTGTCGCGGGGGGCGGAACCTTGGTATCCGGTCTTCGTTTGGCCATATGAATGCCAAATCTGAGCCGGCAGATCGCCGCCGCGTATCGTCGACGTCGTCACTCCGCGAGGGGAAACGGGGGCGGCGCCGTGTCCGGGTGCAGCGTCCGCAGGGTCGCGTGGCGTCTGGAGAAAAAGCCGTTCACTGGGATGATGTGATGCCGAGAATTTGCGGGACCGATGCTGCCATCCAGACGCAGTGGGCCGATGGTGAGCGGACCGGTGGCGGGTATGATTGCTCGATCTCCAGCCGCGCGACGAGCCGGTGTGCCCGCAATGCGGTGTGGCCCTCGATCGTAACAGCCGTGCTGATGCTGGGCCTCGCGCCGGCTGCGTCGAGCGCCCAGGAGAACTGGTGGGACAAGCTGACCGGGTTCGGCTCGTCGATGGATACGCGGCCGGCGGCCAACGAGCGCCAGCCCGACCCGATGGACGACCTGCGCCCCGACTCCACGCCCTGGCGCAGCGACGCCATGATCGAGTCGCTGGAGAACGCCATCGAACGCTATCAGAAGATCGCCGCCAACGGTGGCTGGCCCGTCGTGCCCACGGGCACGCCGCCGCGCATGATGCGCCCCGGCGACGACGACGAGCGCTGCAACATCCTGCGCAAGCGCCTGCTGATCGAAGGCGACCTGCGGCGCCAGGACTACTACGACAGCTATTCGTTCGGGCCCGAGCTGGAGACGGCCGTGCGCCGCTTCCAGTCGCGCAACGGTCTGCGCGTCTCCGGCCGTGTCGACCAGCCGACCTTCGCCGCTCTGAACGTCAGCGCCGACCAGCGCGTGGCGCAGCTGAAGCTCAACCTGCAGCGCCTGCGCGAGCTGATGGCGCAGAAGGTCGAGGATCGCTACATCCTCGTCAACGTGCCGGCGTTCCAGCTCGAGGCGGTGGAGAAGTTCGAGGTGCAGCAGCGCCATCGCGTCATCGTCGGCCGCATCGAACGCCAGACGCCGGCCATCAAGGCCACCATCAAGGCGCTGAACTTCTTCCCCTACTGGCGCGTGCCCGACAGCGTGGCGCAGCTCGACCTGATCCCCAAGCTGCGCAAGGAACCGCAGTATCTCGAGCAGGAGGGCATCCGCGTCTTCACTGCCGACGCGCGGCAGGAGCTCGATCCGCGCAACATCGACTGGACTACGGCCGACGCCTCCAAGATCAAGTTCAAGCAGGATCCGGGCGACAAGAACGCGCTCGGCCTCGTGCGCATCGACATGCAGAACCCGGAAGGCGTCTACATGCACGACACGCCGATGAAGAAGCTCTTCGAGCAGCGCGGGCGGGCGTTCTCGGCCGGCTGCGTGCGGGTGCAGGGCGTCTACAAGCTGGCCGAGTGGATCGCGCGCCACGAGATCGGCTGGGAGCAGCCCGGCCGCGTGCAGGATGTGCTGCAGGGCAAGCAGGCGCTCGACCTCAACCTGACGCGCCCGCTGCCGGTGTATTTCACCTACATCACTGCCTGGGCCGAGCCCGGTGGCGCGGTTGCATTCCGTCCCGACCTCTACGGCCGCGACGGCGGCCGTGAGCTGCACGCTGCCGGCGAGCGCGACCCGAGCGAGGGACCGGCGCCCGCGCCGTCGCTGGCGCCGTAGGCGCGAGCGACGGTCCCGCAGCACGCCCCTCCGCAGCACACCGAGCGGACGGCAATTATCGAGCTGACGTTAGCCCGGCGCGCCACTGGCGTGCCGGGTTTTTTGCTGTCGCGCTGGCGGGTCCCGTCCCAGCCCGCGCGACGCCAAAGCTGCGTTAAGGGTTCATTAACCAAATCACGGCAGTGGGCGGAGCTTGACCGTGTGCCGCGTCTGAATATCGAGCAGCCTCGAGACCCATGCGCATGCAGCTTCGCTCCGGCCCCCGCCTCTCCGCCGCCTTCCTGACGCTCGCTGTCGCCTGGTCGACCGGCGCTGCGACGGCCGCCGCCGAGGCGCCGGCCAAAGCTGGTCCAGGCTGGTCTGCCAGCGGTTCGGTCGTGCGTCTGGAGCGCGCGCTGCCCGGGCCGGCGCTTGGACGCATCGCGGCACGCATCAAGGGTGGGTTGGTGCGGCAGAGCCGGATGGCGGTGCAGTTCTACCTGCCCTCCCAGAAGGCTGGCGACAAGCCGTGGGCGATCGCGACATTCGCCCCGGACCTGCGGCTGCTCGTGCAGGGCGGCGCCCCCGACGATCACGAGGTCCTGCGCCTCGAGGTTCGCAGCGATCTCAAGTCCGCCGATGTCCAGGCCGTGGGGGCGGATGTGGCCGCCAGCGGCATTCTGCTCACGCGGGCGGGAGGCGCGTCCGCTGCCGGGGCGCATGATGCGGTCGATGCAGCCGACGACAGGGTTGCCCTGGCGCCCGACGACGACGGTGATGCGGCAGCGGCGGCGGCGGCGGCGGCGGAGCGACGCCTCGCCGAAGTCGATGACGATACACCGCGCTTCGGCCGCGCGGCCGAGCGGTCGCGACCGGCCACCGTTGTGGCGGTGCGTCGGGAGCCCCAGCGGACGGTGGGCGCGACCGGAGCGGAGCGGCAGCCGCCGGCGCCGGCCTTGATCGGCACCGTGCCTCCTGGGCGCGGTCCGGCTGCGGATCCGTCGGTCGCCGCGCTGATGGCCGCCAAGCTCGGCCAATAGCGGCGACATTTGCAGCCCGGCGCGGCAAAGCCTGACCCAGACCGGGGTCAAACGAGTCCGGCCCGGTCTCGTAAACGCGTCAGTAACCATGATTGGGGTAGTGCACCTGGGTGCGGTCTGGTGGCCGCGCTCTCGTAGCCTCGTGGAGCCCCCCCCCCTTGCGCGCGCTTCCGCTTCTGCTCGTCGTCGTGGCCGTCGCGTCCGCGGCGCCGGTTTCCCCGGCCGCCGCCGCCGAGGCCATCGCTTCGGGGACGCCCGGCTATCAGCTGATGTACGAGGATGCCTCGTCCGGCAAACGCATCGTCGCCGTGCGCCTCGATCGCCGGGTGCCGGAGCAGGACCTCGGCCGGCTCGCCGAGGCCGTCCGTACCCGCTTCCCGACACCGGCCACGCGCACGCAGGTTCAGTTCTACCTGGCGCCGCAGCGCAGCGGCGAGATGCCGTGGGCGACGGCGGTGTTCGCTCCCGACCTGCGCCTGCAGATCAGCGGCCTCACCGTCGAGGAGGAGGAGGTGCTGCACCTGGAGGCGCAGAAGGAAACGCGGCCGATCATCGGCGCGTGGCTGACCGGCCCGCCGGCATCGCCGGGCAGCCTGATGATCGTGCGCGAAAAGGGCCGCCTCACCGCCGAGTGGCGCCTGCGGGGCGGCCATCGCACCCAGGACGAGGTCGTCGAGAGCCGCTGGAACGGCGGCCAGCGCTACGACGTCAAGGGCGACGCCGGACAACACTACGTGGTGACGCGGGCCGGCACGCTGGAGCTGCGCGACGCGCGCGCGCTGATCGCGACAGCCGAGCCGATGCTCATCGCCAGGCCGTCGCAGCCGACCGCGCAGGCATTGCCCCGCCCGCCGGCGGTCCCCACAATCTCGCCAGGCCATGCACCGCCGCCGTCCGGCGCGGCCGCAGTGGCGCCGAAACTGATGATGCCGGTGCCGAGCCAGCCGGCCGCCCTGCCGCTCCAGGCCGATCCGGCGCTCGCTCTGCGACAGGTGCCCGCCGACGGCAGCTCCGACGCCGCCGCCGCCGGGCTGCCGGCGCCGCCGCAGGCCGCGACGGCACGGGCCGCAAACGCCGTCCCGGCCGTCAGCGTCGCCGCGGCGCCCGCGCCGACGGTCGGCAAGACGGCGAGCCGGAAGGTGCAGCAGCGGCACGCCCAGTCGCGTCCGGCGGCCGGTCTCGCCAAGCCAGTGCGCGGCCGGGCCGCCAACGACCCGTCAGTCGCCGCGCTGATGGCGGCCAAGATGGGCCAGTAGGCGCGCCGATCCGGGGCCGGCGCCGCACCAGGCATGGGGGCCGGCATGGGGGCGCGCATGGCGAGACGGTGCACGCCGCCGGGGAGCTGGTGTAACTTCCGCCCGATTCTGAGCTAGACTGTTCCGTGCCGTCAGGCGGCGGCAGGTCGCCGCCGGGAACGAGGTCAGCGGAGCACGTTTGAGCGCATGAAGTTCGTCGCCCCGGATGCGCCGTTGCCGCTCGCGCGCTGGACCAGCCGTGTTGCCTTCTTCTCGCTCGGCCTGCTCGGGGCCGCCATCTTCCTGCATCGCCTGTTTCCAATGCCGACGACGGTGGCGGTGAACATCGTCATCGCCGCCTACATCGCCGCCGGCATGGCGATGGCGCTCGCCGTCATGGCCGGTGTGCAGATCTGGCGCACCGGCAAGCCCGGAGCCGCGCGCGTCGCGGTGGCGTCCATCGTCGGCGCCGGTTTGCTCGGCTGGCCGCTGTGGTTCCTGCCGCAGATCCGCGCGCTGCCGGCCATCAACGACGTGACGACGGATACCGCCGCGCCGCCCGCCTTCGTGGCGCTGGCCAAGGAGCGCGGTCGCGCCGTCGACTATCCCAAGGCGCGCTTTGCCGGCCAGCAGGCGGAGGCGTACCCCGATTTGCGCTCGCTGGTCATCGATCGCGGCGTCGACGAGGCCTTCGAGCTCGCGTCCGATGCCGTGCGCCGCCTCAAGATCAAGGTGGTCCGCGAGGAGGCGCCGGCGGCGGCCGGCGGCAGGGGGGGCATCGAGGCCGTGGATCGCACCACGGTGTTCGGCTTCTACGATGATGTCGCCATTCGGGTGCAGGGTGATCAGCGTCGGTCCCAGATCGACATCCGTTCCGCCTCACGCTTCGGCCGCCATGACCTCGGCCGCAACGCCGAGCGCATCCGCCATATCCTGAAGGAGGTGGTGGCGCGCCTGGAGGCGACCGTTCCGACCGCCAGCGGCGAGCGCGTCGGCAGCCTCGTCAAGCGCAAGCGCGCGGCGGTGCCTAAACGGCAGAAACCGGGCGATCCCAAGTCAGCGGGCCAGACCACGCCACAAGGTGCCGGGCAGCCAGGTGCTCAACATGGGCCTGGACAGAAAGCGCAGCCGCCATCGAAAGACGGGGGTCGAGGCCGCGGTAAACGGCCGGGACAATCGTTCGAATAGTCGTGGCGCCGGCGCGGATGGCGTCCAGGATCGCCTGCTCGCGCATGCGGCGGTGCACGAGGTAGGCGCGCACGGTACGGGTGGGCTCGCGGATGCGCCCGCCGTGACCGGGCAGGTAGAGCGTGTCGCGGCGGGCGAGCAGCAGCTCCAGCGAGGCCAGATAGGCGGCCATGTTGCCTTCGGGCGGTGCCACCACGGACGTGTTCCAGCCCATGACGTGGTCACCTGACAGCAGGACGCCGTCGGCAACCATACCCTCTGCGCCGGTCGCGCCCGACAGCGCGAAGCAGAGGTGATCGGGGGCGTGTCCGGGCGTGTGCAGGGCCGTCACCGCACACTCGGCGAGGTCCAGCGTCTCGCCGTGCGCCAGTTCCAGGTCGGGCGTGAAATCGAGGTCGACGAACTCCGAGCCCGACGGGCTGCTGGCGAGAGCGCCGCGCTGGGCGCGCACGGGCGCGAAGGCGCAAGCGACGGCGCCGGTCGCGGCCTTCAGGCGCGGCAGGCCGTCGACGTGATCACGGTGCGTATGGGTGAGCAGGATGTGCGTGATCGGGCGCCCACGGGCGGCGCGCAGGATCGCTGCGCAATGCGCCGCGCTGTCGGGGCCTGGGTCGACGACCGCGAGCGAACGGTCCCCGATGAGGTAGGTGTTGGTGCCCTTGAAGGTGAACGGACCAGGATTGTCGGCGACGAGCCGCACCACCAGCGGGGCGACGGGTTTCGCCTCGCCGTAGGCGAAGTCCATGGCGCGGTTGAAGGAGAGGGTGTCCGACATCGGGGGCCCGTGATGCCTCGCGGGGCTGGCTGACCAGCTTCCCGAAATACAACAAGGCGCGAGCCGCGGATACGGCTCGCGCCTCGATGTTGAGCATCGCATATCTCCCCCGGCGTCCCCCGACGCCGGCGATGCGAGGCCCGTATGGTGCCGATCAGAGACGGAAGCGGATCTGGTCGGTCCAGAAGCGCTCGAGGCGGATCAGCGACTTGTTGAGGCCACGGAAGTCCTCGCCCGAGATCTCGCCGACGGCCTGCACCGAACCGAGCTGGCGCTGGTAGAGCTTGCTGACGATCTGGCAGGCCTCGAGGCCCTTGTCGGTCAGGCTGACGCGCACGGAGCGGCGATCGCTCTCGGAGCGCTTGTAGTGGATGTAGCCCATGTCGACGAGCTTCTTCAGATTGTAGGAGACGTTGGAGCCGAGATAGTAGCCGCGCGTCTTCAGCTCGCCCGCCGTCAGCTCATTACTGCCGATGTTGTACAGCAGCAGGGCCTGCACGCTGTTGAGGTCCGAGCCGCCGAGGCGGTCGAACTCGGCCTTGATGACGTCGAGGAGAAGGCGGTGCAGGCGCTCGACGAGACGCAGGGCCTGCAGGTATTCGCTTCGGAACGTTTCGTCCTGAGCCGGCGCACGGTGGCGCGCGGCGTCGATTGCAACACTCATCTGGAGCCTCTTTACGCTACTGCCTGTTTGACGCACCCCGAGTTGTTCTCGGGTTTTGTTGAAATCTACCGGCAAAGCCTAAAAGTTACCTGAATAGGCATAGTAAAAGAATAGTAACAGCCCTGTCACGGAACGGATTATTAGGGTGCATTGCACGCAAGAGTCGCAGCGCAGTCACGCTGGTGCGCAGTCAAGTTGCTGAATATAAATGGAAAAAGCAGCGTCGTCGTGAGACGGCTGGCGCCTCGGATGTGTGAATTTCAGCCACCAACAGCGCTGGCATTCCGCAGCGCAAGGTTGCAGCCGTTAACGCGGCGTTAGGACAGAGCTTAACGGCGCGTGCCGGAGACGCCCGTGGCCGGAAAAAATGAAATTGCGCCGAGGGGCGTGCCCTCGGCGCATGGCAACAAACGAATTGCGCGGTCCGCGCCCCGGATCAGGGCAGCAGCACCGTCGAGCCGGTGGTCTTGCGGCCTTCCAGGTCGCGGTGGGCCTCCGCCGCCTTGGCCAGCGGGTAGGTCTGGTTGACGTCGATCTTGACCTGCCCCTTGGCGACCACGTCGAACAGGTCGTTGGCGCTGGCTACGAGGTCGGCGCGGGCGGCGGTATAGACGAACAGCGAGGGCCGGGTGGCGAACAGCGAGCCCTTGGCGCCGAGCAGGCCGATCTCGAACGGAGGTACGTTGCCGGATGCGTTGCCGAAGCTCACCCAGGTGCCGCGCGGCCTGAGGCAGTCGAGCGAGCCGGGGAACGTGTCCTTGCCGATGCCGTCATAGACCACGTCGCAGCCCTTGCCGCCGGTGATGTCTTTGACGCGGCTCACGAAATCCTCGGAGCGGTAGTTGATGGTGTGCGTCGCACCGGCGGCCTTGGCGAGCGCCGCCTTGTCGTCGGACCCCACCGTGCCGATGATGGTCGTGGCGCCGAGCGCCCGCGCCCACTGGCACAGGATGAGGCCGGTGCCGCCGGCAGCCGCGTGCATCAGCAGCGTGGTGCCGGGACCGACCTTGAACGTCTCGCGCAGCAGGTAGCGGGCGGTCATGCCCTGCAGCATCATGGCGGCGGCGGTCTTGTAGGGGATGGCATCCGGCAGCTTGACGACGCGGTCGGCCGGGATGACGCGCTCCTCGCTGTAGGCGCCGACCGGGTTGGCATAGGCGACGCGGTCGCCGATCTTGAGGTCGCGCACGTTGCCGCCGACCGCCGTCACCTCGCCGGCCCCCTCCATGCCGAGAACGGCGGGCAGCGCGGGGAGCTTGTAGAGCCCGGTCCGGTGGTAGACGTCGATATAGTTGAGGCCGACCGCGTGGTGCCTGAGGCGCACCTCGTCGGGGCCGGGCGCGCCGACATCGATGCCCTCCCAGCGCAGTTCCTCGGGGCCGCCGTAGGCGTGGATTCGGATCGCTTGCACCATGGGTCGCATTCCTCCGGGTTTTGCCGTCCGCAGCGCGTGGGGCAGGGCGTGAGGGGTGGGCTGCGGTGGGGCGTTGCTGCTTCGTTAACCCGAATCCGTCTAGGGCGGAAGCTGGTGCTGCCGGCCGCGCGCCGACGCCCGCGACCGGCCGCCATGAGACGGCCACGAGGGCCTCCTAAACGCCGATCGGATGCCCCAAGAGGGTCCGAGGAGGGGATGTGAGATCAGTCAGCGCCTGCGCGTGCGCCCATGGGAAGACCCGGTCCCGATCACGTCCCGTCGCGCCGGGGTGGGGTGTGGGCGGCGCCTTGCTCGCCGGTCTCGTCCTGGCGGGGTGCGCCACGTCCGAGCCGCCGAAGGTCGGCCAGCATAGCGGCCTCGCCTGCGTCGACGATTCGGTCGAATGCATCAGCCGCCGCCAATCGGCGCTGCGCCAGATGATGGCGGACAGCCAGCGCGGCTGGGTCCGCGAGCAGCCCACGCCACACGCCTATGCCACCGGCGTGCGCCTGTTCGCCTTCAAGACCAAGAAGAAAGAATTGTCGTGCGACGAGCTGAGCCACGGGCGCCGGGAGGCCGACGCCGCCCCCGGTGTGCTGCGTGGCCCGGGCGGCCAAGGCCTGACACCGGCGCAGATTTCCCGCGGCGTGATGCTGGCCGGCGACGTCGGTCGCGAGTTGGGCAACGAGTTCAACCGCCGCTGCCGCAAGGCCTGAGCCGCTGACCCGGCCGCGCCGGCCGCCGTCGTGCGACGGACGACGGCCTTCCCTTGCGTGCCATGATTGGGCAGCATGCGGTCGCCGAGCAGGGGCGGCCAGTCGGCTGGCCCCTTGCGCTTTGCCGGCTGCGCACGCATGTCGTCGGGACGGTATGCCCCTGGACCCGGGGGAGCGCGAGAGAGAGCCGCATGTCCATCGAAGATATCGTTCAACCGATCGTCACCTTCGTGCGCACGCACGAGAGCTGGGCCATGCCGGTCGCCTTCCTGGTCGCCTTCGGCGAGAGCTTCGCCTTCCTGTCGCTGTTGTGGCCGGGAACGGCGATCCTGGTCGGCATCGCGGCCCTGTTGGCGGCGAGCGGCATGGAGATCAGGGCCCTGTGGCCGGCCATCGTGGCGGCGGGGCTGGGCGGCGGCGTCGGCTATGGCATCTCATATTGGATCGGGCGCTACTTCAAGGACAGCATCGGCTCCATCTGGCCGTTCAAGTCCAATCCCGAGCTGATCCCCCAGGGCAAGGCGTTCTTCGAGCGCTACGGTGCCTTCGGCGTCTTCCTCGGTCATTTCTTCGGTCCGGTGCGGGCGGTCATTCCGGTCGTCGCCGGCATGTTCAACATGAACCAGGTCTCGTTCCAGATCGCCAATTTCGCCAGCGCCTTCATCTGGGCGGCCGGCGTCATCGCGCCGTCGTTCTTCCTGGTCACGTTCAAGGACCAGATCTTCCAGTGGATGCGCGACTACGAGCTGGTGATCGCCGGCCTCATGTTCCTGCTCGGCCTGCTCAACACGGTGCCGCACAAGCTGCTCGCGGTCCCGACGCTGCTGGCCTTCGTGGCGCTCGGCGCGTTGCATCTCTATGCCGGCGGCAACGCCTGGACGATCGGCATCGCCGGCGCCATCGGTGCCTTCATCGGCGACCAGATCGCCTATCACATGGGACGCGGCTTCGACCCGAAGAAGGATTTCTTCTATCTCGACATCACGCCGGACCGGCTCGCCAAGGCGCGGGGGCGGATCGCCAAGCATGGCGCCTTGGCCTTGCTTCCGGCCAAGTACTCGGCCGCCTGGCGCGCCTCGGTCCCGCTGGCCGGCGGCATCGAGGGCTGCGCCGTGCTGCCGTTTGTCGTCGCGAGCTTGGTCTCCTCGGCGCTGTGGTCGGCCCTGCTGCTGACGCCGCGCTTCATCGGCCGCCTGTTCGGCTACTGAGTGGGCGCGCTGTTCTGAGCGCGGGGGAGACAAGGTGGGTGAGCTGATCGCTCAGGCCAGCAATGGCGTCGTCGCCTTCGTGTCGGCCCACATGGCGCTGGCGGGGCCGATCGTGTTTCTGCTCGGGCTCGGCGAGAGCATCGCCGGGTTGTCGCTTCTGATCCCCTCCACGATCCTGTTCCTGGCCATCGGCGGCGTGCACAGCGCCGCCGGCGGATCGTTCTGGCCGATGTGGCTGTGGGGCGCTGTCGGGGCGTTCATGGGCGACGTGCTGTCGTTTCTGCTGGGGCGGGTGTTCCGGGATGACATCGGCGCCGTGTGGCCGTTTCGCTCCCGGCCCCAGTGGTACGCGCTGGCCCGCATCGCCTGCCGGCGATGGGGGGCGCTGGCCGTGCTCGGGTCCAAGTTCACGGCGGGCCTGCGGCCGTTCATTCCGGTGGTGGCCGGCGCCATGCGCATGCCGTTCGTCAGGTTCGTGCCGGCGAGCGCGCTGTCGTGTCTCGTCTGGGCCGGCGTGTTCCTGGCGCCGGGCTACGGTCTGCGGTTCGTCTTCTGGGCGTGAGCGATCGGCGCGCCGGCGGGCCTGCGGAATACGCCTTGGTCCCGCAACCCTGTCGTGCCGGCGGGCGCGCGCTCTTGCCAGCCCGCCGCGGATCGCCTAGACGATGCGCCACGAGCTGCTGGGCGCCCGCGTGTCCGGCCTGCATTGGATTTGTCTTTTCCGGGAAGCCGCATCATGACCGAGAGAGCGCCGCGCAAGATCGAGACGCAGAAGAAGAAGGCCCGCCGCGCCATTCCGCGCGCCAAGGTCACGCGTATTCAGGGCAATACCGCCGCCGTGCGCAAGCGCCTGAAGAAGCAGGCCGGCAAGGCCCGCGCCGCCAAGGCCAAGGCGTAACCGGTCTCGATTTTCCGGCTTGCCGGGACCAGCCGGTCCCCTCGCCCGGCGTTCCGGCCTGTCGCCTGAGGCCCCGCTCCCATCCCGCCGGCGCGGCGCTCGGAGCCTGAGCATGCTCGTTCGTGATCTGATGACGCGCGATGTCGCCTCGGTGGGGCCGCATGCGCACGTTGGAGAGATCGCGCGCCAGCTGCTGTCGCGTGGTGTCAGCGCCGTCCCGGTCGTCGACGCGCACGGCATGCCGCTCGGCGTCGTCAGCGAAGGCGACGTGCTGTGCACCAGCCCGCTGTGCGATGCGGCTCGGCTCGACGAGCGGCGACAGTGGTGGCTGGCCCAACTGGCCGAGGGACATGCGCTCGATCCCGGTTTCCTGGCCTCCGTGCAGGCAGACCGGCGCACCGCACGCGATCTCATGACATCGCCTGCCATCTGCGTTTCCGAACAGGCGGAGGCGCGCGAGGCGGCGCAGCTGATGCAGCGCCATCACGTCAAGCGCCTGCCCGTTGTCGATGGCGACGGCCGCATGGTCGGTATCGTGGCCCGTGCCGATCTGGTGCGTGCCCTGGCCGAGCAGCAGGCTGGCCCGCCGGGCGAGTGGCCGCTGCGCAACGTCGCCGGCGCCGGGCCGCGGCGGCCGGACGCCTCCTCGCATCCTGCGCCGCACATGCCGCCACCTGTCACCGCGCCGACCGCCAGCCCGGCCGAGCTTTCGGCCGCCGGCTTCCGCGCCCTCGTCGATGCCTATCGGGGCTCCATCGACCGACGCCGTGCCGAGGAGCAGCGCAGCGCGCAAGAGCTGCGCCGTCGGCAGATCGACGAACTGCGGGGCAAGCGGCTGACGGAGGGCGACTGGCGCGACATGCTCGATCGCGCCCGGCAGGCGGCGGTGTCCGGCGCGCGCGAGTTCCTCCTCATCCGCTTTCCGGCCGCGCTGTGCCGCGACGGCGGCCGCGCCATCAACGCGCCGGACGCCGGCTGGCCGGCGACGCTGGTCGGCGAGCCCGCCGACATCTACGCCCGCTGGCGTGACGAGCTGCGTCCGCGCGGTTTCCGTCTGGCGGCGCAGATCGTCGACTTCCCTGATGGCCTGCCCGGTGACGCCGCCCTTATTCTCGTCTGGCGCGGCTGAGCGGCGGCCGGCCGCTGCAAGGACCGAGCGCGTCCGTCAGTGGAACAGGAAGTCCGTGGCGGAAAGGGTCTCGGGTGAAACGCCCGGTAACAGGATGTGGCTGGTACCGAATGCGATGTCGGTGCCGCCAGCGGTGGGAGTGATCGTCAAGCTGGCGACGCTGGCAAGGCCCGCGATGGCATAGAAATCGATTTTGTCGCTGCCGGCCGTGAAGTCGGTCACGGTGTCGCTGCCCCAGCGCGTGTTGAAGCGGAACACGTCGTTGCCGGCGCCGCCGGCGAGGGTGTCGTTGCCGCTGCCGCCGTTGACATAATCGTTGCCGCTGCCGCCGTTGAGACTGTCGCTGCCGCTGCCGCCATAGACGGTATCGGCTCCGGAGCCGGCATCGACGATGTCATTGCCGCCCGAGCCGTCGAGGATGTTGTTGCCACCGTTGCCGAGCAGCATGTCGGAGTGCGAGGAGCCCGTCACGTTCTCGACGTTGGCGATGTCGGCGATGGCGGTCGTGGCGTTGGTCGCGTTGCTGCTCCAGGTGCCCGAGGTCCAGGCCTCGAAGCCGGACAGCGCGCCCAGGTTGACGAAGACGGCCGGTCCGGCCTTGGAAAAGTCCACCGTATCGGTGCCGGTGCCGCCGTCGAACCGGTCGAGCCCGCTGGCATAGGTCAGCTTGTCGTTGCCGGCGCCGCCGAGCACGGTGTCGTTGCCGGCGCCGCCGCTGAGCGTGTCGTTGCCGTCGTCTCCGCTCAGCGTGTCGTTGCCGTCCTCGCCGTTCAGGACATCGTGGCCGCCGCCGCCGGAGACGACATCGTCGCCATTGCCGGCCGCGATGGCATCATTGCTGCCGCCGCCCGCGATGGTGTCGTTGCCGTCGGATACCTTGTACGTCCAGGGCGTCACGCCGGAGGGCGCGAGAGGGTCGGGCTGCACGACGCCGTCGATCGTCACGCTCTTGGTTGCGATGTAGCGATCGTTGGCGGCGATGGCGTCGCCGAAATCCTGCTTGTAGCCGTCGATCCGGACCGCATCGTTCGGCGATGGCACGTCGCGGATCGTGTTGCCTGCCAGTGCCACGCGTTCCACGCCGAGCAGGCTGATGCCGTGACCGCCGTTGCCGGAGATGGCGACGGTGGAAATCGCCACGTCGGTGGCCTGGTGCACATCGACGCCGAAGCCGCCGTTGTTGGCGATGGAGCCGCCGGAAATCGTCACGTGGTTCGTGAAGGCGCGGATCTCGTTGTCGCCGGTCTGCACGACGACGCCTGTGCCGCCGTTGTCATGGATGCTGGCGTTGGCGATCGTCACGCCGGATGAGCCGGTGACGATGTTGATGCCGTGACGGGCATTGGCGTAGGCGCTGTCGTTGATCAGCTGGACGCTGGAGCAGTGGTCGATCACGAAGCCGTCGACGCCGTTGTGATGCGCCACCGAGTTGGAGATGGTGAGCCCCACCGTCTGCTCGTGCGGATCGAAGCCGTAGCGCGAGGCATTCATGATCTCGACGCGGTCGAGCGTGATGTTGCTGTCGTGCTGAGAGGTGCCGGGTTGCGGACCGCAGTAGAAGCCGTCGGTGGCGCCGGTGGTGCGCGCCATGTTGCCGTCGATGGTCAGGCCCTTGATGCTGACATTCGATGTCGTCTTGACGCTGCCGTCGGCGAGGATGCTGCCGCTATCGGTCCTGATGATGCCGGTCACGCCGGCCGATCCGTCGGCGAGCTTGATCGTCGTCAGGCCCATGCCGGCGCCCTGCAAGGTGGTCTCGCTGCCGACGCGCAGGACGCCATCGGCCGCGGTGCCCGTGCCGATGACCGTGAAAGTGCCGGCGGACAGCGTCACCACGGCGCCCGGAAAGCCAGCCACCGCCTTGAGCGCGGATTGGATGGCCGACGTCTGCGCCAGCGCGGTCGCCGTGTCGGCGAGCGAGATCGTGCGGGTGCTCGATCCGGTGTAGCCGTAGGTGATTGTCAGCATGCAGGCTCCCAGGCGCACGACGTCGGGCTCGTAGAGCCATTTGCAGGAGGGACTGTTGAGGAGTCCTTGTGCAGGTCGATAAAATGCCGAACATCGCCGTGGCGGCGTCTCGGGCGCACGCTGTTATCATTGCCGGCAGGTTGCCGCGCTCCGTGAGGGGGCACGCGGGGCAGGCGCGTCAGGGCTGGCGCGTCAGGGGATCGCGTGCAGCAGGTGGAGCGCGATGCCCGCCAGCGACGAGGCGGCCAGCACCGCCAGCATCCCGAGCTTGAAGCGGAAAATGGCCAGGCCCGCGCCGAGCGCCAGCAGCAGCGCCCAGGGATCGACGCTCGAGAGGATGGGAACGTCGAAATGCAGACCATATCCGCCGACCCGCTTCACCTGCCGGAAGAGGGTATGGATGGCGAACCAGATTGACAGATTGAGGATGATGCCGACGACGGCGGCGGTGATCGCGGCCAGAGCGCCGGCCAGCGCCGTGTTGCTGCGCAGCCGCTCGACGAAGGGCGCGCCGAGGAAGATCCAAAGGAAGCAGGGCGCGAACGTCACCCAGGTGGCGACAAGGCCGCCGAGCGTGCCGGCCATCATCGGCGATAGGCCGCCGGGATCGCGATAGGCGGCCATGAAGCCCACGAACTGCAGCACCATGATGAGGGGTCCGGGCGTCGTCTCGGCCATGCCGAGGCCGTCGAGCATCTCGCCCGGCTTCAGCCAGTGGTAGCTCTCCACCGCCTGCTGCGCCACGTAGGCCAGCACCGCATAGGCGCCGCCGAACGTCACCATCGCCATCTTGCTGAAGAACAGCGCGATCTGGCTGAACACGTTGCCCGGTCCGAGCGTGAGGAGCAGCAGCGCCACCGGCACCAGCCACAGCGCCAGCCAGACGGCGGCGATGCGCAGCGTCTCGGCCACGGAGGGATGCGCGTGCGGCGGCAGCTCCTCGCCGAGCAGGCTCTCGGCATCGGGGTGGGCGGCGGCCTCGCCGGAGCCATGGCCGCCACCGACGGGGAAATCCGTCGAGCCGGCACGCGTCGCGAGATAACCGATGAGGCCGGCGCCGAACACGATGATGGGGAACGGCACGCCGAACAGGAAGATGCCGCAGAAGGCCGCCACGGCGAGGGCCACCAGCGTTGCGTTCTTGAGCGCTCGCCGGCCGACGCGGACGACGGCCTCGATGACGATGGCGAGAACGGCCGCCTTCAGTCCGAAGAACAGTGCCGAAACCAGCCCGACGTTGCCGAACGCCGCGTAGACGTAGCTCAAGGCCATGATGGCCACGATGCCGGGCAGGATGAACAGCCCGCCGGCCAGGATGCCGCCGGCCGTTCGGTGCATGAGCCAACCGATGTAGGTGGCGAGCTGCTGCGCCTCGGGTCCGGGCAACAGCATGCAGTAGTTGAGCGCATGCAGGAAACGGCTCTCGCTGATCCAGCGCTTCTCCTCGACGAGAATTTTGTGCATCACGGCGATCTGGCCGGCCGGGCCGCCGAAGCTCAGCGCGGCGATGCGCGCCCAGGTGCGCACCGCTTCGCTCCACGATACGCCGTGCGATGTCCCTCCCGGCGCACTCCCTCCCGGCGCACTCGGTCTGTCGCCCGCGGCAGGTGCCTGGTTCATCTGGGGCATCGGGCGACTGTCTCTCGCGGCCAGCTATCTCGCACGGTTCGCTGGCAAGCCTACACCACTGGTGTTTGGTCGGTCTCGTGTCGCGCCAGGATCACGCGGCGCGGAACAGGCGGACGGCCTCGTCACACTCGAACAGATAGAGGGCGAAGCGCAAGGCTTCCCCGCGCGGCGAACGCAATTCAGGGTCGCTCGCTAGAACCATCTGCGCATCGTCGCGCGCGGCGGCGAGCAGGTCCGGCAGGCCCGGCACGTCGGCGACGCGGAACTCCGGCAGTCCTGATTGGCGCGCGCCCAGCACCTCGCCGCCGCCGCGCAGGTCGAGGTCCTTCTCGGCGATGAGGAAGCCGTCCTCGGTGTCGCACATCATCTGCAGCCGCTCGCCCGCCGTCTTGCCGAGCGGCTCGTCGTGCAGCAGCAGGCAATACGACTGCCGGTCGCCGCGCCCGACGCGACCGCGCAGCTGGTGCAGCTGGGCAAGGCCGAAGCGCTCGGCGTGCTCGATGACCATCACGGTGGCGTTGGGCACGTTGACGCCGACCTCGATCACCGTCGTCGAGACGAGGAGTTTCAGCCGGCCCTCGCTGAACTCGGCCATCACGGCGTCCTTCGCCGGCCCCGCCATGGCGCCATGCAGGAGGCCGACGTGGGCCTGTCCGAAGTGCTGCACCAGATGCGCGTGGCGTTCCTCGGCGGCCGCCAGCTCCGACTTATCCGAGGTCTCGATCAGCGGGCACACCCAGTAGATCTGCGCGCCCGACGCCACCGCGCGCTTCAGGCCGTCGATGACGTCCTCCAGGCGGCCGATGGGCGGCTTCGTCGTGATGATCGGCTTGCGGCCGGCCGGCTTCTCGGTCAGCCGCGACACGTCGAGATCGCCGTAGTGCGTCATCAGCAGCGTGCGCGGGATCGGCGTCGCGGTCATCACCAGCACGTTGGCGCCGCCCTGGCCGCCCTTGGCCTGCAGCGCCAAGCGCTGGTGCACGCCGAAGCGGTGCTGCTCGTCGATGACGGCGATGGCGAGGTCGTTGAAGATCACGTCCGGCTGGAACAGCGCATGCGTGCCGATCAGGATGTCGAGGGCTCCGGAGGCGAGCAGGCCGAGCGTTTGACTGCGTGCCTTGCCCTTCTCGCGGCCGGTGAGCAGACCGATCTTGAGCCCCGCCTTCTCGGCCAGCGGCGCGATGGTCTCGAGGTGCTGGCGCGCCAGCACTTCCGTCGGTGCCATCAGCGCGGCCTGTGCGCCCGCCTCAACGGCAACGGCCATGGTCATCAGCGCCACCACCGTCTTGCCGGAGCCGACGTCGCCCTGCAGCAGGCGCAGCATGCGGTGCGGCGCGGCAAGGTCGGCCTCGATCTCGGCGAGCGCGGTGGTCTGCGAGCCCGTCAGTGCGAACGGCAAGGCGGCGCGCAGACGCTCGCGCACGCGGCCGTCGCCGGCGAGGCTGCGGCCGGGTTGCGATTTGGCGCTATGGCGCACGAGGGCCAATGCCAGCTGCTGCGCCAGCAGCTCGTCGTAGGCGAGGCGCTGCCATGCGGGGGAGGCGGGTGACAGGTCGGCGGCATCGTCCGGCTTGTGCAGGCGGGCGAGCGCGTCCGTCATCGACGGCCAGCCACGGCCCGCGAGCCAGCCCGGCTGCTGCCATTCCGGCACGGGGGGAAAGCGCTCCAGCGCCGCGCGCACGGCCTTGCCGAGCACCTTGCTCGAGAGGCCGGCGGTGAGGCCGTACACCGGCTCGAGCAGCGGCAGCTCGGCGCGATTCTCGGGCGCGACGATGTAGTCGGGATGCGTCATCTGCAGCATGTCGCCGTAGCGCTCGACGCGCCCCGACACGAAGCGCACCTCGCCCACCGGAAGCTGGCGCTCGATGAAGGCGTGGTTGGCGTGGAAGAAGACGAGGTCGAGACGCCCGGTCTCGTCTTCGGCGGCGACCTTGTAGGGCGCCTTCGTGTTGCCGCGCGGCGACGGGCGGTGGCGCAGCACGCGCACGGCCAGCGTGGCGATGGTGCCGGGCACGGCGGTGGCCACCGTCGGTTCGGCGCGGCGGTCGACGACGCCGCTCGGCAGGTGCCAGAGCATGTCGAGCACGCGCGGATTGGTGACGCCCGGCGGCAGGCGCAGCGCCTTGCGCAGCAGCACCACAAGGCGCGGGCCGATGCCCGGCAGCGTCTCGGCCGAAGCGAACAGCGGATTGAGGGCGGGCGGGCGCATGGACGAGGGGCGAACTCTGGGGAGGGGCTGGGCCGGCGGGTGTGCAGGCTGGCTATATCATCACGGCAGGGATTGGGGGAGGATCGCGCGGCGCCTTGCGGGCGGCGGGAGCGTGGCATGTCGCAGACCTGGCCGCGTCTGGCCGGTCGCATGGGCTCGCGACCTCAGTCCTTGTGCTGGACGCGCGGCTGTGGAAATCGGCGGGACGGAGGGGTAAGCAGGCGGCAGACAGGAGCCCATCATGACCGCAGCCGACGATATCGAGACACGCCGCCGCCGCGCCAGCTATCGCGCCGCGCATCGCGGTACCAAGGAGATGGACTGGCTGGTCGGCCGCTACGCGGATGCCATGCTGCCGGCTCTCGTCGATCCCGCGCTCGCCCATTTCGAGGCCTTCCTCTCCGAGCCCGATCCCGCCTTGCAGAAATGGCTGCTCGGCGGCGAGGCGATGCCCGGCAGCCCGTTCGGTGCCCTGGTGCAGGACATCCGCGCCTTCCACGGCCTGCCGAAGCTCGATTGAGCGTTGCCTCGGCTGGACCTGCGTCCGGTGGTCCGGCCCCCCCCGACGGATCCATCCGGTCTCGGCGACCTCACCCGGTCGCCAGCGGGTCTGTTGCGTCGCGCGTCGGCCCCATCTCGCGCTCGAAGGCGGCGCGCAGCGCGCGGTCGGCCACGGCCATGTCGGCGGGCCGGCCGAGATCGGCGAGGCTGGTCACGCCGTGCTCGCGGATGCCGCACGGCACGATGCCGGAGAAGTGCTCGAGGTCGGGCGCCACGTTGAGGCTCAGCCCGTGGAAGCTGACCCAGCGCCGCACCCGGATGCCGATGGCCGCGATCTTGTCCTCGACCGGCGCGCCGTCGGCCGTGCGGCCCCGCTCGGGCCGCTGCACCCAGACGCCGACCCGGCCCTCGCGTACCGCCCCCGCGACGCCGAGGTCTGCGAGCGCGGCGATGATCCAGCGCTCCAGCGCGCCGACGAAGGCCCGCACGTCGCCGGTGCGGCGGCCGACATGCAACATGACGTAGGCCACACGCTGGCCGGGACCGTGGTAGGTGTACTGCCCACCGCGCCCGGCGACGTGCACGGGAAAGCGCCCGGGCGCCACGAGGTCGGCCGCCCTGGAGCTTGTGCCGGCGGTATAGAGCGGCGGGTGCTCCAGCAGCCAGACCAGTTCGGGGGCCGTGCCGGCGGCGATGGCGGCGGCGCGCGCCTCCATGACGTCGAGGGCCTGCTGATAGGGCACGAGGCCGGGGCTGATAGCCCATTCGGCTGGAACTGCCGCTGCGTCCGGGCGACGGCGTGCGCGCGCCGCCTCGGCCCGCGTCGGTCCGGCGCCGGTGGTGGAGGATGTCGCGGCGACGCGCGGGCTGTCGGGCGGCAGGCTGTCGTCGCAGGTCGGGGGCGCAGGCGGCACGGCGGAAAGGGTCCGGTGAATGGCGTCGCGGCGGACTATAGCCGCAGCGGCGGGGCGGGCCAACGCCGGGGCTCCGACGCGGCACGCGGTGAGGCGATCCGCCTGCGTGGGCGGCCCGGCGCCGTCTGGCCGGCTTGAGCGCAATCCGGCCGAGCCAACTCCAGCTCGGCTCAGCGTTCCTGCGGCGAACTCTCGCTGGAGGCGGTCGCGGCCAGCGGCGCCCGCGATCCGGGGCCGGCGACCGCGCTCGGGGACGGCGTCTCGGCGTCGGTGGCGTCGGGCTTGCGGGATTGAGCCGCCTCGTCGGTGGCGGCACCAGCGTCGCCGGCCGGCGCCCCGCCCTTGGCCTCGCGAATGCGCAGTTCGGTCAGCTTCCAGTCGAAGCCGCGCAGTTCCATGACGCCGGCGAACAGGCGATCCGGCGCGTGCTTGTCGACGACATCCAGCTCGAAGCGCGTCAGCCGCGTGAACTCGGCGCGCTGCACGCGCGACCAGAACAGGCGGATGCGCTCCACGAGCGGCCGGCCCGCTTCGTCCGCAGCAGCGGGAGCCGAGGCGACGTGCTTGCGGTAGGCCTGGCGCAGCGAGAACAGCTGCGTCAGGCCCTCGGGCGTGACGTAGCCGTCGACGGCCCGGTCGACCATCTTGGCGCCGAGCTTGGCCTTGATGCGCTTCCACAGCGAGGGCTTGGGCGCATCCACCGCCTCGGGTTCGAGCGGCATGTCGAGCGCCAGGCGGCTCAGCGACGGTTTCAGCGTGTGCTTGAGGCTCAGCCAGTCCACCTTGTCGGCGAGATAGGCGGCATTGCCGGCGCGGATGGCGTCGCGGATGTACCACGCCGTGACGAACGGGCTCGCGACATAGAGGCAAGCGCCGAGCAGGCAAAGGGTCAGCACGATCAGAATGCGTCGCATGCGCTCAGGGCGGTCCGTCGTTGGGGCTGTCGATGTGGCCTAGATGGAGGCGCCGCGCGTCCGAACCAAGGCCGTGCCATGCCTGTCCTATGCGAATTCGTTGAAAATCATCATCGGCCGCGGATCAATGGGCCTTCCGGACCGGGCGTGTCGCGCAAGTGGCGATCGGCAATTCGGCAGTCGGGTGGGCGGCAGGCCGCGGCGCCTTTACCTCGGGGCGATGAGGCGGACGGGCGCCGGTCCCAGCGTTATGTCGAGCGGGCTGCGGCCGGCCTCCTCGCCGTCGATCTGCACGGGGACGTCTCCCCCGATGCGGGCCGTGCGGCACGGCCGGATCTCGACCAGGGGACACGACGCCAGGCGCCCCGCGGCTGCCGAGGCCAGCACGCGCGCCAGCTCGAGGCGGCTTCGCGTCCGCACCAGCACGGCGTGGAAGCCGTCGCCGGTCATGTCCTGTCCTGGCGCGACGACGAAGCGGCCGCCGTAATGGCGCACGCGCGTGACGATGGCCCAGGTGCACTGCGTTTCGGCTCCGTCAATGGTGACCGGGAACGGCAGCAGCCGCCGGCCCAGTTCGGCCAGCGTCGGCGGCAGGTAGGCGAGCTGGCCGGTGTGCCGCTTCAGGCCGAGATCGAGCCGCGCCAGGATGCGGGCGTCGACGCCGGCCGAGGCCATCAGCAGGAACGGCGCGCCGTTGGCGAGGCCGGGACGCACATCGCGCACGGGGCCGGTGCGCAGCGTCGCCGCCAGCCGCCGCGCGTCGCGGCTGAGGCCCAGTTCGGTGGCCATGACGTTGCCGGTGCCGAGCGGGATCAGGCCCAATGCAACGCCGGAGCCGGCCAGTCCCGCCGCGAGGGCGCGCAGCGTGCCGTCGCCGCCGGCGGCAACCAGCGCGTCGAACCGGCGGCTGGCTGCGACGGTGCGGGCGAGGTCGGTATCGACCACGCCGCCGCGTGTTGGTCGGATTTCGACCTCGGCGCCGGCCGCGCGCAGCTCGGCTGCGACCAGATCGACGAGGCCATGGCGGCGCTTCGGACCGGAGGTCGGGTTGTGGGCGATGAGGAAGCGGCGGCGTACCGGCGCGGCACCGCGCGCGTCGCCAGGCTGATTGCCGCTGGTGGTCAAAAGCGCCCTCACCAATCGCGTGCCGCGAGCGGGCTACCGCCCGCACCCGTTCGGGAGGAGACCTCCCGAACCCACCCTTTTTTGGGACTGGGGGATTGCCCTGCGCGCCTAATCCGCGAAGGGGTCGCGCATCAGGATGGTGTCGTCGCGCTCAGGGCTCGTCGAGAGCAGCGTCACCGGGCACTCGATCAGTTCCTCGATTTGGCGCACGTATTTCACCGCCTGCGCCGGCAGGTCGGCCCACTTGCGGGCGCCCTTCGTCGACTGCGACCAGCCCTCGAACGTCTCGTAGATCGGCTTGACGCGCGCCTGGCTCATCTGCCCCGACGGCAGGCGGTCGATGCGCTGGCCGTCGAGCTCGTAGGCGACGCAGAGCTTGATCTCCTTGAAGCCGTCGAGCACATCGAGCTTGGTCAGCGCGATGCCGTCGATGCCGGACACCTTGGCCACTTGGCGCACCAGCACGGCGTCGAACCAGCCGCAGCGGCGCTTGCGCCCCGTCACGGTGCCGAACTCGTGGCCGCGCTGGCCGATCAGCTCGCCCGTATCGTCGAACAGCTCGGTCGGGAACGGCCCCGAGCCGACGCGCGTCGTGTACGCCTTGGCGATGCCGAGGACGTAGCCGACCGCGCGCGGACCCATGCCGGAGCCGGTCGCCGCCTGTGCCGCCACGGTGTTGGACGAGGTGACGAACGGATAGGTGCCGTGGTCGATGTCGAGCAGCGCGCCCTGCGCGCCCTCGAACAGGATGCGCTTGCCCGCCTTGCGGTGCTTGTCGAGCAGCTCCCAGCAGGCTTCCTTGAACGGCAGGATCTTGGGCGCGATCTCCGCCAGCTCGGCCTTCAGCTTGGCCTGATCGATCTGCGGCTGGCCGAGACCCTTGCGCAGCGCGTTGTGGTGCACCAGCAGCCGCTCGAGCTTCGGGTCCAGGGTATCGAAGTTGGTCAGGTCCTGCACCCGGATGGCGCGCCGGCCGACCTTGTCCTCGTAGGCCGGGCCGATGCCGCGCCCGGTGGTGCCGATCTTGGAGGCGCCGGCGGCGTTCTCGCGGATCTGATCCAGCTCGCGGTGCAAGGGCAGGATCAGCACCGCGTTCTCGGCCACGCGCAGGTTGTCGCGGCCGACCTTCACGCCCTGCTCGCCGAGCCGCTTGATCTCGGCGTCGAGCGCCCACGGATCGACGACCACGCCGTTGCCGATGACGCCGAGCTTGCCCGGCCGCACCACTCCCGATGGCAGCAGCGACAGCTTGTAGGTGTTGCCGCCGATGACGAGCGTGTGGCCGGCGTTGTGGCCGCCCTGAAAGCGCACGACCACGTCGGCCCGCTCGGAGAGCCAGTCGACGATCTTGCCCTTGCCCTCGTCGCCCCACTGGGCGCCGACCACCACCACGTTCGCCATCTGCTTGTGCCGCCTCGTCTTTTTGTCTCGCGCCGGGCACCGGGCGCCATGCACGCAGTGCCATGGCCCGGGCGCCGGATCGGACATACCTTGACGTCCGGCCGCCAGAATGGCTGCCAGACGCGGGAATTGTGGCCCCAGCCGAGATCGTCAACGTCGAGGTCGATCGACTGCCGGACCGGAGCCGGACAGGGCTTATAGCTCTCCCGCCCGCCGCGCAAGCCTTGCTAGCGTTTGGGGGGGGGCGCGCGGGGGAGGCGGGCGCAACGGATCGAACGCGGGGCGCTTTCATGGCCGGCACACGCCAAGTCGGCCGAGCCCGGCTCAGGCGCGCCATGCCGTTATCGCGCCTGGGGCATAACCAACCCAGCTTGATTGCGTACTTCGGTCATCGCCCGCCCCCGACTGCGTGTCGCATCAAAAACTACGGTCCTGAGTGTATTCGTTTAATTGTCCAGCCGATCTCGACAATGCGTGAGCATCGCAAGAAGAGCCGGATGCCGTCGTCGCCAGCAATCGTGGCAATATTCCACCCGCGCCCGCCAGCATCATCCTCGGACAACTGGATGCGATCTTCTCTCGCCATGGCCTTCATTCCCTCGAGGACCAAGGGGCGGTGCCTAGCCTTGAGGTTTTGCGATTTCGCCATCAAGTCATCGATCAAGCTCTCCCGCGCCGGGCTCTCTTTGTCGAAGAAAGCGACGAAATAGGTCCGTGCCTCGTCCGCTGATTTGATGCTATCCGCACAGTTGCCCTCACCCATCGGTCCGCAACCGGCACAAGCAACTGCCGTTGCGAGGCCGGCAAGAAGATTGATGCACATGCTCAAGCTACGAGCGCGCCAAATGGCAGGCTGCCCCTTGATGCCTCCCATCACACCACCTTCACTTTGAGGTGCCCGCCGTCGCGGGCTGAGTTTGGCGCCGTCGCCTTCAGTTCCCTGGCCATCTCTGGCGCTTGGCACTGCCGAACTTGAACGTCATGGCCGCGAAGGCGGCCACCCACGGCACCCAACGTTTCGCCTCCAACGCGAGTCCGCAAGGCGGTCTCTGCGCATTAGGCCCTTCCCCCCCTTCACCCTTTCAGCATGGAGAGGCGGGCGAGGGTGACGCCCGGCGGGGGCACGCTGTCGGCGGGGACGAAGAAGTCGGGCGCCAGCGGCACGGACTTGTCGACGCGGTAGCCCTCGAAGTCGGTGACGCCGCCCACTTGCGCCATGAAAGTATCGTCGATCAGGAAGTTGCCGCTGAACGTCTTCGCCGGCTGCTGGAACAGCAGATGCGCGGCATCCGCCAGGATGTCCGGCGTGCGGCTCATGCGCATCAGCTTGTCGCCGCCGAGCAGGTTGTTGACGGCCGCCGTGGCGATGGTCGTGCGCGGCCACAGCGCGTTGACGGCCACGCCGTCCTTTTTCAGCTCGTCGGCGAGGCCCAGCACGCACAGGCTCATGCCGTACTTGGCGATGGAATAGGCGACGTGGCCGGAGAACCAGCCCGGCTTCATGTCGAGCGGCGGCGACATCATCAGGATGTGCGGATTCGACGATTTGCGCAGATGCGGCAGGCACGTCTTGGAGACCAGGAACGTGCCGCGCGTGTTGATGCCGAACATCAGGTCGAAGCGCTTGATGTCGGTCTGGTCGATGGGTGTCAGCGAGATGGCGGAGGCGTTGTTGACGCAGATGTCGATGCCGCCGAAGGTTTCGACCGTCTTGGCCACCGCCGCCTGAACCTGGGCTTCGTCGCGGATGTCGCATTGCAGGGCGAGAGCCTTGCCGCCGGCGTTCTCGATCTCGGCGGCGGCGGTGTGGATGGTGCCGGCGAGCTTGGGGTTCGGCTCGGTGGTCTTGGCGGCGATGGCGACATTGGCGCCGTCCCGCGCCGCGCGCAGCGCGATGGCAAGGCCGATGCCGCGACTGGCGCCGGTGATGAACAGTGTCTTGCCTTTCAGTGCGGCCATTGCTGCGTTTCCTCGGCATGCGGTTGCTGGCGCCCGTTGTGCGTCCGGGCTGATCCTTGGGTGGCCCAAGTCTACCCACTCGACGCGGCCTTGCCAGCACCGAATTGACGTTTACGGGAAGGTGCGGGCGGGGGGACGCGCGTGCGGCGGCGGCTCACGCCTTGGCGGCGCGGCGGGCTTTCCACCAGCGGAACGGCGCCGTCACCTGCTCCCAGAAGCCGACGGCGGCGGCGGCGATGAAGGCCGGGATGCCGACCAGCGGCAGGAAGAGCAGGAACTCGACCATCAGTCGCGTCAGCGCGGCCAGCAGGTAGCCGAGCCGGCTGCCGTACTCCTCGCGCCGCTCGGCCGGCCACAGGCGGGCGAACCAGGCGCCGGCGAAGCGATAGCCGAGGAGGCCGCAGACGAAGCTGCCGATGGCCAGCCACTGCACCCATGACGGCAGCCCGGGCAGGATGCGCGCGTCGAGCTCCTTCTGCCGCGAGCTGTCGGTGGTGAAGGCGCGCACGGCCGAGGTGGCCAGGTGCCCCGTGACATGCACCGACCAGGTGTCCGTCACCGAGCGCATCCAGTCGGAGACGCCGCCGGTCAGGCCGCCGGTCAGCCCACCCGAGGGCGCGGCGGCGGTGGCGCCGGTCGGCGTCGCCTGCACCAGCACGCGGCCGCGCGTCTCGGCCGTCGCCGAGACCAGCAATTCGCCGCGCGTGGCCCCCAACGCGTCGAGGAAATCGGCGAACGTCGCCCGCGTCATGGCGTCGTCGAGGCCTTTGACGCCGACCTTCTGCCACAGCCAGTTGCGCCCGCCCGGCTGGCGCGCGGCCTCAGCCTCCAGCACCACGAGGTTGACGTCGTGACGCTCGGCCGCCGCCACCAGGTCGCCGAGCTGCACGGAGCGGCGGGCATCTCCGGTGGCACCGAAGCGCAGCACGTCGCCCTCGACGCGGCCGGTCACCAGTACCGTCTGTCCGCGCACGCTGCCGAGCGCCGAGGCGAGGCGCGCAGGGTCGATGGCGTCGACCTGCGCCGCCTTCGTGGCTGGATCGAAGCGCGGGACCGACGGCAGCGCGCCCGGCCCGCCCGGCTCCAGTGCGAGCACACGGATATTGGAGCGATTGAGCGGACGCGCCAGCTGCCACACGGCCTCCTCGAACAGGCCGGGCCTGTCGAGTGCCACCACGATGTTCGGCCGCACCTCGGCGTAGAGCGTTTCCGCCGTGCCGCTGCCGCGCCGCAGCAGCTTGTATGCGCCATCGCCGACCACGACGCGCAGCTCCGGCGTCTTGCCGGCGGCTTTCGGCAGCTCCTTCAGCAGGTCGGACAGCGCCGCGCGGCCCTCGAAGGCGGTGGTCTCGGTCAGGTAGAGGCTCAGCGGCATGCCCGGCGTGGCGGCTTCCGGGGCGAGCCGGGGCAGCACGTGTGCCAGCTCCTCGCGCGTGCCGGCGGTGAACACCTCGCCCGACTTGCTGACGAACTTCCAGTGCCCTTCCGAGGTGACATGCGCGGCCAGCGCCACGCCCTTGGTGCCGGCGGGAATGGTGCCGAGATGCGAGGCGGCGCGCTCCAGCGAGCCGATGCCGAGCTTGCCGACCTTGCTCGCCGTGCCGGCGGCGCCGATCTCGGCCGCGCCGCCGGCGAGCTTCGACAGCCATCCGGCAGGGGCCTGATGTGACGGCAGCAGCGCGAGGAGCACGCCGGCCACGAGGGCGGAGAGGAGGGCGCGCCTGCGGCCTCGCCATGATCTCGCATGACCGGAGCGGCAGCTGTGAGCGCTCGCCAGGATGCTCATGTTGCGCCTCGTACCTCGCCTCTGCTGCAGCGAATATGGGGCCGCGCGCGCCTCACGGCCACTTCACGATCGGTGGCATGGAGGACAGGATGCTGTCGACGTTGCCGCCGGTCTTCAGGCCGAACACGGTGCCGCGATCATAGAGCAGGTTGAATTCGACATAGCGGCCGCGGCGCACCAGCTGCTCCTCGCGGTCGGCCTCCGTCCAGGGATGCGCGTAGTTGCCGCGCACCAGCATGGGATAGACCTGCAGGAAGGCGCGGCCGACATCCTGTGTGAAGGCGAAGGCGGCATCCCAGGCGCCCTGATCGCGCGTTGGCGTCAGGTAGTCGTAGAAAATGCCGCCGATGCCGCGCATCTCCTTGCGGTGCGGCAGATAGAAATACTCGTCGCACCATGTCTTGTAGCGCTCGTAGTCGGCGATCCTGTGTTTGGCGCAGGCGCCGTACATGGCGGCGTGGAAGGCGAGCGTATCGACGTCCTCCTGCGTGCGGCGGCGGGCGAGCACGGGGGTGAGGTCGGCACCGCCGCCGAACCACCACTTCGACGTCACCACCATGCGCGTGTTCATGTGCACGGCCGGCACGTTCGGATTGTTGAGGTGGGCGATGAGCGAGATGCCGGAGGCCCAGAAGCGCGGGTCCTCCTCGGCGCCGGGGATCTGTTTGCGGAACTCGGGTGCGAATTCGCCGTGCACGGTGGACGTGTGCACGCCAACCTTCTCGAACACGCGGCCGTGCATCATCGACATGACCCCGCCGCCTCCGGGCGCGCCCGTGTGGTCGGTGCGGCTCCAGGGCGTGCGCACGAAGCGGCCGGGGGCGCGTTCGCCGTGGGGAGCGCTCGCCGGCAGGTCGCTCTCGAGCGTCTCGAAGGCGGTGCAGATCTGGTCCCGCAGCTCCTGGAACCAGCACTCGGCGGAGGCGCGCTGCGCCGGCGTGGCGGGCGGCGCGTCGGAGGCGGTAGGCTTGTGGGTCGACATGACAGGTCCTGGCGCTGCGGACGTTGGGCGGCCGGTCGGCTGTGTCGCGCCGCCCGATCGGGTTCGCGCTTGATTGCAACATCGGCGCCGGGCCGGCAATGCCCTTCGCGCATCGCACGCCGGTACCTGACGGCGCGCGGTCGCCATTCGGCCTCACGCCTGCGGCCTCACGCCTGCGGCCTCACGCCTGCGGGCGGTCGCACCGCATCAGCCAGGAGGGGCCGAACAGCGGATCGTCGCGTACGCGCACCCAGCGAAAGCCGGCCTTCTCGTAGATGCGCACGGCGGCCTCGTTGCGCACCGACACCAGGACGGAGAGGCCGAGCGCCAGCGTCGAGCCGAACACCTCGGCCTGCATGGCCCTGAGCGCCGCGAGCCCGTGCCCTTGGCCGCGCACGGCCGGCTCGGCGATGAACAGCGACATGTCCCAGGTGCCGGGCGGCAGGTCGAGCACGGCTTCGTCGCCGGTCAGCCCGGCGTCCACGGCCTGCGCGTAGCCGGCCGGCAGGCCGTCGATTTCGATGACGCGGCGGATGGCGGACGGAGTTTCGGCGGCGATGCGCAGCTCGGCCTCGGCGGCGGCGAGGCTGCCCCACCAGCGCTGGATTTCCGGCCGCTTGAGCCAGCCGCGAAGGAGGCCCCAGTCGCGATCGGTGGCGCAGCGCAGCTGCAACCTGCCCGGAGCCGCCGTGGGCGGCGATCCCGGTGGGGGTGTCGGACCGGATGCGGGCGGCCGGGACGGGCTCAGCGGCTCACTTCTCCACGAACGCCTTTTCGATCACGTAATGGCCGGGCTCGCTGGCGCTGCCTTCCTTGAAGCCGCGTTCGTCGAGCAGGCGGCGTGCGTCGGCCAGCATGCCCGGACTGCCGCACAGCATGACGCGGTCTTCTTCCGCGTTGAGCAGCGGCAGGCCGAGATCGCGCGCCACCGTGCCGTTGGTGATGAGATCGGTGACGCGGCCCTGGTGGCAGTGCGGCTCGCGCGTGACGCAGGTGTAGTAGGTGAGCTGCTCGGTGGCGTATTCGCCGAGGTGCTCGTTGGCGCGCACGTCGAGAACGAGGTTGGTGCCGTATTCCAGCTCGGCCACCTGCCGGCAGCCGTGCATCAGGATCACCTTCTCGAAGCGCTCGTAGACCTCCGGGTCCTTGATGAGGCTGGCGAAGGGCGCGATGCCGGTGCCGGTCGACATCATGTAGAGGCGCTTGCCGGGCAGCAGGTTGCCGCAGATGAGCGTGCCGGTGGGCTTGCGGCCGACGAGCACCGTGTCGCCGACCTTGATGTGCTGCAGGCGCGAGGTCAGCGGACCGTCCGGCACCTTGATGCTGTAGAACTCGAGGAAGTCATCGTAGGGCGAGGAGGTCATGGAATAGGCGCGCAGCAGCGGCCGGCCGTCGACCTCCAGGCCGATCATGGCGAACTGGCCGCTGTCGAACCGGAAGCCGGGCTCGCGCGTCAGGCGGAAGCTGAACAGCTTGTCCGTCCAGTGCCGGACCTCCTGCACCGTCTCGCGGTTGAAAGCCGTGCTCTTCTTCGGCTCGGCAGCCGGGGAGGGCGCGGCGGCCGATGCCTGCGGTCCGGCGGCGGCGGGCGACGGGCTTTCCACAGGGGCGACAACCTTGGCTGCGGCGGTTCCGTGCATCGTGGGTTCCTGTCGTCCGTTCCTGATCTCGATCAATCTAGCGCAGCTGCCGGGGCGCAGCGTAGTGCCCGCGGCTATGGGTGCCATGCACTGCCGGCATGCCCCTGGACTGTCATACAGATCGTGTCATGCAGACTGTGTCATGCGCCGGGCCGGCCCGACAGGCAATGCTCTCCAGGTCGAATGCGCTGTCATGCCCCTGGATGCGGGATGTCGGCTGTCTGCCGCTAGACATATTCGATATATTGCATGTATGCATGGCGCGCGGTCAAACCGGCTCTTTGGCTCAGCTTCTCGGGCCATGCTTCTCGGGTCGAGCTTCTGGGCCACGCATCGATGGGTCGCAGTGACCATGGTCACCGAGGCCGGATCACGCGTCGTGTTTGGCTTTCCCAATGGGGCGAAACCTTGGCGCAGGGTCGCAGAGGGCCGCTGCCCGTGCTCTGGCTGTCGCACGGCCAGTTCAGTCGCCGAGGTCTGCCGGTGGTGGCAGACCGCAACCCAGGAAACAAGCTCATGTCCAAGACCACGGTCATCAAGGCAACGGCGTCGGCGCCCCTTCTCGTTGCCGTCGCGCTGGCCGGGCTGCCGCGCGCGGCATCGGCCCAGGATGCGGCCACCGCCACGCCGCCTCAGACCGAGGAGGCCGCCCGCATCGGCAAGGCGCGTGGCGCCATCAAGGGCCTCGCCGAGGCGCTGAAAGGCCATCTCGTGGGCGCGCTGAAGGAGAAGGGGCCGGTCGGCGCCCTGGCCGTCTGCAACGAGAAGGCCATGCCGGTGACGCGCGAGCAGGCCGCCGCCGCTGGCGTCAGGATCGGCCGCACGGCGCTCAAGGTGCGCAACCCTGACAACGCGCCTGATGCGTTCGAGACGCGCGCGCTGCAAGCCTTCGCCGAGAAGTTGAAGGGCGGCGCGGACATCGCCAAGCTGGAGCACGCCGAGGTGGTGACGGAGAACGGCGTCAAGACGTTCCGCTACCTGAAACCGATTCCGATGGCGGCCGAGCCGTGCGCCGCCTGCCACGGCAGCGAAATCAAGGATGACGTCAAGGCCGCGATCGCCAAGCTCTACCCCAAGGATCAGGCGGTGGGCTTCGAGGCCGGCCAGTTGCGCGGCGCCTTTACGGTGAGCGAAATCCTGAAGTAGGCCGGCGTGGCTGGCGGAGACGCCAGGCGCACCCCTTCCCTTACTCGGGGATGCCCAGTTCCTTCCGCCTGGCCCAGGTCAGGCCGGCGGCGACGAGGGCGTAGCTCTCGCGCAGGTGCTCCTTCAGCGACGCGTCGCTCATTCCGCGCGCGTCCGTACGCTGGATCCACAGCATGCCGCGCGAGGCAAGGTAAGGGGCCGGCCGGCATCCCGGCTGCTCCTTCAACACCTCGAACGCGACCGCGGAGCACTTGAAGGTCACGTGCAGCGCGCCGCCGGCCTCCGGTGAGCCGATGGCGAACACCTTGCCGCCGATCTTCCACACGTGCGAGCCGCCCCACTGGCAGACGTAGGTGGTCTGCGGCAGGCGCTTGCAGAAGGCGTTGAAGGCGGCGGGCGACATCGGCGGCGGCGTATCCTGGCGGGTGACTGTCGGGGCGTTGAAACGGGCGGCGGCGGCCGGAGCCTACCACTCGGCGCTGCGTGGCGCCCCCTCCAGGATTTCGGCGATGCGCCGCCGCGTCGGCGGCGAGATGTCGGCGGGCAGTTCGTCGAGAGCGAAGAAGCGCTGCTCGCGTATTTCGGCGTTGGGGGGCGGCACGTGCGTCTGCGTCCACTCGCGCAGCACGTAGAGCAGCACGTGGTCGTTCGGGAACAGGCGAAAGTTGGCGTAGACGCCGAACAGCTGCGGCTCGCCGCGCGCCACCACGCCGGCCTCCTCGTCGAGTTCGCGCGCCAGCGCCGTCAGCACCGGCTCGCGCTTCTCGACGCCGCCACCGGGGAAATGCCAGCCCGGCCGGTAGCCGTGGCGGATCAGCAGCAGGCGCCCGCGGGCGTCGACGATGGCGCCCTGCACGCCCATGGTCAGGCCGCGCGACAGCCGCCAGTAGCGTTGCAGCAGCTTGAGGACGATCCTGTCGGCGGCCAAGGCCTTGAACCTCTCGTGGTGCTGCGGCTCGGGGGTGCGCCGCGCTGGGGACTTGCTGTACCAGGTCTCTATCAGCCGAGCCTTGTTCAACGCATTCGTGCTGGCTTGGCAAGGGGCAGCGGCTAAGGTGGGGCGTGCGGTGCTGCCAAGACGCTGCGCGCCGCAGCATTCCTCGCCGACAGCCCCCGCCGCCGATGCCCGATACCCTGACGCTCGCCCACATCTCCGACCTGCACCTGCCGCTCCCCGCCGGCTTCGCCCCGCGGCACTGGAACGTCAAGCGTGGTCTCGGCTACCTCAATTGGCATCGCGGCCGCCGCTTCGTGCATACGCGCGAGACCGTCGACAAGCTGGTCGCCGACATGCGCCGGCAAGCGCCGGATCACGTCGCCGTCACGGGTGATCTGGTCAACATCGGGCTGCCCGTCGAGTACGAGGCCGCGCGGGCCTGGCTGCAGGACCTCGGATCCCCGGAGCATGTCACCGTGGTGCCCGGCAATCACGATATCTACGTGCATCTGCGCGCCGATCCCGGTGTCGGCAGGTGGGCGCCCTACATGGCGGACGACCGCTTCGGGCGCGAGCTGTGGGCGCGCGCCACGGGCGGGGATCTGGGGGTGGGCGCCCCGGGCGCCACCGGAGCAGCCTCGGGCGATGCAAACCTCCGCCTCGCCACGGACGGGGATCTGGGGGCGGGCGCCGCGACGGCCACCACCGCTGTCTTCCCGTTCGTGCGCCGCATCGGCGGCGTCGCGCTCATCGGCCTCAACTCGGCGGTGCCGACACGCCCCTTCGTTGCCGCCGGACAGCTGGGCGCGGATCAGCTCGGCCGGCTCGCCCATGCGCTGCGCGAGACGCGCGCTGCCGGCCTGGTGCGTGTGGTTCTGATCCATCATCCGCCGCTGCGCGGTCAGGCGCCGCCGCTGCGTGCGCTGGCCGATGCCGCCGCTCTCGAACGGGTGCTGGCCACCGAAGGCGCCGACGTCGTGCTGCACGGACACAACCACCGCGATGCCGTGGCGCACCTGCCGGCCGCGAGCAGCCATGCGCTGCCGGTCGTCGGCATCTGCTCGGGCTCGGCCTCGCGCGTGCATCACGGCGAACCGCTGGCGCGCTACAATCTGCTGCGCGTGCGCCGGGGCGAAGGCCGGGCGCGCATCATGCTGCAAGCCCGCGGTCTCGCCGAGCCGGGCGGCCCCGTCGTCGAACTGGCCCGAACAGAGCTGGCCTGAATGTGCTGGCCTGAACCGACCCGGACTGAACCGAGCCGGCCGGACGCGGACAAAAAATATTGCATTATCAATTGCAGGTGCCAGCAGCAATCGTCTTCACTCGGATTCTACGTTGCGCCACATAATCGATGTGTTAATGTGTACTGCTTCCGATAATTTCTTCATCAATCAGTTTCTCGAGGCAGTCATGGCATCAGTAGAGATTGCCGTTCACGACGGCACAATTCAATGCGTTCCCAGTATCGCCACGCGGCTGGAGGACGTCAGGGCGCGCCTCGAGGCCGCGGGAATCACGGTCGCGAATGCTGCGAACAAGCACCGCGCCGTCATTCAGCTCTGCGGCACACCCAGTGGAAATTATCACGTATTTTCCATTGACGAGGCGGACTGGCGGAAGAACGAGATCATGTTGTCGTCGGCGGGCTTTGCCCTCTGGGGCGATGGCGCGGCGCCGCGCAGTTCCGCCACTGCATTCGCAGCACCGACCGGTGGCGGTGCAATACCCTGGCCGTGGGGTGGCAACACTCTCGGCGGCGATGCGCCTTTTCCCCTGGGTATTTCAAAGCCGGCCCCGGGTGCTCCGGGATTGGAGGCTTTGGTTGGCATGAAGCTTCGCGTCATATTCGATGGCGACATGATAACAATGGAACACCTGCCGAACCGATTTAATATCGCCTTGGCACGCGATAGCGGCAAAATCGTCCATACTTGGTTCGGGTGAGGCTGTTCAGACGCGTTGAATGGCTCGGACGCGCTGTTTCCCATCATCAGGAGCGCGTTATCAGGGGACGCTTTTCACCAGCGTGTCCGAGAGCTGCGCGCCCTCGGCCAGGAAGCGCGTGATCGCTGTCTGTGCCGAGGGTGTGCAGGCGACGTAGGTGCGGCTATAGGCGCGATAGCCCTGGTTGAAGCTGCGCGTCAGGCGCACGCGGCGGAGCGTCGAGGCGCCTTCCGCATTGACCAGGTCCTGCATGCGGTCGCGCCAGATCTGGCCGTCGCCCGCGCCGCACAGCTCGCGCAGGTAATGCACGGCGCCGAGGATTTCCGACAGGCGCAGCAGGCGCTCGTCATAGGGCTTGCCGTCGCTGCCGGCGGCGCGCGCGCCGGCAGCCGGCAGGGCCGCGATGGCACCCAGGGCGGCGCCGAGCAGCAGCAGGGCCGCCGGCAGTCCGGCCATCGCCCGAGACCGGCTCGGGCGCGGCGACGGTCGGCACTTCAGAGCGGAGGCTGGCGGGGCGACGGGCATCAGGCTCGTGGTTCTTTCGGGCGGCAGTTCAGGGTGGGCCGGCGGGCCAGGCCATGGCAGCTGACGGCCTGGCGGACGGGCTCTCCAACGCGCATTGCTTAGCAGGGATTCTTGGCCAGTGCACGGCAGGCCGTCCGGGGTGGCGGAGCCGCTGGGGCAATATGGCGAGGCGGTCTGTCGGCGCGGCCATTCAAGCCGTAAATCAGGGGCGGTTGGCCGCGTCGGCGATACCGAAGTTGGAAGGCGCAGAGGCGCAGCGAGCGACGGGTTCGGGGCCGTCGCAGCATCCGGCGGTGCCGCAGGGGACAGATGCGGCAGCGCCCCTGGGGACAGATGCGGCCTGATCCGCCGCCGCCGCCGCCGATCATGTCGCAGCATCCGGCGCTGCCGCAGGGGACATGCCGCCGAGCCGCAGGGGACAGTGCGGCAGCGCCGCAGGGGGCAACGCGGCAGCGCCGCAGGGGACAACGCGGCAGCGCTGCCGGATGCTCGGCGGAAACCGACGGCAAGCCCGGGCTGGGGCGCCGGAGAATCCCCGGCGGCCCGGTTGGTCCATGGCCGCGATGCCGCGGCGCCGCGGACGGCGCAAGCCGCGGGTCCAGCGGCGGCGACGGCGCTCACCCGTCCGCCCCGCCTGTGGCGAGCAGACGGGCAGCGTCCGCGACCAACCGCGCGCAGTCCTCGGTCAAGGGCAATCCGGGCAGCTCAGCCAGCGGCACGCAGCGGGCGGCATCGACGTCGCCGGAGGCGCGCGGCGCGGCGTCGTCGGGGAGCCGGCCACAGAATACGGCCAGCGGCAGAGTGCGCAGGATGCGCCCTTGCGCGTCGCGCAGCGGCACGTCGTAGCGGGTCAGGAAGCGCAATGCGCGCACCTCGAGCCCGGTCTCCTCGCGGACCTCGCGGCGCGCGGTGGCCTCGGGCGCTTCTCCAGGCTCGATATGGCCACCCGGCAGGCTCCACAGGCCGGCGAAGGGTGCCTTGGCACGGCGGATCAGCAGCACGCGGCCGCCCGCATCGAGCAGCACCGCGCTGGCACCGACCAGCCCTTCGCACAAGGCTGGCGCGTTGCCGCCCTCGGCGGCGGGGTCGTGGGAGGCCCGGCCCATGCGTGCCCTCGTGCTTGCCGCGTCGGGCTTGTCCCGGGTCGCGCACATTCTGCGCTTCTCGCGATCATGCGCAGCGCGCCAGCATATGGCACGCCCGCCGCGGTGCCAAACGCGCTTCGGCGGGCGAAGGCACACAAAGCCCACGCCCGCCGACGCCGGACACTGCCGGGGACCCGAGGGCCCCCGTGTCGCTCAGCTCTTGCGGTCGCTCGGGATGCGCGTCTTGGCCGCCATGCGCGAGGTATCGACGCGCGAGGCCTGGTCCGGCCAGCTCGCCGCCAGCCAGTCGTCAGTGCCGAACAGCCAGTACCAGAAGCGGCGGCGGCGGTTGTTGCGGTCGACGGCGATGCGGTGCACGGTGTCCATGTTGGAGGCGACAGCGGAGAGCAGCTGCATCGGCTTCTTGGTCTCCTGCTCCAGCGCCCCCATGCGGTTGGCGATGACGCTGATGTCGCCGCTGGCATCCGTCCGCCACTGCTCGATGGAGCCGGCGAGCGTGTGCTGGTTGGCGTTGAGCTTGACCAGGGCGTCATGCACCTCGGTCAGGTCGCGGCCGTAGCCGGACTGCGCCTCGGCCAGCCCCTGGAAGCGCTCGATGAAGCGCTGGTCAAGGCCCTGGAAGCGCTGCTCCAGGCCCTGCACGGCATTGCCGACGGCGCCGTTCTGGGCCTCCAGCCCCTTGAGCGCGGCGGCGACGCCGTTCATCAGCTTCTGCTCGAGGCCGGCCAGCGCCGCTGCCGTCTCGCTGCGCTGCGCGGTGTGGACCGCCTGCACGCGGTCGGCGAGGCGCTTGTCGTAGCTCTCGAAGGCGGTTTTCACCTCGGCATGGTGGCGGTCGCCGGCCTGCGTCAGCGCCATCAGGCGTTCGGTCACCGGCCCGGAGGCGGCGGCGGCGATCTCGGTGCGCTGGCGCTCCAGCGCCGTGGCCAGGCCTGCGAACCGCTCGCCGACCGAGGACTGGAATCGCTCGGCGGTGGTGGCCTGGGTCGCCAGCGCGCCGGCCAGGGCCTTGACCTCGGCGCCAAGCGCGGCGCTGGTCTCGAACGTCTGGCTGCGCGCGGCGGCGAGCGACTGCTCGATGGCGCCGATGCGGTCGGCGAGTTCGCGCGTCGGCTCGCTGTCGCGCCCGAGCAGCGCTTCCTCGATGAAGTCGAGGCGGCTGGACAGCGGCCCCATGTCGAGGGCGGCGGGCGTCGCCGGCGCCGTCAGCACCTGCTCGACGGCCTTCAGCTTGTCGTTGAGGCCGAGCCAGTGGCGCGAGCTGTCGTTGAGGCCGTCGCGCAAGGTGCGCTCGAGCTGGCCCAGGCGCTCGTCGAGGGGCGCTATGTCGACGGGATCGACGCGCATCTCGCGCGTGGCCTGCTGCACGGCGACGTGCGCCGCCTGTCGCGCCGTCTCCTGCACGGTCTGCTCGATGGCCTCGATGCGTTCGGCGAGGCCGTTCCACGAACGCGCGAGGTCGTTGAGGCGATGCTGCAAGGCCTGCTCGATGGCCGCCAGCCGCTCGCCCAGCTCGCCGTTGCGGGGGCCGTCGTCGCGCTGACGCGACACCGTCTGCTCCATGGTCTCGATGCGCTCGGCGAGCCCGTTCCACGAGCGCGCGAGGTCGTTGAGGCGATGCTGCAATCCCTGCTCGATGACGACCAGACGGTCGACGACCTCGGCATGGCGCGGGCCGTCGTCGCGCGGACGCGACACCATCTGCTCGATGGCCATCAGGCGCTCGTGCAGGCCGCCGCTGTGGCGGCTGGTGTCATCGCGCTGTGCGCCGAGATCGCGCTGCAGGTCCTGCAGGATGCCGGCGAAATTGGCCCGCTCGTCGGCCAGGTCGAGGCCGAGGTTGCGCACGGCCTGTTCCAGCGTTTCCAGGCGCGCGTTCTGCAACGCGTCGGTCGCCGTGGGACGCGACGGCTCGGGCACGCGGTCGATGGTGCGCTCGACAGGCCGCTCCGCGGGTCGCTCGACGATGCGCTCGACGATCCGGTATTCGGGCGCCGGGGCGCGGTGCGTCTCGGGGGCGCGGTACGAGGTCTCGGCGGCGCGGTAGCCCGGGCGCGACGGGCGCGTCCGCTCGGCGGGCTCGGCCGTGTAGCGCGGCTCTGCATAGATCGGCGCGCGCGGCAGCGGCGCCGGCTGCTCGTGCGCCTCGCGCGGGGCATGCCCCGAATGGCGGGTGATGAGGCCCATGCCCGGCAGGTCGCCCTTGCCGTCGAGCACGAACAGCAGGTCCTCGACGCTGGCCGGCGCGTTGCGGCGGTAGGCGTGGGCGGCGGCGAGGCGCAGCACGTCGGCCAGATCGCTGGAGCGGCGCGGCTGGCTGCCGGCACCCAGGCCGGACGGCGGCGCCACCGGCAGTTCGCTGGCGATGACGGTGGCCGTATCGCGGCGCAGGCCGGCGACGCGGATGCCGCGCTCCTCCAGCACCTCGGCAGCGGTGTCGATGCGCGTCAGCGCGTGCAGCAGATGCTCGATGCGGACCTCGGCCGCGCGATGGGCCGCGGCCACGTCATAGGCGTGGTTGCACACGGCGAGCACGGTGTCGTCGACCCAGATCGGGCCGTTGCGCGGCGCCAGGGTGGCGGAGCGGCGCCCGCGGCCGCCCGACAACGCTCCCTCTCCGGCCGCCGTGGCGAGATCGCTCGGCGTCGCGCTCCAGGTCTGCGGCGTGCGAAGATCGAGATCCTCACCCCTGTAGCCCATGCTGGTCTCCTGTCGTGGGGTCCGCGTGTTGCATGTTTCGCCAGGGGCTGCCTGCCGGTCCGGCGAAGAGAATTTCAGTCAGTGGCCGGCGGATGTCCGCCGGGCGGGCCGAAAAGCGTGGCGTGCCCTTTGGATAGGGGCACATGGCGGCACGCTTTTGACACGCCGATGGTAGCCTGCCCCGGCGTCCTTCGCGAGCCGCAAGGCGATTCGCCGTCGAACGTGGTCAATGCTGCCGAGGTCGAACAAATTCAATTTGTTATAATATGCGGCTGAGGATGACGATTGGTTAATGCTATCGATGCTTAAGAGCAGGGCCGTTTTTTGGCCTTCGACCGTGCCGAGCTGACATTTTGCCCGGCCTGTGCCCCGTCCGCTGCCCCGCTGGCGCCGGCGCCGGTCGGTCAGACGAGGCGCGGCGGCGTGGCGGGCATCCGGGCGGCCGGTGTCAGCAGGCCCGCGCCCTCGGCGCGCGGATCGTTGAGCGCCGGCGCCAAGGGCACGATCTCCAGGCTGTCGTCGGCCGCCGGCCGCAGCAGATCGAGCACATGGTCCGAGGTGCCCGGCTTGACGTCGAGCCACCGCTCGAAGGCGTCCGGCTCCAGGATGACCGGCATGCGATCGTGGATGGTCGCCACCGCCGCGTTCGACGCCGTGGTCAGTATCGCCATGGTCTCCATCTCGCTGCCGTCGGCGCCGAGCCAGTGCTCCCACAATCCGGCCAGCGCCATCGGCCCGCCGCCCTTCGGCCGGATCAGATGCGGAATCCTGGCGCCACGCTTGCCGGTCCACTCGTAGTAGCCGTCGGCCGGCACCAGGCAGCGCCGGTGCCGCAGCGCGCCGCGGAACGAGGGCTTCTCGGCCGCCGACTCGCAGCGCGCGTTGACCAGTGTGGCGAACTCGCGCGGGTCCTTCACCCACGGCGGCAGCAGGCCCCAGCGCACCAGGGCCAGCTCGCGCCGGCCCTTGTGGTCGTTGCGCACGATGGCCACCGGCTGCGTCGGCGCGATGTTGTAGCGGGGCGGGAAGTCGGCCTCCGTCTCGTGGCGGAAATAGCTGCGGACGGCTTCGGGCGGCGAGGTGAGGTTGTAGCGTGTGCACATGGGGCGAGCTTGGCGGCAATCGGCAGCCGCGGCAAGGGCAGGGAAGGCGAGGGGACCAGTCCCCTCGACCCCTGACCCTGGGGCACCACGAGCCAGCCATGCGCCCCCTCAGCAGCAAGGGGTCAAGGGGCCCAAGGCCCCTTGCCTTCACTGCCCTTGCCCTCGCCCGGCACTCCCCCCAACATGATCGCCATGCGCCGACACATCACCGGATTCTACGAGGACATCGAAGGGCACTTCGTCGCCATGCTCGACTGCGGGCATGAGCAACACGTGCGCCACCGCCCGCCGTTCGTCGAGCGCCCCTGGGTGCTGACCGAGGCTGGGCGGCGGGAAAAACTCGGCTCCCCCATCGACTGCCGCGCCTGCGATGCGGAAGCCGAGGGCGGGAACAACTCCATCATATAGCCGACGTATTGACTCGGAGTTCGGTCGGTATGCGATGCTCGACCGCCCGCTGGCGATTACGGCAGGCCACTCGGCCCGCAGTCGGCGGAGCGTCAGGAGCAATCGCCATGACAGCCCTGTTCAAGGTCTAGCCACGCTCGCCGTCGTTACGCTGATGCAGAGCGGCATTGCCGCGACGGGTGCCTATGCCGATTACGCCTCCTGCAAGGCCAGATGCCAGGGAGACGCCACCTATTGCCACAAGCGCTGCGTCAAGCGCTAGATCACGCGGCCGGCGCGGCGGGGCGCGGCGGCCGATGGACTTGCATTCCGACCCCGAGAGTACCAATGTGACTGCTTCGACCGAGGGGCGCCGGAGGCATCCGGCTGAGATCGGGCTGATGGAGCCGCGCCGCACGCCCCGCCGAGGGGCGAGCGACCGGCCTACTGCCCGAGCACCCTTTGAACCTGATCCGGGTCATGCCGGCGAAGGGACGGAAACAGCCCGCGCATCGCCACGCCTCGATTTCATTTCGCATCGAGCCTGCATCGCGCCGTATCCCGTCTCCCGCCTGCCTGCCGGTTGAGCCCTGTCCGGCGGCTCGTGCTCGGCGCCTCGGCGCCTCGGGTGCGCGTCGCCGGCAGCAGACGCGAGGCGCCAGGCCGTGACCAGTTCTTCCCCCGGCGCCAATCGCGTCCATTTCCCCGCCAGGAGCCGCACGCCATGAACAAGCCGACCCGCCCGACCGATCTGGTGACGCCGAAGGTGACGACCGGGCCGATCCGTGGCTCGTCCAAGGTCTACGACGCACCCGAGGGGCACACCGACATCCGCGTGCCGTTCCGCGAGATCGGCTTGAGCAAGGAGAGCGGCGAGCCGCCGTTCCGCGTCTACGATCCGTCCGGCCCCTACACCGACAGCGCTGTCCGCATCGACGTCGAACAGGGGCTGCCGCGCATCCGTGAAGCCTGGGTGAAGGCTCGTGCCGTCGAGCAATACGACGGCCGCGCCGTGAAGCCGGAGGACAACGGCAACGTCAGCGGCAGCCACGCCGCGCGCGCATTCCCCAATGTGCCGCGGCCGTATCGAGCCCTCCATAGCCTCTCCCCAAGGGGCGAGGGGGACGTTCGTGCTGGAGTCCGCCCTCCCATCACGCAGCTCGAGTTCGCGCGTGCCGGCATCATCACGCCGGAGATGATCTACGTCGCCCACCGCGAGAACCTGGGCCGCCAGGCGGTGCTGGCGCGGGCCAAGGATGCGCTGGCCGACGGCGAGAGCTTCGGCGCGGCCATACCGGCCCACATCACGCCGGAGTTCGTGCGCGACGAGATCGCGCGCGGCCGCGCCATCATCCCGGCCAACATCAACCACGCCGAGCTGGAGCCGATGATCATCGGCCGCAACTTCCTGGTGAAGGTCAACGCCAACATCGGCAACTCGGCGCTGTCCTCCTCCGTCGAGGAGGAGGTCGAGAAGATGGTGTGGGCGATCCGCTGGGGCGCCGACACGGTGATGGACCTCTCGACGGGCCGCAACATCCACACCACGCGCGAGTGGATCCTGCGCAATTCGCCGGTGCCGATCGGCACGGTGCCGATCTATCAGGCGCTGGAGAAGTGCGGCGGCGATCCGGTCAAGCTGACCTGGGAGCTGTATCGCGATACGCTGATCGAGCAGTGCGAGCAGGGCGTCGACTATTTCACCATCCACGCCGGCGTGCGCCTCGCCTACGTGCCGCTGACCGCGAACCGCGTCACCGGCATCGTCTCGCGCGGCGGCTCGATCATGGCCAAGTGGTGCCTCGCGCATCACAAGGAGAGCTTCCTCTATACGCACTTCGAGGACATCTGCGACATCATGCGCGCCTACGACGTGTCGTTCTCGCTCGGCGACGGCTTGCGCCCCGGCTCCATCGCCGACGCCAATGACCGCGCCCAGTTCGCCGAGCTCGAGACGCTGGGCGAGCTGACCCAGATCGCCTGGAAGAAGGGCTGCCAGGTGATGATCGAGGGCCCCGGCCACGTGCCGATGCACAAGATCAAGATCAACATGGACAAGCAGCTCAAGGAGTGCGGCGAAGCCCCGTTCTATACGCTGGGGCCGCTCACCACCGACATCGCGCCGGGCTACGACCACATCACGTCCGGTATCGGCGCCGCCATGATCGGCTGGTTCGGCTGCGCCATGCTCTGCTACGTGACGCCGAAGGAGCACCTGGGGCTGCCCAACCGCGACGACGTCAAGGTCGGCGTCATCACCTATCGCTTGGCCGCGCACGCCGCCGACCTCGCCAAGGGCCACCCGGCGGCGCAGCTGCGCGACGATGCAGTGTCGCGCGCCCGTTTCGATTTCCGCTGGGAAGACCAGTTCAACCTGTCGCTGGACCCGGACACCGCCTGCCAGTATCACGACGAGACGCTGCCCAAGGACGCGCACAAGGTGGCGCACTTCTGCTCCATGTGCGGCCCTAAGTTCTGCTCGATGAAGATCACGCAGGACGTGCGCGACTATGCTGCGCGCATCAATGAGGCCGCCGTCGAGGTGGCGGAGGAAACCACGCAGATCGACCCGGAATCCGGCATGCAGGAGATGTCGGCAAAGTTCCGCGAAATGGGCGGCGCCCTTTACGTCGATGCGGACAAGGCCAACGCTGCGTCGGGGCTTGCCCCGGAGCAGCCAAGCAACGCGTCGGGGCTTGCCCCAGAGCAGCAAACAAAGAGCGAGCGCGTCCAATCCGGCGACCGCTCCGCCGTCAAGAAAAGCAACAAGGCGCTGGGGTAAGCGATGCGATTCGTCTCGGCGCTTCTCGCAGTTGCCGCATCTTTTGTAACGACGGCCTTGGCCATTGAGATCAAGCATGCCGGCTTCAAGCCGGGCGGTATCCCGAACCTGTCGTGTTCCATCCGTGTCGATTTCGGAAGCCACTGCTGCGGCCCCAATCAGGCGGACTGGATGGCAGTAAAAACGTATATCGAAGGCTCAAGCGCCATCGCGGCAGCTGAAAGTTGGGGCTGGGGCAAGGAAGGCGACTTCACGCTCTGCCTCACGGTGTCGGGAGCGGACGATACGAAGCGAGTCTACCAGGAGCTAAATGCGATCCCGTTCAACAAGGACGACCGGCACGGGTGGACCAGAGTCCAACTCGGCAACCAGTAGAGGTCGGTCGGATCGAGCAGTCTTTACGACATTTGCCTGTCGTTTGCCTGTCGTTCGACCTTGACCGGTTATCGCTACAATCATTCAGTGATATGATGCTGATCAAGGCATCTGCGAGGAGATATGAGCGACATCACCGCCCGCATTACCATTGACCCCAACGTCTGCGGCGGACGGCCCTGCATCCGTGGCTTGCGCGTGCGTGTGAAGGACATCCTGGACATGCTGGCGGGCGGCGCGACGCGCGACGAAATCCTTGCCGACTATCCCTACCTCGAGAACGATGACATCACAGCCGCGCTGGAGTTTGCAAGCAAGGCGACAGACCACCCCGTCATCGCCGCGGCCGAGTGATGCGCTTCCTCATCGACGCCAACCTGCCTCCATCGCTCGCGGCTTGGCTGACAGCCGAAGGTTTCGAGGCGCGGCACACTTTTGATATCGAGTTGGCAAGTGCAACCGATCGCCAAATCTGGGGTTACGCCAAAGATCACGATTTCATCATTATCACGAGAGACGAAGACTTCATTCTGCTGAACACCGTAGAGCCGGAAGGCCCGCGCGTCGTTTGGGTCCGCATCGGAAACGCCATAAAGCGAACCCTGCTTGCGCGTTTTGAAGTGGCTTGGCCAGCGGTCGTGAAATCTTTGCTGATCGGCGAGACCGTCGTCGAACTGCGTTGAGGCATCCCCGGAGCACCCATGGACGAAAAGACGATTGACCGGGCGGCGATGGGGAGGCTCGCCAAGGCGCTGGCCTTCATCTGCGGCGCCGATCACCCATCGACGGCAGCGCTCCGCACCGCCTCCGAGACCGGCAACGAGCAGGACATCAAGAAAGCGCGCAAGATGTTCCTCGCGCTCAAATCCAGCGATCGCCGCGCGGCGCTGACCATGCTCGACGACTGACCATGCTCGACGACTGAGCGGGCCATGCGCTGTGCCGTGCGCCGCCGTGCCGCGCCGCAGCCCGCCTCCCGAGCGCCGCGTTTACCCTGTCGCCGAGGTTTACTGTGAATTGTTGCCGAGCCCACTTGCGCCGGGCCGCCGTGCTAGGCCAACTGCTCGGGGCGCGCGCGCATGGCGTGGGGACTGCGCGGGGCTCAGTTTCGCAACGCAGGCGCGGGGACCGATGGGGCCGGTGCGCGGCGCGATCAGCGACATACTCTTGTAGGTTCGGGGGCGGCTTTGACAGCAATGCGTGATTTCCAGCTCGGCGACAGCGACGACGAGAGCGTGCGCGCGCTGAACCTCATCCTCGCTGCCTGGGACGAGGGCACGGAGACGGGCGTTGCGCCGGAGCTGATGGCCTATGCCGCCCTGTTCACGGCGCTGACGGATCTGGTGGCGCTGTTCGGCGAGCAGGCGGTGGCCAAGCTCGCGCGTGGACTGGAGCGGCGCGTCGAACTCGGGGAATTCACACTGCACAGGACGCGCAACTGATCGCCCGATTTCCACTGCACGTTCGGACCAGCGCGCAAGGGCCACCCCGTCGATAGGGCGGCCCTTTTGCGTTGCCCCGCCGTTCCGGCGCAGGGCCAGGGTCAATCGCAGCGAGCGGATCAGGGCCAGGATCAGGCGAAGCCGACCATGCGCGCCATGCTCTTGGCGATCAGCAAGCCGCCGAACACGATCAGCAGGCTGCCGGCGACGCGATTGATCTTGCCCAGCTTATCGCCGTCGATCCGGTGCCGGATGCGGCCGATCAGATGCGACAGCGTCACCCACCAGGCGAAGCTGCCGCCCATGACGGAGGCCACCATGGTCAAGGCGTCGACATAGCCGCGCACCTCGACGAACGAGCTGACGCCGCCGAAGATGGCGAACAGGCCGAGCACGGCCCCCGGATTGGTGATGGTGAGGAAGAACGTCTGCGGGATGTCCCAGATGAAGTCGCCCAGCGTCTCCGGGCGCTCGTCGCCTTTGCGCGCCGGCTCGATGCGCGGCGCCGTGTAATAGAGCTTGAGCCCGAAGCCGGCGAGCGCCAGCCCGCCGACGACCTGGATCGCCGTGTGGTAGTCCTTCATCAGGTCCGAGATGGCGCCGACACCCAGGCTGGCAAACAGCGCGATGAGCCCGTCGCCGAGCATGGCGCCGAGGCCCGCCGCAATGCCGCCGAAGAAGCCGCGCTCGATGGCGCGCTGGATGCACAGCACGTTGACGGGGCCGACCGGAGCGGCGACAAGAATACCTATGATGACGCCGACCGGAATGATGGCAAGGTTGGGGATCAGCTGCACTGCGCCCGCGCCTCCGAAACCGGGGCCGTGGCCTTGGCGAGCGGTTCAGACGGCATGACCATCAGGGATAAGGGCAAGTCCGGGTCCTCGATGATGCTGAATGGCCGCATGGCACGAGTCGCTGCGATGGCGCTGGCGCTTCTCGTACTTCCGCTCGCTGGGCTTGTCCATGCACCGAGCGTCGATGTCATGTTGGGTGTGGCGCATGCCGCCGGCAAGCCCACGCCTGAGGCAAAGACTTCTCCGGCCGCTGCCGCCAATGCCCCCGCGCCGGCCGTCACTGCGCCACCCTCCGGCCCGTCTGGCGCCCGCCCGCCCGCTGCGGCCGCTTCCGCCGCCCTGCAGCCGATCAAGCTGCCGCCGCCGGTCAGCGAGATGCGCGAGGCGATCCTGGCTGCGGTTCAGTCCGGCGACATCCAGGACCTCGCCATCCCGCTGGCCTGGAATGAGATGAAGCCCGACATTGCCGACAAGGCCGGCGACGATCCGATCGCTGACCTGAAGGCGCGCTCGGGCGACGGCCAGGGCCGCGAGATGCTGGCCGTGCTGGGGCGCATCCTGGAGATGCGGCCGGCGCGTGTGGCGGCCGGCGCCGACGTCGAGAACAACGCCGTCTATGTCTGGCCGTATCTCGCGGAGGCCGATCTCGCCAGCCTGAAGCCGAGCGAGGAGGTGGACCTCTACCGTCTGGTGACGCCGGCGGAGGCCAAGCTCATGCGCGAGCAGAAGAAGTGGACGTGGTGGCGGCTCGCCATCGGCGCCGACGGCACCTGGCACGCCTTCCACCGCCGCGACTAGGTTGCGCGCGGCACTTGCGGGCCACCGCAGCGGCGATCGCCTGTTCGGCGACCGTCCATCGCGGCGCGTCGATGCGCGCGGCTGGCGACGGGCGGGAACGGCTCTGCGCTCGGGAAGCGTTAACCGTGATGCGCTATCCGCCCGTCCCAGGCCCAGCGATCGGCGCCGGACCGCCGTCGCCCGAATCTGCTCGCGCAGGCCCGCGTGCGGGGGCGCAGCTTCCGGCTTGCGCTCGGCAGCTTGTTCGGAGCATATCGACGCCGGTTCGAGCGCAACTGCGCCGACATGACATCATGGAATCAAGACCTCGCGAGGGAGCAGCCCATGCCGACGATGAGCAACACGCGCCGCAAGAAGATCCAGGCCCGCCAGCGCAAGGCCGAGAACGCCGTGAAGCGCGCCGCCAAGGCTGCCAAGCGCGCCGTCCGCCGTGCCCCCAAGGCGGCCTGAGAGGGCCTGCGGCTCGCGTTGCGGGCCGGTCCTGCCGCAATAAAGCGGCCCGCCGCTCCCTCGCGGCGGGCTTTTCGTTGGCCGTCGCTCGATGGGAGCGTTTGACGCCATCACCTGGCCTTGTCGTCGCCATGACGTCGCGGCGGAGCGGCCGGCGTATGCTATGACGGGCGGGCCGAGAGGCGTTTCGTCGGGCCGGGGCCGGTTTTTGGGGCCCGGTTTTTGGGGCCCGTGATTTTGGAGGCGGTGTGAGGCAGGCGTTCGAGATCGGCGGCATGACGGTCGACCCCGGCACGCGGCGGCTGGTCGACCTGCCCGTGTCGCGGCTGTCGAATCACACGCCGGTGACGCTGCCGGTGCATGTGCTGCATGGCTTCGAGCCCGGTCCCACCATGTTCCTCACGGCGGCGGTGCATGGCGACGAGTTGAACGGCGTCGAGATCATCCGTCGCGTTCTGCGCACGCTGGCGCCGGGCAACATCAAGGGTACGCTGCTGTGCGTGCCGGTTGTGAACGCCTACGGCTTCATCGGCCGCTCGCGGTATCTGCCCGACCGGCGCGATCTCAACCGCTCCTTCCCAGGTTCGGCCGACGGCTCGCTGGCGGCGCGGCTGGCGCATCTGCTGCTGAAGGAAGTGGTGACGCGCTCGCAGATCGGTGTCGATCTGCACACCGCCGCCACGCACCGCATCAATCTGGCGCAGATCCGCTGCGACTACATCAAGCGCCCGCACACGCGTGAGCTGGCCCGCGCCTTCGGCACGCAGGTGGTGCTGCATGCGCCGGAGCGACCGGGATCGCTGCGCCGGGCCGCGCGCGAGGCCGGTGTCGAGGTGCTGGTGTACGAAGGCGGCGAAGGACTGCGCTTCGACGAGTTCGCCATCAAGGCGGGCGTCGACGGCATCGCGGGGCTGATGCTGAAGATCGGCATGCTGGAGCTGCCGGACGGCATCGAGGTCAGCGCACGTCTCGGCAATCGGCCGGAGCCGCTGTTCGCCAACGCGTCGAAGTGGGTGCGCGCGCCGGAAGCCGGCGTGCTGCGCACGACGAAGCGCATCGGCGACGCGGTGAGCGAGGGCGAGATCATCGGCCACGTCGCCAACCCCTACGAGGAGGCGGACGTCGAGGTGCGCTCGCCGCGTCGCGGCATCATCGTCGGCCGCACGACGCTGCCGATCGTCAACATGGGCGATGCGCTGTTCCACATCGCCTGGTCGGAGGAAATCGCCACCGCCAAGTCGCGCCCGGCGCCGAAGGACGCGGCCGCCGAGCCGATCATGGACGAGGATGAGATCATCTGAGCATCGCGCCGAGCCCCCGCCGGGCGACGAGAGCGCCCGCGCGAGCGGAGGCCGGGCGCCGAGGGGCCGTTCTCGCCGAGGGATGTCGGCGCGCCGTGCCTCAGGCCTTGCCGTCCTTGTGGAACATCAGGAAGTAGAACAGCGCCAGAGACACGACGATGGTGACGCCGAGCCCGGCCAGCGCGCCGAGGGCCAGCGGATCGGTGTCGAGCAGGTTCATGAGCTTCATGGCGTGGTCTCCTTCTCCCGTCTTGCGATGCCGCCAGCATTGCAGATCGGCGGGACGCCGCGTTGCGAGCGATCAAGCCGGTTTCGGCCCCGGCATCAAAACGACTGCGGCGGGATGACGCGAGGATGTCGGCGGCGCGCGGCGCTGCTCGCCACGCTGAGTGTGCCCGAGGGGCGCCGCGAAGCTGGCGTCCCGGAGCCGATGGACGAGAAGCCGGCGCCGCCCGAGGTGTCCGCTACCGGCACGTTGGCCAGGATGCGGCCGGCGAGGCGCGGGAACGGCATGCGCGGCTCAATTCGGATCGTCGGCCGTGACGGCGTCCAGCGTCTCCTGCGCGCTGCCATCCGGTGGATGCACGGGATAGAGGGTGCGGGTGATGCGCCCGTCGCGCAGCAGCAGCGTCAGCCGCCGCAGATAGGTGGTGTCGCCGGCCATGAACGTCGGCAGCCGCAGGGCGCGCGCGAAGGCGAAGCCGGCATCGCTCAACAGCGGATAGGGCAATCCGAGCCGCCCGATCAACTCGCGGTGGTGCTCGCTGTCCTGGCCGGAGAGGCCGAACACACGGATGCCCTGCGCGACGAACGCTGCATGCAGCGCCGCGAAGCCGGCGGCCTGTGGCGTCGAGCCGTGGGCGCCGGCGATATCGTCCCAGCCGGGCGGATCGGCAAATCCCGGGCGGCCGGTCCAGGGATAGACGAACACCACGCTGCGGCCGCCGAGGCGCGCCAGGTTGACCACGCTGCCGTCGGACGCCGGCAAGGCGATGTCGGGAAGCGCGGTGCCGGGCAGCAGGTGTGCGCCGCCGCGGTCGTCGCGGGGCGCTGGCCAGGGCCACACTTTTGGCGCCCTGGACGTGGTCATGCTCCGCCCCCTGCCACGGGATGCGCGCGCAGCCAGGCGAGCACGTCCCCTGCGTTCCGGTCCGGGGGAAAGACCGGGTAGAAGACCTTGGTGACGGTGCCGTCGTCGAGCACCAGCGCCAGGCGGCGCAACAGCGTCATGCCCTCGACGCGCATCGTCGGGAGACGCGCGGCGGTGGTCAGCGCGAGCCCCGCATCCGACAGCAACGGGAACGGCAGGTGCAGCCGCTCGGCCGCCTCGTGCTGGTAGGCGGTGTCCTGGGTCGCCAGGCCGAACACGTGGCGCGCCCCCGCCGCCACCAGCTCGGCGTGATGATCGCGGAAGCCGCATGATTGCGGCGTGCAGCCGCGCGCGCCGGGGATCATGTCCCAGCCGTCCGGCAGCGCCTGTCCGGGCCGGCCGGTGCGCGGGTAGGCATAGACGACCGTGCGACCCGGTAGCGTCGCCAGGGTGACGCTGCGGCCGTCCGTTGCGGCGAGCGCCACCGGCGGCAGGCGCGAGCCGGCGAGATGCACGCAGGCGCCGTCGTCGGGCGGGGCCGGTATTTTCGACCAGTCGACGTCGGTCAGGTTCGGCTGGTTGGTCATCGTGCGCCCTCGACAGTCCATCCATGCCGCCGAGCCGTACGCCGCAGCGTCTAGCCGGTATCCGCGCAAGGTCGCGCGGGCGAATTCAGAACGGGTTCCAGCTCGGCTCCGACGTGAAGCGCACGTACCCGATGTTGGCGCCGACGCGCAGCCCGAGGCCGGAACGGATGGGAGCCATCATCACCGGCCCGCCCTTGAGGAAGGTCACGCCCACGCCGCCGATGACATAGGCCGAACCGTCGATGCCGGTGTAGGCGCGGAACAGCTGCGAGGCGTCCTTGAGACCGTAGATGAGAAACAGCGTGCGCGAGCCGGCGGCGCCGAAGTCGTAGCCGACCGAAGGTCCGTGCCAGTGCACCGGCCGCGCGCCGCCCGAGCGCAGGTAGAGCATGCCCGAGCCGTAGCGCAGGCCGGCGAGGAAGGCGCCGCCGCCCTCGGTGCCGAGGACGTAGCCGGTCGGACGGCCGAGGCTCGAGAAGGTGTGCTCGATGACGGTGGCGAGGTTGGTCGAGACGGCGCCGAAGAAGCCCTTGGTGGCGTCGCGGATTTCCTCGATCGTGTAGCCCTCTTCAGGCGGCACGGCCGCGTGCTCGCTCGACGGAGCCGGTGGCGGCGGCGGGTCCGGCGGCGTGGCGATGGCAATCTGCGGGCCGCTGGCCGACGGCGTCGGCGCGGGCGGCGGACCGGCCTCGGCATGCGGCGCGGTGGTGGTGGACCACGGGCCAACCGGGGGCCTGGGCGCGGCCGGCGCCAGCTTTGGCGGCTCGGGCTTTGTCGGTTCGGCTTTGGGCGGTTCGGGCTTGGCCGGCACGGCGGCGACCACCGACGGCTTGTCGGCTGGCCGGTCGCCCGAAACCGCGGCCTTGTCGGGGGCGGCCGCAGGCTTGCCGTCGGCGGGCTTGCCGTCGGCGGGCTTCGCGGGCTCCGATCCCGGCTTCTCGGATGCCGGCTTGAGATCCTGCTTTTTCGCCTCGCCCGCTCTTGCGTCGGCCTGCTTGGCCTCGCTCTGCGCGGCCGGCTTGGCGGGCGTCGTGGTGCCGGCGAGTTCGCCGTCGATCTTGGCCAGCGTGTAGGCGGACTTCGCTTTCATCACCGCGATCAGCTCGAGCCCGGCCGCCCTCAGCTCGTCGAGCTTGACGCAGTCGGGCGCGTCCGATTTGGCCGGGCGACCGAGCGTGTCGATGCGCGCCAGCAGCTCGTTGGCGGTGGCGTCGAAGCCGGCGAGCCGAGCGTCGCTCAGGTAGTCGTGCGCCATCTCCTCGTCGTCACCCTCAGCCCAGCCCTTCTTCTGTCTCAGCTGGCGCAAGCGGGCGTTGAGCTTGGGCGCGTTCTCCATATTGAAGGCACGCAACGAGGCGCCGGCCTCGTCGACGGCACGGGCGAAGTCGTCGGCCGAGCAGGTGGCGGCAAAGGCGCCGGCGGCAGGGGGCCCAGCGGCAGGGGGCAGAGACAGGCCCCAGGCGAGCGGGATGGCCATCAGCACCGCCCGCAGCCCACGCGCGCGCCGGCGCGGCAGCGGGGACGCGCCGGAGGCCCTGGTGTGACACGGCGCGGCGATGGCGATGGTGATTTTCTCTTGCATTGCGGGAGTGTCGCATCAACGCAATGCGCCGCGCAAGCCGGGCCCGCGCGGCGCATTGTCAGCTGACGTGATGTCAGGTTCGTCGGACTGTCAGGTCCATCGGACCTGTCAGGTTCGTCGGACTGTCAGGTCCATCGGACCTGTCCAGCCCGCCTGCCCAGGCGGGGCTGGCGGGTTCGGCGCGGTATCGCCTCAGTCGACGGTCTTGACCACGCTCGAGGTGGCCTGCCCCGGCGTCATCGGTCCCTTGAACTCGGCGGCGGCGGCGGTGTCGTACTCGGCCAGCGTCGTCGCCACGCTCTTGGCCCGCATATGGACGATCTTGTAGCCGCGCGCCTTCAGCTGGGCCAGGATCTCGGGGATGGCCTTGCCGGTGCCGGCCTGGAAGTCGTGCAGCAGCACGATGCCCTTGCCCTTCTTCTCCAGCTTGTCCATCACCGACTTCACAACCAGCTCGGACTTCTTGATCTTGAAGTCGAAGCTGTCGAGATCCATCGAGAAGATGGCGATGTTGCGCGTGCCGAGATAGCTCACCATGTCCGGCGGGTCCTGCAGCGCGGGGAAGCGGAAGAAGGGCGCCGGCGTGCCCTGGCCGCCCATGGCGATCTTGACGGCGCTGAGGCCCTTCTCGATCTCCTCCTTGGCCCTGTCGGACGACAGCTTCTTGAGCGGCGTGTGCGACCACGTGTGCGTGCCGACGGTGTGACCGCCCGCCACCACCTCTTTCAGGATGTCGGGGTGCCAGATGGCGTGCTTGCCGATCGAGAAGAACGTGGCCCGCGTGCAGTGGTCGGCGAGCGCCTTCAGGACTTCGCGAGTCGAGTGCGGCCAGGGACCGTCGTCGAACGTCAGCACCACTTCCTTGTCCTTCAGGAAGTCGTGCGCCTTGTACTGCTCCATGCCGAAGCCGGGGCCGCCGGTGGTGTCGATCTCGACCGTGCGGGCAAGGCCGAGCGCATTGGGGTTGTTGCAGACGATGGGGGGCGCCGGCTTGGCTGCCGGCTGCGGAGCCGCCTGTGGTGCGGCCGGCTGGGTGGTGCCGGCCGCTGCGACGGCAGCTGTGGCGGGTGGAGGCGTGGACGGCGCCGCCGCGGGCTGCTCGGCCGGCTGCGAGCGCGAGAAGAACTGAGCGTTGGCCGTCGAGCCGGCCGCGACGAGGGCGGCGACCGCCGCCGAGATCCAGATGGCGCGCATGCGGATGCAACTCCTTGAGCTGGGCAATGGCCCCGCGGCCGGGGTCCCACCCGTGTGGGGTGGGACCTGGTCCCGCGGGCGGATATCGAATCGTCTTCAGTTATCGCCGTCCCACGGGCGGCCGGCAAGGCATGCTGCGGGCGAAATGGCACAATTCTCCGCCAGCTTCGGCTGATTTGGCGCGGTGAATTCAGACCTGTGTCAGCTCAGGCTCAGTCCCGGCGGGGGGGGCAGTTCCGGGCTCGGCCTTGCCCGCCACGCGGGCCTGGAAGCGCGCCACGTCGACGATGGCGCGTTCGTGGGTGCCGTCGGCAATGGTCTCCCGGCCATCGTGCGCTGTCAGGCGGAAGCGCAGCAGGCGCTTGTCGACCGCCAGCAGCTCCGCCTCGGCGGTCACCCGCAGGCCGATGGGGGTGGGCGCCGTGTGCCTCACGTCCAGATGGGTGCCGACGCTGCTGGCGCCCTCGGGCAGCAGCGCCTCGACGCACGCGACGGCGGCAGCCTCGAGGATCCCGATCAGCACCGGCGTTCCGAGCACCTCCAGCGTGCCCGAGCCGACGGCGCGGGCCGAATGCTGGGGGGCGACGGCCAGCGTTGCGCTGCCGCGCAGGCCGGGAGCGAGCCGCGTCAGGTCCATGGGATCCATGCCTCCGTTGGTTGCCGCGTCCGGATGCGGACGGCCGACCATACCCGGCGCAGGCATCGGGACCCAAGCCCGATCGTTGCAAGGGGCCCCGGGGCCGAGCCGGCCTGATGCATCGCGCGCGCCCGTGACGCGTCGCACGCTCCCGTGTGCGGGTAAACGGGCTGGTGATATTTCCACGCTATTCATTGGCAATCCGGACGATTGCAGTCGCCGATCCCCGGGGGGCACAACCAGCGTACAGGCGTTGAGCATGACGAACATCGATCGCAGCAGCTGGGTGAGCTGGGCCTCCTTCTACCTGGGCTTCGTCGTCGCCTGGGGGCCGGCCATGGAGCAGGACCTGTTCGCGATCGGTCCCGGCACGCGCCTGATGGTGGCGTCGGTGCTGGCCTTCTTCTGCGCCGTCATGCTGATCCAGCGCTACATGCACATCCGGCTGACCTCCAACACCTTCGGGGAGCCGCAGCAACTTGTGACCGGCGGCGTGTTCCGCTTTTCGCGCAATCCGATCTATCTCGCCTTCCTCGTGCCGCTGCTGTCGCTTGCCTACTTTTCAGGCGTCGCCTGCGTGCTGGCCATCGTCGTCTACCTCGTCGCCATGACCACCTATGTCATCTCGCGCGAGGAGCGTGTGCTGGCCAGCCTGTTCGGCCAGTCGTTCGAGGACTATCGCGCCGCCACACCGCGTTGGCTGCTGGTCTAAGCGCGCCTTCCGGATGTCCCTTCTTGGCTGCCCGTTCGGTGCGGCGCGGTCGTGCCGGCGCCGGTCAATCGTGGGGCGCGCGGGACTGTTCGGCCGGTCGTGCGTGTCCGTTGCGGCGGGCGCGGCGAAGCAGTACCCTCTTGGACAATTCGGGGTTGGACAGGTCGCCTGATGCGCTCTCCGATGCGGGGGCAGGACAGGCCGCAAGCCCCGCACACAAGCCCCGCACAGGCGAGCCAATGCACGGTTTCCGAAAGTCGCTTCTGATTGCGCTGGTGTGCTGTGCGCTGCCGGTCGCGGCGGTGCTGTTCGGCGATCTGCTGGCTTCCCTATCCCGTTGCCGGGTCGATGAAATCGCGGTTCCGTGCGTTCTGGGTGGTGTGTCGGTCGGACCGGTCGTGCGGGGCCTCGCGGGGCTCGGCTGGCTGGCGCTCGCCGCGGTGTCGACGGGCGGCGCGCTGCTCCTGTTCTGGGCCCTGGCGGAGGCCGCCCAGTTGATGGGTAAACGGCGGCGCAATTCCTAACGTACGGGGAAAGGTGTTTGGTCGTTTGTCGCATTGCGAAGTTGCGATGCAGCATGCCAGTTTAGTGGGCGTTAACGAGTAGAGAGTCGTGACGCTATCGGCTGATCTGGGAACGATCTCGTGTCAGAAGACGAAAAAGCCAAAAGCGCTTCCGCCCGTCTGTGGCGCGCACTGGTCAACGCGCGATGCGCCGAGCACCACTGCCGCAACGCAGCCCGCGCCGATCTCATTTCGCGCATGGACCGCGAACTGGATCAGCACGCCGAGCCCGCCGGGCGCGAGGCCCTGAAGCCGTTCGCCATGCGCCCGCGCCGCAATCTGGCTTTTCCTTTCTGAGTGATCTTGAGTTCTGCCCTAGCATGCTGGCTTGACGGTTTTATTTCAGTTCGAGCGGCACCTGGGCCGGAGCCGCACGCTTCAGTGCTCCCGGGCTTCCGCCACAGACAACTCCCGGGCTTCCGCCACAGACAAGCTGCATCATCCGAGCCTCATACACGGCTGCCGGCCAATATCCCGGCAGCGTCGCGCTGCAGGTGCCCAGATCCCGCAATTGTTCCGTTCGCGCGTGCCGGAGCCTCTATCGGCAGGCAGGAGTTCGGCTATTCTCCTTCCCGCGCCGACAACGAGAAGCGGCGACACACACCTGAACGTGAGCGCCTGACGGTCGCTGCGACCAGCTTGGCGCTCGACAGTCGCGTTGGCGCACGACAAAAAGAGCCTATGCGAACGCACGACTCTCATCCTCCCGCGCACGCCGCCGCGCACGGGGCCTCTGGTCCCCTTCATGCGGCGGTCCATGGCGCTCACCCGCTGGCGGGCGCCCGCGCCTGGCTGATCACCGACGGCAAGGCCGGAATGGACGTGCAGGTGCGCGGCGTCGCCGACGCGCTGCGGCTCGATTTCGAGCTGATCCACGTCAATCCAACCGGCTTGTGGAAGCATGCCGCCCCTTGGGGGCCGGTCTCGCCGGCGGAGAAATTCGGCAAGCCCGGCAGCCGTTTCGCGCCACCCTGGCCGACCATCGCCATCGCGACTGGCCGGCTCAGCATCCCCTATATCCGGGCGCTGCGCCGCGTGGCCGGGCCGCAGGTGTTCACCGTGGTGCTGCAGGACCCCAAGACCGGTCCCGGGACAGCCGATTTGATCTGTGTGCCCGCGCACGATACGCGGCGCGGCGCCAACGTTGTCACCACGTTGACGCCGGCGCACAGCTTCACCGCGGCCCGCCTGAACGAGTTGCGCGCGTGCGTACCGGACCGCATTGCCGCGCTGCGGGGGCCTCGGGTCGCTGTCATTCTGGGCGGCAAGAATGCCGTCTATAAATTTCGCGACGAGGACGACGACCGGCTCGAGACCGCGCTGAAATCGCTGGCCGCGCTCGGCGCCAGCTTCATGATCACACCGTCGCGGCGCACGCACGATCGCCTGCTGCGCAAGGTCGAGGCGGCGACGCGCGATGCGCCGCGCATCCTGTGGGATGGCCAGGGCGCCAACCCGTATCCGGATTTTCTCGCCCACGCCGACCTGCTGGTGGTGACCGCCGACAGCGTCAACATGACGGGCGAGGCCTGCGCCACGGGGCGCCCCGTGCTGGTCTTCTCGCCCTCGGGCGGCTCGGCCAAGTTCACGCGTTTCCACGAGGCGCTCATCCGGCATGGCGCCACGCGGCCCCTGCCGGAGCGGCTCGACGCCTTGCCGGCCTGGGAGTACCAGGCGCTGGACGGGGCTGCTATCATCGCCACCGAGATCGAGCGGCGCTGGAGCCGGCGGGCCGGGCATCTGACCGGCCACGTCGGCCGCTGAGCCGCGGCGCGCCGGCGCGACCGATCAAACACCCGGTCGACATCAGGCCAATCTGCAGACCAAAACCAACAGCGAGCGCGCATGTCTCACCTCAACATCGCCAAGCTCAAGGCCGCCAAGGTCGAGCGCGAGCCGTATGAATATTTCGTCGTGCCGGGGTTCCTCTCGGCCGACAGCGTGGCGCGCATCAATGCCACCTATCCCCAAATCGAGAAGGGTGGCTCGTACCCGATCGACAGCCTCGACGAGAACATGACCATCAAGGAGGTCATCGCCGAGCTCGACGGGCCGGAGTTCGAGGCGGCCATCGAGGACAAGTTCCACGTCGAGCTGGAAGGCCGGCCGAAGATGTACTCGCTGCGCGGCTACACGCGCGCGAAGGACGGCCAGATCCACACCGACAGCAAGGACAAGATCATCACCGTCCTGCTCTATCTCAACGAGAACTGGCAGCAGCCCGGCGGTCGCCTGCGCATCCTGCGCAACGGCCACGACGTCGACGACTTCGTCACCGAGGTGGCACCCGACAACGGCACGCTGCTCGTCTTCAAGCGCTCCGACTCGTCATGGCATGGGCACCATCCGTTCGAGGGGCAGCGCCGTTCGCTGCAGATGAACTGGATGACCAGCGAGGGCAGCAAGGGCTTCCATCGCCTGCGCCACAAGATTTCCGCCGCGGTGAAGAAGATCACGGCCGGCTGAGCCAACGGCCGGCTGAGCCAACGGCCGGCTGTGCCAACGGGACGCGCTACGGGTGTCGGACGCGTCGAACCATCGAACCAGGATCGGGGAAAGCACCACATGACCGATGCGGCACATATGGCGGAGGCGCGGGCGCGCGCCATCGCGGGCGGCCTCTATCCGGCCGATCTCGCCTGGCTCGACAAGCTCGGCTGGAGCGCGGCCGCTGTGCCGCCGGTGCAATCGCCCGCCGACGTGGCGGACTATCGCCGCCGCGAGAGCGCGCTCAATGCAGGCATCGCGCATCTGACCTTCGCCGAGCGCGGCCAGTCTCCGGAGGGCAAGCTCGCCGCCGCGCTGGGGGCCAGGCTCGCCGACTGGGCCGACAAGGCCGCCGGCCGCGACGACGAGGATTGAGGCGGGCCGGGTTGCCCGCTAGGCCCGGCCGGGCTCCTCTCGTGCCAGCAGTCCGGCGTCGATCCAAGCCATCAGGTGCTGCGCGGCGAGCCGCGGCGCGGCGTCGGCGCCGTCGCGGGATTGCAGGATCGCGCACATCTCGGCGAACGAGGTCCGGGTCGCAGCCAGCTTGTCCCAGAGCATGGCCTCCTGCGCACTCATGGCCCGGATGCGCGGGATCAGGTCGAGCCGCCAGACGATGAATGGTTGCGGTGCCGCGATGGTCTCGGCCGTCGGAGGCTCACACGCCGCCTGCAGCGCCGACCAGATGGCGAACGCGTTGCTGCCGAGATCGAGGCGGCGAGCCGCGGGGTGCGGTCGCAGCACGAGGTCGCCCCATGCATCCGGCGCAAGCGCGGCGAGGTCGTCCTTGCCGAGTGCAGGGTGATCGGCGGTGTCGAACATGTCGTTGAGGGCGGTCTCGATGCGTGCCAGTTCCCCGACCACGATGTGCTCGCTGTAGGGTGCCGCGGTGCGCAGGAAGCCGGCGAGGCCCTGGCTGAACCAGCGCGCGCTGGCATGGTGAGACGGGTTGGCGGCGATATAGGCAACCGCCATGGCATCGAACGCGTCATCCCCGAGATAGGCATGGAGATGCGGATGGTCGTTGCGGATCACCTCAGTGAGCCGCGCCCCATACGCATGGCGGTAGACGCCGAACAGGACATCGCGACGTTCCCCGCGGCCCTCTCCGAGGCAGTCGAGAATGCCGTCGTCGCCGGTCAGGATCGCACGCTGCATGACGGTCTGAAGCTCGGTCAAGCTTGGCATATCCGGCTCCTCACTCCGCCGCCGTCGCCGCCGCGGCGTGCCTGCCAGGGGACAGCGCATCGGCGGCCATGGCCCGCGCATGGTCGAGTTCGGCCAGCAGATCGGCCAGGGGCGGGATCTTGTCGTCGCGCTCGATCATGGTCGAGACGGGTCCGAAACGCCGCAGCGCTTTCGCGTAGAGGTCCCAGACGGCCGGGCACACGGGCGCGTCGTGGGTGTCGATGATGTAGGTGCCCATATCGCTGTGGCCGGCCAGATGGAACTGCACGACGCTGTCGGCCGGGATGGCGTCGAGGAACATGTCGGTGTCGATGCCGTGATTGATCGCATTGACGTAGAGGTTGTTGATGTCGACCAGCAGCCAGCAGCCGGTCCTCAGCGTCAGCTCGCGCAGGAACTCCCACTCGGGCATCTCGCTCGATCGGAAGTTGACGTAGCTCGAGACGTTCTCGATGGTCAGGCGCCGGCCGAGCACGTCCTGCACGCGAGCTATGCGTTCCGCGACGTGGCCGAGCGCTTCTCTCGTGTAGGGCACCGGCAGCAGGTCGTGCAGGTTGACGCCATGCACGCCGGTCCAGCACAGATGATCGGAGATCCAGCGCGGCTCGAAGCGTTGCGCCAGCGCCTTCAGGGTTCTGAGATAGTCGAGATCGAGCGGCGCCGTCGAGGCGATCGACATCGAGACGCCGTGCATGACGATCGGGTATCGCGCGCGGATGCGCTCCAGCATGGCCAGCGGCTTGCCGCCGGGAACCATGTAGTTCTCGCTGATCACCTCGAACCAGTCGATGGCCGGCGAGCCGTCGAGGATTTCGGCGTAGTGCTGCGGTCGCAGCCCGAGGCCAAACCCAAGCGAACGGGGACGGTCGTCCAGCGCCGGGGACTGGACGGACGCCGGGTTCAAGGGCAGGGGACCCAAGGGCCGGTGAATAGCCGCTGTCATGCGAGACGCCTCGTTGTTTCGCGCTGTCACTGCGAGGAATGGCGCTACCGAGGGAGTGCGGTCGCGCCGCCGCGCGCGCCGCACTCCGGCACTGGCCTCAGCTCTTGGCAGCCTTGAAGGTGGCGCCCTTGACGGCATCGCACTCGGCCTTCGTCATTTCGACGAAGCCCTTGCCCTTGCAGGCGTTCTGCCCCTTGCAGGCATTCGAGGCCGATTTGCAGGCGCCATGGCCCTTGCAGGCGTTGGCGCCCATGCAATGACCCTTGGCGGCCTCGGCGCTGGCCTGCGGCACCGAGACGGCGCCGGCGAGGATCAGCGAGGCGGCGGTCGCGGCGAGGGCCGAAGCGGACTTCGAGCTGGTGATCATGTTACATCCTTGGGTTCTGGGGTTCTGATTGCCGGCCTGCACAAGCACGAGGTCGGGATGCGTGGCGCATCACCTGCCTTACGGGGCGCGCCTGGCGAACGTTACGCACGAAGTCAGGACGCGGCTGCGCGTTGGCGAAGGACGGGCATGAGCAAGCACCACATCGGCCGCAGGACGCTTCTCGGGATGCTGGCCCTCGCGGCGGCGGGTCCTGGGGGACTGATCGCACTGGCCGGCCACGCCCGCGCCGAGGCGGTGCCGGCCGGCCTGCGGCTGGTCATGGTTGATGATCCGTCGTGCGCCTATTGCCGAAAGTGGCTGGCCGAGGTCGGCCCCTATTATTCGACCAGCCGGCAGGGGATGCGGGCACCGCTGGTCCGCCGACAGCAGGGCGATGCAGGGCTCGCCCCGTTCTCGCGTCTGAACTACACGCCGACGTTCCTGCTGGTCGAGGACGGGCGCGAGGTCGGCCGGCTGGTCGGCTACTCGGGGGCGCGGCAGTTCTGGGTCGACCTCGACGACCTGTTGGCCAAGGTTGATGCAACTCCGTCTCCCGGGCCGGCTCCAAGGCCCGATCCTGACGAGCCCGCGCGCAAGGGCCCGTCCGAGCGCGATGCCGGGCTACCTTCGGCGCGGCGGCGGTTCGGTTAGGCGCTTGCGGGACGGCCGGCAGGCGCGCGGCCGGCCGCCGCCTCAGCGGTTCACCCGTTCGCAGCCCCCGAATGCCGCCCCGGAATGCGCATTGCGCGCATCCGTTCGGTGCGCAGGCAAAAGTTGACGTAAACGTCAACATTGTGTAGGGCTCTGATCGCCCGCCGGCCGCACGGGAACCTAACGGGATGGTGGGAAATTCGTTGTATCAATAGGGCTGGGCGCGGAACCAACCTGCGCCGATCCGTGGAGATTGGACGCATGGCGACGCTCGTATTCCTGCTGCTGCTGCTTGGAGGCGCCATGGCGCTGGCCATGCGCGAGGCCCCGCTGTGGCTGTGGTCGGTGCTGGCCGCCGCCGCTGCCTTCGTCTGGCAGTCGAGCCTGCTGCATGGCGGCTTCCATGTGCCCAGCCCGTCGGGATTGCAGTGGCTCGGCTGGCTGCCGGCGGTCGCGCTCGCCGTCCTGTCGGTGCCCGGGATCCGACGCTCACTGGTCGTCGAGCCCGCCTTCCGCATGGTCAAGGGCATCCTGCCCAAGGTGTCCGACACGGAGCAGCAGGCGCTCGACGCCGGCACCGTCGGTTTCGACGCCGAGCTGTTTTCGGGCCGGCCCGACTGGGGCAAGCTGCGCGCCGTGCCGGGCATCGTGCTGACGGCGGAAGAGCAGGCCTTCCTCGACGGCCCGACCGAGGATCTGTGCCGCCTCATCGACGACTGGCACGTGCGCCATAACCGCAAGGAGATCCCGGCCGAGATCTGGGACTTCGTGAAGACGCACGGCTTCCTCGGCATGCTCATCTCGAAGGAGCACGGGGGGCTCGGCTTCTCGGCGCAGGCGCAGTCGCTCATCCTCGGCAAGGTCGCCTCCCGCTCGCCCGATGTCGTGACCATCGTCATGGTGCCGAACTCGCTCGGACCGGGCGAACTGATCGAAAAATACGGCACCGAGGAGCAGAAGCATCACTTCCTGCCGCGCCTCGCCAAGGGGCTCGAGGTGCCGTGCTTCTCGCTGACCGGGCCGACCTCGGGTTCCGATGCGGCCACCATGCGCGACATCGGCCAGGTGGTGCGTGGCACCTGGAACGGCGCCGAGACGCTCGGCATCAAGCTCAGCTGGGACAAGCGCTACATCACGCTCGGGCCCAACGCGACGCTCGTCGGTCTGGCGTTCCGCCTGTTCGATCCCGACAACCTGCTGGGCCGTGGCGAGGACATCGGCATCACGGTGGCGCTGATCCCGTCCGACCATCCCGGCGTCAACATCGGCCGCCGCCATCTGCCCTCGGGTGCCGCCTTCCCCAACGGTCCCAACTGGGGCACCGACGTCTTCATCCCGATGGACATGATCATCGGCGGCGAGAAGATGGTCGGCCAGGGCTGGCGCATGCTGATGGAATGCCTCGCCGCGGGGCGTGCCATCTCGCTGCCGTCGTCGTCGACGTCGGGCGCCAAGGCGATGCTGCGCTTCACGACCGCGTATAGCCGCATCCGCAAGCAGTTCGGCTTGCCCGTTGGCCGCATGGAGGGCATCGAGGAGGCCATCACGCGCATGGTCGAGACGGCCTACGTCAACGAGGCGGCGCGCGCCGCGACCGCGGCGATGGTGTCGCGCGGCGAGAAGCCGTCGGTGATTTCCGCGTTGATGAAGTACCAGACCACCGAGCGCCTGCGCCGCTCCATCAACGATGCCATGGACATCCACGGCGGCCGCGCCATCTGCGACGGGCCGTCGAACTACCTGCAGTCGGCCTACCAGATGATCCCGGTCGGCATCACGGTGGAAGGCGCCAACATCCTGACGCGCACGCTGATCACGTTCGCGCAAGGCGCGCTGCGCTCGCATCCCTACCTCTACAAGGAGGTGCAGGCGGTGCAGAACCCGGACACCCGCGCCGGTCTCGCCGCCTTCGAACAGGCGTTCTGCGGCCACATCGCCTTCTCGGCCTCGAACGTCGCCGGCGCCTTCTTCCACAACATCACGGGCGGGCTGTTCGCCTCTGCGCCGGAAAACGCCAACCTGACCGCCGAATGGTATCGCCAGCTGTGGCGGGCGAGCCGCAACTTCGCGCTGGTCGCCGATCTGACGGTGGCGCTGCTCGGCGGCGGCCTCAAGACCAAGCAGAAGATCACCGGCCGCATGGCGGACGCGCTGAGCGAGCTCTACATGACGGCCTGCGTGCTGAAGCGCTACGAGGACGACGGCAAGCCGGCGGGCGATCGCCACATCGTCGAACTCGCCGCCCGCAACGGTCTGCACCGCTTCCAGGAGGCGATCGGCGGCGCCATCGACAACTTCCCCGTCGCCTGGGCGCGGGTCGCGATGCGCGTGCTGGTGTTCCCGCTCGGGCGCCCCTACAAGCCGGCGAGCGACAATCTCGGTGCGCAGGTGGCGCGCCTCGCCATGGAGCCCGGCGACGTGCGTGATCGCCTGACGCGGCACATCTTCGTCTCCCACGACGTCAACGATGCCACCGGTCTGCTCGAGGTGACCCTGAAGAAGGTCATCGCCTCGGAGGAAGCGGAGAAGAAGCTGGAACGGGCCATCCGGCTCGGCACCGTGCGCCGCTATCACGGCATCGACTGGATCGGCGACGCGGTGAAGGCCGGCGCCATTACGGAGGCCGAGGGCAAGCTGTTGCGCGAGGTGGAGGAGCTGACGGCGCGCGTCATCGCGGTCGACCATTTCTCGCCCGACGAGGTGCGGCCGCACTACATGACGCCCGGCCACAATGCCCGTCAGGCCAGCGCCGCCGAGTGATGCCGGCGCAGGCGCCCGCGCGCCCGCACGACGCGGTCGCAACGATCGTCTCCCTATAGCAAGAGGCAAGCGCGGGTAGAGAACACAGAGAAAGCTCGTGCGCCCATCTCCAACTCCTCCATGGCCGGCCTCCGAGCCGGCCATGGAGGAGTTGGAGATGGTGGCGCCAGTCCCCCTTTCCCCAGAGGAAGACGGCGGGAGTGTCGATTGCGCACGACGAACAGTCGTTGAGGGAATTGGTATGTGGAGTAGAGGCCTGCGATCACTCAAGTTCGGCGTTGCGGCAGCCGGTCTGTCGCTCGCTTACGTATTCGGATGGAGCAATTTCGAAGGCACCGCGCCGCTGTTTCTACCTTACTCTTCTTGGTGCGCATGCGGCATCGTACAAGGTTGCAAAAGTTGGGCGATTTTCGGCCCCAGCGTCGGGGGTGGCGGAGGGTCGTCGGCGTTTCTCGTGCATATGAATGCTGATGCGAGAGTGTGCGGGCGAGCAGCTTGGGAGATCGCGATTATTGGACTGCTTGTGGCGATCCTCGCTTTTATCGGCGGGTCACGTAGAGCGTCATAGCGATGAAATTCCCGGTCACCATCTGGTTCCACTCGCTGGGGTGGACGTCGAAGCTGTCGGTCACCGATGCCGAGGGCGCGCTGCTCGGCTATTCGCCGCTGGTCTTCGGCACGGAGCGCTGCCTCGGCATCTACGCCGACAAGGACATGACCCGGCCGATCTATGCCGTGCGCCTGGAGAAGCTGCACGGCTTCACCTTCGGGCTGGAGAATGCGCAAGGCGCGCGCATCGGCGGCTTCGCGCCGCCGAAACCGAAGGGCTGGAGCGATGACGGTGCCTACGTTGTCAGCGTCGGCGGCGAGGAGTGCTTCGAAATCGTCGAGCAGTCTCCTGGGCTGCATCTGGTCGACTACTTCATCGACCCGGTCCCGGTGGTCAACGTGTTGACCGGGCTGCTGATCCAGCCCTGTCATATCATCCGGCGCCGGGCGGGCGGCGAGGCGGTGATGACCATGGTCAAGCATCGCACCATGATGGACGCCAGCTATCGGCTGGAATTGACGGGTTCGCTTGCCGGCCCCGAGCGCGAGTGCATTATGCTGGCATGCATCATGGTGACGATCCGCGTCCGGCGGTTCGCGCCGAGTTGGTGGTAGGTCAGGGTTACCACATCCGAATCCGGGCGCGCAGGCGATCGCAAGGCGCGCGACAATGACAGGAAGGTTCGAGGAGGCTCGCATGGATAAGCCCGCATCCGAAACCGAAGTGACGAGCAGCGCCGCGGCGCCGGCCCTGCGCTCCGCTCCCGAGCTGCCCGCGCTCAAGGACTGGCGCTTCAACGTCGATCAGGAAGGCATCGCCTGGGCGGTGTTCGATCGCGAGGGAGAGAGCGCCAACGCGCTCGGCCGCCGTCCGCTCGAGGAGCTGATGCAGATCGCGGACGCCACCGAGCAGGGCGCGCGCGCCGGCACGGTGAAGGGCCTGGTGCTGCTGTCGGGCAAGGAGAAGAGCTTCATCGTCGGCGCCGACATCCGCGAGTTCGAGCAGTTCGAGACGGAAGCGCAGGTCGTCGAGGCCATCGGCCCGGTCAACGCGCTGCTCGACCGAATCGAGCGCATGCCGGTGCCTGTGGTGGCGGCCATCCACGGCGCCTGCGTCGGCGGCGGCTTCGAGCTGATCCTCGCCTGCCACTATCGCATCGCCACGCGCGACGACAGCACGCGCGTCGGCTTCCCCGAGGTCAAGCTCGGCATCTTCCCCGGCTTCAACGGCACGGCGCGCTCGATCCGCCAGGCCGGCGCGCTCGCGGCCATGCAGAACATGCTCACGGGGTCCATGATCCGCGCCAGCGCCGCGCGCGGATTGGGCTACATCGACGAACTGGTGGCGGCGCCCTCCAACCTGCGCTGGGCGGCGCGCAAGGCGGTGCTGGCGAGGAAGCGCGCGCGTCCTGCCACGGGGACGAAAGCGCTCGCCGCCAAGTGGCCGGTGCGCGGTTTCCTCGCCGGCAAAATGCGCGACGAGACGAAGAAGAAGGCGCGCGAGACGCACTATCCGGCGCCGTTCCGATTGATCGACCTGTTCGAGAAGAGCGGTGGTGACTACGCAGGACTGAAGGCGGCGGAGACGAAAGCCTTCGCGCCGCTGATGGTGTCCGATACCTCGCGCAATCTGCGTCGGGTGTTCCGCCTGTCGGAACAGCTGAAGGGACAGGCGCCCAAAGGCTCGACGTGGAAGCCGCGCCGCGTGCACGTCATCGGTGCCGGCACCATGGGCGCCGACATCGCCGGCTGGTGCGTCGCCTCCGGCATGGAGGTGACGCTGCAGGACCTGAAGCCCGAGCTGATCGAGAGGGGCATCGCCGCGCAGGCCAAGCTGTTCGGCCGCAAGTTCAAGACCAAGGCGACGCGTGACGCGGCGAAGGCGCGCCTCATCGCGGATCAGGCCGGCACGGGAATTGCGCGCGCCGACGTGGTAATCGAGGCCATCGTCGAGAAGCTCGAGGTCAAGCAGGCGCTGTTCAAGGAGCTGGAGGGCAAGGTGAAGCCCGGCGCGGTGCTCGCCACCAACACCTCGTCGCTGCAGATCGAGGATATCGCGGCGCTGCTGGCCGACCCCGGGCGCCTCGTCGGCATCCACTTCTTCAATCCCGTCGCCCAGATGCCGCTGGTCGAGGTCATTGCCGGCAAGCAATCGCGCGCGGCGGAGGTGAAGAACGCGGCGACGTTCGTCACGGCCATCGACAAGTTCCCGCTGATCGTGAAGAGCGCGCCGGGCTTCCTCGTCAACCGCGTGCTGGCGCCTTACATGATGGCCGCCATGCAGCGCGTCGAGCAGGGCACGCCGAAGGAGAAGATCGACGAGGCGGCCAAGGTGTTCGGCATGCCGATGGGGCCGATCGAGCTGGCCGATACGGTTGGCCTCGACGTCTGCGCCCACGTCGGCCGCATCCTGGGCCTCAAGGCGGATACCTCGAAGCTCGAACAGATGATCGCGTCGGGCCAGCTCGGCAAGAAGACGGGGCGCGGCTTCTACGAGTGGAAGGATGGCAAGGCCGTGCGTGGCGGCGAGAGCAAGTGGAACAAGAGCGAACTCGATCTGCTGGGCCGCGACCTCGTGGCGCCGCTGATCGAGGAGGCACAGAAGGCTCTGGACGAAGGCATCGTCGAGAGCAGCGATCTGGTCGATGCCGGCGTCATCTTCGGCACCGGCTTCGCCCCCTTCCGCGGCGGCCCACTGCACTACAAGTCGAGCCAGCCCGCAGCAGCGGCTGCGGAGTGAGCGCGCCATGGGGTATGACGTTCACATCACCCGGAAGCCCTATTGGGCCGACGACGACGGGGAACGGATCGAAATCGACGATTGGCTCGCGTATCTGGCGACCGATGCCGAGATGCGCCACGATGGTTTCGCGGAGGCAAACGTTTCAGGCGGCACTTTCCGCATCGTGGAGCCAGGCCTCGCGGTCTGGACGCGTCATCCTGAGAGCCCGGCGACGGCCTGGGTATCCTACAGCAAGAGTCCCGGCTGCATCACCGTCAAGAACCCCGATGAACCCTTCCTGGCCAAGATGCATGCGATCGCCACACGTCTCGGCGCACGGGTGCAGGGAGATGAAGGCGAAGTCTACGGCCCCAATGGCGAAATCCTGGAGTAAATCACGATGACCAGAACCGTCCGTCGCGTGGCTGTGGTCGGGGGATCGCGCATTCCGTTCTGCCGCTCAAACACGCTTTATGCCGATCTGACCAACCTCGACCTGATGGCGGCGACGCTCAATGGGCTCGTCGACAGGTACGGGTTGAAGGGCGCGCACATCGACGAGGTCGTCGGCGGCGCCGTCGTCACGCACGCCAAGGATTTCAACCTGACGCGCGAAGCCGTGCTCGGCACCGCCCTGGCGCCCTCGACGCCCGGCGTCACCTTGATGCAGGCCTGCGGCACCAGCTTGCAGGCGGCGCTGATGAGCGGCGCCAAGATCGCCACCGGCGAGATCGAATGCGCCATCAGTGTGGGCTCGGATACGACCTCCGATCCGCCGATCGTGTTCTCGAAGAAGTTCGCGACGCGCCTCAACCAGGCCATGCAGCAGCGCACGACCATGGCACGGCTCGGCGTCTTCAAGGGCTTCTCGCCGGCCGAGCTGGCACCGCAGGCGCCCGCCAACGGCGAGCCGCGCACGGGCCTGTCCATGGGCCAGCACTGCGAGCTGATGGCGCAGGAATGGGGTATCGCGCGCGAGGCGCAGGACCAGCTTGCGTTCTCCAGCCACCAGCGCGCATCAGAAGCCTACCGCTCGGGCTACATGGACGATCTCGTCACGCCCTGCGCCGGCGTGTTCAAGGACAACAACATCCGCGAGGACGTGAGCCTGGAGAAGCTCGCCAGCCTCAAGACGGCCTTCGACAAGACGGCGAAGGGGACGCTCACGGCCGCCAACTCGACGCCGCTGACCGACGGCGCGGCGAGCGTGCTGCTCGCCTCCGAGGACTGGGCGCGCGCGCGCGGCCTGCCCATCCAGGCCTATCTCACCTTCGGCCAGCACTGGGGCAACAACTTCGTTGCGGGCGAAGGCCTGCTGATGGCGCCGACCATCGCGGTGTCGAAAATGCTCGACCGCGCCGGCCTGAGGCTGCAGGACTTCGACCTCTACGAAATCCACGAGGCCTTCGCGGCGCAGGTACTGGCGACGCTGAAGGCATGGGAGGACCCGGCCTACTGCAAGACGCACCTCGGCAAGGATCAGCCGCTCGGCGCCATCGATCCGGCGAAGCTCAACGTCAAGGGCTCCTCGATCGCCTTCGGCCATCCGTTCGCGGCGACAGGCGCGCGGATCATCGGCAACCTCGGCAAGCTGCTCGCGACGCGCGGCGGTGGGCGGGGCCTGATCTCGGTGTGCACCGCCGGCGGCATGGGCGTGGCGGCGATCATGGAAGGCGCGCCTCGGGCCTGAAAATCCGGCAGGCGACGCGTCGCGGCCACAGGGGTAATCCTTACCGACGGCCGCGGGATTGCTTCTGGGCACCGATTGGGCGCATGAGATGGGGTTCGGTAGAGGGGGCCAACAGAGTGCCCCGGCAGAGGGAACCGGCAGGGTGCCGGCCGAGGGAGAAGCGCATGGCGCATCAGTGCAAGAACTTCGCGTCGGCCCTGGTGCTCGCGCTCGCTGCCGCCGCGGTGACGCCGGCAGCTCCGGCCATGGCCGAGAGCCAGGCCGACCGTGACGCCTGCACGCCCGACGTGTTCCGGTTGTGCTCGGCCTACATCCCGAGCGAGTCCCGCATCGTGGCCTGCCTCAACAGCAAGGCGTCGGAGCTGAGCCCGGGCTGCCGCGCCGTCATCAAGGGTGGCGAACGGACCGCACGCCCGCGTGAGCGACGCCGCACGGCCGAGCAGTGAGCGAAAAATCGCTAGCCCCTGGGCGGCGGCAGGGGGACGCGCGGCGCTCCTTCGCCTCGCGCACGTCCCCGGCAGCGCAGGCGGCACAGCTCTGGCCATCCGTGGTGGCAGGCGCTATAGGCCGCGCATGATCAACCCGCGCCGCGCGCTGAGCCGGCGCCAGCGGAGCTGCACGACCATGAGCATCAGCCGTCACGAATCGAATGCCGTCTACTCCAAGGTCGTCGAGGCCAAAGGACAGGTGTTCACCGCCGGCATCGTGCCGGCCGACCTCTCTCGCGACGTCAAGGGCCAGACGGCCGAGGTGCTGGCCGAGATCGACCGCCTGCTGAAGCTGTGTGGCACCGACAAGTCGAAGGTCGTCTCTGCAACCATCTGGCTGGCCGACATCCGTCACCGCGAGGCCATGAATGAGCCGTGGACGGCCTGGGTCGGCGGGGCCGCCAATGCTCCGGTGCGCGCCTGCGTCGAGGCCAAGCTGGTCGATCCGCGCATGCTGGTCGAGATCGCGGTCGTGGCGGTCAAATAAGCCTCGGATCGCCGTGATCGCAGGGCGGTTGCGCGCCCATTTCCGAGTTGTGCAGTCCTGGTGTGACTCCTTTGCCGCGGCGGGTGGCAATTCGCTGCGGCCGGGACCGTGGACCAGTCGAAGATTCGTGTTGAATCAGGCAGTTTGGCCTCGGGACCGAAGCCCGGACGACGCGTTGTCCGGGCAACGCACAAGGAAGGAACGACGGATGACCTCTCGGGCCGGCGCGGTGAAGGCGCGCCTGACGATCGCGGCGGTTGCGCTGGCGGGATGCTTCGGCATTCACGCGGCGCCTGCCCTGGCGGACAACACGGGACTTGGCGAACTGCTGCATGCGCTCAGCAAGGAGCGCGGCCGCACCTGCTTCGCCGACCATTTCCACTATTGGACGGGCGACTCGAAGCCCAACAAGAAGGCGGCCATCGACGCCGCCGTCGGTGGCTGGCGCGGCTTCACGGCCGCCGAGTACGGTAGCGACTGGGCCAACTTCAATGTCGCCGGCTCCAAGAAGATCTCATGCTCGCAGGGTTCCGGCGGCATCAGCTGCTCGGTCGAGGCCCGGCCCTGCAAATCGTGAACTCCGCCGGCGGTGGGATCAGCCCCACCGTCGGTGTGTGAAGCCGATCTATTCTCCTCCACAACACCGGCTCAGGCCAGGATTGCGGCCCGAGCCACCCGCCCGATACGGATTTGACCGACAACATGAAAGCCGGCGCTCCTGCCCAAGAGCGCCGGCTTTGTTTTTGGGAACCGAGGCCGTCAGCAGGACATCGAACCGCGGCCATGCAGGGCCACTTACGACGCCAGGGCGTTGTCGCTGCCGATTGCGCCGCCAGGCGGAGGGGGGAATCTACAGATGACGTCCAGCGGTTTCGCTGGCGTGCAAGGCATCCCGGTCGTCGGCGATCCGCTCGAGCCGTCCGATGACGGGGCGCATCAGCGGCCGAGGAGCATGCGGCCGAGGATGCGCTTCAGCAGGCCCCAGCCCCAGCGGTAGATCAGCAGCTGGAGGATCCATCCGAACAACCCACGGCCCTTGAAGCCGAGCATGCCGCCCAGGATGTCGCGCACGACGCTGCCGAGCGAGCCGCCGGGAATGTTCGCACCGTCCGGCAGCTGGCCCTTGCGGATGATATCCGAGAGGTCGCCGTAAGGGTTGTCGCGCGGTCCGTTCATGTTGGGGATGCGCTCGCCGGGGATGGGCAGCGGGCTGCCACCCAGACCGCCGCCCTGGTCGGGGAACGGTTGCGGCGCGCGCGGCGAGCGGTCGGACGGCATCGGGTTGCCGCGCCCGGCGCTCTGCTCGCGGTCGCCTTGGCCCCCACTCCGGCCCCCGCCCTGTCCCCCATTCTGGCCCATGCCGGGGATCTTGTTCAGGATGTCGCCGAGGCCGCCCGGCAGATTGAACGGGTTGTCCGCGCCGCCGCCCTGGTTGCCGCCGCCCTGAGTGCCGCCGCCCCAGCTGCCGCCGGCGCCGCCGCCCGAGGGGACCCGCGGCTGCGTCGCCTCGCGGCGCGGCGCGTCCGGGATGCCGGGGATGCTGCCGCCCGAACCCGGCAAACCAGGAACCTCGCTGCCGCCGCCGTCGCGGGAGCCGGGCAGACCGGGGATGCGGCGGAAGATGTCGCCCATGCCGCCGCCCTGGCCACCGCCGCCACCGCCGCCACCGCCACCCTGGCCACCGTCGCTGTCGTCGCCCCGGCCGTAGCCGCCGCCACCGCCGCCGCTCCCTGGGAAGCCGGGCAGGCGGCGCAGGATGTCGCCGAGGTCGCCGCCCTGCGGGAAGCCGCCTCCGCCGCCGGCATCGCCGCCCGGCAGGCGCCGCAGGATGTCGCCCAGCCCGCCGCTCGACTGCTTCGACAGCGCGCCCATCAGCAGAGCGGCCAGGATCGGCAGCAACTTGCGCACCCAGTCGGCGCCGACGCCGGAGACAGCCGACACCCTGTCGGCGACGGCGCGGCTGCGGTCGACCGAGCCCAGCATGTGGCCGAGGATGGCGTTGCCGTCACGGACCATCACCTCCGAGCCGATGAAGCGGGGGTCCTCCAGGTAGAGCCGATGATGGCCGTCACCGAGTGCGCCGACGATGTCGGCGAGCCCGCCGCGCGACAGCGTGTTGCGCTCGATCGCCTGGGCGAAGAAGGGGACGACGTTGGCCGATACGGCTTCGACCTCGGCCGGCTCCAGGCCGTACACCTCGGCGATATTGTCGTAGAGCCGTCCGCCCTGGGCGCTGGCCAGCACGTCCATGATCTGCATTGTCGTCTCCGTTGCAGGGTGCGGTCCGCCGCGCGAGCTTGCCGTTGGGCCGCCGAATGTCGGTCGAGCTATAGCAGGGCGTCCGCGCCGCCGACAGGGCGAGAAGCCGGCGGGGCGATGGGAGGGCATCAGGGCGCCGAGCGGGAACGTCTCGGCGCAGGCGCGGGCGTCGCCGACAGCGGCAAGAGAGGAGCCCGCGACCTTCCAGGCCGAATGCAAAGCGGGCCGCTCCCGGGGGAAGCGGCCCGCATATCGTGGCTGCGCGCAGCTGTTATCAGGCCTTGCCGGGCGTGCGGCTGGAGTCGACCTCGCCGCGATCGACGCGCCGGGAGAACTCGGTCTGCCCGCCCGACGCCAGGATGCGCGCCTGCTCGATCCAGTTCTCGCGTTCGATGCGGCCCTTGAAGTCGAGCAGCTGGCTGATGCGATCGATGTCGTTGCTGGTCCAGTTGGCGACCTGATCGTAGCTCGTGATGCCGAGCGAGTTCAGCTTCTTCTCGATCAGCACGCCGATGCCACGGATGCGCTTCAGGTCGTCGACCGGGGCCGCCGGGCCGGTGTCGCCCCCGCGCAGGCCTTCCGAGCGCACGGAGCGCAGCCCGGAGAGGTCGGCACGAGGCGCGGCGGGCGCTGCGGGCGCTGCCGGCTTGGCCGCCGCGTGGTCGCGGATGGCGTCGGCAAGCTTGGCGGGACGCGTCTCGGCCTCGGCAGCAACGCGGGCGGCCGCGGCGGCGGCTACGGCAGCTGCGGTTGCGGCGACACTGCCGGCGGCCGAGGCAGCGGCTGGAGCCGCAGCCGGAGCCGGAGCGGGCGCCGCCGGAGCGGGGGCCGCGGCTGCTGGCGTCGGGGCTGCAGGCGCGGCTGCCGGAGCCGGGGACGCGGGCGCCGCCGGAACTGCGGGCTTCGGAGCTGCCGGCGCGGCTGCCTGAGCCGGGGACGCGGGCGCCGCCGGAGCTGCGGGCTTCGGAGCCGCCGGCGCCGCTGCGACTGGCGCGGCGACCCGCTGTTGCAGCATGCGGCGCGCATAGTCGGTCTGCCCGCCCTTGGACAGGATCTGGGCCTGCTCGATCCAGTTCTCCTGCGTCATACGGCGATCGAGGCCCAGCAGCTTGCCGATGCGTTCCACATCGGCCGGCAGCAAGGCCGCCAGATCGGCATAGCGGCGCACGCCGCTGTCCTGCAGGCGCTTCTGCAGGGCCGGATCGATGGCCCGGATCAGGGTGAGGTCGTCGGTGGCAACGGCCGGAGCCGCTGGCGCAGCTGCAGCCGAGGCCGGCTTGGCTGCCGGGGCCGCGGGAGCCGGAGCCGCAGCCGGAGCTGCCGGAGCTGCCGGAGCCGGTGCGGCCGGCTTCGCCGCAGCAGCAGGGGCCGCCACCGGTGCCGGTGCGGGGGCAGGTGCCGCCGCAGGGGCGACCGCCGCCGTGACAGGCTTTGCAGCCGCGGCTGTGGCAGCGGCGGCCGCTGCGGCCGCTGCCGCGACTGGTGGAGCAGGCGCGGCCGGTGCTGTGGGCGCAGTTGCGGCTGGCTTCGCGGCCGGCGCTGCGGCGGCGACCGCTGCCGGCGACGCGGCTGCCGGGGCAGTCGCGGCCGGTGCTGCAGGCGCAGTTGCGGCTGGCTTCGCGGCCGGCGCTGCGGCGGCGACCGCTGCCGGCGACGCGGCTGCCGGGGCAGGCGCGGCCGGTGCTGTGGGCGCAGTCGCGGCTGGCTTCGCGGCCGGCGCTGCGGCGGCGACCGCTGCCGGCGACGCGGCTGCCGGGACAGGCGCGGCCGGAGCCGCCGGCTTGGCGGCGGCCAGCAGCGCCTTGGCGACACCGCTGTCCGACGTCGGCCGGGCGAGCGGCGCGGCGGCAGCGCGGGCATGCGCGGTGACCCCGCTCTTGGCCAGCACCTGGGCTTGCTCGATCCAGTTCTCCTGCTCGATGCGTCCCTTGATGCCGAGGGTTCCGGCGACGCGATCGACGTCGGTTCGCTTCCAGGCCGCGATCTGGTCGTAGGTCGTCACGCCCAGCACGTGCAGGCGCTTTTCCATGCCGCCGTCGATGCCGCGGATGCGCGTCAGGTCGTGCGCGGCGGAGGCTGCGGGTTTCGCCGCGACGGGAGCGGCCGCGACGGGAGCCGCGGGGACTGCGGCTGGCGCCGGAGCAGCCGGCTTGGCGACGGCGGGAGCCGGAGCTACGGCAGCTGGGGCCACGACGGGAGCAGCGACCGTGGAGGCGTGGCCACCAGCACCGCCCGCGGCCGGCAACACGACACGGGCGGCTGCCGCGGCAGCCGCAGCGGCAGTGGCTGCCGCAGCAGCCGCGACGGCCGGCGTGGCTGCGGCCGGCGCAGGCGCAGGCGGAGCGACGGGGGCCTGCGGAGCGGGAGCCGGCGCCGCCGCCGGCTTCGGCGCGACGACGGGCGCTGCTGCGGCGACCGGCGCCGCCGGTGCGACGGGAACGGCCGGCTTGATGGCAACAGGGGCCGCGACTGGGGCGGCCGGAGGGGCCACTGCGGCGGGTTTGGGCTGCGGCGGCGCAACGGGGGCGCTGACGGCGGGCTGTGGCGGCGGCACTGCTGCCGGGGCGGCTGTCACCGGCGCGGGTGCCACGGCGGCCGGGGCCGGAGCTGCCACGGGCGCGGCGGGCTTGGGTGGCGCCACCGGCGCGGCGCCGGTCAGCACCTGGTCGAAGCGGTTGGCTTCGGCCGTGCGCGGCGGCGGCGGGGCGGGGCGTGGGCTCGGCTCGACCATCGGCCCGCTGCGGGCCGTCGTCGGTTGTGGGGCGTACACCGGCTGGCTCGGCATCACCGGCGCAGCGGCGGCCGGCGCGGCTGCGCCAGCCGGGCGCAGCGCCTCGGTCGTCCGATAGTCACCCTCGGCTTCGGCCGTGGCGCCGAAGAAGGTCCGCCGTACCAGGCAGGCGGCAAGGGCACCGAGCAGGAACGCGCCCAGCATGAGCAGCGACGTCTGCAGAAGAAAAAATGTCATGACTCAACCGTTCTCCCAACGCGCGAATGATCTGCCGATCCGCCGCTTACTGCTCCGCGCGACCGCACGAGACCCAGCCCACGAGGAGCCCGATCACGAAGGCGACGACCAGGTACCAGAACAGTTTGATGAGCAGGTAGTCCATGCGCTTGCGCTCCCCTTGGGCTCCAGGCGGTGCGGCTCGAGGCGGGAACGCGCGCGAGGGGCCTCTTGAGGCACCCGATCCGCAGGGCACGCAAACTCACGCCGGCCGCTTATGCAGCTTCGTAGTTCGTATCGTCTCGATCCCGGCGCCAGGACACGCTGTTCGCGTCTCACGTGCGTTCACGCTGTTCGCGTTTGGCGCGCTGTTCGCCGGGTGCTTCGATCGTGGCAGCGGGGGAGAGCCTCCCCCCCCCGTGCCTGATGATCTGGTTCATCGTCGCGCCACCGGCGGGGAACCGTCTCCCCCATCGGCTGCGCGCGGCCGGTCAGTGCTTCACGGTGAACTCGATGCGGCGGTTCTTCGCCCGGTTGTCGGGCGTGTCGTTGGGCGCTACGGGACGGGTTTCGCCGTAGCCGACCGCGCTCATGCGATCCGCGCCCACGCCGAGTGCGGCCAGACGATCGACGATCGCCTGCGCCCGGCGCTCCGACAGGCGCTTGTTGCGCTCCGGCGTGCCTTCGGCGTCCGTATGCCCCTCGATCTCGACCTGGAAGCCAGGGCAGGCGTTGACGGCCTTGGCCAGCCTGTCGAGCGTGGAGGTGCTGTCGGAGTGAAGATCGGCGCTGGCCCGCTCGAAGCGGATCACCCCGGCCGATGACACCGCCCGCACCGCCTGCTCGCAGCGCTTGGCTTCCACCTTGCGCTCTTCCGCGACCGCCGCTACGCGCTTGGCCTCGGCCTCCTCGGCGCGGCGCTTGGCCTCGGCCGCCTCGGCGGCGCGCTGGCGCTCAGCCGCAGCTGCGGCCTCCTCGGCGCGGCGCTTGGCCTCGGCGGCCTCCGCGGCACGCTGGCGGTCTGCGGCAGCGGCCGCAGCGGCGGCCTCGTCGGCACGGCGCCTGGCGTCCGACGCATCGGCGGCGCGCTGCCGGTCGGCCGCAGCGGCGGCCTCGTCGGCACGGCGGCGGGCCTCAGCCTCGTCTGCGGCCTTGCGCGCGGCGATCGCGGCCTGGTCGATTTCCGGCTTGGGGAAGGCCAGTTGCTCGACGGCCTTGAAGCCGGCGGGGATGGCGCCCTTCCATGTGCGCCGGATGGCCTCGGCCGCGTCCTCGTCGGCGGCGGTGCCCGACAGGGACCACTGCGTACCCTTCAGTTCGGCGACCGCCTTCTTCAGGTTGACCATCTGGTCCAGGGTGGCCATGGCCGTGCGCTGCAGGCTGTCGGGTGCACCGTCGGCGAGCTGCAGCTTGTCTGTGACCTTGCCGAACGCCTTGCGGGCGTGGGCGAGCAGGTCCTCGCGCACCTTGTCGCTGGGCACGTAACCCGCCAGCACGATGCCATCGTCGGCGCGCTGGGCCGACCACACGTAGGGCGACACGTGCGGAGGGCCGACGCGATCGGCGGCCAGCCTGACGCCCTGCGGCAACCCGGAGCGCAGCGCCGTCTTGATGGCACCGAACGTCGAGGCCGACTGTGCCTCGCCGGTGACCGAGAGCTCCATCCCGGTCAGGTCGACGTGGCCTTTGCGCAGGCCCATCAACTGCTTGGCAGCGAACTTGATGCCATTGATCCACGCCGTCTGCTCGGGCGCTCCACGCGCCAGTCGCATGCGGTCATCGATCTTGGCCTTGGGGAAATCCGCCTTGACGGCCGCCACGACGTTGCGCCGCGCGGTCTCGTTCGGAACGTAGCCGGAGAGGCGGATGCTGTCGTCCTCGCCGATGGCGGCGGACCAAAGGTAGGTATCGACCTTCTCGATCAGCTCGGTCTGGGCATCGGCGATACGGACGCCCCAGACGTTGTTGTTGGCGACCCGGAGTGCAGCCGTCGGCTCGCTGTCGTCGAGCGCCTTGCCGAGCACTGTGACGTCGCGACCCGAGACGGTCACGTTCGCCCACTCGAAGCCGGCCTTCTTGAGGGTATCCAAAGTCCGCTTGGCCAGATCGGCCTCAATGCGGGGGCGTTCGCTCAGAACCGTGACCCACGCCCACACGGCCAGGGGCAGAAGGCCCCACAGCCAACGCAAAGGATGACATCTCATACGAACTCGACTCCCCAACTCGTCACACGCCCTGTTCGCGCAAGCGTGCGTCAACAACCTCAGACGCCCGACAAGGTTCAAACACTCGCTACCGCCCGCACGAGACGTAATCGCGCGTCGTCTGCAACACTGCGGCGAAAGTGTCCCCCACCTCACCCAGAACCAAGCGGGGGCACTATAGACAAAGGGAATTCGGTTTGGAAGCGCTGCGCGAGCTTGGCGCGTACCCGCAGCATGGCGCAAGCCGTTGAACTTTGGGCTAGTGCGATGACGTCCGGCGCCCGACGCGGGAGCCATCCCGGCGTCGTCGGCGGCGAAGCCTGCGCCATGTCCGACGCGGCGTGGAAAGCACGTTGCAGCGCATGTTTTTGCGCTTCGCCGCCTGCCCTGTAGACTGGCGGCAGCTCCCGTAGACGATCAGGCTTCCGCCCTCCGCCATTCCCCCATCCCCGCATTCGCGCCGGACCGAACGCAGCCATGGCCACATCAGCCGCCGACCGACTGGCGAGCGTCGACGCCTTTCGCGGCCTGCCCGCCGCCGATCGCCTCGTGCTGGCGCAGCGACTGAGCCTGGAGCATGTCGGTCGCGGGGCCCTGCTGATGCGCCAGGGCGAGCCGGCGGCGGCGCTGTTCATCGTCGTGTCCGGCCGCTTCCACGTGTTCCGCGACGGCGAGCCGGAGGCGCTGGCCGAGATCGGACCCGGCAGCCCCATCGGCGAGATCGGCTTCTTCGCCGGCGGCACCCGCACCGCGACCGTGCGGGCCGAGCGCGACAGCCTCGTGCTGCGGCTGGAGCGGGCCGACTTCGACGACCTCGCCGCGCGCAATCCGGCCGTGTGGTCCGGCATCACGGCGACGCTGGCGACGCGTCTCGCACGGACCACCGCCGGCCAGAGGGCAACGCGCCGCGCCCTGCCGCGCACGGTGTGCGTGCTGGCGGCGGGCGGGGGCGCCGTGCCGGACGGGGTGGTGGCGAGCTTGCGCGATGAGTTGGCGCGCGATCGGCGTGTGCTGGTGCTGGATGCGGCGCAGGCCCGTGCCGCGACCGCCTCGGAAGGGGGCGGCGCCGACGCGCGCGTCGAGGAGACGGTGTGGTTCAACGACGTCGAGCAGCGCTATGACGTCATTCTCTATCTCGCCGATGCCGAGCCGACCGAGTGGTCGCGCCGCGCCATCCGGCAGGCCGATCTCGTGCTCGCCATCGGGGCGGTGGACGGGGACGGCGGCGGCGGAGCACGGGCCCCTGACGCCAGTGCGCTCGAGCGTCTGGCGGCCGAGCTGCACCGGCCGGACATGCTGTGGCTGGTGCTGGCGCGCCGGCGACGCGGTGCCATCTCGGGCAGCGCGCACTGGCTCGCGGCGCGGCCATGGATCGGGCTGCACCATCACGTGGTGATCGGCGATACCGATGATTCGGCGCGGCTGGCGCGCTTTCTCACCGGTCGCGCGCTGGGGCTGGTCGCCTGCGGCGGCGGCGCCTTCTCGCCTTCGCACATCGGACTGTACGAGGCGCTGCACGAGGCCGGTCTGCGCTTCGATGCGCTGGGCGGTACCAGCGGCGGGGCCGCCATGGCGGCGGCGTTCGTCATGGGCCGCGCCGCCGACGACATCGCGCGTGAGATCGACGACATTTTCGTGCGCCGCCGCGCCATGCGGCGCTGGACGCTGCCGCGCTACAGTCTGCTCGACCATAGTGTGCTCGAGGCGGCGCTGCGCGAGCACTACACGGATATCGACATCGCGGATCTGCCACTGCCGTTCTTCGCCGTCTCGACCAACCTGTCGCGACACGCGCCGTTCGTGCACACGCGCGGGCCGCTCTGGCAGGCGATACGTGCCTCGAGCGCCATCCCCGCCCTGTTCCCGCCCGTGTTCTCGCGCGAGGGCGACATCCTCGTCGACGGCTGTCTGGTCGACAACGTGCCGGTGAAGCCGATGCGCGACCTGAAGCTCGGGCCCAACGTCGTCGTCGATTTCCAGGTGCCGCAGCTCGACCGCGTCGACAGCCCCCCCGCCGGGTTTCCTTCGCGCCGTGCGTTGATGCGTGCCGCGCTGACGCGCGCCGGGCGCGCCGGTCTGCCCGCCGGCCCGAGCCCGCATGCGGTGCTGCTGCGCGGCCTGATGATGAACGCCAGCGACGTGCGCGAACGGCTCGGCCCAGAGGATGTGCTGATCGAGCTGCCGATGCCCGATGGCGTCTCGCATCTCGACTGGCACCGCCATGACGATCTGCGCGTGCGGGCCCGCGACTACGGCCGCGACTGGGTGGTGCGCATGCGCGGGGCGGGGCAGCCGCTGGTGGTCGCGGCGGAGCCGCGCCGGACGCGGTAGGCGGAGCCGCGCCGGACTCGGTAGGCGGAGCCGCGCCGGACGCGGTAGGCGGAGCCGCGCCGGACTCGGTAGGCGGAGCCGCGCCGGACGAAGTTGGCACGGGGCGTGCCTCGGCAGAGACTCAGCGCGGCGGTGGGGTGGCGCACAGGATGCCGTTGATCGGGCTGCCGGGCACCACGGTCAGAATGCCGAAGGCGGCGATGGCGAGGCCGACGGCGGCACGCAAGGCGCGGTTGCCGTCGCAGCGCGCGAGCCCGCTGAGACCGAGCGCGGTCAGCGTCACGCCGGGCAGCGTGCCGAGGCCGAAGGCCGCCATCATGCCCATACCGCCCGCAGCCGAGCCGGTGAGCAGGGCCGTGAACAGCGCGCCGTAGACCATGGGGCAGGGGATGACGCCCCAGGTCAGCCCGGCGACATAGGGACCCGCCGCGCTCGAGCGCATCGGTTTCAGCACCCGCGCCAACCGGCCCGAGACGGTCGCCACCAGCCGATCGACGGCGGACGGCATCGGCAGAAGCCCGGCCATGGTGAGGCCGATCCAGACCAGCGCCACCGCCGCGGCCCACTGCAGGACGCGATAGAGCGCGGCTTGATCGAAGGCGCCGTAGATGCCGGCCCCCGCGAAGCCCAGAATGCCGCCGGCGATCATGTAGCCGGTGATGCGGCCGGCCTGCGCCAGCAACAGCACGCCCAGGCGCGCGCCATGCGTCGGCGGCGCGAACATCATGACGAGGCCGCTGGCGATGCCGCCGCACATGCCGGCGCAATGCAGAGTACTGGCGAGGCCGAGCAGAAAGCCGCTGGCGAGCGACAAGCCCGAAGTTTCCATTCCAGATCCGCTTCTGTGCTGGCGGTGGCGCCACGTCCGAGCCGAGGAGCCGGCAAACAACGCCGCCTGCCGCCAAAGGTCAAGGTGCTTGAAGGTGACTATGGGGCCCGGCTCCGCTGGTTTGCCGTTAGCCGCCTTTTTTCGCCACAGTTGCACCCCATCTCGTCAAGGCGGCATACCATGCAGGGTCGGCGCCGCCATCCGCGATTGCCCCGACGGGCGCCGCGCCCGGATTTCACAAGGTCCATAACCATGACTTTCATTGCCTACTGGGGGCTGACTGCCATCGCCGCGCTGTTCGTCGCCGGCATTCTCGCCGTCTACAAGAACCGCGATTATTCGTTCTGGATGGCCTGGTCATTCCTGGTGCCACCGCTGGTGGTGATCCTGGCGGCCATGCCCAAGCTTGCCGGCCCGCCGCCGCGCCGCCGCAGCCTCGACGAGGAAGATCAGCACTGATCGGGTGCCCCTTCGTTCCGAGGGCGCGTCGGGGGGCGCGCGCGACGTATCATCCTGTCCGACGGGGCCGAGGCTGGTTTCGCAATCTACGCTTGGTCCCCTCGTCGTGCCTGCATCCGTTGCCGGGATCCCTCACCAAGCCGGCTGTTGAGCTAGCGGGTGGTGGGTCCCTCCGGGCCCCGTGTGAAGCAGCCGTCCAGGGAGAGCGTCACGATCGGCGCGTCATGATCGGTGCGTCATGGTCGAAGCGTCATGATCGGTGCGTGATGATCGAGGCATCATGATCATGCAGGTCGCCGGGATCGGTGCAGGGTGCGGTATTCAGAGATCGAGCGAAGCAGTGACTGTATGACTCGCGCGGCCGTCGGCAGCTTGAGGCGGGTCGCCGTGCTGCAGGGTCTCACGGCGCCCCAGCGCACGGCGCTCGGCGGCAAGTGCGAGTGGCTCGAAATCCCCGCTGATCGCGCCATTTTCGAGCACCGGCAGAAGGGCCGCCACGTCTACTTCCTGATTGCCGGCCGCGCGGCCGTCTACGTCGAGCGGAGGCCTGGCGAGCCGGTCGAGTTCGGTCGCCTCGCGCCGGGCCAGATGTTCGGCGATCTGTCCGTGATCGACGATGGTCCGCAGCCGGTTAGCGTGCGCTCGATCGAGCCCTGCCGCGTGGCGCGGCTGGATCAGCGCACATTCCTCGATCTGTTGAAGGCCGACGCGAGCGTGATGCTGGCGGTGATGCGGCATCTGGCGGCCAGCGTCCGCACGCTCCAGATGCGCTGGATCGAGCTTGGAACGGTCGACGAGGCGGGGCGCCTCGTGGCCGAATTGCAGCGACTGGCGTTCGAGGGCGACATCCACGGCGATACGTCGCTCGTGAGGGATATGCCCGACCGTGGCGAGGTGGCGCGTCGGATCGCGTCGTCGCGCGAGGTCGTATTGCGCCACCTGAAGCGATTGCAGCACCAGGGTGTGATCGAGATCGACGGACGTGAGCTGCGGATCGTAAGTCTGGAGCGGCTTGATGCCCTGGTCCGTGTGGCTCGCGGTGAGAGCGAGACAGCCGCCGACACGAAGCAGCGCTCGCGTGCGGCCCCTCGCAAGGCCCCGCGCCGCCGCTGACGACGTCCGCGCTTCTCAGACCAGGACATCGAGCCGCCCTGTGTGCGGACGGTCGACGATGCTGCGCTTGGCGTGCCTTCTGCGCGCGTCCCGTCGGGGGCGACGGGCAACGTCAACCGGGGCGACGGCGTTTGGGTAGGGGCAGGGTGGGGTCCATGCGGTACGCCAGGGTGGGGCCGCGAGCCCGCGCGATTTCGCGCAACAGTTGTTCTCCCAGCGCCTCGTCGGCGGGCATCCGCAGGTAGCCCAGATCGACCATTGCCGATGCCCGTCTGATAGCCTCATCAAGGTCGCCATCTGGCGATTCCGACCGCAATTTTTCGAGCCTGCGAAGGTGCTTCTCCCAAGCTGGCCCGCCAGCCAAAATGGACGGTTCCATGATCGGCATTAGGCATCTCTCCATTGGTGGCTCGGTGCCGTTTTTTTGCGCGGCTACAGCGCTGCTCCACAACGACTGACAGTCGCGGTGGACTATTGCAGTCCACCCTTGACGGACATAAGGATATGTTTATATCTCCCGCAGAGGGTGCGCGGCTGCCCTCCGTGACGCGACATCAGTCCGTTGGCGCACGTCATCAGTCAGCCAGTCGGATCGGCGATGCAATCGGGGAAGCTCAAGACGCAGGACCTCGTCTCGGCCTTGAAGGCCGCGGCGGAGCCGACGCGCCTGCGCATCCTGTGCCTGCTGGCGGCGGGCGAGCTGAACGTCAAGGACCTGACGCAGATCCTCGGGCAGAGCCAGCCCCGCATCTCGCGCCACCTGAAGCTGCTCGCCGAGGCGGCCCTCGTCGAGCGCGCGCGTGAAGGCAGCTGGGTCTATTTCCACCTTTCCGACCGCACCGAGGGGGGGCGTCTGGCGCTGGGCCTCGTCGGCGAGGTCGATCCGCGGGATGCCACGGTGCGCCGCGACCGCGAGCGCGCCGAAGCCTTGAAGCGCGAGCGCGAGCAGGCGGCCCAGGCCTATTTCCGCAAGCATGCCGGCGACTGGGACCGCATCCGCGCGCTGCACGTCGACGAGAGCGTGGTGGAAGCCGCCATGCGCGACTGCCTCGGTTCAGGGCCGTTCCGCTTCCTGGTCGATCTCGGCACCGGCACCGGGCGCACGCTGGAGCTGTTCGCCGACCGTTACGCACGCGGCCTGGGGCTGGACGTCAACCAGGCTATGCTGGCGCTGGCGCGCGGCAACCTCGCGCGCCTGGGGCGAGGCACGGCGCAGGTCCGCCACGGCGACATCTATAACCTGGCTCTCTCCGACGGTGTCGCGGATGCCGTCGTCATGCATCAGGTTCTGCACTACCTGTCCGAGCCGTCGCTGGCCATCGCGGAAGCCGCGCGCGTGCTGGTTCCCGGTGGCCGGCTGCTGATCGTCGATTTCGCGCCGCATGACCTCGAATTCCTGCGCGACGCGCACGCGCACGCCCGCCTTGGCATCGCCGATGCGCAGGTCGTCAAGTGGTGTGGCGATGCCGGCATGAAGGTGGTGCGCCGCCAGGATCTCGGCGCGGCGGGCGTCGATGCCGCCAGCCGGCTCACTGTTTCGCTGTGGCTGGCCGAGCGTCAGCCGGCGGCATCCAACGTCAATGATCCCGAACCCGGCGCCACGCCGGGCAAGATAACGACGCTAGAGGAGACCGGCTGATGGCCGACACGAAGGAACGCAAGAGCCGGCTTCTGGGTGCGGGCGAGATCGACGTCTCGTTCGAGTTCTTCCCGCCCAAGACGGAGAAGATGGAGGAGAGCCTGTGGTCGGCCATCCGCCGTCTCGAGCCGCTGTGCCCGACGTTCGTCTCCGTCACCTATGGTGCGGGCGGCACGACGCGCGAGCGGACGCACAACACGGTGGCGCGCATCGTCAAGGAGACCGGCCTGCGGCCCGCCGCGCACCTGACCTGCGTCGATGCTTCGCGCGCGGACGTGGACGCCGTCGCCAAGGCGTACTGGGATGCCGGCGTGCGCCACATCGTGGCGCTGCGTGGCGATCCGGCGGCGGGCGTGGGCACCAAGTTCACACCGCACCCCGATGGCTACAAGAACGCCGCGGATCTGGTCGCTGGCCTGAAGAAGATCGGCAATTTCGAGATTTCCGTCGCCGGCTACCCGGAGAAGCATCCGGAGAGCGCGACCATGGCCGCCGATATCGAGAACCTGAAGGCCAAGGTGGATGCCGGTGCCGACCGCGTCATCACCCAGTTCGGCTTCGACAACGCGCATTATCTGCGCTTCCTGGAGCGGGCGCGTGCCGCCGGCATCTGGGTGCCGATCATGCCGGGCATCGTGCCGATCCATAACTTCCGCCAGGTGGCAGGCTTCGCGGTGCGCACCGGCGCTTCCGTTCCGGCCTGGCTCGCCCGTCGCTTCGAGGGGCTGGAGAACGACGCCGAGACCTCGCGCATGGTGGCGGCGGCGATCGCCACCGAGCAGGTCATGCAGCTCGTCGACGAGGGCGTGCGCGCCCTGCACTTCTACACCCTGAACCGGGCCGATCTCTGCTACGCCATCTGCCACCTGCTGGGGCTCCGCCCGCTCAACGCCGCGCCGCTGGAAAAGCGCGTGGCGGCCGGGGAGTAGGCGCTTCGCGGCTGACTGCCGTCCGCACCTGCTTGGGGGATGTCTCCCCCAAACCCCCGCCTTCTTTTGTGGGGTTAAAAAGAACGGGAGGTCCGGAGGGTGTCCCTCCGGTGGGGTGCGGGGCTAGCCCCGCTTGCGAGCAACTCTGTGGATCTCACACCATGAAAAGACTGCCGAGCTGGAAGCTGCTGCACGAAGCCGCCGAAAAGCGCGTCCTCGTCATCGACGGTGCCATGGGCACCATGATCCAGCGCGAGAAGCTGGGTGAAAACCATTATCGCGGCCTGCGCTTCGAGGATCACTCGAAGGACGTCAAGGGCAACAACGACCTGCTCGTGCTGACGCAGCCCGACATCATCGAGAAGATCCACGGCGAATATCTGCGCGCCGGCGCCGACATCATCGAGACCAATACGTTCAACGCGCAGCGCATCTCCATGGCCGACTACCACATGGAGGAACTCTCCCACGAGATCAACGTGCAGGCGGCGAAGATCGCGCGCCGCGCCGCCGATGCGTGGTCGAAGAAGACGCCCGACAAGCCGCGCTTCGTCGCCGGTGCCGTCGGCCCGACCAACCGCACCGCGTCGATCTCGCCCGACGTCAACAATCCCGGCTTCCGCAACGTCGATTTCGACGAGCTGCGCGAGGCCTACAAGGAGCAGGTGCGCGGCCTCATCGAGGGCGGCTCGGACATCATTCTGATCGAGACCATTTTCGACACGCTGAACGCCAAGGCGGCCGGCTTCGCCACGCTCGAGGTGTACGACGAGATGGGCATCGAGCTGCCGATCATGATCTCCGGTACCATCACCGACCGCTCGGGGCGCACGCTGTCTGGCCAGACGGCGGAAGCCTTCTGGTACTCGATGCGGCATCTGCGGCCGTTCTCCATCGGGTTGAATTGTGCGCTCGGCGCCGAGCTGATGCGGCCCTATCTGGCTGAACTCGCCCACGTCGCCGACGTGCGCATCTCGGCGTATCCGAATGCCGGCCTGCCGAACGCCATGGGCGAGTATGACGAGAGCCCGCACGACATGGCCTGCAAGGTCGACGACTGGCTGCGCGACCGCCTCGTCAACGTCATCGGCGGCTGCTGCGGCTCGACGCCGGATCACATCGCGCACATCGCGTCGCACGCCAGGAAGCATGCGCCGCGGCCGCTGCCCGTCATCGAGCCGAAGATGCGCCTCTCCGGCCTCGAGCCCTTCGTCCATGGGTGATGGTTGACCGATGGAAGAGCTGACGCTGCTCTACAAGGGTTCGATTACCTTGCAGCATCCGCCGCAATGTAAGCACCTGAATGCATCGCGATTTGAGCGGGGCTACCTTCGTGTGCATTCGCGTCGAGGCCCAGGTTGGGACGAGACGGAGCCTTTCGGGATTTACGGCGGAACGCATGGGAGCGACGATCAGGGGTCCGAGACGCCCGTCGATGCAGCGTTGATCGGCTTCCTTGAAAGGCACAAAGACGTGCTTGCTGTAGCCATCGAAAGTGACTTGAGAGCCCGTCTCCCGCGTGACTGCAGAGTATCTGTGGAACTGAGCTTCTGGCAGGGAAGCGTCGCTTTTGCGGCTACGATCGTACTGTTCTTGGTTGGGAAACACTACGCGACACGCGAAGTGTTGAAATACATTCGGGTTGTTAGCGGTCCGTCTGTTGCTCGCGTCCTGCGCCACGCAGTGGCCACGGTCGCCGAGATGAGCACGTCCATCAACCTGGTCATCAATCTTGATCCATCTTCCGTGTCGCGCATCGAGCAAATCGAGGCGCAGGCCCACAAGCGGATTGATCGCTTCGAGAGGCGCACAGACCTGCTCACCAAGCACGTCTACTATAAGGGCATCGCCATGCTCCTTGCTGGTCTATTCGTGATGGCCGTGGCCTTGGCGGTCGGCGCGCCGATGCTCGCGAGGTGGTATGATGCCGTGAGAGCGGTAGGACATTGAGCGCAAGGGACGTGTGATGGGCATCAATGTAACGGTCGACGAGGCTTTGCTCGATCAGGCCGAGAAGCTGACCGGCGAGCACGACAGAGCTAAGCTCGTGGAGGCAGCGCTCTTGGAATTGATCAAGCGCCGCAGCCCCATACAGGGAATGCTCGATCTGGTCGGAAAGGTGCGTCTGCGCGACGACTACGATTACAAGGCTATGAGGGGTGACCAACGTGATCCTGATTGATACCTCGGCCTGGGTCGCCCTCTATCGTGATCGGACCGGAGCTGCGGCACAGCAGTTGGCCGCCTTGGTTGGCGGTGCGGTCGTCGTGAATGCACCTTTCATTACGACCGAGGTCTTGCAGGGCGCCCGCGACGAGGTCGAATGGCATGCCCTCGAAGTTGAATTGGCTCGTCTGCAGGTGGTCGATCTTCCGGCAGGTTTGTGGTCTGATGCCGCGCGCATCTATTTCGATTTGCGCAGAGCCGGGCTGACGGTTCGCAGCACGATCGACTGCTGTATCGCGCAGCTCTGTATTGCCGGAAGCATTACGCTGGTGCACTGCGACCGTGACTTCGACGCGATCGCGACCGTTCGCAAACTCGACCATCGCCGTCTCTATCTGAACAAGGCCTGACATGATCACCGCATCCGCAGCCAGCACTGAGACGTCGCGCAGCTCCGCGGCAGGTACTGATACTTCGCGCGGCTCCGCCGCGACCACTTTCATCAACGTCGGCGAAAGGACGAACGTCACCGGCTCGGCGAAGTTCAGGAAGATGATCGAGGCCGGCGACTATGCGTCCGCGCTGTCGGTCGCGCGCCAACAGGTGGAAGCCGGCGCCATGATCATCGACGTCAACATGGACGAGGGGCTTCTCGACAGTGAGAAGGCCATGGCGACGTTCCTCAACCTCATCGCCTCCGAGCCCGACATCGCGAAAGTTCCGGTGATGATCGACAGCTCCAAGTGGAGCGTCATCGAGGCGGGCCTCAAGTGCGTGCAGGGCAAGCCGATCGTCAACTCGATCTCCATGAAGGAGGGCGAGGGGCCGTTCCTGGAGCACGCTCGCAAGGTTCTGCGCTATGGCGCCGCCGTCGTCGTCATGGCCTTCGACGAACAGGGCCAGGCCGACACCATCGAGCGCAAGGTGTCGATCTGCGAGCGCGCCTACAAGCTGCTCACCGAGACGGTGGGTTTTCCCCCTGAGGACATCATATTCGACCCCAACATCTTCGCGGTGGCGACGGGTATCGAGGAGCACAACGGCTACGGTATCGCCTTCATCGAGGCGACGCGCCAGATCAAGGAGAAGATGCCGCTCGTCCACGTCTCGGGCGGCGTCTCGAACCTGTCGTTCTCGTTCCGCGGCAACGAGCCGGTGCGCGAGGCGATGCACGCCGTGTTCCTTTACCACGCCATCCAGGCCGGCATGGATATGGGCATCGTCAACGCCGGCCAGTTGGCGCTCTATGACGACATCCCGGCCGAGTTGCGCGAGCTGTGCGAGGACGTGGTGCTGAACCGGCGCGATGACGCGACGGATCGCCTGCTGGAAGCGGCGCCGAAGTTCAAGGGCGAGGGCGGCGTCAAGGCCAAGGAGAAGGATCTCAAGTGGCGCGAGGCGAGCGTGCAGGATCGCCTGACGCATGCGCTCGTGCACGGCATCACCGACTTCATCGAGGCGGACACCGAGGAGGCGCGCAAGGCGCTGCCCAAGCCGCTCGACGTCATCGAAGGGCCGCTGATGACCGGCATGAACGTCGTCGGCGATCTGTTCGGCGCCGGCAAGATGTTCCTGCCGCAGGTGGTGAAATCCGCGCGCGTGATGAAACAGGCGGTGGCCTACCTGCAGCCCTACCTGGAGGCCGAGAAGAAGGCCTCCGGCCAGGACGCCATGCCGGCGGCCGGCAAGGTCGTGATGGCGACGGTGAAGGGCGATGTGCACGACATCGGCAAGAACATCGTCGGCGTCGTGCTCCAGTGCAACAACTACGAGGTCATCGATCTCGGCGTCATGGTGCCGGCGGCCAAGATTCTCGAAACGGCGAAAAAGGTGAAGGCTGACATCGTCGGCCTGTCGGGCCTGATCACGCCCTCGCTCGACGAGATGTGCTTCGTCGCCGCCGAGATGGAGCGCGAGGGCTTCTCGTGCCCGCTGCTGATCGGCGGTGCCACCACGAGCCGCGTGCATACGGCGGTCAAGATCAGCCCCAACTATGATCGGGGCCAGGCTGTTTACGTGCTCGACGCCAGCCGCGCGGTCGGCGTCGTCTCCAGCCTGCTGTCGAAATCCGAGGGCAAGGCAACGGTGTCCTCGATCCGCGACGAATACACCAAGGTGCGCGAGCAGTACCTCGCCAACGATGCCAAGAAGACGCGCGTGCCGCTCGCCGCGGCGCGGGCCAACAAGTTCGACATCGACTGGAAGAGCTACCAGCCGGTGAAGCCGAGCTTCATGGGGCACAAGGCGTTCAAGAACTGGCCGCTCGCCGACCTCGTGCCCTACATCGATTGGACTCCCTTCTTCCAGACCTGGGAGTTGACCGGGCGTTATCCCGCGATCCTCGACGACAACACGGTCGGGCCGGAGGCGAAAAAGCTCCACGCCGATGCGCAGGCTCTCTTGAAGCGCATGATCGCCGAGAAGTGGGTGACCGCCAACGCCGTCGTCGGTTTCTGGCCGGCCAACAGCGTCGGTGACGACATCGAGCTGTATACCGGCGAGCCGCGCCACACGAGGCTCAAGACGCTGCACACCCTGCGCCAGCAGATCGCGCGCGATCCGAAGCGCGACCGCGCCCATACGGCACTCGCCGATTTCGTGGCGCCGAAGGAGACCGGCGTCAAGGACTACGTCGGCGGCTTCGCGGTGACGGCCGGCCTCGGCGAGGAGGCCGCGATCGAGAAGCACATCGCGAAGACCGACGACTACAATCGCATCATGGCCAAGGCGCTGTGCGATCGCCTGGCCGAAGCCTTCGCGGAAGCGCTGCATGCCAAGGTGCGACGCGAGCTGTGGGGCTACGCACGCAGCGAGAAGCTCTCCAGCGCCGAGCTGATCCTGGAGAAGTATTCCGGCATCCGCCCGGCTCCGGGCTATCCGGCGCAGCCCGACCACACAGAGAAGGCGACGCTGTGGACGCTGCTCGACGTCAAGCATTGCGCCGGCATCGAGCTGACCGAGAGCTATGCCATGTGGCCGGGCTCGTCCGTGTCGGGCTTCTATTTCGCCAACCCCGAGAGCCATTACTTCGGCGTCGGCAAGGTCGAGCGCGATCAGGTCGAGGACTATGCGGCGCGCAAGGGCTGGACGGTGGCCGAGGCCGAGCGCTGGCTGGCGCCGGTTCTCAACTACGATCCGAAGTCGGGCAGCGCGACCGCCGCGGCGTAGGACGCGGGCGCCGCACGCTCATGGGAGGCCAACGACGAGGGGAGGGGATCGCGGGGCTCGCGGTCCCCTCTGTCGTTGGTCGTCGATCGTTCGGCAGCGCGCGTTGCCGCAGCAGCGTTAATCGGCCGCTAAGCATAATTGCCTAGCGTGCAAGGCTCGCCCTTTCGTTCGCGCATTTTTGACGAGGTGCAGGCTCATGCGTGCCGCCATGTTCGAGACCATCGTTCCCGCCGCTCCCCCGACCACCCTGCCGCTCTCGAGCACGCAGACCACCTCGATCGCCGGCTCGCTCGGCAAACTCGCCTTCCTGCTGCCGGCCGCCGCCGTGCTGCTGAGCCCGTTTCTGCTGCTGGCCGACCACCTGATCGCCGAGCCGGCCTCTCGCCAGCTGCTCCTTGACCGCCCGGCGTCGCTTCTGCAACTCGTTCTGGGCCTGGCCTTCTGGCTGGTGCTGTTCGCCTGGCCGGCCAAGCGCCTGCTCGCCCGCATCGCGCGCGCCCGCGTGGTCGCGATCGCCGACGGCGTGGTGTCGGTCGCCGAGCGCGGCCTGCTCGGTCGGCGCCAGTGGTCGCGCCCCGTGGTGTCGTACAGCGGTGTCGTGCACGTCGTTCGCTCGTCGCTGTCGGGGTCGCGCCACGAGCTGATGCTGCTGCACCCCGAGCGCAGCCGCTCGGTGCTCCTCGCCGCCTGCGATCACATCAGCGAGACCGAGGTGCGCGAGGCCGCCACCCTCCTGCAGCTGCCGGTGGTGCCGGCGAGCGTGCTCTACCGTCGCCGCGGCTCGGCCGCTCTGCCGCAGTCCTGGCACCCGGGCGACGCCGTGGCCGCTGCCCGCTGACCCGGACGCCGAGCCAGCCGCGAGATTGCTAACGTTCCCGCTCCAAGGCCCGCGCTCTAAGGCCCCCGCTCAAAGCATGGCGGGCCCCGTCCGAAGGGTGCGGGGCCTGGTTCGCCTCGCTGCCGCCAAGGTTATGCACTTTGACGTCGAGGTGGGCGTCGTGCAGATATTGCGGGATGTCCCTGAGGTTGGCGTCGCGGCGGATGTGCCCGGCACCGACCCGTCCAAGTTCCGCGCCCAGACGAAATATGGCGCCTATCCGGAGGCTCGAAACGATGTCGGCACGTCCCTCAGCGAGCCTGTCGGCCCACGGCCTGGTGCTCGGCCGCGCCCACCGCTCGTCACGCGCTGCTCTGGCCGGCCTGCTCGGGCTGCTGGCGACGGCCTGGCTCGCGGCGCTGTCGTTCGGTGCCGTCGCACCCGCCGCCGCCGAGACGCCGACCTCCTACATGCAGCGTGTTGCCAATGAGCTGATCTCGGCGCAGCGTTCGGGCTCGAAGGCCTCCTTCGCCTCCGTGCTGCGCAACCACGCCGACGTGCCGTGGCTCGGCGCGTATTCGCTCGGCAACTATGCCAGGGCCATGCCGGCCACCGACAAGCCGATCTATTACAACGGCATGATCAATTTCATCGCCGGCTACGCGGCCAAGGAGTCGGCCAAGTACGCGGTGGCCAGTGCCGTCGTGACGGGGCTTGCCGGCGAGAGCAAGGACGGCGCCGAGGTCGACACGCGCGTGACGCTGAAATCGGGCGAGTCCTATGACGTGCGCTGGCTGCTGGTGCGTCGCGGCGCCGTCTACAAGGTTCGCGACGCCCAGGTGGTCGGCTTCTGGATGAGCCCCTTCCTCAAGAAGCTGTTCGAGGGCTATATCGAGGAGAACGGCGGCAGCACGCGTGCGCTCGTCGTGGCCTTGAACAAATAAAAACGGAGCCGCTGCATCGCATGGCGGTTCCTCGCTTGGGGGAATTGCCATGCTCGGAAACCTGGCGCTCATCGCGCTGCAGTTCGTCGCTGCGTTCTATGGCGCGCCTTACGCGCTGGCCAAGATCCCGGTCACAGGCGATCCGCGCATGTTCGTGCATGCGGCGCTGTTTGCCATCATCGCCTGGATCGTCGGCCTCGTCGGCTCGTTCGTCCTGAAGGACGTGCGCATGCCCGCGACGACGGCACTCGCGAGTGCGCTCGTCGGCGCGCTGATCGGCGCCGCCATCACCTTCGTACCGCAGATCATGCAGGCCATTCCGCTCAAGTTCCCGCCGATCTATCTGCCGCTCGGCGGCGCCATCCTGGGCTATTTCGTGCGCCGCTGAAGGAGAGTGGCGACCCGGGCCTAGCAGATGCTGGCTACGTCGAGCCTGGGGCGCCGGCGGAGAGTTCGGCGGGAAGGTATGTGAGCGCTGCCTCGGCCAAGGGCAATGGTGGATTTCGAGCCTACAAACGTGCTGCCGGCGCAGTTCAGGCTCTGAGATGGAAATGGGTCCACCAAGCTGGCGGGGCGAGGAGCAGCGCTCGGAAACGATTTGATGAGCGTCTAGCGTCGCGTGGAGATGCGCAACGGGCTCGGCCCATGCGGCAGAGGGCCCGTTGTCGGCGCTCAGATCATGCCGAGCACGATGGCGGCCACGAAGCCGAACGAGGCGAACGCCGCCAGAACGTTGATTCCCATCTTGAATTCCATCGTGTCCTCCTGTCACCGAACGGACGGGTGTGCATTCACGCTGGTTCACTGGGTACGCGCTGGGCGCCACAACTTGGCCGCCAGCGGGGGGAACTTTAGGCGTAGGTTCGAGCGGCGGCCAAGCGGATTCGTTGCTGCGGCGCATTCAAAGCCCGAGGCCGCCCAAGGGCCGGAGCCCCTCGGTCAGAGCCGGTGTCCCGCCGCGCCGAGACGGACGCATCCGAGGCTCGCCCGGCCTCAGCCGGCTGGAGCTTTGGCATTGACAATACGTCGATAAACCGGGTGCCTGTGCCCTGCCGGGCTCGCTCCGATGCAGCGGCCATCGAGTGGCGGGCGCGGCCACTTAGGTGCACCGCGAGACAACCTTGTGGGCGGGGTGCGGGCGAGACGACCTGCCGCAGTCGCGACCCGGCGTCCCCTGCGTCGCGCCCCGGGGCCGCGGCTGGTGGCGAGCGGGAAGCGAGCAGCGCGGACGACGGCTGGCTGCCCTCGACATCGGGCGCAGTCCCCGTAAGACTGCGCGGGCAGACGCCACCGCTCCCCCAATCCCCGCACAGCGCACAGACCGGAGACCGCAATGGATCGCTTCAAGGCGCTTCTCGCCAGCAAGACCGACAAGGGCCAATCCATCGCCTGGACCGAGCTGACGCCGGCCGATCTGATGGACGGCGACGTGACTGTGCGCGTCTCGCACACGACCATCAACTACAAGGACGGTCTGGCGCTGACCGGCAAGGCGCCCATCGTGCGCCGCTGGCCGCTGATCCCCGGCATCGACTTCGCCGGCACGGTCGTCGAGTCGAGCCATGCGAGCTTCAAGGCGGGTGACGGTGTCATCCTCAACGGGTGGGGCGTCGGCGAGACGCACCACGGCGGCTATGCGCAGATTGCGCGCGTCAAGGGTGACTGGCTGGTCAAACGTCCCGCTGCCTTCACCCCGGCGCAGACCATGGCCGTCGGCACTGCCGGCTATACGGCCATGCTCGCCATCATGGCGCTCGAGGACCACGGCGTGAAGCCGGCCTCGGGGCCGGTGCTGGTGACGGGTGCCGCCGGCGGCGTCGGCAGCGTTGCCGTCGCGGTGCTGGCCAGGCTCGGCTACGAGGTCATCGCCTCGACCGGGCGCCCCGAGGAGACCGATTTTCTCAAGGGCCTGGGGGCCAAGGACATCATCGCCCGCACGGACCTGTCCGGGACACCGCGCCCGCTCGGCAAGGAGCGCTGGGCCGGCGTGGTTGACGTCGCAGGTTCCAATACGCTGGCCAATGCCATCGCCCAGACGCGGCTGCTGGGCTGCGTCGCCGCCTGCGGCCTCGCTCAGGGCATGGATCTCAACACCTCGGTGGCGCCGTTCATCCTGCGCGGCGTGACGCTGGCCGGTATCGACAGCGTGATGTGCCCGAAGCCGCGCCGCGAGGCCGCCTGGGCCCGCCTCGCCGCCGACCTCGACCGGGGCAAGCTCGACAGCCTGACCGTCACCCGTCCGCTCGCCGACGTCGAGGCGCTGGCGCCGGACATCCTCGCTGGCAAGGTGCGCGGCCGCATCGTGCTCGAGGTTGCCTGAACGAGGCCGCGGGTCCGCTCGCGACCGCAGGCCCGCGTGCCGATCGCAGACGGCGGGAGGACGGCGGGAGGACGAGCAGCCGCTCCCGCCCGCGCGCGAGCCTCGACGGCGTCACGCCCGCCGAGTTCGCAGCCCGGTCCATCAAGGCCGAAGCCCCGTTTGGCACCGTCGCCCGTGCCGGCCCTCCTGCGGGCATCCGTTCCGCTTCGTTGACGCGCGCGGGAGGTTCCCCTAGGTTCCGCGCCAAATCGAACCCCAGCCAGTCTCGCCAAGCTCGAGGACGACGCCCGGCCCCGAAGGACCTTGCGCGACCCGGCTGCGAGCGACCGGAGACAGCCCCCGTGACAGCCACGCTCAATGCCGCCGCCACGCCCGCCCCTTGGATCGAGGCGCCCGCCACGGCTCGCCTCGTGCTGGCCGACGGCACCGTCATTGCCGGCACCGGCCTCGGCGCAGTCGGATCGGCGGTCGGCGAGGTGTGCTTCAATACCGCCATCACCGGCTACCAGGAGATCCTGACCGATCCCTCCTACGCCGGCCAGATCATCACCTTCACCTTCCCCCACATCGGCAACGTCGGCACCAACGCCGAGGATACCGAGACCTCCAACCTCGCCGCCCGCTCGGGCGTGCGCGGCTGCGTCCTGCGCGCCGACATCACGGAGCCGTCCAACTACCGCGCCGCCGAGCACCTCGACACATGGCTGAAGGCGCGCGGCATCATTGCCATCGGGGGCATCGATACGCGCGCGCTGACCGCCCACATCCGCCAGCACGGCATGCCGAACGGCGTCATCGCCCACGAGCCTTCGGGCAAGTTCGATCTGGCGAAGCTGAAGGCCGAGGCGGCGGCCTGGCCGGGGCTGCTCGGCCTCGATCTGGTGCCCGACGTGACCAGCGGGCAGAGCTACACCTGGGACGAAACGCGCTGGGTGTGGAACAAGGGCTACGGCCGCAACGAGAAGCCGGAGTTCCACGTCGTCGCCATCGATTACGGCCTGAAGCGCAACATCCTGCGCTGCCTCGCCTCGTCGGGGTGCAAGGTGACGGTGCTGCCGGCGACCGCCACCGCCGAGGACGTGCTCTCGCGCAAGCCGGACGGCGTGTTCCTGTCCAACGGCCCCGGCGATCCGGCGGCGACCGGCAAATATGCCGTGCCGGAAATCAGGAAGCTGGTCGCCAGCGGCAAGCCGGTATTCGGCATCTGCCTCGGGCATCAGATGCTGAGCCTCGCGCTCGGTGCCACGACGAAGAAGATGCCGCAGGGCCACCACGGCGCCAACCATCCGGTGAAGGACCACACCACCCACAAGGTGGAGATCGTGTCCATGAACCACGGCTTCACGGTCGATCGCGACAGCCTGCCGAAGGGCGTCGTCGAGACGCACGTGTCGCTGTTCGACGGCACCAACTGCGGCATCGCGCTCGAAGGCCGCCCCGTGTTCTCGGTGCAGCACCACCCGGAAGCCTCGCCCGGACCGCAGGACAGCCACTACCTGTTCGACCGCTTCGTCGGCCACATGCGCACGGCGAAAGGCTGATCAGCCGGCGACGGTGCAAGGCTTCGGGCTCATCTGGCAGCCATGTCCGTGAATGCGTTGGTCTGGCGCAGCGCCTCGCCGAGCGCCATGCCCGCGGCCACGGCGATATTGAGCGAGCGCAGCCCCGGGCGCATCGGGATGGTGATGCGCGCATCCGCCGCCGCGTGCACCGGCTCCGGCACTCCGGCGCTCTCGCGGCCGAGCAGCAGGGTGTCGCAGGGCGAGAATGCGAACGCGACGTAGGACGCCGCGGCCCGACTGCTGAGCAGGACCAGGCGCCGCCGTTCCGCGCGCCGCGCGCTGTCGAATGCCTCCCAGTCCACATGGCGCGCGATGCGGACGTGCGCGAGGTAGTCGAGGCCGGCCCGGCGCAGGGCCCGGTCGCTCATGTCGAAGCCGGTCGGGCCGATCACGTCGACGTCGACGCCGAGACACGCCGCCAGGCGCAGGATGGTGCCGGTATTCTGCGCGATGTCGGGCTGGTAGAGGGCGAGGCGCAAGAGCGTGGGGTCCCCGTCACTCGAACACGCAGCCGGCCGGGAGATCACCGATGGCGACGAGGTCGGCCAGCGACGGATCGGCGAACAAGCGGCCGGCAAGTACGGCGCGGGCAGCGGCGCGCAGCTGCGGGGCGGTGACGCCCTTGACGACGTAGCCAGAGGCGCCGGCGGCGAAGCAGGCACGCACGGTTTCGAGATCGCGGCGGATCGAGAACATGATGACGTGCGGCGGCGTGGCAAGCGCGCGCACGCGCTGCGTCGCCGCGATGCCGGTTCCAGGCATGTTGTTGTCGATGAACATGAGGTCGGGTGCCGCGCTTCGGGCCACGCTCTCGGCCTCGTCGGCCGAGCCGCCGAAGCCGACCACGACGAAGTCCGGCTCGCGGGCGAAGACCGAGGCCAGCCCCTCGCGGACAAGCTTATGATCGTCAATGAAGGCGAGCTTGTGGGGCATGCGGGGCATCGCTGGCGATGTTGAACCTGGCCGTGACGGTGGTGCCGGCGCCGGCCGCGCTGCGCACGTCGAACTGGCCACCGAGGGACTGCACGCGGGCACGCATCCCGAGCAGCCCGAGCCCGCGCTCCTGCGGCTGCTGGGGATCGAAGCCGATCCCGTCGTCGCTGACGGACACCATGAGACTGGACGAGTCGCCGCTGGCGGTCACGGTCTGGGTGCGCGGTCGGCCGTGCCGGCCGGCATTGGCCAGCGCCTCCTGCACGATGCGGTAGATGCAGACGCGGTGCGGCAGCGAGACCATGGTCGTGGGGGCGAGGCCGTCGAGCGAGACCGCGATCGGCGCCTGCCGCATCTCGCGATAGCGGCGCACTGCGAGGTCGATGGTGTCGGCGAGGCTGGCATTGTCGAGCTCGGGCAGCGACAGGCCCATGGAGAGGCCGCGAATCTCGCGCAGGGCTTCGCCGAGCACGCGGGCCAGCTTGTCGAACTCGGCCTTCTCGGACGCGTGCTCCGGCTGCGCCAGCAGCGGCTCGAAGCGGTCGAGCTGGAGCAGGGCGAAAGTGAGGACCTGCGCCGCGCCGTCATGCAGCTCGGCGCCGACTTTCTGCAGGATGCGCTCGTGGATATCGGACGTGGTGAGCGAGGACTCCCGCAAGGTTTGACTGAGGCGCTCGTTCTGGGCCAGCAGGCGCTGTGTCTGGTCGAGCTGGCCATGCAGCTGCGCATGCGCCTGCTGCGCCGATACCGCGAATGGCCTTGTGACGCCAAAAAAGATCATGGGGCTGGCGATGAGCGTGAGCAGCGTGGCGTCCAGAAGCTCCGTGACATAAGGCGGGAACTGCCAGGGCAGCCGTTCGAGCACCAGCATGATCGCCATTTCGACCGAGAAGATGATGGCGGCGATCATGGCCACCATGATCACCGGGGCGTTGCTGGCGGGCGGCGCGGAGGCCAACGGTCTGACGGCCATGACCAACCTCGGTCTGAAATCCGGACGCATCCGGCCAGTGTCTATTTCCCGGTCGCCAAGGTCAACAATGATGGGGCGGCCAAGGGGGCGATCCCAGGAGCAGGACGTTCCAAGAGAGACGCGCTGCGGTCGTGGACTGATGCAAAGTTGCAACGCCTCGACCGCGGGGCTGCGGCGTAATGCGCCTCGGCGACGGTGCATTCAGCCTTTCGCAGCCTTGAGGCCTGCGGCAAAGGATGCCAAAAGGGGCCAGCGTGGGGCAATCCGGTGACCGCAATACGGCGTCGGCATGCCCTGTCGTCCAATTCGGCCGTTCAGGCTTCCCTTCCCGATTTCGTTCGACGCTCGCGAGCGCGGCGCTCAACGGGGGGACGGGCCGCGCGGCGAACGCAGCGTGCCGCTCCACACCTCGGTGCTCGGGTGCCAAGGTTTGGGGCCAGGCGGTGCGCTCGATCCTCTGGGGAGGCATGCTTGGCATCCAACGTCAAATCGCCGGCGGCGCACGCCGAAGAGCCCAACCGCCGTGACGTCCTCGTCATCGCCGGCAACATGTTCGCCGCCGTCGGTGGCGCCGTGGCGCTGTGGCCGTTCGTCGACCAGATGAACCCCGACGCCGGCGCCCAGGCTCTCGCCTCCACCGAGGTCGAGCTGAAGCCGGTCAAGGAAGGCCAGGCCATCACCATCATGTGGCGCGGCAAGCCGGTCTTCATCCGCAACCGCACCAAGGACGAGATCGAGAAGGCCACCAAGGTCGACGCCAAGACCCTGCCGGACAATCGTGCCCGCAACGACCTGCTGCCCGAGGCCACCCCGGCCGACGACGCCAACCGCGTCAAGAAGGGCAAGGAGAACTGGCTGGTGATGGTCGGCATCTGCACCCATCTCGGCTGCATTCCGAAGGGCCAGTCGATGGCCGACGAGAAGGGCGAGTTCGGCGGCTGGTTCTGCCCCTGCCACGGCTCGCACTACGACACCTCCGGCCGCATCCGCAAAGGCCCGGCGCCGCGCAACCTCGACGTGCCGCCCTACCAGTTCACCTCCGACACCAAGATCAAGATCGGCTGAGGTCACAAGATATCATGGCTCATTCCTCCAGCTACGTGCCGACGACCCGTCTCGGCAAATGGTTCGACGAGCGCCTGCCGGTCATGCGGCTCGCCTACGATTCGTTCGTCGCCTTCCCGTGCCCGCGCAACCTCAACTACCTGTGGACGTTCGGCGGCATCCTGTCGGTCTGCCTCGTCATCCAGATCATCTCGGGCATCACGCTCGCGATGCACTACCAGCCCTCCGCCGAAGAGGCCTTCAACTCGGTCGAGAACATTCGCCGCAACGTCAACTTCGGCTGGCTGATCCGCAACATCCACGCCGTCGGCGCCTCGATGTTCTTCATCGCCGTCTACATCCACATCTTCCGCGGCCTCTACTACGGGTCCTACAAGGCCCCGCGCGAGATCCTCTGGATCCTCGGCGTGTTCATCTTCCTGGCCATGATGGCCGCGTCCTTCATGGGCTACGCCCTGGTGTGGGGCCAGATGTCCTTCTGGGGCGTCACCGTCATCACCAATCTGTTCTCGGCCCTGAACGAGATCATTCCCGGCCTCGGCACGATGGTGACGCAGTGGCTGTGGGGCGGCTACTCGGTCTCAGGCACGACGCTGAACCGCTTCTTCGCACTGCATTACCTGGTGCCGTTCGTCATCCTGGGTCTCGTCGTGCTGCACATCTGGGCGCTGCACGTCGTCGGCCAGAACAACCCGACCGGCCTCGAGATCAAGCAGCCGTCGGATGCCGTCCCGATGACGCCCTACGCCGTCATGAAGGACGCGGTCGGCCTGTTTGCCTTCCTGATCCTGTTCGCCTGGTTCGTATTCTACGTGCCGGACTACCTCGGTGACGCCGACAACTACAACGAGGCCAACCCGCTGGTGACGCCGCCGCACATCGTGCCGGAGTGGTACTTCCTGCCGTTCTACGCCATCCTGCGCGCCATTCCGTCGAAGCTCGGCGGCGTGATCGCCATGTTCGGCTCGATCATCGTGCTGGTGTTCATCCCCTGGCTCGACACCAGCCGCATCCGCTCGACCAAGTACCGCCCGCTCTACCGCTGGTTCTTCCTGCTGTTCACCATCTCGGCGTTGGCGCTCGGCTACCTCGGCGCCAAGCCAGCCGAAGGTGTCTACGTGTTCTGGGCGCGGGTGTTCACGTTCTACTACTTCGCGCACTTCCTGCTGGTGATGCCGATCCTCGGCATCATCGAGACGCCGTCCGCCATGCCGCGCTCGATCACGGAAGCCGTGCTCGGCAAGGATGACGGCTCCGAGAAGAAGCACTGACGGGCGCTGAGAGGAATCACAATCATGACCAAGATGACTCTTCGCTCCCTCGCCGCCGTGGCGGTGCTGGCGGCCAGCGCGGCCATACCGGCCTTCGCCTCCGAGGACGCCGGTGGCGGCCATGGCGTCGCCATCGCCCGCCAGACGTGGTCGTTCGGCGGCTTCAAGGGCCAGTACGACAAGGCCCAGCTGCAGCGCGGCTGGCAGGTCTATCAGGACGTCTGCGCGGCCTGCCACGGCATGAAGCGGCTGGCCTTCCGCAACCTCGTGCAGCCGGGTGGCCCGGAGTTCCCCGAGGAGAGCGTCAAGGCGCTCGCCGCCGGCTGGGCCAACAAGATCGTCGACGGCCCTGATGACAACGGCAAGATGTTCGAGCGCCCGCCGCTGCTGTCGGACCCCATCCTCGGTCCCTACAAGAACGAGAAGGAGGCCCGCGCGGCCCAGAACGGCGCGCTGCCGCCCGATCTGTCGCTGATGGCCAAGGCCCGCAACGTCTCGTACCAAGGCACCTGGTACGCGCATCCGTTCGCGATGCTGAAGGATATCGCCTCGAGCTATCAGGAGGGCGGTCCCGACTACCTCTACGCCCTGCTCACCGGCTACGAGGATGCGCCGAAGGACTTCAAGATGAACGACGGCATGAGCTACAACGCCGCGTTCCCCGGTCACCAGATCGGCATGCCGCCGCCGCTGGGTTCGGGCAAGGATTCCGAGGCGCAGAAGGCGCGCGATATCACGGCCTTCCTCGCCTGGGCCGCCGACCCGACGCTCAACCAGCGCAAGCGCATGGGCTGGATCGTGCTGCTCTATCTCGCGGTGACGACGCTGCTGCTGCTGCTGGCCAAGAAGCGCATCTGGGCCAACATCAAGCACTGATCTGCGTCGTCGCGACGCACCATCGGTTCAGAGCAAGAAAAAAGCCCCGCCGTCACGGCGGGGCTTTTTTGCGGACGCTGCCCGCTTGCGTCGGCGAGCCTGCGATCCTGAGGTCAGCATCCCAGCACCACCAGATTGACGCTGATGACCCGGGCGCTGTACTTGTGAAATCCTTATACGGCACGTTGGATCGGTGTGGGGCACGGAATGGCTGGAAACTCGCCGGATGCCGGTCGTGCCGGAGCGCAGTGCGGCGGATCGCCCAAGGTCTATCTGGCCGCACCGGTCGATGCGCGTCTGGCCGAGTTGTTCGCCGGCTGCGCGAGCGTGGTCGAAGACATCTCGGCCAGTGATGTCATCGTGCACGGGGCCCTGCTCTGGGCGCGCAAGGATACCCCCGCGGTGCTCGAGGACGTGGCCCGACGCTATCGCGACCGGGCGCAGAAGGTCGCCGTCTTCATCGTCAACGACTACGAGTGGCGGTACAGGCATCACACCAATCTCGTGCTGTTCAGGACCAGCCTGCGCGGCACGCTGCAGCGTCCGAACGACATTGTGCTTCCCTACGCCTGGGATTGCGTGGACACCAGCTATCCGCCGCTGCCCGACAGCGCCAAGCCGATCGTCTCGTTCTGCGGGCTGGTGTCGCGGCATCGCCGCCGCCTGCTCGATGCCTTCGAGCGCGCGCCCGGCGTCACGGCGAATTTCATCCGGCGCGACAAGTTCTGGGGCGGCAATCCGCACGATCCCAAGCTGGTGCGCGAGTTCGACGACAACATGCGCGGCGGGCAGTTCATCGTCAGCCAGCGCGGCGCCGGCAACTTCTCCATGCGCTTCTATCAGACGCTGGCGGCCGGCCGCATTCCGGTCCTGGTCGACAGCGACATGCGGCTTCCCTTCGACGACGAGATCGATTGGCGCCGCCGCGTCGTGTTCGCCCACTCGGCGGAGGATTGTGTCGCGCGCGTCATCGACATTTTCCGCTCGGGACAGACCGTGGCGATGCAACAGGATTGCCGGCGGCTGTACGACACCTATTTCGCCAAACCTCAGCTCGGGGCGCGCCTGGTGTCGGCGGCCCTGCGTCACACCCCACCGAAGCGCTCGCTGGCAGCGTTGCTGCGCGGTGTGCGATGGGGCTGAGGTGCTGCACGCGGCAAGCCGGGTTTGTCGCGTCGCGGCCTCATCTGCTCCGAGCGGGTGCTGGCCCGATCTGAACCTGAAAGTCGAGAGGACACGCCCGACCCCATGCGAAAATCCATCCTGGTTACCGGCGGCGCGGGCTTTCTCGGCTCGCATCTGTGCGATCGCCTGATCGCCGATGGGCACGACGTCATCTGCCTCGACAACTTCTTCACCGGCACCAAGCCGAATATCGAGCACCTGCTCGGCCACAAGCGCTTCGAGCTCATCCGGCACGACGTTACGTTTCCGCTCTATATCGAGGTGGATCAGATCTACAACCTCGCCTGCCCGGCCTCGCCGATCCATTACCAGCACGACCCCGTGCAGACGACCAAGACCAGCGTGCACGGCGCCATCAACATGCTGGGGCTGGCGAAACGACTGAAGTGCCGCATCTTCCAGGCGTCGACCTCGGAAGTGTATGGCGATCCCGTCGTCCACCCGCAGACCGAGGACTACTGGGGCAACGTCAACCCGATCGGCCCGCGCTCCTGCTACGACGAGGGCAAGCGGTGCGCAGAGACGCTGTTCTTCGACTACTGGCGCCAGCACAAGCTCGAGATCAAGGTGGCGCGCATATTCAATACCTATGGCCCGCGCATGCATCCCAACGACGGCCGCGTGGTCTCGAACTTCATTGTGCAGGCGTTGAAGGGCCAGCCAATCACCATCTATGGCGACGGGGGGCAGACGCGCTCATTCTGCTACGTCGACGACCTGATCGAGGGTTTCGTGCGCCTGATGGACAGCCCGGCCGAGATCACCGGTCCCGTCAACCTCGGCAATCCGGGCGAGTTCACCATGCTGCAGCTGGCGGAACTCGCCGTCGAATTGACGGGCTCGCGCTCCAAGCTCACGTTCCTGCCGTTGCCGCAGGACGATCCCAAGCAGCGCCGTCCCGACATTACGCTGGCCGCGACGCGGCTGGGCTGGCAGCCGACCATTGCGTTGCGCGACGGCATGCAGCGCACCATCGACTATTTCGAGCACCTGCTCACGAGCGACGGCAAGTCGCCATCCGTTGCCCGCACGGCGACCTGAGGCCGGCGCACTCCGGCTGTGGCGCTTCAGGCGGCTCGCGGGTCGTGGCCGCGCAATGTGGCGCAAGCGAGCGCGGCCCGCGTTCCATCGAGCGGGGCGCAGGCGCCTCCGGCCGTCCGCGCGCGGCCCAGGCCGGCCCCACGGCTTGAGCGCGCTTGCATGCCGGGCAGGCGCGCGCGATAACGCGGCCGCATCAATCCCGAGGGCGTCCTTCCACCGACCGCCCCAACCCCAAGGACCTGCGATCCCGCCATGGCATTCAAAGAGCGCGTCTTCTCCGGCATGCAGCCGACCGGCAGCCTGCACCTGGGCAACTACCTCGGCGCCATGGTGCAGTGGATCGAGATGCAGAAGACGCACGATTGCATCTATTGCGTCGTCGACATGCACGCCATCACCGTGTTCCAGGATCCCGACGAGCTGCGCCAGTCGATCCGCACCGTCACGGCGGCCTATATCGCCTGCGGCCTCGACCCGAAGACGTCCATCTTGTTCAACCAGAGCCAAGTGTCGGCGCACGCCGAACTCGGCTGGGTGTTCAACTGCGTCGCCCGCCTCGGCTGGCTCGACCGCATGACCCAGTTCAAGGAGAAGGCGGGCAAGGACAAGGAGCGCGCCTCGGTGGGCCTCTACGCCTATCCGAACCTGATGGCCGCCGACATCCTGGCCTATCGCGCCACGCACGTACCCGTCGGCGAGGACCAGAAGCAGCACCTGGAGCTCGCCCGCGACATCGCGCAGAAGTTCAATAACGACTACCGGAAGCCCATCGAGGCCAAGGGCTACGCCGACGGCATCTTCTTCCCCCAGCCCGAGCCGGTCATCACGGGGCCTGCGACGCGCGTCATGAGCCTGCGCGACGGCACCAAGAAGATGTCGAAGTCCGATCCCTCGGACTTGAGCCGCATCAACCTGATGGACGACGCCGACAGCATCGACAAGAAGATCAAGAAGGCGAAGACCGATCCCGAGCCGCTGCCCTCCGAGGCCGAGGGCTTGAAGGGCCGCCCGGAGGCCGACAACCTCGTCGGCATCTACGCGGCGCTGGCGGGCGAGACCAAGGACAAGACGCTGGCGCAGTATGGCGGCCAGCAGTTCTCCGGCTTCAAGAAGGCGCTGGCCGAGGTCGCCGTATCGCGGCTCGGCCCGATCGGAGCCGAGGTGCGCCGCCTCGTCGCCGACCCGGCCGAGATCGACCGCGTGCTGGCCGACGGCTCGGCCCGCGCCCGCGCCGTCGCCGCCCCCATCCTGGCCGAGGTCAAGGACGTCATCGGCTTCATCCGGTCATAATGGATGGCACGCCGCAGCTGCTCCGGCAGCATTGCGCAGGAGTGTTGGCCTTGCAGAGCAAAACCATCCGTATCGGCACGCGCGGCTCGGCGTTGGCGCTGGCCCAGGCGCACGAGGTTCGCGCCCGCCTGATGGCCGCGCACAAGCGGCCCGAGAACGCCTTCGAGATCGTGGTCATCAAGACCAGCGGCGACATCATTCTCGACCGGCCGCTGGCCGAGGTCGGCGGCAAGGGGTTGTTCACCAAGGAGATCGAGGAAGCGCTGCTCGACCGCTCCATCGACCTTGCCGTGCATTCGATGAAGGACATGCAGACGGCGCTGCCCGAGGGGCTGACGCTCGGCGCCACGCTGCCGCGCGAGGACGTGCGCGACGCCTTCATCTCGTTCAAGTTCGCCTCGCTCGCCGACGTGCCGGCGGGGGCGCGCATCGGCACCTCGTCGTTGCGCCGTCAGGCGCAGGTGAAGCGTCTGCGCCCCGATCTCGAGGTTGTGGGCTTTCGCGGCAACGTGCAGACGCGGCTGAACAAGCTGCGCGAGGGCGTGGCGGACGCGACGTTCCTCGCTTGTGCGGGGCTCAACCGCCTGGGGCTCGCCCAGCACATCACCGAGCGGGTTTCGGCCGAGCGCATGCTGCCGGCGGTGGCGCAAGGCGCCATCGGCCTCGAAATTCGCGCTGGCGACGAAGCGACCGCCGATCTCATCGCGCCGCTGAACGATGCCGGTTCCGCCTTGTGCGTCACTGCCGAGCGCGCCTTCCTGGCGCGACTGGAAGGCAACTGCCGCACGCCCATCGCCGGTCTGGCAACACTCGATGCTGGCCGCCTCGTGATGCGCGGCGTGCTGCTCTCCCCCGATGGACGCGAGAGTTTCGAGACCCTGCGCGAGGGCAAGCCGGAAACGGCGGTGGCGCTGGGCGAGGCGGCGGCCGATGACCTGCTGTCGCGCGCCGGACCAGGCTTCGTCGTCGCACGCAGCTGAGGGCATCCGCGCATGCGCCTGCTGGTCACGAGGCCCGAGCCCGAGGCTGGCGCGCTTGCCGAGCGGCTGGCGGGCCTCGGCGTCACGGCCATGCTGGCGCCGATGCTGGCCGTCGTCTCCTGCCTGCCCGAGCGCCTGCCGCTCGATGGCGTCGCCGCCGTCGCCGTAACCAGCCGCAACGCCCTGAAGGCGCTGGCCGCCCATGCCGATCTGCCATGCCTCGTTCGCCTGCCGATATTTGCCGTCGGCCCCGGCACGGCGGCGCAGGCCCGCGGCCTGGGCTTCGCCGAGGTGGTGGCCGGGCCGGCGGCGGCGTCGGACCTGCCGGCGCTGATGGTGTCCCGGCTGCGCCCAGGCGAGGGCACCGTCCTGGTCGTGCGCGGGGAGACCGTGGCGTTCGACCTGGCGGCGGCGCTCGGGACGCTGGGTTATGCAACACGCAGTGCCGTCGTCTACCGCACGCATGCGCCCGCGGCACTGCCGCAGGCTGTTCGCGCGGCCCTGGCGGCGGGCGGGCTCGACGGCGTTGTCCTGATGTCGCCGGAAACTGCGAAAGTATTTACCAAGCTCGTGCAAGGTGCTGATTTAATTGGGGCGACTTCGCGGCTGATCTGCTTCTGTCTATCCCCGGCGGTGGCCGCGGCGGCGGCGCCGCTGGGGGCGGCCGAGGTGATCGTGGCCGCAAAGCCGAACCTGGAAGAAATGCTTGCTCAGATCGCCTGGAAAGCGTCACTATTCGGGACCTAAGACGTGGTCGGAGGTGGTGTCCCTCGCGGCCGCGCCGAGCTGCCGTCGTCGGCGTGCCGCCGGTCGCGCGCGGATGCGTCCCGGTCTGGACCTGAAGGCACTGGACCTGAAGGCAAACGAGCCGAGCTGGAATTTGAAGGTGCATCCGGGAGTGTTGCCGGTGCGTGTGGGCTCGCTCCGGCAAGCCCGCATCGTCGCCATCCGCGCCAGAACCGCGCGGAGCACCACCGGAGGCGCGCGTATGGAGGCGTCACGAGCATGAACAGCAAGAACGACGGGCCGAAGGGTGCGGGGACCGACAAGGATCCCAAGCGGCCGTATGCGACCATCGACGTCAAGGCCGTCGAGATCAAGACCGAGCCGGTGAAGCCGGGTGCGGCCCAGGCTGACGCAGGCAAGGTCGACGCGGGCAAGGCCGGCGCGGGCAAGGCCGACGCCGCCGCGTCGGCGGCATCGACCGCGGCGCCGATGGTCAAGATCGACCTCGGCAAGGCTGGCGAGACCGCCAAGCAGGACGCCGCGAAGGAGGCCGGAAAGGACGCCGGCAAGTGGACCGCCTCGGGGAAGGTCGAGCCGGGCAAGGATGCCAAGCCTGCCGACCCCAAGGGCACCGATCCCAGGTTGACCGAAGGCAAGTCGGTCGACACCAAGGGGACCGACAAGGCCGCTGCCGCTGCCGCCGCCGCATCTGCTGCCGCTCCGGCGCCGCGCCGCTCCGGCATCGGCGGCTTCTTCTCGCATCTGGCGGCCGGCGTCGTCGGCGGCTTCCTGGCCCTGCTCGGCGCCGACACCATCACCCAGAAGGTGTTCCCGGAGCTTGGCCTCCCCGTTCCGCCCAACGCCGCCAGCGAAGCGACCGCCGCGCTGCAGAAGCGCGTCGACGAACTGGCCGCCGCCGCCAAGGCCGCGCCCGCCGGCAGTCCCGACATGGCCGCCAAGCTCGCCGCCGCCGAGCAGCGCCTCGGTGCGCTCGACGCAGCCCTGAAGGACCAGCAGGCCAAGGCCGCCGCCGAGGTCAAGGCAGTGACCGACAAGCTCGCGGCCGGCGGCAACACCGACGCAAGCGCCCGCGTCGCCAAGCTCGAGGAGCGTCTCGCCGCCCTCGTCGCGGCGGCTGGCACGCAGCCCGGCAACGGCGTGCCGCAGCTCGCCGCCGTCACCGGCAAGATGGCCGACCTCGAGCAGACCGTGGGCAACCAGCTCGCCGCCGTGCGCAAGGGCATCGCCGAGCAGATCGAGGCCCGTGTCAACGCCGTCGCCGAAGCCGCCGAGCTGGCCAAGTCCGGCACCCAGCGGCTCGACAAGGACGTTTCCGGCCTGAAGAACGATACCGTGCGCCTGAAGGCGGACAGTGACCGCCTCGGCCAGAGCCTGCGCACGGCGCAGGAAGAGGCGGCGACGCTAAAGAGCGCCGTCGACGGCCTGCGCGGTGATCTCGACGCCCGCATCAAGTCGACCGCCAAGCCCGCCGACGTCTCGGCCGCCGTGGGGCCCGTCGCCTCCAAGCTGACGGCGCTCGAGAACAGCGTCGCCAGCGTGGTCAAGAACGAGGACAACCGCCGCGCCAACGCCGAGCGCATCCTGCTGTCGCTCGAACTCGGCAACTTGAAGCGCGCCGTCGATCGCGGCAGCGCCTTCGGCACCGAGCTGGCCGAGGTCAAGAAGTCGGCCGCCGGCAGGATCGACCTCTCCGCCCTCGATCGCTTCAAGGACAAGGGCGTGGCCCCCATTGCCGAGCTGTCGCGCGAGTTCCGCGCCGTCGCCAACGCGGTGCTGGATGCCGATGCCGAGCCGGCCGGTGGCGGTGTGCTCGACCGTCTGGTCGCCGGCGCCAAGTCGGTCGTCCGCGTGCGCAAGGTCAGCGCCGGCGCCGACGAGGCCGGCACTGAGGCCGTGCTCGCCCGCATGGAGACCGCGCTGAAGGACGCGCGACTCGCGGACGTGCTCGCCGAGGCCGCCAAGCTGGCGCCGAAGGCCGCCACGCCTGCGCACGACTGGCTGGTCAAGGTCGAGGCGCGCAATACCGTCGACAAGGCCATCGCCGCCGTCGAGACGACGCTGAAGGCGGCGCTGGCCCAGGTGCCCGAGGGCGCTGCTCCCGCCGCCCCCCTCGCTCCGGCCTCCACCCCGGCGCCCCCGGCGCCCGTCGCCGTCCCCGAGAAGAAGTGAGGAACTCCGCGTCATGGTGCGTCTGATCCTGTTCCTGCTTGCAATCGTGGCGCTGGCGAGCGGCCTTGCCTGGCTTGCCGACCGGCCGGGCGAACTGGTGCTCAACTGGGAGGGCTACGAGGTCCACACCAGTGTGTTCCGTGCCGTGGTCATCCTGTCCGTGCTGATGGGGCTCGCCGTGCTGGCGTTGGCGATCCTGCGCCAGATCTGGCAGAGCCCGGCCAACGTCGGCCATTTCTTCAACAAGCGGCGCGAGAAGCGCGGCCTCGATGCGCTGTCGAGCGGCATGATCGCCATCGGCGCCGGCGACCGCTCCACCGCGACGCGCTACGCCATCCAGGCGCGCAAGGCGCTGCCCAACGAGCCGCTGACGCATCTGCTGCGCGCCCAGGCCGCCCAGCTGACCGGCGACAAGGCCACCGCGCGGCGCATCTTCGAGGCCATGCTCGGCTCGCCCGATACCGAGCAGCTCGGCCTGCGCGGCCTGTTCCTGGAAGCCGAGCGCGAGAAGGAGACAGAAGCCGCGCGGCAGTTCGCCGAGCGCGCCATGATGCTCAATCCGAAGCTGTCGTGGCCGGTCGACGCGCTGTTCGACCTGCAGTGCAAGGTGCGCGACTGGGACGGCGCGCTCGACACGCTGGCCGTGGCGAAGCGCAACAATCACGTCGAGCGGGGCGTTGCCGACCGACGCCGCGCCGTGCTGCTCACCGCCCAGGCGCAGGAGCTGGAGGACAGCGATCCCGAGAAGGCGCTCAACCTGGCGCAGGAGGCCGCGGGGCTCGCGCATGATCTGGTGCCGGCCGCAGCCATCGCCGGGCGCCTGCTCGCCTCGCGCGGGCTGACGCCGAAGGCGACCAAGATCATCCAGCGCACCTGGGCACGCGCGCCGCATCCCGATCTCGCCACCGCCTACGCCTTTGCCCGCCTCGGCGACAGCCCGCGCGATCGCCTCGACCGCGTGCAGAAGCTCGCCGCCCAGACACCCAACAACATCGAAAGTCCGCTCGCCGTGGCGGCCACCGCCATCGAGGCGCGCGACTTCGCGGTCGCCCGCAAGGCTCTCGAGCCGCTCGCCGCCGAAGGCCGCCTGACGCACCGCGCCTGCCTTCTGATGGCCCGCGTCGAAGGCGAGAGCGGCGACCGTGGCCGCGTGCGCGAATGGCTCGCCCGCGCCGTCAACGCCGGCCGCGATCCGGCCTGGACCGCCGACGGCATCGTCTCCGATCGCTGGGCGCCGGTGTCTCCGGTGACGGGCCAGCTCGACGCCTTCCAGTGGCGCGTGCCGGTGGAAAGCCTGGACAAGAGCGAGGACGCGCTGCTGGCCGCCAAGCTCGATGAGCTGGTGGCGCTGGGCGCGCCCGATCCGACCGTCGAGCGCATCATCGATGTGACGGCGCCCGCCGCCGGTGCGGTGAAAGGAACTGCGCCGGCCGCCGGCGCCACCAAGGCGCCCGCCGACGCCAGCAAGGCGCCCGCTCGGCCGCCGCGTGGCGGGGCGAGCGAGGTCGTCGACGTCGAGACGGTCGAAGCCGCGACCGACACGGTGCCGGCCGATCGCCCGGCGCCGATGAAGGCCGAGGTCGGCAAGATCGAGGCTGGGAAAACCGAGACGGGCAGGGCGACACAGGCTGCGGCGCCCGGTCCGGCGCTCAAGCAGGCCAGCGTCACCGTCAAGACCGCAGCCGCGACGACGGTCGCCCCGGCGACTTCAGCGGCGGCCAAGCCGCAAACGCCGGCGGCCCGCGGCGCAGCGTTGCCGCCCACGCCGGCGCCAGGGTCGACCGGTTCGGCGGCCAGTGTCGCCGCCACATCCGACAAGCCCGCGCCTGCGGCGCCGGCAGCGCCGCTGGCCAGGGCTGCGCAAGGCTCCATCGATGCGCCGGTCACGGTGGCCGTGACGCCGGGCGCGTCGGCAGCCAAACCCGCGGCATCCGCCCCCGCCAAGGCCGCGTCGCCCACTCCGGCGGCGGTCCAGGCGACCGCCGGCGCGGGGGCCAAACCGCCCCAGGCCGGCGCCGCCACGACGCAACGCCCCATCACGCAACACGCAGGCGCCGCTGGCCGCGATGGCAAGGATGCGAAGGGCGCCTTCGTGCCGCCGCGCGTGCCGGACGATCCTGGTCTCGACGACGGAGACGACCTGCCGCGCTCGCCGCTGCGGTCGTTGCGGGCCGGGCACTGATGCCTTCGATCGGCCGCTTCGACCGAGGCGGCCGATCGCCTCTCTTGCGGGGCGCAACTTTGGCGCGCCGGTATGACATCGCCGTCGTGACGGAAAGCCGGGCGGCTATGCTCCGGCTTTCCGCCCTTTTGCGCTCCCGTCGCGCAAGTGTCATACGACTGTTGCATGACGCGCCTAATGGCCAGCGCAGTGAACTCCAGCAACCGGGCGGTAGGCAGATGAGCGGTCACAGTGTGAAGTCTTATGATGTCGAGCTCGCCGAGCTGGATCGCCTGACGGCGCAGATGGGCGGCCTTGCCGAGCAGCTGCTTGCCGATGCGTTTGCGGCGCTGGCGCGGCGTGACCCCAAGCTGGCCGAGCGGGCCGTGGCCAGCGACCGCGTTATCGACAGCCTGGACGCGCAGCTGCAGGAGCGCGCCGTGCTGATGATCGCCAAGCGCCAGCCGATGGCCAGCGATCTGCGCCATATCATGACGACGCTGAAGATCGGCAACGATCTCGAGCGCGTCGGCGATCTGTCGAAGAACATCGCCAAGCGGGCGCTGGCCATTGCGGGCGAGAGCCACCCCAAGGGACCGCTCGCCGGCCTCGGCCACATGGTCGACCTGGCGCAGCGCCAGCTGAAGGACGTGCTGGACGCCTTCGGATCGCGCGACGCGGAGAAGGCGATTGCGGTCTGGCGCGCGGATGTCGGCATCGATGAACTCTACAACTCGGTATTCCGCGAGCTGCTGACCTACATGATGGAGGACCCGCGCACCATCGGCCTGTGCACCCACCTCCTGTTCGCGGCCAAGAACATCGAGCGCATCGGCGACCACACCACGAACATCGCCGAGAACGTGCAGTACCTGGTCACCGGCCGCATGGTGAACGAGGATCGGCCGAAGGGGCAGGACGCAAGCCTGCTGCTGTTGCGCGAGGGCGGCGGCAACTGAGCGCCCGCGCGGCCCTCGGTCACGCCGACAACAAGGATAAGAAACGGAGACCGCATGCCAGCACGGGTTCTCGTGGTCGAGGACGATGCCTCGCTCGCCACGCTGCTCGAGTACAATCTCGGCGCCGCGGGCTACGAGACGCGGCACGCGGCCAGCGCCGAGGAAGGCGAGCTGCTGCTCGCGGAGGAGCTGTTCGATCTCGCCATCTTCGACTGGATGCTGCCCGAGATGTCGGGCGTCGAGCTGTGCGCGCGCGTCCGCCGGTCGGACCGCATCCCGCACCTGCCGATCCTGATGCTGACGGCGCGCGGCGAGGAGGCCGACCGTGTCCGCGGCCTGTCCACCGGAGCCGACGACTACGTGGTCAAGCCGTTCTCGGTGCCCGAGCTGATGGCCCGCGTGCAGGCGCTGCTGCGCCGCGCCGCGCCCGAGCGCATCGCCGACGTGCTGCGGCTCGGCGACGTGACGCTGGATCGCACCGCGCACAAGGTGACGCGGGCCGGACGTGATGTCGCCATGGGGCCGACCGAGTACCGGCTGCTCGAGGTGTTCATGGAGAACATCGGTCGCGTGCTGGCGCGCGGACAGCTCATCGACCGCGTCTGGGGCACGACGGCCGAGATCGACGAACGCACGATCGACGTGCACATCGGCCGCCTGCGCAAGGCGCTGATCAAGGGCGAGGAGGCGGATCTCATCCGCACCGTGCGCGGCGCCGGCTACGTGATCGAGGCACCCTGACGCCGGCGCGAACAAGCGCAATGCCGAGCAAATTGCATCGAGATTGTCCGCGTCGGGGCGAGCGCGTGTGAATTAAGATGACGCGCAGGTAAACGCGCCCGCTGCGGCAGGTGGCCGCTCGACCCTGGCTCAGCCCAGCAAATGCGGGCTTTCCGCAGGGCGGCGGCGGCCGGCGACGCGCCCGTGCGGCCAATTTTGATCGAGTATTGTCGAGAATTTGAAGCGCTCACGCGACGCTGTTTTCATGCCTTTACCGCACATTGGCCTCGGGGAAGGGGGGGGGGAAGTCTTGTGCGGATGTGACGGTGATGGGCGACACGAGTGAGACGGCACGGCCAATGCGCGTGCTCCTGGTATCGGTACGCGATGAGGCGCCGATGATCGCGGAGCGTCTGGCGGGCCTTGGCGTCGCCACCCAACCGGCGGTGGCGGCGGGGCACGCCTGGACGCTGCTCGATACGCAGTCTTTTGATCTTCTGCTGCTCGATCTGGAGATGCCGGGCCTGAGGCCGGCGGAGCTGATCAGCTACGTGCGGCAGCAGCCGCGCACACGCCATCTGCCGGTAACTGTCATCGCGTCGCCGGACGATGCGCGGCGTCTGTCCGAGGCGTTCGAGGCCGGCGCCGGTTCTTGCCTGACCCGGCCGCTGCAGTGGAGCGTGGTCGAGCATCACCTCGATGTCGCCCTGCGCATGGTCGGCGCGTCGCGCCGCGCGCGCAATCGCGCCCAGCAGGCCGTGGCCTGCGGCCGCGCCAAGGAGGCCATCATCGGCAATGTCTGCGGCGAATCCCATGCGGCGGCGGTCGCCGTGCTGGACGAGGTGGACCGCATCTGGCGCGCGCTGCCGGGGAGTTCGGCGACACCCGCCATCATCGACGGCCTGCGCCGCATCTCGCGCGAGGCTGCCGCCATGCGCAACGTGGCGGAGCGCGCCGAGAGCCTGGTCGAGGACGTGCGCCAGAGCCTGGGCCTGGTGGAGCGCAACGTCGGCATCAACGCTCTCATCGAGCGCACGCTGGACGATCTCGATGGCGAGGCGCAGCAGCTCGGCGTGCGTCTGGTCGCCGACCTGCCCGCCGGCGAGACCGAGGTGACCTGCGATCCGGCGGCGATCGATCGGGCTCTGCGCAACATCGTCGCCAACGCCATCCAGTATTCGCCGAGCGACAGTAATGTCAGCATCTCGGTCAGCGTCTATCCGGACGGGCTGCTCGCCATCGACGTCACCGACGAAGGCGAGGGCATGCATCCCGACTACGTCGCCCGCTGCCTGACGCCGCTGCGCGCCCGCAGCGGACCGATCGCGCCCGATGGCCGCCTGGGCTTCGGCTTGCCGATGGCAAAGGCCATCATGGAGGCGCATGAAGGGTCGCTGGAAATCCACTCGATGCCGGGCGAGGGCACCACGGCGCTGCTCATCCTGCCGGCCGAGCGCGTGGCGCGGATCGGCGCCGAAGCGGATCTGGCCACCTCGGGCTGCTGAGCCGGTGCCTTCGAGCGCGGCCGCCGCGTGCGCGAGCTTCAGCTGGCGCGCGGCGGCACCACGAAATGCTGCAGCGCGCCGCCGCCGGGAGCCACGGCGGCCCAGCTCGTGGCGTCGAAATCGAGCAGCGCCAGCGCCGCAGTCGGAAACTTGAGCCGCAGCGTGCCCAGCTCTTCGCGGCGACCCTTGCCGGCGAGCTGCACGGCGAGGGCGTGCATGCCCGGATTGTGGCCGATGACCAGCAGCCGCCGGCAGCTGGCGGGGACACCTCGGATGGCGTCCAGCAGCTCGCCGGGGCCGGCGAGGTACAGCCCGTCCATGTAGCGCACGCGCGGCGGCCGATCGGACAGCTCCGGCGCCAGCAGGGCGAGCGTGGCGCGCGTGCGCACCGCCGTCGAGCACAGGATCAGGTCCGGGCGCATCTCGTGGGCGGCGAGCCAGCGGCCGACCTCCGGCGCCGCGCGCTTTCCGCGTGCATTGAGCGGGCGCTGGAAATCGTCCTGCGCCGGGTCGTCCCAGCTCGACTTGGCGTGGCGCAGCAGGGCGAGCGTCAGCATGGGGCCTTCAATCTGATGGTGGCAATGACAAGTGAGGGAGTCCGGCTCAAGGCTTGAAATGCGGCCCCGCTGCTGTCATCGCGGGGCTCTTCCGATGTCTGTCCGTTCACGGTCTCACTTCTGTCCGGTTCAGCATTGCGGCCTCACTTCGCCTCTCCCCTTGAGGGAGAGGCAGACGCGGCCGCAGCGCGTCGAAATAACCTAAGGACCGTACTTCCGCGTCGGGGGGGGGGCCGCAAGCGCTTCCCCGGCCCAAGCCCCCTCACCCTGACCCTCTCCCGTCCATGCGCAGCATGGCTCCGCCATGACGGGGAGAGGGGAATCGTGTCATGCCTGCAAGCGTAGAGCGAGTTGTTGCGGTCTGACAGGCACGTCTCTCATGTTGCCGACTTCTGAACCGAACGGCTGTGGGATTGTTCCCGCGATCCATTCACCTGCGGGCCCTGCGACTTGTTGATGGAGGGATCGCGGCCATGAATGCCGCGATGAACATGATCTGCTCACCCGAACGGGCCGCCGTTGCCGGCACTCGCCGCGCGGCCGCGCGTCGCCAGCGTCACGGCGCCCTCGGCGGCGCGCACCACGGCCTTGGCCTTGTTGATGCACTCCTGCTGCTCGTTCTCCGGAATCGAGTCGTGCACCACGCCGGCGCCGGACTGCACGTGCAGCACGCCGTTCTTGAGGATCGCCGTGCGCAGCACGATGCAGGTGTCCATGTCGCCGGTCGCCGAGAAATAGCCGACGCAGCCGGCATAGGGGCCGCGCTTGGCTTTCTCCAGTTCGTCGATGATTTCCATCGCCCGCACCTTGGGCGCGCCGGACACGGTGCCGGCCGGGAAGCCCGCCAGCAGGGCGTCGACCGCATCGTGGCGGCTCGCGTCGAGGCGGCCGATCACGTTGGACACGATGTGCATGACGTGGCTGTAGCGCTCGATGACGAAGCGATCGGTGACGGCGACGGTGCCGATCTCGGCGACGCGCCCGACGTCATTGCGGCCGAGGTCGAGCAGCATCAGATGCTCGGCGCGCTCCTTTGGGTCGCGCAGCAGAGCGTCGGCCAGCTGCTGGTCCTCGGTGGCGCTGGCGCCGCGCCGCGCCGTGCCGGCGATGGGACGGATCGTCACCTCGCCGTCGCGCACGCGCACGAGGATTTCCGGCGACGAGCCGACGAGCTGGAAGGCGCCCAGATCGAGGTGGAACAGGAACGGTGACGGATTGAGACGCCGCAGCGAGCGGTACAGGGCGACCGACGACAGCGGAAACGGTGCCGAGAAGCGCTGCGACAGCACGACCTGGAAGATGTCGCCGGCGGCGATGTACTCCTTGGCGGCAGCCACCATGGCCTTGAACTCGGCCTCGCTGGTGTTGGACACCGGCTCGGGCAGGACGAGCCTGTCGGGAGCTTCCGCGCTGGCGATGTGCGGCAGCGGCGCGTCGAGCGCGGCGACGATGCCGGCAAGGCGCGCGCGCGCCGCGTCGTAGGCGCTGGCGGCCGGGATGGCCGTTCCCGCCTTGCCGCCGGCGGCCGGGGGGCGCACCGGCGTCACCACCGTCATCTCGTCGCGCACGCTGTCGAAGATGACCATGATGGTCGGGCGCAGCATCACGCCATCGGGCACGCCGAGCGCATCCGGCGGGACGTTCGGCAGCTTCTCGACGAGGCGGATGGTGTCGTAGCCCATGTAGCCGAAAATGCCGGCGGCCATCGGCGGCAGGCCCTCCGGCAAATCGATGCGCGACTCCGCCAGCAGCGCGCGCAGCGAGGCCAGCGTGTCCGCCTTCTCGCGCTTGAAGCCGGCTTCGCCCTTGGCGAGCGCTCGGTTGAGTTCCGCCTTCTGCCCGTGGGCGCGCCAGATGATGTCGGGGTCGAGGCCGATGATCGAGTAGCGGCCGCGCACGGCGCCGCCTTCCACCGACTCGAGAAGCAGGCTGTTGGCGCGCCCGGCGGCGATCTTCAGGTAGGCCGAGACCGGGGTCTCGAGGTCGGCGACCAGCTTGGTCCACACCACCTGCGGCGTGCCGTTCTCGTAGGCGCGCGTGAAATCCGCCAGTCCCGGCGAGACATCGAGCCCGCTGTCGCCGATCACTGCCTTGTCCGCTGCCTTGCTCACGACGCCCCCGCAGTCAAATTCCCGCGCCTAGACGTACGGCCAGGCGCGGCGTCGAATGTCACGCCTCGGACGAGGCTTGCGGCGACCGCGAGGGCCGCCCGCGCGCCCGCCGCCATCAGCGATCGGCGCCCATCACGCGCTTCAGATTGGCTTCGTCGATGCGCACGCCGAGACGATCCTGCAGACCCGCCACGTAGGCGGCGATGGCGTCGCCCTCCGCCTGCCTGGCCAATTCGCCCGTGATCCGGTCTGCCTGCTCCTTGGTCGGCTCGCCGGCCGGCGTGATCTCCAGCACCTTGAACACCACGCGCGACTTGTTGTCGGCCGAGTCGGTGGTGCCGGCGCGACCCTTGGGCAGCGCGAAGGCTTGCGTCACGGCGTTCTTGGCTAGGCCCTGCGGCAGCGTCTCGCGCGTGATCTTGAGGGCGGTCTCCACCTTGCCGCCGACCTCGCCGGCGATCTTCTCCAGCGTCTCACCGCCTGTCACGCGCTCGACCAGCTTGGCCGCCAGCTCGGCGAGCAGGCGCTTGCGCTCGCCGTCGAACCAGGCGGTCTTGACGTCGCCGCGCACCTCCTCGAACGGCTTCTGCTTCGGCTCGGCGACGGACAGGAGATCGACCCACGCGTAGCCGCCATCCGGCAGCTCGATCGCCTCCTTCTCGACGCCGACCTGGGCCTCGAAGCCGGCCTGGGCGATGATGTCGCCCTCCGCCGTGTCGATTGCACGCTTGCCGTCGCTGGTCTTGTTGTCGCGGCTCACGGCCGGCACGTCGAGGAACGGCAGCTCGAGCAGCTTGGCCACATCGGCGAGGGCCTTCTGGCCGGACCGCGCGTCGTCGATCTTGTCGTGCAGCTTCTGGATTTCGCCCTGGGCCTTGTCCTTGGCGATGCGGTCCTTGACCTCGGCCTTGACGTCGTCGAGCTTTTTGACGAGCCCGGCCTCGACGGCCGCCACCTTGAGCAGCACGGTGGCGAAGCGGCCTTCGACCACGTCGGAGACGGCGTCCTTGGCCAGCGCGAAGGCGGCGTCGGCGATCTTGGGGTCGATGATCTGCTTGCGGGTCAGCAGGCCGAGGTCGATGTCGGTCGGCTTGGCGCCCGCCTCCTTGGCCACGTCCTCGAACTTCTTGCCGCCCTTGATGGCCTTCGACGCGGCCTCTGCCGCAGCCTTGTCCTTGAACGACACCTGCAGGATGCGGCGCTTCTCGGGCGTATTGTAGCGCTCCGCGTCGGCGTCGTAGGCGGACTTGATCTCGTCGTCGGTGACGCTCATGCGCTTCTTGACCAGCTCGAGCGGGACCGACAGCACGGCGAGCTTGCGCAGCTCCGGCGTCATGTAGCGCGTCTTGGCCTTCTCGTAGGCGTCCTTGAGCTTGGCCTCGTCCGGCTCCGGCACCTTGATCGCCTTGTCGACATCGATGGTCACGTGCTCGACGGTGCGCGTCTCGGCGCGATAGGCGTGGATCATGTCGACCGCCGCTTTCGGCACCGTATTGGCGGCGGCGATGGCGCCGGTCAGCATGGCGCGCTGCTCGTCGCGTCGGCGCATCATCAGGAAGCCGCGCTCGGAGAGGCCCATCTGGCGCAGCAGGCCGTCGAAATCGGTCTTGGAGAACTTCCCGTCCAGGCCCTTGAAAGTGGGATCGCGGCGGACGCCCTCGGCGAGCGTCGCATCCGAGAGCTGAAGGTTGAGTTCGCGCGCGTGCTCGTCGATGGCGGTCTTGCCGACGATCTGCGACAGCACGCGGGCGTCGAGGCCGAAGCGCTTGGCCTCGTCCGGCGTGATGCGGCGGCCGGCCTGCTGCGAGATGGCGTTGAGCTCGTCGCGGTAGTCGTTCTGGAAGCGATCGGGGCTGATCTCCACCGCGCCGACCTTGGCGATCCAGCGGTTGGAGAAGCTCAGGAAGTCGTGCGGGATGCCCCACACGGCGAAGGCCAGCACCAGCAGCGAGAACAGTCCCTTGGCCACCCAGCCGGAGGAGGCGCGTCGCATCGAATCGAGCATGGTCTGTTGTCTCGCAGTCAGGGCTTGGGGAGTACACGTACGGCTCGCGCCCGCAGGCTGGGCCGCCGGCGCCGTACGGCTCTGGTGGAATGTGGCCTTCCCGCGCATGGACGGGAGGAACGGGCGTGATATGAAGCGCAGCGCGGCTGCGAAAGCAAGGCTTGCCTTGCCGGTTCGCCACCGTTGCGGGGCCACGACGCGCCTCGCCCGCCGCGTCATTTTGCCATGACGTATACAACGCCAATTCCGGGAAGACCAACGATGACCGAGGCCAGCACGATCCGTCCCCTGATCGCCGGCAACTGGAAGATGAACGGCCTCAAGGGCTCGCTCGAGGAAGCTGTGCGGGTGCGCGACTGGCTGGGCTCGGCCGAGGGCAAGGCGACGCCGACCGACGTCATGATCTGCCCGCCCGCGACGCTGGTGATGGTCCTGTCGGAGTTGGCCAAGGCGACCGCTCTCAAGGTCGGCGGCCAGGACTGCCATGCGGCGGCCTCGGGCGCCCATACGGGCGACGTGGCGGCCGAGATGCTGAAGGACGCCGGCGCCGAGGCCGTCATCGTCGGCCATTCCGAGCGCCGCGCCGACCACGGCGAGACCGATCGGATCGTGCGCCAGAAGACCACGGCGGCGCATCGCGGCGGGCTGGCGGCGATCGTCTGCGTCGGCGAGACGGCGGGCGAGCGGCAGGCCGGGCTGACGCTCGCCGTCGTCGAGCGTCAGGTGAAGGGCTCGCTGCCGGATGCCTGCACGGCCGCCAACACCATCGTCGCCTACGAGCCGGTGTGGGCCATCGGCACCGGCCTCACCCCCACGCCGGCCGATGTGGCCGAGGTGCATGCCGCCATCCGCGCCAGCCTCGTCGCCCGCTTCGGCGCCGAGGGCGGCAGGATGCGCATCCTCTATGGCGGTTCGGTGAAGCCGTCGAATGCCGCCGAACTGATGGCGGTCGCCAACGTCAACGGGGCCCTGGTCGGCGGCGCCAGCCTCAAGGCGGCCGATTTTCTCGGTATCGCAAAGGCCTACGCCAAGGGTTGAGCCGATCCGCCGGGCCCTCCCCGAGGGGCGGGTCGCGGTGGCCGACGCGTATCGCCGTTCGGACGCCCAGATGTTGCGCCTCTCTCGAGGCCTGCCGCGCCTTCGGTATGCCAGGTTCGTCATCCACGGAGATGCGGAAGCCTTCCGGGCATCTCGGCCTTGGGATGGACTGGCGCATTCGGGGCGTCCGGACTTCGGCCGCGGGCGACGCCGCGTTAACCCTGTGGCGGTAGTGTTTCACATTGCTTACGCTGCCCGGCGATAACCTGCCGGCACCGGTTCCTGGAGCTGCCCCGTATGCGTCGTTCAATGCGTAGCGTTTCGCTGTGGTTCGTCGCGTCGGCGCTGGCGCTGGGCGCCTCCGGAGCGTCCGCGGGGCGGCTGACCAAGGAGGAATGCGAGGACCTGCGCGACGAGCACGCCAAGCTCACCCACGATGGCGTGCGCCAGACCATGGAACGGGGCCCCGAGTGGGCCAAGGCCAACCTCCCGGCCACCAAGCTCACCCTGATCCGCCGCCTGATCGAGGTCGAGGAGCAGATCACGTTCCGTTGCGATCGCCCGCGCGCCGTGTCGCCCGCGCTCGAGGCGCAGCAGGAGGCCGCGGCGGCAGCGGCCGCCCAGGCGCAGGCCAGCGGTCAGCCCCAGGGGGCCGCGCCGGCCGCGGGTGCGCCGGCAGCGACCGCTGCGGCGCCGGTTACCGAAGCCGCGCCCGAGGCAGCGCCCGTCAAGGCCAAGGGCCGCAAGGGGCGCCGGGGCAAGCCGGCCGCCGAGACGATGGATGCAACCGCCGCCGCCGCTCCGGCTGCCGCCGCTCCGGCCGCCGAGGCGCCGCAGCCGGCGGGGGCCGCGCAGACGCCGGAAGCAGTTCCGGCGCCGGATGCGGCCGCGGCCAAGCCGCGCAAGGGAAAGCGCACCCGGGCGCAGGCCGGCGCCGAGGCCACGGCGGCCCAACCCGCGCCGGACGCCGCTGCCGGTGCCGCGGCGGCCCAACCCGCGCCGGCCAAGCCAGCTCAGGCCCGGTAGGCCCGCAGAATTGCGAAGTTCAACGCCTCCCGCAGCGGAGCCCGTGTTCCGGCGCGTCTCGCTCGCTCGCTCGCGTCGGCCGCGTCGCGGCTCAGGGTCGGCTGTCTAGTCGCTGGCCGCGTCCATGTCGGGCGCGGCCGCCGGCTCCTCCAGCGCCGCCGCGTCGCCGAACGGCGGTGGGTAGGCGACACGGACCAGATACAGCCCGTCGGGCGGCGCCACGACACCGCAGGCCGTCCGGTCGCGTGCCGCGAGCGCGCTCGCCAGATCGGCCACGGACCAGCGCCCGGTGCCGACCTGCTTCAGGCTGCCGACCATCGAGCGCACCTGGTTGTGCAGGAACGAGCGCGCGGAGGCGCGGATGCGGATTTCCTCGCCGGCGCAATCGACGTCGAGCTGATCCAGCGTCTTGACCGGTGAGGCGGCCTGGCAGGCGGCGGCGCGGAAGGTCGTGAAGTCGTGGCGGCCGACGAGGACCCGGGCGGCCTCGCGCATCGCCGCCGCGTCGAGCGGCACCGGCAGCCACCACACGTGGTGGCGGTCGAGTGCCGGGGGCGAGCGGCGCGCCAGGATGCGATAGAGGTAGTGCCGCTTGACGGCGCTGAAGCGGGCGTCGAAGTCGCCGGGCACCTGGAGACAGTCGAGGGCGACGATGGGGTTGGGCTTCAGGTGGTGGTTGAGCGCCTCGCGAACGCGGAAGGCGTCCCAGGCGCGAGCGAGGTCGAAGTGCGCCACCTGGCCGAGGGCATGCACACCGGAATCGGTCCTGCCGGCGCCGCGCACGGCGGCCCGCTCGCCCGAGAACGCCGCAATTGCGCGTTCGAGCTCGCCCTGGATCGACCGCCCCACGGCCTGCGACTGCCAGCCGACGAACGGCGTGCCGTCGTATTCGATGGTGATGCGATAGCGCGGCATGGCGCGTCCCTGGTGTGATGATCGAGAGGTCTGTTGCAGGCCGTCCCGATGCGTGGCGATCACTAGAGCAGATTCCGATCATACGGAACCGTAGCCGGCGGCGGCGAGGTAGCTGCGGCGGTCGCTTGCCGTGATGAGAGGGAGGGCTGCGGCGATGGCCTCCCATAGCTCGGCGACGGTGCGCGCCG